>Ga0335073_10007491_pt1 | contig 15306 bp, 14 predicted proteins | sample Lox_Sample_22_FD_207093 | JGI IMG/M metagenome (GOLD analysis project Ga0335073, IMG submission 207093) | Soil microbial communities from Loxahatchee National Wildlife Refuge, Florida, United States - Lox_Sample_2.2 | ecosystem: Environmental > Terrestrial > Soil > Wetlands | place: USA... | reverse complement strand
CAGCGTTCGCGACAGCTCCCCCTGCAGGATCGAGTAGGTTCCCGCCGAGCCGCAGCACAGGTGCGCCTCGGCGACCGGCACGAGATCCGCGCCGAGCGCGCGCAGCAGCGACTCGGTGTGCTCGGCACAGCGCAGCGCGTGCTGCAGCGTGCAGGGCTTGTGGAACGCGACGCGCGTGGCGCCGGCGGCGCCCGCGCGGGTGCGCGCGGCGAGGGCCGGGGACTGCGGCGCGAGGAACTCGCCGAGCTCGCGCGCCGCCGCGCTCACGCGCAGCGCCCGCGCGGCGTAGGCGCCATCCTCACTCAGCAGCTGGCCGTAGTCGCGCACCTGGGCCGCGCAGGCGGAGGCGTTGAGAACGATCGCCTCGATCTCGCCTGACTCGAGGCGCGGGAACCAGGCGTCGACGTTGCGGCGGGCGTCGGCGAGCCCGCCGGGCTGGTCGCCGAGATGATGGCGGATCGCTCCGCAGCAGCCCGAGCGCGCCGCGCTCGCCGCCTCGATGCCGAGCGCATCGAGCACGCGCGCGGTCGCGGCATCGATCGAAGGCGCGAGCGCACCCTGGACACAGCTCCTGAGCAGCAGCACCTTGCGCGCGTGCCGCCCATGCGGCCATGCCCCCGCCGGACGCGCGGGCTGCAGCGGCCCGCGCAGCGCCTGGGGCAGCAAGTGTCGCAGCGGCCGGCCGAGTCGCAGCGCCGCCCCGAACAGGCGCGGTCGCGTCAGCCCGGCACGCAGCAGCGAGCGCAAGGCGCGCGCTGGCGCCGTGCGTGGCACCTGCGCGTCGACCGCGGCGCGCCCGATGTCGAGCAGCCGCCCGTATTCGACTCCCGAGGGACAGGTCGTCTCGCAGTTGCGGCAGGTGAGGCAGCGATCGAGATGCAGCTGCGTGACGGGAGTGGCCGGGGCGCCTTCGAGCACCTGTTTGATCTGGTAGATGCGGCCGCGCGGCCCGTCGAGCTCGTCGCCGAGCAAGCGATAGGTCGGGCAGGTGGCATTGCAGAATCCGCAGTGCACGCAGGCGCGCAGGATCGCCTCGGCCGCCGCGCCCTGCGCGGTGCCCCGGAAGCCTGCGGCGAGACGGGTCTCCACGCCCTCAGAGCCCGGCCACCAGGCGATTCGGATTGAAGATCCCGTGCGGATCGAAGCGCGCCTTGAGGCGGCGGGTGATCGCGAGCACGGCGGCGGCGAGCGGATGAAAGCGGCTGCCCGCAGCGCCACCCCGCCAGTGCAAGGCCGTGCCGCGGGCGGCGGCTGCCACGCGGCGCACCTCCCCCGGGGGGGCATCCGTTGCAATCCAGCGTAGCGCGCCGCCCCACTCGATGAGCGTGCCTCCCGCGAGCGGCAGGGGAGCCGCCGTCGATGGCACCGACAGGCGCCACAGATTCGGTGCGGCGCCAAAGAGCGCATGCCGCTGACTGCGCAGCCCCAGCCACCACTCGTGTGCATCCGCGGGGGCGAGCAGCTCCCCGCCGAGGAGCGTGCGCGCGGCACGCAGCGCCGCCGGCGCCCCCGACAGGCGCAGCGTCGCGCTGCCGTCCCACCAGGCGCTCGCGGAGATCGGCAGCGGCTGTGCGGCCCAGCGGTTGAACGCCGCGAGCGCCTCGGCTTGCGTGAGCGCGAAGCGCAGCGTCGCTTCTTCGCGCGGCAGCGGCATCACCTTGAGTGAGACTTCGAGGATGGGACCCAGGATGCCGAGCGACCCGCACAGCAGCCGCGACACATCGAAGCCGGCGACGTTCTTCATCACCTTGCCGCCGAAGCGCAGCACCTCGCCGTCGACCCCGAGCAGGCTCGCTCCGAGCACGAAGTCGCGCGCCGCGCCCGCGCGCGCGCGGCGCGGACCCGAGAGGCCCGTGGCGATCACGCCGCCCAGGGTCGGATCGCCGCCGAGCGGCGGCGGCTCGAAGGCGAGGAACTGCCCGTGCCCGGCGAGCAGCGTCTCGATCTGCGAGAGCGGCGTGCCGCAGCGCGCCGTGATCACGAGCTCGGAGGGCTCGTACTCGATGACACCGCGATAGCCGCCGAGCGCGAGCGGCGTGCCCTCGCAGCTCTCACCGTAGAAGTCCTTGGTGCCGGCGCCGCACAGGCGCAGCGCGCGGCGCGTGCGGTGCGCCTCGAGCACCGCGCTGCGCAGCTGCCTGAGCGTGTCTTGCATGCGCGCCTCAGAACCGCGGCAGCTCGGGGTGCGCCAATGCGCCGTGGTGCACGCGCTGGCGGCCATACTCGGCGCAGCGCGCCAGCGTCGGGATCGCCTTGCCGGGATTGAGGAGACCGTAGGCGTCGAAGGCCTCCTTGACCGCGAAGAAGGTGGCGCGCTCGGCGTCGGTGAACTGCACGCACATGGGGTTCAGCTTCTCGACGCCCACGCCGTGCTCGCCGGTGACGGTGCCGCCGAGGCCGACGCACAGCTCGAGGATCTCGCTGCCGAAGCGATCCGCCCGCTCCCACTCGCCCGCGCGGTTGGCGTCGAACAGGATCAGCGGGTGCAGGTTGCCGTCGCCGGCGTGGAACACGTTCATGCACCTGAGCGCGTACTTCTGCTCCATCTGCGCGATGGCCCGCAGCACCTCCCCGAGTGCGCGGCGCGGGATGGTGCCGTCCATGCAGTAATAGTCGGGCGAGATGCGCCCGGCCGCGGGGAAGGCATTCTTGCGCCCCGACCAGAAGCGCAGCCGCTCCGCCTCCGAGTGGGAGACGGCGAGTGCGGTGGCGCCCGCCCGGCGCAGCACCGCCTCGATCGCCGCCACTTCCTCGGCGACCTCCTCGGGCGTGCCGTCGGACTCGGCGAGCAGGATCGCCTCGGCGCTCAGGTCGTAGCCGGCGCGCACGAAGGGCTCGACCGCGGCGGTCGCCTTGCGGTCCATCATCTCGAGCCCCGCCGGGATGATGCCGGCGGCGATCAGCGCCGCGACACCCTCGCCGGCCTTGCCGACCTCATCGAAGGAGGCCATGACCACCTGTGCACAGGCGGGTCGCGGCACGAGCTTCAGCAGCACCTCGGTGACGATGAGCAGCAGCCCCTCGGAGCCCAGGGTGATTGCAAGCAGGTCGAGGCCGGGTGCGTCGAGCGCGCCGCCGCCGAGCTCGATCAGCTCACCCTCGATCGTACAGGCGCGCAGCCCGAGCACGTTGTGCACGGTGAGGCCGTACTTGAGGCAGTGCACGCCACCGGAGTTCTCCGCCACGTTCCCCCCGATCGTGCAGGCGAGCTGCGAGGAGGGGTCGGGCGCGTAGTAGAGACCGAAGGCAGCGGCGGCCTCGGACACCGCGAGATTGCGCACACCGGGCTGCACCCGGGCGGTGCGCGCCGCGGGGTCGATCTCGAGGATGCGGTCGAAGCGCGCGAGCGACAGGAGCACGCCGAGCGCGTGCGGCATCGCCCCGCCCGAGAGCCCCGTGCCCGCGCCGCGCGCCACCAGCGGCACCCGCAGGTCGCGGCAGATGCGTACCACCGCGCACACCTGCTCCTCGGTGCGCGGCAGCGCGACGAGCAGCGGCTGCTGCCGGTGGGCCGCGAGGCCGTCGCACTCGTAGGGGCGCAGCTCCTCCTCGCGCACCAGCAGGCAATCGGACGGCAGCGCGGCGGCGAGCGCGCGTGCGACCTCACGGCGGCGCTGCTGGAGGCGCGCGGGATCGGTGACGTCGGGAAGGGCTGCCTGCACGCGGCTATGCTAGAGCCCGTTCTTGATCCGCGTCCAGGCGCGGGTCTTCAGGCGCTGATAGCTCACGTCGTATTCGGTCGGCAGGTAGAGCCGTGCGCGCACCTCGGGCGGGGGGTAGATCGCCGGATCGTCGAGGATCTCCGCATGCACCAGCGGCCGCGCCGCCAGATTGTCATTGCCGTAGTGAGTGTAGTTGGTGATGTCGGCGATGACGTGCGCCTCGAGCAGGAAGTCGATGAAGCGGTGCGCTGCATGGGGGTGGGGCGCACCGGTCGGGATGAGGAACGCGTTGTAGGTGATGTTGGAGCCCTCGCGCGGCACGGTGAAGGCGAGGTGCAGGTCGAGGTGGGCGGCGCGCGAGCGCACCATGGCGAGGGAGTAGTCGCTCGACCAGCCCATCGCGAGGCACAGCTCCCCCGAGGCGAGCTGGTAGACGTAGTCGTTCGAGTCGAATACGCGGATGTAGGGCCGCACCGCGAGCAGCAGCCGCTCGGCGGCCTTGAGATCCTCGGGACGATGCGAGTTGGGATCGAGCCCGAGGTACTTGAGCGCGAGCTGCAGCACATCGTCCGGTGAGTCGAGGAAGCTGACGCCGCAGTCGGCGAAGCGCGCGGTGACCGCCGGCTTGAACAGCATGTCGAGGCTGTCGAGGGGTGCGTCCGGCATGCGCGCGCGCACCAGGTCGGCGTTGTAGGCGAAGCCGTTCATGGCGTGCAGGTAGGGTGCCGCGTAGCGGTTACCGGGGTCGGCCTGCGCCTGCAGCGCGAGCACCGCGGGATCGAGGTTGCGCCAGTGGGGCAGCTGCGCCTTGTCGAGCGGCTCGTAGAGGCCGGCGCGGATCTGACGCGAGTACCACGCCATGCTGGTGCTCACGAGGTCGTAGCCGGAATCCCCCACCATGAGCTTCGATTCGAGCGTCTCGTTCGAGTCGAAGACGTCGTAGACCACCTTGATGCCGGTCGTGCGCTCGAACTCGGCGACCGTGCCGGGGGCGATGTAGTCGTCCCAGTTATAGATGTGCAGCACCGGCTCCTCGGCTGCGTCCCGGCCGGCAGGCGCGCGCGTACAGGCGGCGAGGCCGAGCGCGAGGCCGGCGGCGGCGAGTGCCGCGGCGAGTCCCGGTGCCGCGCGGGCAGCCAAGGCCCTAAGGCCGCGCGAGCTCGGCTCTCACCCAGTCCTGGAACTGGCGGATCGCGTACTCCTCCGGCATCAGCACCCCGGCGGTGTGCGCGCGCGCGTGCAGCCCCTGCTGGTTGAGCTCGCAGATCGAGGCGTCCTCGCTCATCACGATGTCGGTGAACTCGACCGCGTTCATGATGTCGTGGGCGGCGCTGCCGAGCGTCTCGGGCAGGAACAGGAACTCGATGCTCATCGCGGTCAGCTCCGGCCCGAGCGGCAGCAGGCGCACGACGCGCACGTAGTCGATGTGCGCCACGATGAATACCGAGGGGACCGAAGTCATGTAGAGGTGCCCGGCCTTGCGGTCGGCGGCGCTCACGTCGGGGAAGGGCACGCCGGCAGGCTTGCCGTCCATGGACCAGGATTCGGCCCCCGCGCGCAGGCCGCCGCCGTAGCGCGGGTCCTCATCGTGCGCATGATCCTGCCAGGCCGGATCGTCGCGCCGCTCGAGCAGCGCGCGGCCGAAGATCGGCACGAGCTGCGCGAGGCGCGGGTGCACGCTCGGGCAGTGCAGGCACTCGTTGTAGTTCTCCCAGAACACCTTCCAGTTGCAGCGGATGGTCTTCTCGAGGCGGTGGCCGACCACCAGCTCGCCGAGGTGCCAGTCATCGAAGCGCCCGAGCGGCAGATCGAAGCTCGCGCTGAAGGGCGGAGGATTCGCGCTCAGCGCGACGAACAGGAAACCGTTCCACTCGGTGACGGGCAGCGCGTAGAGCGGATAGTCGCGCAGCTCGAAGCCATCGCCGTGCACCTTGGAGGAGGTCTGCAGCAGCTCGCCCTTCAGGCTGTACCTCCAGGCGTGGTACGGGCAGACGATGCCCGCCGCGGGCAGCCGCCCCTCGCTCTGGCGGCACAGCGCCGCGCCGCGGTGGCGGCAGGTGTTGTGAAAGGCGCGCGCGACGCCGTCCTCGCCCCGCACCAGGAGCACCGACTGATCCCCGACGGCGAGCGTGCGAAAGCTGCGCGCGGTGGCCAGGTCGGCCGCGCGGCACGCATAGATCCAGTTCCGGTACCAGATGCGCTCGAGCTCGCGGGCGTAGTGCGCCGCATCGAAGTACCAGGCGGACGGCAGGCCCGTCACCGCGGACGTGAGGCCCGCGTAGCCCGGATCGCGCCGTACCGAAAGTTGCCGCGTGCTCATAGGCTTACCGCCAGTTCCGAGGACTCGATCGCCCGCAAGTATACGGCGTTCGGGCGCCCCGGAGAGTCACTCGGCGAGCACGCGCGCGAGCCGCAGCAGCTCGGCGTCGAGGGGCTTGCGCGCCTGCGCCAGGGCGGCGAGTGGCGTGGGGGTCACGCGGCCGTTGACGATGCCGAGCAGGTTGCCGTGCGCGCCGCAGTGCAGCTGCTCGACCGCAGTCGCGCCGAGCAGGGTAGCGCTCATGCGGTCGAATACGCCGGGGGCTCCGCCGCGCTGGATGTGACCGAGCTTGGTGACCCGCAGCTCGAAGCCGAGGCGTGCCGCGTGGTGCGCGAAGTATTCCGCGAGCTGCGCCGCATTGGGTGCAGCCCCCTCGGCGACCACGACGATCGCGTGGCTCTTGCCGCGGCCATAGGCGTCGCGTATGGCCGCGGCGATCTCTTCGGCGCTTTGCGGGGCTTCCGGCAGCATGATCGCTTCCGCGCCGCCTGCGATCCCGGCGATGAGGGCGAGGTAGCCGCAGGTACGGCCCATCACTTCGACCAGGAAGGTGCGGCCATGGGAAGAGGCCGTGACGCGCAGCCGATCGATCGCCTCGAGCGCAATATCGAGCGCGGTCGTGACACCGATCGTCACGTCAGAGCCCGGCAGGTCGTTATCGATCGTGGAGGCGACCCCCACCACCTGCACGCCGCGCTGCGCGAGCGCCTGGGCCCCGGCCTGCGAGCCGTCGCCGCCAATCACCACGAGGCCGCCGATCTCGCGGTCCCGTAACTGTTGTACGGCGGTCTCCTGACCGCGTGAGGTGAGAAACGCCGCGCAACGACTGGTGCCGAGGATGGTGCCGCCGCGCTCGATGATCCCGCCGACATCGCGTGGCCCGAGCGCGCGGAACTCCCCGGCGATCAGTCCCGTGTAGCCGTGGCGGATGCCGAGCACCTCGAGCCCGAGCGACACGCCGCGACGCACGACCGCGCGGATGGCGGCATTCATGCCCGGCGCGTCACCGCCGCTGGTGAGGACCGCTATGCGCTTCATGAGTGGGCCGGTCGGCGGCGGCCGCGGCGCGGATCAGCTGCGCGGCGGCTCCTGCCGGCGGATGGCGAGACCCAGCAGAAAACCCGCCGCGGCCACGATCGCCATCGATTTACCCGGGTTGTCGCGCAGTGCGTGGGCGGCGCTGTGCGCGGCCTCCCTGAGGCGCTTGTGGGTGCTCGCCTGGAGCTTCTCCAGGCGACCGCGCGCATCCTTGAGCGCATTGCGCCAGTCGGCTGCGGCCTGCTCGGCCTGTGCCCGGGCCTCGCCGCTCGAGCTGGCGAGGAACTTCTCGAGCTCGACGACCACTTTCTCCAGGTCGGCGAACAGATCTTCGATATTGGAGCTCATGGGTTGCACCATAGCGCGGCTGTCAGCGTCAGGTCATGCGCACTTATGCGTAGCGCGAGTGGCTCAAGGCGAACGGAGCGAGAGGATGTAGCGGGCCACGTCGCGTGCCTCGGCGTCGGTGAGCATCGGGTTCGGCATCGACATGGGCAGTTTGCTCTCGTCCCAATGCGTCGTCGTGACGAAGCGCCGCAGGCTCGCGACGCTCACGCCGGGGCGATTGGCGATGTCGGCGAAACTCGGGGTCGCCTGCCTGAGCAACGGTGGATATTCCTGATCGACTGCGACCACGTGGCACGCAGAGCAGATCAGGCGGGCGATGTGCTCCCCATGCGCAGCCTCGGGCGTTGCAGCAACGCCGCCGGCCGAGGCCGCTCGGATCCCGAGCGCGCCGGCTGCCATGAGAAGCAGGGCGAGTGCTGCGTGCGGTGCGAGGCGTTGCGCCATCATCGAGATTCTCCGCAAAAACCCTGACAGGTTATGCTGCCGCCGTCGCCGTGGCGAATGCCATACGCACTTGTGGCGATGCGCCCGGCGGCGTCCTGGGGCAGCGTGCGCCTTGGCTCAAAACGGGGATGCATCATGGGCGTAGAGCGGCTGGCGGTCGTGGCACTGCTTTCGATCGCGACCAGCGCGGCGGCCGTGCCGCCCGCGGCGCAGACGCGCGCGCAGGCGGAGCTGCACGCGGTCCTCGAGGCAACGCCCGACATGGCGCACGGGGCGAAGCTGTTCGCGATCTGCAGTGAGTGTCACGGCCCCGAGGGTGCAGGCAACGCGAGCGGCTGGCCGCCGCAGATTGCCGGCCAGCACCCGCGCGTAATCGCCAAGGAGCTCATCGACTATCGCGCGGGCCTTCGCTGGTACGATCCGATGGAGCGCATTGCCGGACGCCACGTGCTCGGCTCGACGCAGGACGTCGCGGACGTCGCGGCCTACGTCGCCAGCCTGGCTCCGTCCGCGGATACCACCCCGGGACCACGGCGCGGGCTCGAGGCCGGCGCGGCGCTGTACCTGCACCGCTGCCAGTGGTGCCACGGCGTGAAGGGCGAGGGGAGCGATGAGCGCGAGGTACCGCGCGTCGCCGGGCAGCAATACGAGTATCTGCTGCGGCAGCTGCGCGACACGCTCGAATCGCGGCGTCCCAACATGCGCACGCAGCACCTGCACCTGATCGAGGGCTGCTCGGTGGAGGAGCTCATGGAGCTCGCGAGCTACATGTCGCGCCTGGATCGTCCTGCGAAGTCGTAGAGGCTCGCCTCCCGGAGCAGCTCGCAGACTTCGCGGTCCTCCACCTGGCTGAAGTCCTCATACCACGCGCCGACCGCGACCAGTGAGGGAGGAATCGCGAGAATCACCGTATCGTCGCACTCCGGCCCGATGAGTGCCGCAGCCTCGTCCGAGCCGATGGGTGCGGCAGCGACGATCACTGCGGCGCCGGCCTTGCGCGCGGCGCGCACCGCGGCCAGCATGGTCGCGCCGGTCGCGAGGCCATCGTCGACCATGATCACGGTCTTGCCGCTGAGCTCGAGCGCTCCCCGGCCCGCGCGGTAGAGCCGTTCGCGACGCAGCAGCTCGAGCTCCTCGCGTGCCGCGAGCGCTGCAAACTCCTGCGCGCCCGGTTCGAGGCCAGACTCCCCGAGCGCTGAGCGCACGATGACGCCGCTTGCGGCGATAGCCCCGAGCGCGACCTCCGGCTGCCCCGGCATGCCGACCTTGCGCACCGGCATCACATCGAGGGGCGCGCGCAGCAGCCGTGCGACTTCGTAGGCCACCGGCACTCCGCCGCGCGGCAGGCCGAGAACCACGACGGGTGCCCGCAGATGCTTCCTCGCGAGTGCGCGGGCGAGTTGCCGGCCTGCCGCCCGGCGATCGGCGAAGCGCGCGCGCGTCCCCACCGTCAACCGCTCCAATCCACCGCCGGCCACACTATTGCCTCCGGGACACCAGGCTACAAGAGTGCGGTGCGCCGTTGCGGGCGCGCGATTCGGGCAAGTACCTAGACGCCGGGGCGGCGCCACGCGGAGCAGACGGGCTCAATATTGGGCGCGGGCAGGCATTTTTCAAGGATGGCAAAAAGCGCCCAGGCCGCGTAGCGTGTTTTGTTTATGAGAGTGAATTTCATCGCTGCACGCACCGCCCTCGCTACGGGGCTGGCCCTCGCCTGCCTCGCTGTGGCTGCGGGCGTGAGCGCGACCGAGCGCGCCTGTGACCGCGATACGGTCGCCGGCATCCCGGCGCGCGATGCCGCCGCCTCCGGCGGCCGCGAGATTGCCGCGCGTGTGGCGCATCTGGCCGGTGGCGAGCGCGATGCGCAGTTGCGGGCACAGCTGCTCGCCGGAAACATCCCGCAGTTCCTGCGCCGTGCCGCGCCGGTGCGCATGACGGGCGGGGACGCTGCGCATCCCATCGAGCTCACGCTGTGCGTGCTGCCGGATTACCTGGCGGTCGGCTCGGATCAGGACTTCGTCCTCGTACCGCTCGGCCTCGACGCCGCGCTCGCGGTGGCCGAGCGCTTCGGCTTCGAGCTGCCGACGCCGCGCATGGTGGACGCGATCTACGCGGCCGCGCCGGTGAAGCTTGCGCCGCTGCCGCTGCCGGCCGGCGAGGAGATGCGCAGCACCGCCTACTTCGTTTACCACAACGAGCTGATCGGCGGGCAGCGCGCGGGGTTGCCGGCTGCGCTCGGTGAGCTGACCGCCGGCGACAAGAAGGACCTGGTGCTCACGGACCGTCTGTGGACCGACCCCGGGCACGTGGCGATCTACGGCTGGCACCGCGCCGTCGGCGCGCCGATCCAGCCGCTCAGCACCGTGCACGGCGCGCGCTACGCCGACTACAGCCACGGGGTGCGGTTGGTGAGCGAGCGGGCCTATCTGAATGGGGCGCCGCGCGCGCTGCGCGACCTGCTGGCGAACGCCGAGACCGCGCGGCTCCTGACCTCCGAGGGTCCCTGGCCGCAGCTCGCGCAGCGACTGAGCGCCCTCAGGGGCGTGCTGGCGACGGAGCAGGTCGCACGCTGAGGCCGAGGGCGGCCGGCCCCTTCGCGGGCAGCGTGCTGCAGCAGCGAAATCCCAGGTGGTAGTTGGCGTGGCTGTGCGGGTCCATGACGCGCGTGCCGTGCCAGAACGGCGCCCGCCAGCGGCACCAGTCCTCGTGTGCGCGATAGGTGTCGAATATGAACCAGCTGCCCTTCATCTCCGTGTAGCCGAGCGTCGTACTGCCGCGGCTCGACATCTGCTCGAGGCTGAGCGGCAGGTTCATGTGCTCGGCGGCGTTGCCGTTCAGGTCGTACACCTGCAATGGGCTGTGGCAGGCGGGGAAGTCGCCCGCCGGATAGGTGTTCGAGCCGCATTGCGACCAGCTGCCGCCGTTGCAGCCCGGTGTCTTGAAGCTGCCCGTGGCGCAGATCCCCGCCTGATACGTGGCCCCATAACTCCAGCGCTTGTCGGCGGCGTGCGCGCGGTTGTGTGCCTCGCGCATGCGGCCGATCGCCACCTCCGGCGGCACCCCGACGGCGAGATCGAAACGGTAGTCCGGCGGCTCGGTGCGGCCCTGACAGGCGTCCTCCCACTCGTTCGCATCGCACAGCCGTTTGCCCTCCGCCGCGCATAGCTCGGCAGCCTCGCTCGCCTTCACCCAGACGACCGGATAGGCACAGGGGATGTCCGGAAACTCGAACTGATCGACACAGGCACGCGCATCCTCCGCCGCCGAGCTCGCCGGATCGTAGAGCGGCGCCATGTACTTTGCCCCGCAGATGCGCTCGAAGCGGGGGTTGGCGTAGCTGATCGACTCGCGTGCGAGCTGCGCCAGGCATTGCTCGGGCGTCACCGGGTGGCGCGTGATGGCCGGGTTGCCCTGACCGATGATGGGGGAGCGGGCGAAGATCGCACCGATGCGTGCCATCTGCGCATCGCTCAGGCCGTGCACCTGCTGCAGCTGCCGCAGCAGTGCGGCATTGCTCTGCGCCAGCGTGGTCTGTGCGGCCGCCGATCCGTGCGCGAGCAGCAATAACAGCGCGAGCGGCGTTGCGATCCTGCTCATGGGTCCGCTCCCCGATTCGTCAGGTAGAAGAAGTCGCGATCGTCCGGGAAGGAGAGGAAGCGCGGCGCGAACTGGTTGCCGGCGGTGCGGTCGACCTGCTCCATTCCTTCGATGAGGTGCTCGACGAGGCGGTGGCCGCCGCGACTGAGGTAGAGCGCCAGATAGGTGTGCTCGAGCGCGTTCATGTCCAGGTGCATGGCGTAGCGGCACTGATAGGCCTGAAAGACGCGCGCCATGGCCGAAGGCGTGGCTGCCGAGAAATAGCCGTAGATCAGGAAACGCCGCGACGCCGCCGCCTGCAGGCACAGGCCCGCGCGCACCGTCCGCAGCACCTCCTCGGAGGAGCCCGACCAGTTACCCGGACCCCAGAGGTTGACGAGCTCGCCGGGCAGCGAGCGGTGCAGCTGCGTGTCGTAGTCGAGGAGCGGCACACCGTTCTGCCGCGCATAGCGCAGTTTCGGCAGCAGCACATCGTCGGCGGAGCTCCAGGTTCTCAGGTCGACCGCGCCGTCGTCGCCAACCAGCACCGTCGCCAATCCGGGCTGGAGCTTGCTGAATATGACCCCCTGCTCGATGAAGCCGTAATGGCTGCCGTGATTGCGCTCGGCCAGCGGCCCGAAGCGGAAGGCACCGTGCGAGCGCTTGAAGCCGCCGGCGAAGGCGGCGATCGTACGCGGCGCGGCGGCCGGGCTCACCATGCCGTTGGTTACGAGCGGCGCGGCGCTCGCCACACCGTCGGGTCCCGGCAGACGCAGATCGACCGACGCAGGCGGCGGCCGCTCGGACCAGTCGAGCCGCGGGTGATCGGTGCCGAGCACGAAGTGCAGGTCGAGCAGGCCAAGATCGAAAGCGACCAGATAGACGAGGGCGCCGGATTCGACCTGGTCGAGCGGGTTGACGTGAGCCTCGCGCCCGAGGAAGTCTGCCGCCAGATCTTGCGGGACGATGGCGCTCACGAAGACACCCGGCAGGTCGGGCACCGCGTACCATTGCCCGGGCTGCAGCTCGCGTGCCGGCGAGCCCAGATCGAGTGCCAGACCCGCGGTAACCGTGGACCGTCCGAGGTATTGGGGGGCGAGGGGTGCGGGCTGCGGTCCCGAGGCGACCGGCGCCGGCGGCGCGCTGGACCCGGCCGCGCCCCTTTGCAGGAATGCGTCGCGGTAGAACTCCTCCTTGACGAAGTTCACCACGCGATCGCCGCCCCAGACGTGGTCGCGCAGGAAGTCCGTGATGCGCTCGAGCGAGGTGTGATGCCCGGCGACGGGATTGCGCAGATACAGTGCGCCGTCGCACAGCGGTGCGTACGGCAGACCCGAGGCGCTCGCGGGCGGCAGCGCGCCGCGCCCTTCGCTGGTCCACAGAACACAGGCCGTTCCGGCGCCGTTGACCACGCTCACCGCGTGCGCATCGGCGCGCAGCCGCAGCACCTGCAGCAGCGGGTAGGGATTCTCGAGGTGATAGCTCGCGGCACCCGCGGGCATGCCCGGCAATTCGAGCCTCAGCAGGTACCAGGAGTTCGCGTACGGGTTGAGATTGACGAGCGTGGCGCTGCCCGGCACGCCGGCGTCGCCGGAGATGCTCACCCGCATCTCGTTGCGGAACGGCTGCAGCTCGAGGATGGACTTGGGAACCTCGGCCTCATACTGCGCGCGCTGCGCGGCGAGCGCCGTGGCCGACGGCAGATCCGCCTCGCCGGCCGATGAGCAGGGAACGAGCAGCAGCAGCGCGAGCCACCTCACACCGCAAGCCATGCGGTCGCTCCCATCAGTACGATGAGGGTTGCGCTTAAGGGGTCCTTGACCGCGAACACCAGCGGATCGTCGCTCATGCGGCCGCGATGAGCCATGAGCCACATGTGGCTGATCCAGTAGAGCAGCAGTACGCAGGTCAGCCAGATGAATCCGCCGCGCGAGTAGAGCCGCACGACGGTCTCGCTGCTCATGTAGAGAGCGAGCACCAGGACCGAGAGCGCACCGCAGGAGATGCCGAGGGCCACCATGAACTCCTGATCCTCGAGCAGATAGGCGCGCGCGTGGGCGGCGGCACCGTCACGCGTGCGCAGCAGCGCGAGCTCCGCGTAGCGCTTGACCAGGGCGAGGCTGAAGAACAGGAAGATGCAGAACGCCAGCAGGCGGGCCGACGGCAGGATCGCCACCGCGACTGCGCCGGCGAGCACCCGCAGGGCGTACCCTGCGGCGAGCACCAGCGCATCGAGCAGAACGATCGACTTGAGGCGCAGCGTGTAGCCGATCATCAGCAGCACATACGCTGCGAGCGTCAGCCCCACGGGGACGCCGAGCGGCCAGGCGACCGCCGCGCTGCCGGCGAGCAGCGTCCCTGCCAGCGCGAGAGCGAGGTCGTGCGGCAGGCGGCCGGAAGCAATCGGGCGCAGCCGCTTGTGCGGATGCTGCCGGTCGGCGGGGGCGTCCCGCAGGTCATTCAGCAGGTAGACGGCCGAGGCGCACAGGCTGAAGGCGAGGAAGGCGCGCGCCGTGCGCGCCAGCAGCAGCGGCTCGCCGAGGCGATGTGCGGCGGCGAGCGGCACGAAGACGAGCGCGTTCTTCAGCCACTGGTGCGGCCGCAGGCTCTCGAGCGCTGCCGCGAGCAGCGCGCGGCCGCTTTGCGGCAGCTCAGAAGAAGTGCTCGACAAGGCGCAGGACTCCTTTCTTCCAGGGCACGCGATGGGTCGTTCCGGTGCGCGTGCCGAGCTCGTCCCGATGAGCTACGTACCAGTCGTAGTTGCGGATGAGTGCCTCGCGGTTGGAGTGGCGCGGGCGGAACCCGAGGCGCTCCTCGATCCTGGCGATCGAGACGAAGCTCTCCTGCGCGGCGGTGGCATAGATCCAGCGGTACAGCGGCGACAGATGCAGCGCCTCAGCCAGCTCGAGCAGCAGCACCGCCGGCCGGGCCGGCACGGACACCACGTGCTTGCCGTGGCCTGCGCGATCGAGCACGGCCTGGAAGCTCTCACGCAGGCTGCCGAACTCACGCGCACCGACGTTGAAGGTGTCGTTCACCCGCTCGGCAGCGGCGCCCGCACACAGCGCGATGGCCTCGCACAGGTCCTCCACGTCGAGCAGCTGGTAACGGTTGCTGCCGGAGCCGAGCACGGGAAAGTTGCGCCCGGCGTAGGCCCAGCTGTAGAGGAGCTCGAAGGCCCCGAGGCGCTCCGGCCCGACGAAACTCTTCGGGCGCAGCACCGTGACGCACTGGCCGCGCGCACGCGCCTGCGTGCACAGCCCCTCGGCCTCGATCTTGGATTCGCCGTAGGGCCCGACTCCCTGCAGTCGATCGGTCTCGACCAGCGGGTGATGGTCGGGGACGCCGTAGACGGCGGTGGAGGAGATGAAGATGAAGCGCCGGACGCCGGCGGCGGCGGCGCCATCGAGCAGCAGTCCGGTGCCCCGCACGGCGGTGGAGTGAATCTCCTGCGGCGGCGCGAGCGGCAGCGCGGCGGCGGCGTGCACGACGACGTCGATGCCACGCAGCGCGCGCTCGACCGCGACCGGGTCGCGCACGTCGCCGTCGACGACCTCGATCCGGCTGCGCTCGGGATAATCAAAGGAGGCGATATCCATCGAGCGCACGCGCTCGCCGCGCGCGAGCAGATAGCGGCACAGGTTGATGCCGAGAAAGCCGGCGCCTCCCGTGATGAGATAAGCCGAGGGCACGGCGCGCGCCACGCCTCAGTCGCCGGCCGCGAGCGGCCAGCGCTCGAGCAACGGCGCGAGCGGCTTGCCCGAGAGCATGCGCCGCAGGCCTTCGCCAAAGAGCGGCCCGACCGGCAATACCGTCAGTTTTGCCGTCTCGCTCCCCGAGTGAGCTGCCGTCGACACCGGTCCGACACTGTCGGTGACCACGACGCTCGCCACGCTGGGCGCTGCCAGCACGGTCTTC
>Ga0335073_10007489_pt1 | contig 15306 bp, 13 predicted proteins | sample Lox_Sample_22_FD_207093 | JGI IMG/M metagenome (GOLD analysis project Ga0335073, IMG submission 207093) | Soil microbial communities from Loxahatchee National Wildlife Refuge, Florida, United States - Lox_Sample_2.2 | ecosystem: Environmental > Terrestrial > Soil > Wetlands | place: USA... | reverse complement strand
CCCGAACGTCTCCCAGCGAACCTGGATCGCCGCCGAATCAATCATACAAGCGGTCTACTCCGCCGACCCATCAGAAGGAATCCCTCCTCCAAGCCCCGCGATTCGATTATTTTCCGAAGTCTCCTTAATCGCAGCTATTCGTAAAATGTGCATGTGTCACCGTTATCCATGTGTCACCGTTATCCGCGTTATCCCTCGATTCGCGCGCCGAAATGGCGCTCGCGGAGCGAAGCATTTCAGAGGATAGACCGGTCGATCGCGCGCTCCGCCTGGGCGATGCTCTCGGGGCGCCCGACATGCACCCAGAGGCCGTCGAGGCGCACGCCGTAGAGCCGGCTCCTGGCCGCCGCAGCGTGAAAGAACGGCGCGAGGCGGAAGACTTCCGCCGGCTCGCTCGCGAACAGCCCGGGCTTGACGATTCCAACCCCGGTATAGACGAACGGCGCGACATGGCGCGGCTCGCGCGGCTCAAGCCGGCCGTCGTGAGCCATGGTGAAATCGCCCGGCCAGTCGACGCCGACCGCCCCGGCGCTCGCCGCGACCAGGAGCAGGATGTCCATCGCCTCGGGATCGAACGCGGCGGCAAGCCGGGCGATGTTCGACCGCGGGCCCTCGATCCAGAACGCGTCGGTGTTTGAGATGAGGAAGGGATCGTCGCCGATCGTCGGCAGCGCGCGCTTGATTCCGCCGCCCTGATCGAGAAGCGTCAAGCGCTCATCGGAAATGAGGATCTTCGGCGGCGGTCGGCGTCCCGCCAAATGCGTCTCGATCTGATCGGCGAGCCAATGAACGTTGACGACCGCCCGCTCTACCCCGTTCTCCGCCAGGCGATCGAGACAATGATCGATGAGCGCCCGGCCGCCGACCTTGATCAGCGGCTTCGGCAGCGTGTCGGTGATCGGCCGCATCCGCACCCCCAATCCGGCGGCGAACACCATGGCGGTCTTTGGAACCGGCGCGGTCATTGGCGGTCTTCGGCGAGTTGGCTCAAGGATCGGATTTGTCGGGCGGCGGCCCCAGCGCCCGCGGCAAGTGGTTCTGATACCAGAGCGCGAGGGGCCGAAGCAACGGATGGGCGAGGTTGCGGGCGAGGTAGCGCTCGATCCTCGCCAGGTGGCGGAGGTACTCCGGCTTGCCGTCCCGCTTGTCGAGGCGGGCGAAGATGCCAAGGACCTTGGTCGCCCGCTGGGCGCCCATCGCCGCATAGGCTGCGGCGAAGCCCTTGGCGTCGAAGGCGGGGTCGGCTGCGGTCCTGCGCCGCATATAAAGGGCGGCCAGGCGCATCTCGAGATCCTCCGGCACATCGACGCGCGCGTCCTGCAGGAGGGAGACGACGTCATAGGCCGGCGGCCCGAGCACCGCATCCTGAAAATCGATCAATCCGACTCTTTTCAGCCCCTGCCGCTCGGCCAGCCAATGCAGGTTGGGCGAATGAAAGTCGCGCAGCGTCCAGGTCGTCGGCTGAGCCAGGATCGGGGAGAGCAGCTCGCGCCAGATCGCCAGGAATTGCATGCGCGCGCCCGTCGCCGGCGTCACCCGCGCGACTGACGGCGCATACCAGTCGAGCGCCAGCTCGACCTCGACCAGCATCGCCTCGATGTCGTAGACCGGAAGGGCGTAGGTTTCGTCGCCGACCGGCAGGCTATCCGGCAACTCGCGCCGGTGAAGATCGCCGAGAAGCGCAACCGCCTCTGCATAGCGCGCGCTGTCGGGAACGCCGCCTTCGGCGATGACAGCGGAGCCGAAGTCCTCGATCAGCGCCAGGCCTTCCTCGACGCTGTAGGCGATGAGCGCGGGGGTGGAGTAGCCGAGCCCGCGCAAGCCGTCGGCCATGGCGACGAAGGCGCGGATGTCGGGCGAGAGCTTCGCGATCGCCGCATACGGCTTGCCGTAGCGCAAGATCGGCCCGTCGCGGCGGGGCGGCGAGATCATCAGGATCGCCGTCGCGCCGCTGAACCTCGTCAGCCGCTCGTAGGCCCGAATCGAGGCGTCTCCCTGGAGGAATTCGCGCCTTGCGCCGCTCCAGCCGGCGCGCTTCATCAGCCTCGCGACCCCGAGCGCCAGCCCCAGGCGGCGGCTCACGGCCCCCTTTCCGCGCAGGGTCAGCAGGCGAAAGTCGGAGCCTCGGCTCGGATCCAAGACGATCTCGACTTCGAGGCGGTCGGCGGGCAGCGCTTCGACGATCCGCTCCGGCCATTCGACGATCGCGATCGCATCGGCGACAGCTTCGTCCCAGCCGAGATTGTCGAGCTCGCGAGGCCCGCGCAACCGGTAGAAATCGGCGTGGACTACCGGTCCCCGCGGCGACTCATAGACCTGCATGAGGGTGAAAGTCGGGCTCGGCGCCTCGAGATCGCGCACCCCGGCGAGCGCCCGGATCAGGCCGCGGGCGAAGGTCGTCTTGCCCGCGCCGACATCGCCGGTGAGCCCGACGAAGTCGCCGGGCTCGAGCCAGGCCGACTGCGCAGCGGCGATCTCCAAAGTCGCCGCCTCGTCCGGCGCTTCAAAGGTCCAAACGCCGGCGCTCTCCTTCTCGGCGCGACTGGCCATGCCCATCTATTGCGCCGCCAGCTTCTCGGAGGGCGCCGGCGGCGGCGAGCTGGCGCCCTGCGCCGTCGTCGGATCGACCGGAAATATGCAGGTGACCGTCGTGCCCTCGCTGGGCGCGGTGTCGATCAGCACCCGGCCGTGGTGCAACTCGACCATGGCCCGCACGATCGACAGGCCGAGGCCGGGCCCGCGATGTCGCGAGCCGTTGGGAAAGGTCTCGAACCGGTCGAAGACGCGATCGATCATCTCGGGGGGAATCCCGCGTCCGCGGTCGCTCACCTTGAATACGATCTCCTCGCCGCGCCTCATCGCCGCCAGCGTAACCGTCTGGCCGGCTTCCGAATAGTTGATGGCGTTGGAGAGAAGATTGAACAGAACCTGGCGCACCCGCCGGCCGTCGGCTCTGAGCGAGCCTACGCCATCGGTCATGACGATACGCAATTCGATCGCCGCGTCGGTCAACCGGTCCTGGACGCCGGTCGCCGCGGCCTTCATCGCTTCGGCGACGTCGACGTCCTCGAGTCTCAGCTCAAGCGCCCCGGCGTCGATCGACGCGAGATCGAGAATGTCGTCGATGATGGCGAGGAGCGCGTGCGACGAATCGGTGATGAACCCGGCATATTCGAGCTGCTTCGGGTTGAGCGGGCCGACGCCGCCGGCGGCCAGAAGCTGGGTGAAGCCGATGATGTTGGTGAGCGGCGTGCGCAGCTCGTAGGAGACGTGGTTGACGAAATCGTTGCGCAGCCGCTCGGCGTCGATAAGCGCCTGATTGCGCTCGGTCAGCGCGCGCTCGACATTGACCCCGGCGGTCATGTCAAGAAAAGTCATCAGCGTCGCCCCGTCGGGCAACGGCAGCGCCGCGCAATCGAGGATCAGCTCGTCGGTCCGCTCGATGCGCGTCGTCCTGATCTCGCGATGGTCGGGAAGATCGACGATCGTCGCCGTGAGGTCGTCGAACAGCTCGGGCCGGCGGCAGAGCGGCTTGCAGGCGCGGGCGATCTCGTCGACATGGGGGCGGGCGCGCAGGAGAGCCGGGTCGAAACGCCAGAGCTCGGCGAAGGCCGGATTGAACAGCTTCATCCGCCCGTCGGCGCCGAACGCCGCCACGCCCTCCTTGAGCGCGTCGAGCGTTTCGCCCTGCACGTGGGTGAGCGCGTTGACCTGGGAGGCGAGCGCGTAGCTCTGCGTCGCGTCGTCGTAGAGATAGGTGACGCCGCCTTTCGGATTGGGGCTGGTCACGACCCTGAGCGCCCGGCCGTCAGGCAGATGCCAGACCGTCTCGCTCGGTTCGATGGCCTGATAGGCGCGCAATTGGCTCGCCTTCCAGGCGGGAAAGTCGACCTGCTCGGGCAATTGCCGCTTGGCGCGCAGCACATCGAGGATCTCACCGTCGCTCGGCCCCTGATCGAGAAACGCCGGCTCGAGCGGCCAGATTTGCCGATAGGCGGCGTTGTACAAGGTGAGGCGCTTGGACTTGTCGAAGATCGCAACCGCGGTCGTGAGCCGGTCGATCATGCGCGAATAGTCGTCGTCGTTGCGCTCCATCTCCGCCCTGAGCGCGGCGATTTCGGAAATGTCGCGGGCGACGCCGGCCGAGCCGACCCCGCTGCGCGCCTCCGCAGCCTCGAAGGTCCGCCGCTCGCCGCCGACGACCGCCGAGGCGCGGCGCTTCCAGCGGCCGGTCTCCCTCAACGCCGCGGCCGCTTCGCGGCGCATCGCCGGATCGAACAATTCGCCGCCCGTGTCGATCGCCGCCTGGTCGTCGGGCGCGTCGACGGCGCGCGCGTAGGCGGCGTTGCACCAGACGATCCGCCCGGCGCTGTCGCGCGTCCACGCCGGCATGTCAGCGGCCTCGAGCGCGCCGCGCAGCCCCTCCAGGGCGCCCTCGGCCTGAGCGAATTGATCTTGCATCTTGGCCAATTGCAGCCGCTCGCCCGAGACGTCGCGAATGCGCATGACGGCGCTGCCGGACACCGGGCGTCCGTCGAGCTCTAGGTGGCGGCCGCGCAGGCTGACCACGGCGGCGGCGAAGGCCTCGCCGCGGGTGAGCAGACGCCCGGTCGCCTCCTCGACCTTGGCCGCCTCCGCGGGCTCGAGCCATGAGCCAAAGCCGAGCACCCGCGACGGGAGCGGCGAATCGGCGATGAGCGCGAAATCGCCCTCGATTGTCGGCTCCGCGTCGGGGCGGTCCCAGGAGATCAAAATCTGCGATTCGCTGCGCAGCATCAGCGCGGCGCGGTCGAGCTTGGCCTTGGTCCGTGCGAGTTCGGTCTCAAGCTCGCGAACGCGGTGCGTCCAAATCCTGCGGCCGATCAGGTGCAGGACCGCGGTGATGGTCGCGAGCAGCATCAGCGCCAGGATGGCGAGGCCGGCGACATTGGCCTGCACGGACGCCATGTCGAACGCGAGCCGGGCCGGCGCGTCGAGCGGCGGCGAGACGTCCTGGGCGCACGCAAGCGCGCCCGCAAGCAGGTAAAGCGCGAGGCCCGAGGCGGCTTTGGCCGCTTCCGCCCGGCCGAACCCTCGCGCTCGTCCGCCGATCCCGGGGCGCCCGGCTCCGCTGAACCCCCGCAACGAATCGCCTCCTCGAGAGCCCGGCAAGTCGGCGTCGCGCCGGCCGGGCCGTCCGCCGACGGCCTTCCTCCGCCAGGAAGGTCCGAATCAGCTCTCCCTAGGGTTTACGAAAAGTTTGCCGCAAAGTCGTTAACCATGGCGGCCGGAAGCGAAGATCCGCGGCGCGTTCCGCGCCTTCCTTCGGAGCAGAGCCGATCCGTCAGCTAACGATTTCGAAATGAGCCGCCTCGCGAAGGTCTGCGACCGGCAGGGGAGGCCCATCCGGAATGGCGGAGAGGGCGCGCCAGACGGCGCCGACTTCGTAGCGGCCGGGCGTCAACCCGGCCGGTATGGGCGCGACAAGGATCGGCCGCCACGGCAGGCTTCGGGGAAGGGTGACGTCCATCATCCGGATTCGCGTGTAGTCGATCCGCAGGTCGAACCGGCGGTCGCTTCGAGCGAAGTCGCGCAATCGGACTTTGTCCGGTGAATCCAGCACCGGACCCACGCTAACCGCGCTCAGCGCTGCAGTTTCGTGGAATTGCGCCGCCGATTCGGCGCTGGCCGCAGTCAAAGCCGCGCTGAGAGCTTCAAGGGTTGTGGGAGCGTTGGCGATGATCCTCACGACCTCCGGAGTTTCCCAGAGCGCGTTCGGCCGCGAGGCGCTGAAGGGCAGCCGCAGGACGGTGAAGGTCTCGTTGTCCTGAGTCGCGCCACTTGGCCGCGCAGGGTCCATGAGCAACAATCCGCCGATCAATAGCTCCCGGCGCGACAGCACGATGTCAGGCTATCCCGCCGACCCCGCGACGAAGCACGAACATCCCGGCAAATCCGAAGATCATAAGCACCCACGTCGCAGGCTCAGGAACGGTCGAGGCGAACCCACCGATAAGATCCTGGTATTGCCCGTCCGTCGGTCCCTCCAGATACTCGGACAGCATCGTGACGGTATTGGTTCCTGTGTTGTATTGCCAAGTGAATCCCACATCGAAGCTCTGCAATGACCCATTGGCGTTCAGGCTGACGAGCCAGGTGGTGAACGTGATGTTGCCCGAGCTCATCGGATTGTCGGAAAAGCTCAGCGTATCCGCGGTCGTATTGGCGCTGAGCGACAGGTCGGGGTCGACATTCATGGCGCCTTCGGGCGGGTTCGTCATATCGTAGTACCATGGCAAATTGTCGGCCCATTGGTCGCTGTAGCCGCCCGGCGGGGGGTCCACGTAGGGGGCGGTCAGAAACATTCCCGCGGCGTTCTTGGCTTTACCGTTATCGGAGGTGACGATCTGGTACCAGTTGAATTGAGTTTCATCGCAAGCCGCGGCGGCGGCGGCGAGCGTCGGCGGATCTCCGGTCGTACTGGTGAATCCCCCGGAGATGCCTTTGCCGGCGCCCAGGGCGTTCACCGTGACCGTTCCTACCGTCTCGCCCCCGCAGGTGACGTCGATGGTCAGCGCCCATGCGTAGGTCGCGCTCGCCACGAGCATTGCGATCGCGACCGGCGCGGCCAAGCATAGTCCAAAGATTCCGGTTTTCCTGCTCATTGCAGCCTCCCTGGCGTCCCAAACCCTGAAGACAGAGATTTTTGAAAAGCGGTTGATGCGGCCTGGCTTCGGACATCAGCGCGGCGCGCGGAATTAGGGCGCGCCCGGCCGCCAGCCATGAACTATCGGAATTGAATGTGAACGATCCGACTTCCCCCGAAGGATCGCCTCCCCGCGTCTCCTTTCGGCCAGGCTAGGCGAAGGCGGAGTCAACAATCAACGATTAAATTTAGGTGGACTCTCGTGGGGGTTGCGTCCGACGTGGCTGCGATTGTCGGAGCGCGGAGAAAGCCCTCTGCGAGCCGAAAACTCTACGGTTCCCTGACGTCGCTCTACCGCACGAGGCCGAGAATGTCCTTGATCTCATCCATGTTCGGCCGGGCGATGGTCCGCGCCTTCTCTGCTCCCTCGGCGAGGACAGCGTCGGTGAAGGCGGGATCGCCAGCCAGACGCAGCATCTCGGCGCGGATGGGCGCGAGCTTGGCGATTGCGAGGTCGGCGAGCGCGGGCTTGAACGCCGAGAACTGGCTGCCGCCGAAGCGCTTCAAGACGTCTTCCTTCGTCTCGTCGCTCAAGGCGGCGAAAATGCCGATGAGGTTGTCGGCCTCGGGGCGGCGCGCCAGGCCAGCGACGTCGCCCGGCAGCGGCTCGGGATCGGTCTTGGCGCGCCGGATCTTCTGGGCGATGGCGTCCGCATCGTCGGTAAGCGCGATATGGGCGTATTCGGACGGGTCCGATTTCGACATCTTTTTGGTCCCGTCGCGCAGGCTCATGACCCGGGTGGCCGGTCCCTGGATCAAGGGCTCGGGCAGCGGAAAGTAAGCGTCGCCGTGGCCGTGGGCGGCGATCGAAGCGGCGAAATCGTTGTTGAACTTCTGCGCGATATCGCGCGCAAGCTCGAGATGCTGCTTCTGGTCGTCGCCGACCGGAACATGGGTCGCACGGTAGACGAGAATGTCGGCGGCCATCAGGACGGGATAATTGTAGAGCCCGACGGAAGCATTCTCCCGATCCTTTCCCGCCTTCTCCTTGAACTGGGTCATGCGGTTGAGCCAGCCGAGCCTGGCGACGCAGTCGAAGATCCAGGCGAGCTCCGCATGCTCGGCGACCCGGCTCTGGTTGAAGACGATATTGGCCTTCGGATCGATGCCGCAGGCGAGAAAGGCCGCGGTCACCTCGCGGGTGGTGCGCTTTAACTGCTCGGGCTCGTGCGGCTGCGTCATCGCGTGCAGATCGACGACGCAATAGATGCAGGGATGGGTCTTCTGCATCTCGACGAAGCGCTTGATCGCGCCGAGATAGTTGCCGAGGTGCAGATTGCCGGTCGGTTGAACGCCCGAGAACACGCGTTCGGGAAACTTCGCCATTATCGTCCGCTTGAGGTCGGGATTTATTGAGGGCGGCCCTTATGGCAACGCGGGGAACCGCGCGCAAGGGGCGGAGAAGCGGCTCCTTCAGGGACCCGGTTCGCTCTCACCGACGGCGAGATCGACCATGATCTCGCCCGCCAGCCGTTCAAGCGCCTTGCGCAAGTCGTCGAGCTTGAGGGTATCGGGGACGCTCAGGCGCGCGTGAGCGCGAAACATCTCGGCGCCGGTGAACGGCTCGCCTTCGAGGCCGCTCGCGAATTCCTCGATGTTGACGCCAAGACGGGTGAGCGCCTGCGTCACGTCGCGCACGATGCCCGGCCGCTCGTTGCCGACAACGTCGAGCTTGACCGTCCGATGGGGCCGCTCGGACTCGGCCGCCGCGCCGCGCGCGATTGAGACGCGAAGGCCGGAAGGCGCGAGCTTCGCCAGCGCGGCTTCAAGCGGGATGAGGTTTTCGTCCGGAACTCTGACGAGCACCACGCCAGCGAATTTGCCCGCGAGCCGCACCGACCGGCTCTCGAGCCAGGTCCCGCCAAAGTCGACGACCTTTTCAGAGATTGCATTGACGAGTCCGGGCCGGTCGTCGCCGACGAAGGTCAAAACGAGCGGCGTCGTCATGGGCAGGGCTCCTGGCGCTCGTACAATTGTAGACGCGGTCGGCGACCGCGTCAGCCGCGATCAGCGATCGCAGCCACAGGCAGCGCAACTCGCTACAAAATGAACCGGCTCAAGTCGGCGTTGCCGGCGAGGTCGCCGACGTGGCGCTCGACGAAGTCGGCGTCGATCCGGACGACCTCGCCGTTGCGGTCGGCGGCGGTGAAGCTCACCTCGTCGAGCACCCGCTCCATCACCGTCTGCAGACGACGCGCGCCGATGTTCTCGACGGAGCCGTTGACCTTGGCCGCGATGCGCGCAATCGCCGCCACCGCATCGTTAGCGAACTCGAGTTCGACCCCTTCGGTCTGCATGAGCGCGACATATTGCTTGATGAGGCTCGCCTCGGTGTCGGTGAGGATGCGCTTGAAGTCGTCCTCGGTCAGCGATTTAAGCTCGACCCGGATCGGCAGCCGCCCCTGCAGCTCCGGGAGCAGGTCGGACGGCCTGGCGATGTGGAAGGCGCCCGAGGCGACGAACAGGATATGGTCGGTCTTGACCGTGCCGTGCTTGGTGGCGACCGTCGTCCCCTCGATCAGCGGCAGGAGATCGCGCTGCACGCCCTCGCGCGAGACGTCGGCGCCGCCGCGTCCCTCGCGGGCGCAGATCTTGTCGATCTCGTCGAGGAAGACGATGCCGTTGCTCTCGACCTCGGCCACCGCGTCACGGACGATGGCGTCCTGATCGAGCAGCTTGTCGGCCTCGGCGGAGATGAGCGGTTCGTGCGCTTCGGCCACCGTCATGCGCTTGGCCTTGGTGCGGCTCCCCTTGCCGAAGATGTCGGCGATGTTGATCGCGCCGATCGAGGCGCCCGGCATGTTGGGCAGTTCGAACATCGGCAGGCCGGATCCGCTCTGCGGCAATTCAACCTCGATTTCCTTGTCGTTGAGCTCGCCTGCGTGCAGCTTGCGGCGAAAGGCTTCGCGGGTGGAGGACGACGAGGTCGAGCCGACCAGCGCGTCGAGCACCCGCTCTTCCGCCGCGAGCTCCGCCTTCGCTTCGATGTCCTTGCGCTTGCGGCCCTTGACCAGGGCGATCCCGACTTCGATCAGATCGCGGACGATCTGCTCGACGTCGCGCCCGACATAGCCGACCTCGGTGAATTTCGTCGCCTCGACCTTCAGGAACGGCGCTCCGGCGAGCTTGGCGAGACGCCGCGCGATCTCGGTCTTGCCGCAGCCGGTCGGGCCGATCATCAGGATGTTCTTCGGCATCACCTCCTCGCGCATGGGCGAGTTGAGGCGCAGGCGTCGCCAACGGTTGCGCAGCGCGATGGCGACGGCGCGCTTGGCCTCGCCCTGACCGACGATAAAGCGGTCGAGCTCGGAGACGATTTCGCGGGGCGACAGATCCGTCATGCGGTCACAGGCTTTCGAGAATCAGATTGACGTTGGTGTAGACGCAGATGTCGGCGGCGATGCGCATCGAGCGGCGCACGATCTCCTCGGCGTCGAGTTGCATCGGCATCAGCGCGCGTGCGGCGGCCAGCGCATAATTGCCCCCCGAGCCGATCGCCGTCGCCGACCCGAATTCGTCCGCCTCGGGCTCGAGCACGTCGCCTGAGCCGGAGATGGTAAAGCCCGACCCCTTGTCGGCGACGATGAGCATCGCCTCGAGCCGGCGCAGGTACCGGTCGGTGCGCCAGTCCTTGGCCAGTTCAACGCAGGCGCGCGCGAGCTGGCCGGGATATTGGTCGAGCTTGGCCTCGAGCCGTTCAAACAGCGTGAACGCGTCGGCGGTCGCCCCGGCGAAGCCCGCGATCACGTCGCCCTTGGCCAGACGGCGGACCTTGCGGGCGTTGGATTTGACGACCGTCTGGCCCATGCTGACCTGACCGTCGCCGCCGATGACGACCTGGCCGCCCTTGCGCACCATGAGGATGGTCGTCGCATGCCATCCGGGCGAGCGGGCGGCAGTCTCGTCAGTCATCGGCGCTCGATCCTAAACTTTTCGCGTCTAACGTTCGGCAAGCGCGGCATGTATGGGCGCGCGACGCGGCGCGCAAGGGCGAAGACTGCGGCGCTCCGGCGAGTCGTGCAGCCGCTGCGGGTCAGTGGAGTGTGTCGACCCAGATCGGGTTGGTCCACGCTCGCCGCGGGCCGTCGATGACGACGATGCGGACCCACTTGACCGGCGGCAGCTCTTGCCAGGCCCACTTCTTCGCTTCGTCGAGATCGATCGTCGCATGAGTGAGGCCGCGCCCGACCCGGCTCACCGCCGGCGACGCGCCGGTCAGAATGGCGATGGTATTGACCGGAGAGCACTCGACCCGCACTTCCCTGGAAGTGATTTCGACGTCGTGGATGCGCGGACCCTGGCTTGAATAGAACTCGCCGGCCTTGAGCGCGTCGAGCAGCGCCTCGGGGTCGAGCGTTTCCGCCCTGACCATCACGTAGCCGCCAAAGGCGTCGAGGTCGCCGCTGTGAAAATGCGCATCGTCGCCGGCGACGGCCATGAGCCGCCGGTCCTCGTTGCACAATTGATCAAGCAGATAGAAGCCGTCGCCCCGGTCGGTGAGCACCGCGCAGGTGTGGTTATAGATCTCGACCGCGTGGGCGGCGGCGAGCGAGCGCCCATCGTCGATCGTCAATTGCGACCACGAGGGATGGGCCATTGTGACGAAGGCGCCCGCCTCCCTCGCCCGCGCCGCCAGCATCGGCCCGCTTTCATCCGGTTTCGCATGGGGAAAATCGAGCGGCAGCCCGGTCGCGACAATGTGCCAATATTCGCCCGCCGACGTCGCCATGGCGTGAACTTCGGCCCCGATCAGGGTGGTGAAATTGTTCGAGCGCAGCTTGCGGGTATCGGCGATCGGCCAATCGAAGCGGCCAAGAAAATGATCGGACACCTGGAGGAAATCGTATCCCGCGCGCTTATAGGCCTCGACGACGTCCTCGGGCTTCAGGGCGCCGTCGGAAAGGGTCGAATGGGAGTGGAGGTTCCCGCGCCAGAAACGCCCCGGCGTCGAGAAGGGGGGAATGCGCATGGGAGGTCAGGTTGTCGGCTTCGCGCCGCCGGGTCAAGCTTTATCCAACGGAAATGGGATGGCTTTTCGGGGGATTGATATATTCGAACATTCTAATATATATAGGTTTGAGATCAATCAAAGGCCCGGATGCGCTTTGGAGCCATCCTGCCCTGCGGCATCGAGGAGAGGGAAATTATGGAAACGAGAAACTGGCCGGATTTCACCCGCGGCCTCAGCGCGGAGCTCAGGAACCTGCGCGGCGGCGCGCCCGAAGTGATGAAGGCGTTTTCGGCTCTGGCGCAGAGCGCGCTGGCCGGAGGGGCGCTGGACGGCAAGACGAAGGAACTGATCGCAATCGCGGTTTCGGTCGCTTCCCGCTGCGACGATTGCATCGGCTTTCACGTCAAGGCGGCGATCGATCGCGGCGCAACGCGCGAGGAAATCCTCGAAACCTTGGGCATGGCGATCTATATGGGAGCGGGACCGGCGGCGATGTACGCCAGCCACGCGCTCGGCGCCTATGGCCAATTTGCTGCGCCCAAGGCTGACGCCGCTTGAGGCCGCATGAACTCGGAGAGAGACACGATGCCGTTCAACATGTTTTCGCGCTCCGGGCAGACCGCCGACCCGGACTTGGTGGATTTTGGCGCGCTGGAAGAGGCCGTCGGCTCGGGGGAGTGGACGGTGGTCGACGTGCGCGAGCCGCATGAATTTGCCGTCGGGCACATTCCGAACGCGCTCAACATGCCGATGTCCAGCTTCGATCCGCAGGAACTGCCACGGGGCAAGCCGGTGGTCTTGCTCTGCCAGGCGGGCGGAAGGTCCAAGAACGCGCTGAACCGGGCGCGGGCGGCCGGCCGCGACGACGTGCGCCACTACGCCGGCGGGATGAACGGCTGGCGCTCGCAGGGCGGCCCTGTGACTCTCTGAGGCTTCGATCGAGCTAGAGTTTCCGCGGCTCGCCGGCGACATAGGTCTGCCGCACCGCGCGGTCATCGCCGAGCATGAGGAGAGCGAAGAGCTCGACCTCGAGGTCTCCGCCCGCGGTCTCCATCCGGTGCGCGAGCGCCGACGTCGCCTTGGGATCGAGGGCGACCAGGTCGGCCTCCTTGCCGGCCTCGATCGAGCCGATGCGGTCGTCGAGGCTCAGCGCCCGGGCGTTGCCGAGCGTCATGCGATAAAACGCCTCCAGCGCCGGCCACGACTGCCGATTGAGCTGAAGGACCTTGTAACCCTCGGCGGCGGTATGCAGCATCGAATAGCTCGTCCCTCCCCCGACGTCGGTCGCGAGCGCGATCCTCACGCCCGCCCTGGCGAGCCGCGCCTGGTCGAACAGTCCGGAGCCGAGGAAAAGATTCGACGTCGGGCAGAATGCGGCGACCGAACGGCTGGCGGCGAGTTCGGCGACTTCGCTGTCCTGCAAGTGAATGCAATGGCCGAAAACCGAGCGCGGTCCGGTCAGGCCCGCCCGGGCATAGACGTCGATATAGCTCTTCGCCTCCGGAAAGAGCGCCGCCACTCGCGCGATCTCGGCCTTGTTCTCGTCGGCATGGGTCTGGACGTAGCAGTCCGGGTATTCGCGCGCGAGTGCGCCAGCGGCGTCCAGTTGCGCCTGCGTCGACGTCACCGCGAAGCGCGGCGTGATTGCATAGCCAAGCCTGCCGCGCCCACGCCAGCGCTCGATCAGCGCCTTGCTTTCGTCGTAGCCGCGCTCTGCGGTGTCCATTAGCGCTTCCGGCGCATCGCGGTCCATCATCACCTTGCCGGCGATCATCCGGGCGCCGCGCGCTTCCGCGGCGGCGAAAAAGGCGTCGACCGATTGCGGATGGACGGTGCAATAGACCATCGCGGTCGTGGTGCCCGAGCGGAACAATTCATCGAGAAAGAAAGCCGAAACGGCGGCGCAATGCGCGGGGTCGGCGAATTTTTGCTCCTCGACAAACGTATAGTTGCGGAGCCAGTCGAGCAGCTGCGCGCCATAGGAGCCGATCACCTGGGTCTGCGAATAATGGACATGGGCGTCGATGAAGCCGGGCATGATGAATGAGCCGGCATGGTCGTCGACGAGCGCGTCCGACGGCGCTCGGGGCAGAATGTCGCGGGCTTCGCCGACCGCCTCGATCCGACCCCCGGCGACCAGAACTGCGCCGTCGTCGATCAGCCGACAGGCGGAAGGCCCGCCTGTCAAAGGATCGTCGGTGAACGACAGGACGCGGCCGCGAATGATGCGGGCGATCGCGCTCAAGTCACGATGTCCTTAAGCCGGAGCGCGGCGATCCGGTCGATTTCGGCGAGCGCGGTTCTCGTCTCTGCGTCGGCGTCATTGGCGAGACGGCGCTGGAACGCTGCGAGAATGTCGGCCTTGCTCCTGCCCTTGACCGCCATGATGAAGGGCGTGCCGAAGCGGGCGCGATAGGCGTCGTTGAGCGCGCCGAACTGGCGCAACTCCTCGGGCGTCAGCCGGTCGAGCCCGGCGCTCGCCTGCTCGCGGGTCGAGTCCGCGGTCAGCGTCTGGGCCAGCGCGAGCTTGCCCGCCAGATCCGGATGAGCCTCAATCAGCGCGCGCTTGTCTTCCGCCGATGCGTTCGCCGCCGCAGCGGCCAACGCCTTGGCCAACCCCTCGGCCGTGTCGGCGCTGCTGGTCAGACCCGCGTCGTAAGCCGCCGCGGCGACCCAGGGCGAATGCTCGTAGACGCCGCCGAAACGCTCGACGAACAGCGTGCGCGCAAGGCGCGAGGGCTTCCAGCCGCTCTGCGGCGGATGCCTCTTGATCCAGTGGCGGGCGATGTCGAGCCGGGTCGGGATCCAGACGCGATCGTGACTTGCGGCATAGTCGACGAACCGCGCCAGCGAAGCGGCGCGGCCGGGACGGCCGACCAGGCGGCAATGGAGGCCGATCGACAGCATTTTCGGCGCGACCTCGCCCTCGGCGTAGAGCGTGTCGAACGAATCCTTGAGATAGGCGTAGAACTGGTCGCCCGAATTGAAGCCTTGCGCGGTCGCGAACCGCATGTCGTTGGAATCGAGGGTGTAGGGGATCATGAGCTGCGGCCCGCGCGGCCCCTCGAGCCAGTAGGGCAAGTCGTCGGCGTAAGAATCGGCGCAATAGAGAAACCCGCCCTCCTCCATCCCGAGCCTCACCGTATTGATCGACGAGCGGCCCTGGTAAAAGCCAAGCGGCCGCGCGCCGGCGACCTCAGTGTGAATTGCGACGGCCTCGGCGATGTGGCGCGCTTCGACCTCCGAGGGGACGTCGCGATAATCGATCCACTTGAGCCCGTGGGTGGCGATCTCCCACCCCGCCTCGGTCATGGCCGCGACCGCCTCGCGATTGCGCGCCATCGCGGTCGCGACGGCGTAGACGGTGACCGGAACCGAGCGCTCGGTGAACAGGCGATGCAGGCGCCAGAAGCCGGCCCGGGAGCCGTACTCGTAGATCGACTCCATGTTCATATGCCGCATGCCCGGCCAGGGCGCGGCGCCGACGATCTCGGACAGGAACGCTTCCGACGCGGCGTCGCCATGCAGGATGTTGTTCTCGCCCCCCTCCTCGTAATTGATGACGAACTGGAGCGCGACGCGCGCCCCTTTCGGCCAGCCGGCGAACGGGGGGCTACGCCCGTAACCGATCATGTCGCGCGGATAGGTTTCACCGTCCGTCATGCCCGAC
>Ga0335073_10007488_pt1 | contig 15308 bp, 16 predicted proteins | sample Lox_Sample_22_FD_207093 | JGI IMG/M metagenome (GOLD analysis project Ga0335073, IMG submission 207093) | Soil microbial communities from Loxahatchee National Wildlife Refuge, Florida, United States - Lox_Sample_2.2 | ecosystem: Environmental > Terrestrial > Soil > Wetlands | place: USA... | reverse complement strand
TCGCGCCCGATCAGCGAGACAGACACCTTTGGATCGAAGGAGATGATCTCGAATCCCGGAGCAGCGTACTTCATGGCATGGCGCACAGCGGCTTCGCCGCCCCAGACAATCAGCTTGTCGAAGTACTGAGAGCGATAGATATGACTTTCGATCGCCGCGTCTCCGCCGCGCCAATATGCCGCGGAAAAGGAACGCGTCGTCGGATGATTGGGGCCGACATCGGCCATGGTTCGCAATAGCGCGGTTGCCGTGAACAGGTCGTTCGACGGCATTTTCAGCAGATGTACGCCCTTCGAGATCGCAGCTCGCACGATGCTGATCGGGGGGACGATGGGTGCGTTGCCCGCCAGGACGTGGACCACGCGAGGCGGGTAGGCACGGATGGCGACTCTTGCGCCACGTACGACCCGATCCTGCCAGCCGTCGACCGCGGCGACTGCGCCGAGCGCTCCTTCGGCCTCGGCCTCTACGGCCTCACGCTCGAAGAAACTCGCGATGTCCCGATAGCAGTTCTCGAGAATGCGTGCGCCGAGATTATTGCAGCGCAGGTTTTGTGCCGCAGCCTCGCGTAGGTAGCGGTTGCGGTCAAAGTTGAGCGCCTCGCCTACTGCCGCGAGGAAATCGACTATCTCAGCAATTGGCGTTTCGAATGCCGGTCCTGGTTCGCAGCGCGGCCAAATGAGGGAATCGAGGTCGATTTCGGGGGTCAGGGCGACGTCGGGGACGGCGCTCAGGCGATGCTCGACACGGCAGTCGCGGAGCGTCTCGCCCTTGATCACGTGAGGCACCAGAAGGTGCGTGCCGGGTCCGTTGAGTTGGTCGAGCATGGTTCGATGATAGACCCGGGCGGCACCCCAACTCGCCTGTCGATGGATAGGGGCAGGGGACCGAGATTCAGCCGAGAATAGCGAAACCATCGGGACGGGAGCCTTGCATGACGACGATACCCATAGGATCGGTAACCGAGATCTGCTATGTCACGACCGATCTGCCGGGTGCCGTCCATCGCTGGGCCGAGAGCCTTGGGGCGGGGCCGTTCTTCTCGTTGACGATTCCGGCGGCGTTCGGCACGCGTATCTATCGTGGCAGCCCGGCCGATGACAGCTTCGCCGCCGCGCTCGGTTTCTGCGGAACGTCGCTCATCGAGTTCGTCCAACCGCTGGATCAGCGGCCATCGGTCTTTCGCGAGGTCCTGGAGGAGCGCGGCGACCTTGCGGTTCACCACGTTTACCCTAACATCCGCCCGCTCGCCGCCGCCGAGTTCGACGCGCAACGCGCCCGCTACGAGCAGGCCGGGTACGCGGCTGCGCTCGATATGGTGCTGCCGGGGCTCGGTCGTAACGTGCTATTCGATGCGCGGCACAAAATCGGCGTGTTCGTGGAGTTGCTCGAGGTGTCGCCGCCGATGTATGCCGGTGTCGAGAGGATGTTGAGCGCGCACCAGAGCTGGAACGGTATCCGGCCATTGCGCGACTTCGCGGAGACGATGCAATGAACTTGGCGTGGCGAGGCCGCCGCGAATCGACGCGAAATGAGGGGTCATACCATGCAGGCGCAAGATGTTGAGTACCGCGATAGCACCGGAAAGCGATACGTCGGATTTCTCGCGGCACCAGCGCGGCCAAGCGGACCGGCGGTGCTGGTAGCGCACAATGCACCCGGGGCTCGCGGCGCTCATCCGACAATCGGGAGTGGACCACAGCCGAGTCGCAGCCATCGGCTACTGCTTCGGCGGCGCGGCAGTTCTGGAACTCGCTCACACGGGCGCCGCTGTGAAGGCGGTAGTGGGCTTCCATTCGAGCCTGCCCGTGACCCGGCCGCAGGACAACAAGAATATCCGAGGTAAGGTGCCGGTGCAGCAAGGGGCGGCAGACCCGCTGGTACCGCCCGATGTACGGGCGACTTTCGAGATGCAGAGGAACGAGGCTGCTGTCGATTGGCGCATGATCCTGTACGGCCGCACTCAGCACGCCTTTACGGTGCCTGGCTCGGAGAATATGAGGATGGCGGGCGTGGCCTATGACAAGGCATCGGATGGCCGCTCATGGCGCGCGATGATCGATCTTTTCGAGGAAAGCATCGGGCGGCCGTAGCGTAGCGCCTACGGGTGGGATGATCAGAAGTTTTCCCTTGGGGGTGCGCTTCTGTTCCAGCTCCGTGAGTGCAGGAATCGCCATGTCGAGCGACACGGTCCTGCCGATCGCGAACTGCAACTTCCCCGCGGCAGCGGCCTCGGCGACTTTGGTGAGCACCTCAGGCGACTGCTTGCCGAACACCAATTTGTAGCGTGGCGAGAGCAGAATGCCGAGCATCTTGCCGCCCGTGGGATTGATGTCGAGAACTACGCCTGCGCCCCGGAGCAATGCGCGACCCTCCTTGAGGGAGAGAGTTCCTGCCGTGTCGAAGACGACATCGAATCGATGCGCGAGCGAGCTCACGTCGCGGCCTGCCCGGATCACGCAGCACATGCTGACGACGCAACTGCGGGAACTCGAAGCGGACGGTCTGGTCTCGCGGAAGATCTATGCGGAGGTTCCCCCGCGGGTGGACTACTCACTGATGCTCGCGACCCTGGGGCTTGCTCCCGTGATGAACGAGCTGATTCGGTGGTACCGTCAGTTCAGCACCCGGCGATCAGCGGGGCAGGTCTCGCCCGCCAAGCGGCATCGCAAGGGTAGCGCGGCAAATTACAGGAAAGTGTCCGTCCGATCTGTGTGAGCGCAGATTCGGGGAACCCGCACCGTTCTCTGCCACGCAGCACATGCCTCGGGGGCTCGACATGCGCTCTATCACCAACGCGAATCCCATGCGCGAAATCTATACCAGTACCGATGTAGAAAACGACGGCCCGGTCGAGCGCACTCGTCGGAACTTGCCGTGATGACCATGGGCGTGACTCCCTTTCGAGTCACCCAGGACTGCGCATGATGCGAGCGCGCGCGCGAACCGCATCGTGCTGTTCGCCGAGCGCATCGCGCAAACCACCGTGAGCGATTTGGAGCATACCGAATCGTAATCGGTCAACCGAAATGGCTGGACCCGATATCTGAAAGCCAAGGCTCTAGGCAGTGTGGCAACTGATCCGGTAGGCTGAGGGCGCCTGCTGCCAGCTCGGAGAAGCCTGCATGTCGGAAACTGCCGCATCTACCGCTTCGGCGCGCGGGTCCGTCGACCCGAGCCCTCTTGCGCTCGAGCCCCGGTTGCGTATCGGAGTGCAGACGATGCACCGGCGGTCTGAACCGGCATCGGGCCCCTGGCTGCCTACGATCGACGAGCTCCAGGCGCACGTGCAGTTGATCGATCGCTGCGGCTACGACTCCCTGTGGGTTGGTGATCACGTCGCTTTCGCCATCCCCATCCTCGATCCCCTCTTGCAGCTCGCCCAAGCTGCGGTGGTCAGTCGACGCCTGATCTTGGGGACGGCGGTGTACTTGGTGCCGCTTAGACCCCCCGGGCCGATCGCGAAAATGGTTTCCTCACTCGACCATCTCACGGAGGGCCGTCTGATTTTCGGCGTGGGTGTGGGTGGAGAGTTTCCAAAAGAGTTCGAGCTGTGCGGAGTCCCGGTGAATGAGCGCGGTTCGCGTCTGACGGAGAGCATGGAGGTACTGCGCAAGCTCTGGAGTGGCGAGCCGGTAAGTCACCGCGGCCGTCATTTCGAGTTCGGAGAGGTCGCGATGCAGCCGCCGCCTCGACAAACCGGCGGCCCGCCCATGTGGTGTGGTGGCCGTTCCGATGCGGCGCTGGCCCGAGCGGCGCGACTGGCCGATGGCTGGATCTCTTACGTGGTAACGCCTGCCATGTTTGCCGAATCGGTCGCCAAGATCGCGAGCTTCGCTGCGGCGCGCGAGCGTCGCGTGGCGAGTTTCGGGACGGCTCACTTGCTGTTCCTGCGCCTCGATGACGATCCGAGCGAGGCTTTTCGGGCGGCGAATCAATGCCTGAGCGTTCGCTATGCGATGGACTTCAGCAAGCCGACTCGCCGGTATGCCGCGCTCGGTCGTCCTGCCGATATTGCAGCGCAGGTTCGGGCCTATCACGACGCCGGCGTCCGCCATCTGATCCTCGATTTCGTGGGCCCTTACGAGGACCGGGACCGCCAGATCGAGCGGTTTTCGGTCGATGTGATGCCTCTCATCAAGGACCTGACGCAGGGATAGCGGAACGCACGGCGATGGTGTGGTCGCAGGGCCTGGACCAGCCCTCGTTGACCGGCCGACTCGCATCTGTGAAAATTAGAATGATGTTCACATAAATGAATAAACTTGGCGCCCCTGCGGCGGCGCCTTGAAGGTATCGTCCGAGCATGAATTTTCAGTTCAGCCCTGAAGACGAGGCTTTTCGCGCCGAGGTGAGAGCGTTCGCGCGGGACAAACTGCCTGCGAGCATCGCGCTCGATGTGAAGCGCTGGCACGACCCGCTGATGAAGAACTTCCGCGCGTGGCAGCGCATTTTGAGCGAGAAAGGCTGGGGTGCGCCGCACTGGCCGAAGGAGTACGGCGGTAGCGATTGGAGCCCGATGCGCAAGCACATCTTCATGCAGGAGATGTATGCGGCGGGCGCACCGGATTTCGGCTGGCAGGGTCTGCACATGCTCGCACCCGTGCTCATCGCGTTCGGTTCGGACGCTCAGCGGGAGCGCTTTCTGCCGCCGATGCTGAATGGAGACGAGGTTTGGTGCCAAGGCTTCTCCGAGCCGGGCGCCGGATCCGACCTTGCGCATCTCAAGACGGCCGCCGTGCTCGACGGCGACTCGTACATCATCAATGGGCAGAAGATCTGGACCAGTGACGCCCGCGATTGCGATTGGGGCTTTTTCCTCTGCCGCACGGACGCAACCGTCAAGCCTCAACGGGGGTTGTCGTTCCTGCTGGTTCCCCTGGACTCGGCGGGGCTCACGATCCGTCCGATCCGCGCGATCAGCGGCCGCTCGGACCTCAACGAGGTCTTCCTGGATAACGTCAGGGTACCGCGCGAGAACTTGGTCGGCGAACCCGGCTTGGGCTGGACTTATGCCAAGTATCTGCTCGAGAAGGAGCGGACCGCCAGCGCATTCCTCTATTTCAACCGCCGCGAGCTCGAGAAGGCGAGGGCGATCGCGCGGCAGGTTCCGGCCGGCGCGGGGCGGCTGCTCGATACTCCGGAGTTCGCTTTGAAGCTCGCACGCGTCGAGGCCGATTTGATGGCATTGGAATGGTCCGTGCTGCGCCTGCTCGCCGGCGAGAAGAACAAGTACAACCTGGATGCAGTCGTGTCCGCATTGAAGATTCGCGGATCGGAAATGCAGCAGCGGGTTACCGAGCTGCAGATCGATGCGCTGGGGCCACTCGGGATCAGGCACTTCCAGCACGGTGATCCGGACCTCGACGATCCAGCAAAGGCACCTTGCTGGCCCGACTACGCGATTGGCTCGGCCGCCCTCTTTCTGCACACGCGAGCTGCCACGATCTATGGCGGGGCGCGCGAGGTGCAGAAGAACATCATCGCCAAGCTCGCCTTCGGAGTTTGAGGACGCGCCATGGATTTGAGTCTGACCGAAGAACAGGAAATGTTGCGCGATGGCGTGCGCCGTTTCGTCGCGGAGAACTATTCATTCGAGATGCGCCGGTCGCTGGTGACGAGCGATCTTGGGTACAGCCAGGCTCACTGGCAAACTTTCGCCGAGCTGGGCTGGCTGGCATTGGGACTGCCCGAAGATGCGGGTGGTCTCGGCGGGTCGTTGGTCGATACGGCGCTCGTCATGGAAGTCCTCGGCTCCGCTCTGGTGCTCGAGCCGTATGCGTCGAACGTCGTGCTGTCGGCGAGGCTCCTCGAGCGCGCGGATAATCGGGAGCTGCGCGCAAGAACTCTCACTGCACTGGCGCAAGGACGCGCACGAGTCGCGCTCGCGCATTTCGAGCGCGATGCGCGCTACTCGCTGAGCCACGTCGAGACCGCGGCGATCAGACAGGGTAGCGACTACCTCATGCGCGGCCGCAAATTCCTGGTCCTTGATGGCACGGCCGCTGATCAGTTGATCGTGTCGGCGCGCCTGGGCGAGGCGCTCGGGCTATTTTTGATCGACCGGCGCGCCGCCGGTGTCGAAGTGGAAAGCTACCGGCTGATGGATGATACGCGCGCGGCCGATGTGATGCTGCAGGACGTCGAGGTCAGCGGTTCGTCGCTCCTCATGAGCGGTCCTGACGTGCCTGCGGTACTTGAGGAAGCGATCGACCGATTTGTCCTCGCCAAGGTGGCGGAGTCGCTCGGGGCGATCGAGGCGGTGCTCGAGATGACCAGCGAATACGTGAAGTCACGGATCCAGTTCGGACAGCCATTGATCAAGTTCCAGGCGGTCCAGCACCGCCTCGCGGAAATGTTCGTCGAGGTCCAGGAGATGCGATCGATCCTCTATTGCGGGCTGGCTCACATCGATGCGGAGGTTCCGGAGCGCCGCCGTGCGGTCTCTGCGGCCAAGGTAGTCGCCGGAGGCGCCGGGCGCCTGGTGGCGGGTCTCGGCATTCAATTGCACGGCGGCATCGGCATGACCGAGGAATACCGGGTCGGTCACTATTTCAAGAAGCTGGTGACGATGGACAAGCTCTTCGGGGACAGCGACTACCATCTGGCACGGCTGGCCGCGAGCGCTCGCTAGCTCGCGCGAGCCCGCGGACCGCGGTTGACCACTACCACTCGATCGACTAAATTGAACATCGTTCGCATATAGGAACAGTAGATGCAATCGGGATCGCATCGATGATCGAGCTGTCGCAACGCGGGCGCGTCGCCGTCGTCACCCTGGCGCGGCCACCGGTCAATGCCATCGACGATGAATTGATCGCCGCCTTTCATGGCGTGCTCGATCGGCTGCGCGAGGGTGGCGAGTATCAGGTTTTGCACCTCCGTAGTGCTCAGAAAGTCTTCGCGGCGGGCGCCGACCTCGATCTCATCCGCTCTTGGAAGGATGCCCCTTCTCCAAGCACGGCATTATCCGCCTATGTCGAGCGGCTTCAGGCTTTGTATCAGCGAATCGAGCAGCTACCGCAAGTCACATTCTGCGAGATCGCAGGGGCCGCCATGGGGGGCGGTTTCGAGCTGGCGCTCGCATGCGACCTGAGGCTCGCCGCGGATGAGGCCAAGATCGGACTTCCGGAGGTCGGCATCGGCTTGATTCCCGGAGCGGGGGGAACGCAACGGCTTACCCGCCTTTGTGGGCGCGGCGTAGCCTCCCGAATCATCCTCGGTTGCGAGCCGGTCGATGGCCGCACCGCGGCAACCTTGGGGATGGTGCAGTGGTCAGTGGCCCGGGCTGAGATCGAAGAGAAAGCGCACTCGATCGTCGATCGAATTGCCGGCTTGCCCGCGCATGCGCTTCGGGTTGCGAAGCAGTGCATAGGCGCCTTCGGCGGCGCGGAACTACACGGCTACGCGCTCGAGCGGGAGATGGGCGGTGCGCTGCTCGATTCGCGGCAAACCCGGGACTTGATCGCGGCGTTCCTCGACCGCAACAAGCCGCGATAGGAGAGTGTGGATGTCGGAACCGATGCAAATGAGCTGGAAACAGGCGACCGAGCTAGCGGGGAGGACGGTCGTGCTCACGGGTTGCGCCTCCGGGATCGGTCGAGCCGCCGCGCAGCAGTTCGCGGCTGCCGGAGTCAAGGTTTATGCAGGCGATGTCAACGAGCGCGACGGCGCCGCCACGGTCGAGGCCATCTGTCGCGGCGGCGGTCAGGCGGAATTCGTTCCGCTCGATCTGACGCAGCCGACCTCCATCGACGCCTTCGTCGATGAGGTCAAGCGGCGGAGCGCCGGGCAGATCGATATCATCGCAAGCATCGCGGGTATCGATCGAATCGAGCCGTTCCTCAAGAACACACCGGACATCTGGGACAAGATCATGGGGGTAAATTTCCTGGGCCCGGTGCGCATGATTCATCGGCTCCTGCCGACCCTGATCGAGCGCGGGGGCGGCGGGCGGATCATCACCATCTCGAGTGACGCGGGTCGCGTCGGCAGCACCGGCGAGACCTTTTATTCCGGCACCAAGGGGGCCGTGATCAGCTTTACCAAGGCGCTTGCGCGCGAGACGGCCCGCTACGGGATCAAGTGCAACTGTGTGGCTCCGGGACCCACCGACACGCCGCTCTTCACCGTGGCGATGGATGAAAAGCTGCGTGAATCCCTGGTCAAGGCCATTCCCTTGCGCCGCATGGCGAATCCGATCGAGATAGCCAACGTGATCTTATTCTTTGCAAGTCCCGCCGCCGACTACATCACCGGGCAGGTTCTGAGCGTGAGCGGCGGCCTCACGATGCACGGCTGATTTGTCATGGCCGGCGAGATCCGCCCGGAAGAGCAATTCTTCGCTTTCCTCGCCGAGGGGCGCTTCATGATCCAGCGCAGCCGCGAGAGCGGCCGCTGCTTCTTCTATCCGCGGGTGGCGGAGCCGCTTACCGGTTGCACCGATCTCGAGTGGGTCGAGGCGCAGGGCCGTGGCACGGTCTACTCGACCACGGTGGTGCGGCAAAAGCCCCCGACACCGAACTACAACCTCGCGTTGATCGACCTGGAGGAGGGGCCACGGGTCATGAGCCGCGTGGAGGGCCTTGCACCCGAGGAAGTGCGGATCGGGATGGTTGTGAAAGCCAAGATCATCCGCGAGAGCGACCGGCCGCTGCTCGTGTTCGAGCCGGCATGATGCCCGGTCAAGGCGCGGGACGACACTCATGAAAGATGCCTTTCCTCGAGGCGCCGCCGCAATCGTCGGTGCGGCCACTTTTGGTCTTGGCGAGGCGCCGGGATTGAGCAACTTCGATCTCGCGGCGCATGCCAGCGTTCGGGCGCTTGCGGCCGCGGGCCTACGGCCGCGGGATGTGGATGGCCTGTTCATCGTGGTCATGGACGAGGCGTTGGCCGCGCTCAATTTTGCGGACTATCTCGGGATTCAACCGCGCTTTACCGACAATTGCCGCAGCGGGGGCTCGTCCTTCCAGATACAGGCCTCGATCGCCGCGCTCGCGCTCGCGGCCGGCCAGTGCGACGTGGCGTTGATCGCCTACGGCAGCAACCAGCGCTCCGCGGCCGGAAAGCTGATATCGAGCACCTCTCGACCATCCCCGTGGGAATCGCCGTACCGGCCGCTTCGGCCCATCTCGCAATATGCCTTGGCGGCGGCCCGGCACATGCACCAGTACGGCACCACCAAGGAGCAGCTGGGCGAGGTGGCGATTGCCGCGCGCCGGTGGGCGCGTCTCAATCCCGAGGCGTTCGTGCGCGACGAGCTGACGATGCCGAGCTATCTGTCCTCACGTATGATCTGCGATCCCTTCGGCGCGCGCGACTGCTGTCTCGTTACGGACGGCGCAGCCGCGGTGGTGATGGTCCGTCGGGAGCGCGCGCGCGAGCTGTGTGCGCGGCCGGCGTATCTGTTGGGGGCTGCCGCCGAGACCACGCATCGGGAAATGTCGAGCATGGCGGATTTGACGGTCACCGGCGTGGCGCGAGCGGCGCAACGCGCCTTCGCGCAAGCGCGGGTGAGGCCGGCTGACGTGGATGTGGTCGAGCTCTATGACGCATTCACCATCAATACCATCCTGTTCCTTGAGGATATGGGTTTCTGTCCGAAGGGCGAAGGTGGGCGTTTCGTTTCCGGCGGCGCGATCGCTCCCGGTGGGCGCTTGCCGGTGAACACCAACGGCGGCGGGCTCTCCTGCGTGCATCCCGGCATGTACGGCCTGTTCACGATCGTGGAGGCGGCGCGGCAGATCGCGGGCAGTTGCGGCGAGCGGCAGATAGCCGATGTGGATGTGGCCATCGCCCAGGGAAACGGCGGAGAACTCGCGAGCGAGGCTGTGCTCGTTCTCGGTTCCGAGGCGACGTTGTAGCCATGTTGGACTACCAGGCGGTCAAGAACTGGGATTTCGGCGAGATCGTTCACAGTTACACGACGCGTGACACGATGCTCTATGCCCTCGGGATAGGGATCGGCACCGACCCCTTGCACGCGGGTGAGCTGCGCTTCGTCTACGAGAAGGACCTGCAAACGGTGCCGAGCATGGCCTCGGTGCTGGGGACGCCTGGGTTCTGGTGGCGGGACCCGCGCACCGGGGCAGATTGGGTGAAGCTGGTACACGGCGAGCAACATCTGCGCTTGCTCAAGCCCTTGCCGACCGCCGCCACGGTGGTCGCCCGCAATCGCGTGCTGTCGATCACGGACAAAGGCGCCGGGAAGGGCGCCATCGCGGTCATCCGCCGCGACCTCGTCGATCAAACGAGCGGTGAAGATCTCGCGCAATTGACCAATGTGACCTTTCTGCGGGGCGACGGCGGCTTCAGCGAACGCTCCGGTTGCAGCGACCCCGCGCCGCAGCCCTTGCCCGCTGTGCCGGAGCGCGCGCCGGACATCGAGGTCGAGCTCGAGAGCCTCCCACATCAGGCGCTGATTTATCGCTTGAGTGGTGACTACAACGTGCTGCATGCGGACCCCGCGGTGGCGCGTGCCGCGGGCTTCTCGCGTCCGATCCTGCATGGCCTTTGCACCTATGGGATGGCCGCACACGCGCTCCTTAAGACCGTCTGTGACTACGATGCGAGGGCCATCCGTTGCCTGTCGGTGCGCTTCACCGCACCGGTCTACCCCGGGGAGACCGTGCGCTTTCAACTGTGGCGTGTGGGCGCCAGGTCTCTGCATCTGCGGGCGCGAGTCGAGGAGCGCGAAGCAGTGGTACTCAACAATGGGATTGTCGAGCTGGCTTGAAGCGTTTGCCTGCTTTTCGTGCCGGAATTGGGTAGACTAACCCCGTCCGGCGATAACGGCGTTCCCGCCGTCCGATCCTCGAACCCGCCTCGTCGCATAATCGCTGGACTAATATCTGAACGTTGGTCTAATATGTAAATGTCACATTGCCCTGGACGGGACCACCATGGCCAAAAGCAGCTCGACGAAAAACCTCGCTGCGGAGGTCAGTGGGCCGCGCTCGTTGACCCGATTGCTCGGCCTGTTCGACGCGCTGGCGAAGTCTGCCAACGGGCTTACCCTGGCCGAGCTCAACACGGTGCTGGAGTCGCCGAAAAGCAGCTTGCTGAATCTCCTGCGACCGCTCGTGGCCGACGGGTATCTCAATCACGAGAACGGACGCTATCGGCTCGGGCCCACGATCTTCCGCCTGGCCGCAAACATCATGTCCGTGTGGAATTTCTCGAACATGATCCGTCCTTACCTCGAGGAGCTCGCGCGCCGTTCGCACGAGTCGGTCTATATGGGTGTTCTGGACAGGGTCAGCAAGATGATCACCTATGTGGACAGCATCGACAGTCCACATCTCGTGCGCTACTCCGTTCCGGTCGGTGCGGTACGGCCGCTGTATTGCACGGCTGCGGGCCGCGTGCTGCTCGCGTTCGCCGATCAGGAGTTTCAGGATGATTACCTGCGCTCGACGAAGCTCGAGGCGCGTACCGAGCGCACCATCACCACACGCAAGGCTCTGCGTGCAGAACTGGACAAAGTCTTGAGAACGCGCCTATCGGTGAGCGTCGGGGAGATGTTCCCGGAATCGGCGGCAGTCTCTGCGCCTGTTTTTGGCGCCAATGGCAAGATCGTGGCCGCGATGGCGGTCGGTGGCCCCTCCGAGCGACTGCAAAATCGGCTGGCGGAGCTCAAGCTCATCATCGCCGACGTCGCCACCCGGGCCTCCGGGATGGCGGCCCGCAAGGTCAACGGGGAAGAGGTCTCGAACGAAAACGTAGTCGGCGCGGCCGGCAGATCCGGAGCGGCCGCCTCACGGCTCTGAGGACAGCTCGCGCAGCCGATTCGGATCACTTTTCTCCCAGAAGCGCTTCCAGCTCGGAAAGGCCTGCGGCAGTTCTGGTTTGCGATCGGCCCACTCGGGCCAGCGCTGGAAATTCGGCCCCTGGGGCCGCTCGAGGATGTCGGTCGAGTACCAATGCTTCTCGCGGCGCCTCAAGAAGTACCAGCGACCGTCGCGCCGCTCGTAGGTGTCAAAGTAGCAGATCAGCATGATGTACCAGCGGTCGCCTTGCTCGTGTTCGGCGCGGCAGTAGACCTTGCCGGTCGCGTGATCCTGATCGATGAAGTCGATGGCGTGCCCGCAGATCTGGTGGTGCGAGCGGTAGAAGGTGCGCACCGCGGGATCGATGAAGGTCCGTAGCGCCTCGCGGCCCCGGCCGAACTTGCCGCAGTCGACGTCCTCGACGAAGAGGTTGATCCAGGCATCGATATCCCGGGCGTCGATGGCCAGCGCGTAGCGCACGGGCAGCTCTTGAATCGCGAGACGTGACTCGATGCGGTCGAGGCGGCTCGCGAGCTCAGTCATATCGTTCGTCGTCATAGAGCGCATTACTCCTATTCGATCGGCCTTGGCCGATGCAGATCAGTCCGCGACAACGACACCCGCGGCCCGCCAAGCCGCAATCTCTTCCGGCGCTGACCACTCGGCCAGCGCGTTGGCGCTGCCGGGACTGGCAGGCGGATAGGGGATGTGCGGCGGGGTGCGACTGAAGCGCGGGGCGGGGGCGGGTTGCGTCACGCCATCGATCGTCATGAAGGTGCCGCGCTCGGCGAGATGCGGATGCTGCGGCGCTTCATCCCATCGCAAAACGGGCGCAACACAGGCATCGCTGTCGGCAAAGAGGCGCGCCCATTCATCCCGCGTGCGGGTGCGGAATTTGGCCGAAAGTATCGCCTTCGCCCGCGGCCAGCTCGCTGCATCCAGCTGCTCGCCGAGCTCGGAGGGCTCGATGTCCAAGGTCTTCAACAAGAGCGTGTAAAAGCGAGTCTCGATCGGCCCGACCGAGATCCACTCGCCATCGGCACACTGGTACACGTCGTAGAAATGCGAGCCCGAGTCGGTGAGATTCGAGCCGCGCTGCGCATTGAGCATGCCGGCTGCCTGCATACCGAAGAAAGTCGTTGCGAGGGAAGCCGTGCCGTCCACGATTGCGGCGTCGACCACCTGTCCTTCGCCGGAGCTGCGCGCCTCGAGCAGACCGGCGAGAATGCCCATCACGAGATAGAGGCCGCCGCCCGCGTAATCTCCGACCACATTGAGCGGTACCGTGGGAGGCGCTCCACGCCGCCCGATGGCATGCAGCACTCCGGTGATGGCGATGTAACCGATGTCATGGCCTGCCGTGTGCGCGAGGGGTCCCGACTGTCCCCAGCCCGTGACGCGCCCATACACGAGTCGTGGATTGTGCTTGAGGCAGGTGGTTGGCCCGAGCCCAATTCGCTCCATCACGCCCGGGCGGAAACCTTCGATGAGGGCGTCCGCCTTGCCAACGAGCTGCAGCGCCACGGCAACCGCGCGCGCATCCTTCAGATCGAGTGCGATGGAGTCGCGGTTTCGCAGCAGCAGATCGTACTTGCGGGGTCGCTTGAGACCGAGCTCAACGGATTCGCGGCGTTCGATGCGCAGTACCGTCGCGCCGAGATCGGCGAGCAGCATCGCTGCCATCGGACCCGGACCTGCGCCCGCGAACTCGACGATGCGCACGCCTCGCAGGGGGCCCGAGCGAGGCGCGGTCAGCGCTTGCGAACCGCTTCCCACTGCTCTTCGGTCCAGTCTTGCATCGCGCGCATGCTGGGGCCGCCCACCCCCTGCATCCAGCGTCCGCCGTCGATGACGATGAGATCGCCGGTGATGTATCCCGACTCGTCCGAGGCGAGGTAGGCAAAGAGATTGGCGAGCTCGGAGTGCTCGCCGACGCGGCGCAAGGGGACGTTTTGCTCCTGCGGCTCGACCTGAGATCCGGGGGGATACAGCCGCTCCCAGGCACCTTCCGTCGGAAAGAGGCCCGGCGCAACAGCGTTCAAGCGGATCCCCTTGGGCCCCCATTCGACGGCGAGGCTGCGAGTCATCGCGACGATACCCGCCTTGGCGGCGGCCGAAGGCGCCGTGAATGCCATGCCCGTGAAGGATGGGGTGGTGGCGACGCTCAGCACGGTACCCCCTCGGCGTGCGTCGATCCAGCGGCGCCCGCAAGCGACCGTGCAGTAGAAGGAACCGTGCAGCACGATATTGAGTACCGCGTCGATGGCGCGCGCTGAAAGCTTGTCGGTGCGCGCGATGAAATTGGCGGCGGCATTATTGACCAGCACATCGAGCGGCGCGCGCTGCCAGATGCGCTCCATCATGGCCTCGACTTGCTCGCTGTCGCGAACGTCGCAGGCGATGGCCTGCACGGGGCCGCCCGTGATTCCCGCGAGCTCGCGCGCGCACGCCTCGAGTACCTCCACTCGACGGCCGCAGATCACGACCTCCGCGCCGAGCTCCAGATAGCGCTTCGCGATGCTTTTGCCAAGACCCGTGCCGCCACCGGTTACCAGAATCCGCTTGGCCTTGAGCAGATCAGCTTTGAACATGCAGTTTCGTTACGGGGCTGCGCCGTACCAGATTGGAGCTAGTGTCGACCATTGCGCTTCCGGGTGCATCATTAATATAATCGAACGGCGTTCAAAAATACAGGATGAGCCGGTCGGGGGTCGGATGCAGGACTGGGACGAGCGTTATGACTTGGTGATCGTCGGCAGCGGCGGCGCTTCGATGTGCGCGGCGCTCGCCGCGAAGTCGCTCGGCAAGAAGGCTCTCATCATCGAGAAGCTGGACAAGGTGGGCGGCTCGACCGGATTTTCCGGGGGCGTCTGGTGGATTCCCAACAATCCGGTGATGAAGCGTGCGGGCGTTGCGGACTCCTACGAGCGAGCGCGCCAGTACCTCGACGCGGTCGCCACCTATCACGGGGACGGAAGCTCCGATGCCCGGCGCAAGGCGTTCCTCGAGACGGGACCCGAAATGGTGGCGTTTCTCGAGCAGGCGGGCATGGCCTTCAAGTATGCCGACGGCTGGTCCGATTACTATGACGATCTGCCGGGCGGCGAGCCGCGCGGTCGGTCGCTGGTCGCCCCCATCTTCGACATCAATGTGCTCGGGGAGTGGAAGAGCCGCCTGTCGATGTATCCGGGCCAGCAGATGCCGATGGGCTCTGAGGAGTACCCGACCCTGTTTCTCGCCAAGCGCACCTGGGCGGGCAAGCGCACGGCGCTCAAGCTCGCCTGGCGCATGCTCTACGCGAAACTTACCGGCAAGGACCTCAGGGCGAATGGCGCCGCCATCCAGGGGCGCATGTTGCAAATCGCACTGCGCGAGAAGCTGCCCATCTGGACCCGTGCGCCCGCCGTCGACCTCCTCGTCGACAGCGGCCGCGTGGAAGGAGTGCTCGTGGTGCGCGATGGCCGCGAACTCCGCATCCAAGCGCGCGATGGTGTGCTCATCAATTCGGGCGGGTTCTCCCGAAATCGCGAGATGCGCGAT
>Ga0335073_10007487_pt1 | contig 15308 bp, 18 predicted proteins | sample Lox_Sample_22_FD_207093 | JGI IMG/M metagenome (GOLD analysis project Ga0335073, IMG submission 207093) | Soil microbial communities from Loxahatchee National Wildlife Refuge, Florida, United States - Lox_Sample_2.2 | ecosystem: Environmental > Terrestrial > Soil > Wetlands | place: USA... | reverse complement strand
AATTGCCAGCGTGCTGATCGGGTTTGCGATCAGCACGCTCGCCTACAGAATGCGAATCTTGAGGGTGCCAGCCGGCAGCTTTGTTGGTCGGCTGGACAATAAAGTGCATCTCACGTCGGCGCAGCGCGACCAGGTCACCGAAATCATTCGCAACACGCGCGACAAGATCGAAGATATCCGGCGCGACTTCTTCCGTGCTCGACGCGCCGCGATGTGGGAGTCGTACGACAAGGTCAGGGATGTGCTGACTCCTGATCAGCAGGCGATCTTCGATCGCGATTTTGCCCCGCCGTGGGGAAGCCGCAAGGAAGCCGAAGTCGAGCACCCAGCTGCGAGCCCGTCGCCATCGCCAGCCGGCAACTAAGATCGACAGAGTCTGCCGATTAGCTCGCCGTCTCGGACCCGCTCTCTATGCGGGCGGGCGCGCAGATTTCGTGTTGTTTTCGGAAGGGGCTGGACGTCTTTCGAGCTTTATCACTCGCGAACGGTCGCCGACTGGCGCCGATGCCGGAGCGCTGGCGCGCTTGGCGATAGGCTTGCGCCGCTGGTTCATCATGACGCGCGCACAATCGTAGCAGAAGGCGATTACTTGCAACTCGCCCCGGTCGTCCTGGCCGAGGACAAGCACGGTTCCGAGATTCTCGTCACCCATAAAGGTGCAGCGGCTACAAGGGAAACCGAGGATCCACTCTTTCATCTTCTGATTCATTGATCTGCCTTTGCGCGGGTCACAGTTTGGCCGGCGCGATAAGGACCTATGCAACAATATTTGGATGCGATCTCGCTCAAGCGGCTTTAGCTGACAGTCGCCTCATTGGGTGAATTCATCGTTCGGGTTTGCGAGACCGCCGCAGGAAGGAAATGGTTGAGCGATCCACTAGCGCCAGTATCTGACCTGGCCGTCAGGCAATTTTTCACTCTCACGGTTACGCCCCCCTTTGGCTTATCCGTCGAGTTCAATGTGGTAGTCTTCTACATACCGGCGTTCGGTATGTCAACATCAAACTTAAATGAACGCTTTGCCAACTTAAGTTAATTTAATCAAGTTGCGTGAATTTCAGATTTTGTCCTTTTTTGCCCGCTATTGACCAAAGTGATTTGCATTTAACTGTTAATCAATGAAAATGCGTTCTATTGGTGGTTACGATTGGATATTACTTGCGCTGACGCGGCGCCCTGAATAAAGATTACTCTCGACATGGCCCAGGAAGTTGTATCGCATTCCCGCGATCATCGCGCCGAGGAAACTCGCGATGCGATCGTGACGGCCGCGCGTAAGCTTTTTGCGACCAAAGGTTACGCCGACACCTCGATTCGCGACCTAGTCCAGGCGGCGGGCGTCACTCGCGGGGCCCTCTATCATCATTTCAAGGACAAGGAGGCGCTCTTCGCGCGGGTCTTCGAGTTTGTCGCCCGCGAGACCTTGGGCATCACGCTCGCGGCCGCTGCGCACGGCGATAACCTGTGGGATCGAATCCGCGACGGCCGCGAGGCTTGGCTGAAATCGTGCACGCGGCCTGAGGTCTATCGCATCATGCTGATCGATGGTCGCAGCGTGTTGAGCGCTGAGCGCCGTCGCGAAATCCTGGGTTCCATCGGTTCTCTCGAATCCAACCTGATAAAGGCCTCGATCGAGGCACTGATGGATTCTGGCGACGTACCGCGTGTAGTGCCGGTCGAACCGGTTGCCACCTTGCTGACGGGCGCGTTCGATGCCGCCGCGCTCATGATCGCCGAAGCGGACGACAAGGAGAAGGTGCGCCGCGAGGTTGGCGATACGCTGACGATGCTCCTCGAAGCGCTTCGTGACTACGCAACTAACCTCGGGCAATAGGCCTACAGTGCGCCGATTTGCTTGAGGGTCTTTTCTGCCTCGGCCGAGACGTTGGGATTCTTGACGCTGTCCGCCAGCGCCACACGCAGATACTTCACAGCTTCGTCGCGGTTTCCCGTCGATGCGTAGATCTCTCCCATCCTGAGAGCCGCAAACGAGTTCTTCGGATCGACTTCATATGCCTTACGAAAATAGGTCAGGGCGTCGTCATTTTTGGGGGGCTGAAACGACAGGTAGGCCTCACCGATGTTCAGATAGCCGGTGACCTGGTTGGGCTGGTTCTTGACCAGCTTCTGATAGACCTTGACGACGTTGGCGAAGTCCGATCGCGAGTTGTAGTAGAGCCCCAGGTAAACGTAGGCGTCGGCGTATGTCGGATCGATGTCAGTCGCCTGCCAGAGTAGCTTCACCGCCTCGTTGCTGTCTTGCATCTTGATCGCGGCCTGCACCAGCTCCCGCGCCTTGGCGGTGTTGGCATCGTCGGCCCGAGCGGGGCGTAACGCGATCGAGATCGATAAGACAGTTGCCGCAGCGAGCGTGATAAGCGAAAGTGCGGAACAACGACGGGGCATGACTTCAGGTGGAGCTTTCGGGACGCTGTTAGAATCGTGCCATGAATGGCGCACGAATCAAAGTCGCCCGATTTCCATCGCGATAGCGGCTCTCTGAGAGCGAGCAACGGGATGAAGCAGCATCGATTTAAGGCCAACGGACTTTTGCTCAATTGCGTTGACTACGGCGGCGCGGGCAAGCCCGCGTTGCTCTTCGTCCACGGCGGCTCGGCTCACGCGCATTGGTGGGACTTCGTCGCGCCCGCCTTTATCGACGATTTCCACGCGCTCGCGATCGACCAGCGCGGCCACGGCGAAAGCGAATGGCCCGCGGATTGGGCCTATGGCTCACGCCATTATGTAGCGGATCTCGACCAGGTGATCGATCAATGGAACTTCGGTCCGCCAATCCTCGTCGGGCATTCGATGGGCGCGCATAACGTGCTCGTTTATGCGGCGGCGCACGCCGATAAGCTGCGCGGCCTGGTTGCGATCGACAGCCCGCCCGATTACAGCGAGGCGTCGGTTCAGTTCCTGCGCAAATATGCCGAGCGCCCGGGGCGCCGCTTCGACTCGCTGGATGAGGCGGTGTCGAATTTCAAGGTCCTGCCGCGCGAGACGCTGGCGAGCAAGGAGATCCTCGAGCACGTCGCGCGCAAGACCTACCGACAGGTCGATGACGGTAAATGGATTCACAAAATCGATCGCCGCACTATGATCCGCGAGCCGCTCACGATGTGGGAGTCGCTGCATCGCGTCACCTGCCCCGCCCTGCTCATCAAGATCAAGAAGAGCCCATTGCTCGCGATCGATCAGGCGCGCAAGATGGTCGAAGCCATGCCCAAGGGCGAGCTCGCCGAGATCGACGATTCGTACCATCATGCGATGCTCGACAATCCGCGCGGTTTGATCGCCGCGATGAAGAAGTTTCTCGACAAGCTTAAGTGACCGAACCGCATCAGCATCTTTTCGACGGCGCGCCGCGGCTGCACTACCTGGAATGGAATTCGGACGCGAAACAGACGCTGATCCTGCTGCATGGCAACTCGGCCAATGCTTGGTGGTGGGAGGCGGTCGCGCGCGCGATCTCGCGCGACTTTCGAATCGTCGCGCTCGATCAGCGCGGCCACGGGGACAGCGAATGGGTTCAGCCACCAGCGTACGCGCCGCGCGAATACGCCCAGGACCTCGCGCGCTTCATCGAACATGATTCGCAACTGCACGGTCGCCCGATCATCGTCGGGCACAGCATGGGCGGGTTGAGCGTCCTCGCCTATGCCGCGAAGCATCTTGATGCCGCGCGCGGCGCGATCGTGATCGATTCCGCGATCGTGTCGAGCCGCGGCCGCGATCGTTATCTGCGCCGCCTGAAGAGCCTACCTGTCGTTACTTATCCCGATCTTGAAACCGCCAAGGCGCGCTATCGCCTGATGCCGAATGAAGGCGAGATCGCGCCTGAGATCCTCGGCACCGTCGCGGAGAAGAGTCTCGCGCGCACCGATGAAGGGCGATGGACGCTGAAGTTCGATCGCGACAGCTTCTTCGGCGGCGACGGCATGAACGTGGTCGAGGCTCTCGCCGCTGTGACGATCCCAACCCTGCTGGTGCGTGCGGAGAACAGCCGCATCATGACGGTGGAAGGCCTCGAGCGCGCCGCCATCGCCAATCCGCGCGCGCAAGCGGTGACGATCCCGGGTGCGCATCATCATGTTCTGCTCGAGATGCCGGCCGCTGTCGCCCAAGTGATCGAAGACTTCGCGCGCAGCCTCGAATGAAGGCGCGGCGCAGTAGGCCAATCACTCTGAAGATCCCAGCGCGGTTTTTGTCGGTCCCCTACGACGGCTCTCGATATCCAGGTGCCATCAAGGCTTCGGACCTGCGCGACGGCGCGAACTGTCAGCGATTTGCATTCGAGCTACTGCGGCACTTCGGCAGGACGGTTCCGAATTTTCGTTCGAGCGAGCTATGGGACGATGCTGAGCAGACGACGATCGCGAAGCGACTCCGCCCTCTCGATCTGTTGCTGTTCAGCCGCGACGGTCGCGCGTGGGGCGCGCATGTTGGCGTCTATCTCGGTGAAGGCCAGGTGATTCATCTGGCGAAGAAAGTCGGACGTCCCGAGATCTGGACGATGGCTGACTTCGCGGCCGATCCTTCTTATCGAGTGTTCATCGGGGCCAAGCGCGTCAGAGCGTCGTCGCGCGTGCGAGCGCGTTAGCCCTTCCGGCAGACCACCTCGATATTGTTGCCATCGGGATCGAAAATGAACGCGGCGTAGTAGGTCGGAGTATATTGGGCGCGAATCCCGGGCGCGCCGTTGTCGATACCACCCGCCGCGATCGCGGCTTGATAGAACGCGTCGACGGCAGTGCGGTCTTTCGCGCCGAACGCAAAGTGCGATCGATTGCGCGGCTCGCCGACGTGGATCCAGAACGAGGGAAATGAATCGTCGCCGAACCCGATAGCGTTCTCCAGTTCATAAATGATTTTGAAGTCGAGCGGTGCCAGCACCTGGGCGTAGAAATCCTTGCTACACGCAAGATCGGAAACAAATAGTTCCATGTGATCGAGCATCGGCGAAATCCTCCGCTTAACGATCAGTCAACGCGTCAAAGCGGCCGTTCCATCTTGCGATGTGCAATTCCTGCCTCCTCGAACACGTCGCCGATCGGAATATAGCCGCTGCGCAGGTAGAAACCTTCCGCAGTGAGTTGCGCATGAAGCACAGCCACGCGAAAACCGCGCGCGCGTGCCGCGTTCATCAGAAATTCCAGGATCTCGCGGCCGATTCCGCTGCCGCGCAGCTCGCGCAGCACCGCCATCCTGCCGATTTTGATTTCGTGCTCGCCATGCGGCAGCATCCTGCCTGTGCCGACCGGAGCGCCATCGATGAGCGCGAGCGCATGGAAGGCGCGCGCATCGTCGTCATCGAGCTCGATTGCTTCAGGCACGTTCTGCTCTTCGATAAAGACGCGGCGGCGAATCGCATAAGCCTGCTCGAATTGCGCCGGCGTCGTGATCGCGACGACTTCGATGTTCTCGTGACCCGCCATGCCGCCTCAGTATCGCGCCGATTGTCTCGCGTCAAACTCGGGGTTCATCGTGCGATGAGGCCTGTGCTACGCTTTCGCGCGTAAAGCAAATGCCGAAGCTTCAGGAAACGATTTATGCGCCGGAATTCGAGGGCGGAACGTGGGTGCAGGGCGCGCCCGTCGTGCTCAGCGCGTTGCGCGACAAGGCTGTCGTGCTGGTCGATTTCTGGGATTTTACTTGCGTCAATTGTATCCGCACGTTGCCGTACGTTGCGCAGTGGCATCGGCGTTACGCCGACAAGGGGCTCGTCGTAGTCGGAGTGCATGCGCCGGAGTTTTCATTCGCGCGTGAGGGCTCGTTCGTCGTCGATGCAGCGCGGCGCTTCGGTCTCGAGTATCCAATAGTGCTCGACAATGAATACGCGATCTGGCGCGCCTACACGAACCGTTTCTGGCCGGCGAAATATCTCGTCGATGCCAAGCGGCGGATTCGCTACTACCACTTCGGCGAAGGCGCATACGAGGAAAGCGAAATCGCGATTCAGCAGGCACTGCGCGATTTGAATCCTGCGATCGAGTTGCCGCCGCCGATGCCGCCGATGCGCGACAGCGACCGTCCCGGCGCGGTGTGCTATCGCGTTACGCCCGAGCTTTATCTCGGCCACGCGCGCGGACAGTTCGGAAATCCTGGTGGAGTTGCGAAGGACACCGCCTACGACTACACCGATCCCGGACGTCACATGGAAGGGCTGGCGTTCCTCGGCGGGCGATGGCGTGTCGAGCAGGAAGCCGCGCACGCTGACGCGGCGGGTGCGTCGCTTGCGATTCGCTACACCTCGAAAGACGTCAACCTCGTGATGGCGCCGCCGCCCGGTCTCTCGATTCGTGCCGAATTGATCCTGGGCGAAGGTGAGAAGCCGGGCGACGATGTGAGACTTGAAGGCGGGCGTGCGTTTGTCACCGTCGATCGCCCGCGGATGTATTCGCTGGTGTCGAACGACTCGGTGAACTCCGGCGCGCTCACGATTCGCGCCGAAGCGGCAGGTCTCACCCTGTATGCGTTCACATTCATCTCGTGCGCGGTCGCATAGTCCGCGAAGGCGAATCCAATGGAACAGGAACCAGTCAAGGCCACGGATTCAGAAATCAAAGCTGCAGCCGAGGTTTTGCTCGCGGCGCGTTATCCGATTGCACTGACGGGGGCGGGGATGTCGGTCGAAAGCGGGATCCCGCCGTTTCGCGGCCCGGGCGGACTCTGGACGAAATACGGCGAGCCGCCGATGAACGGCTTCCAGCGCTTTCTTGCCGACCCCAAGAAGGCGTGGGAAGAGCGCCTCGCGAGCCGCAACGACGAGCTCTACAAGCCGCTGTCCGTTGCCAAGCCGAATCCCGGGCACGCGGCGCTCGTCGAGCTCGAGACGATGGGCGTGCTGCGGTTCGTAATTACACAAAATGTGGACGATCTGCATCGCCAGGCAGGCCAGAAGTCACTGGCCGAGATTCACGGCAACTGGACCCTGATCCGATGCATCGACTGCGGCCGCAGGTTCCAGCGCGAGGAAATCAGTCTCGAAGCGCTGCCGCCGATCTGCCCGAAATGTGAAGGCATCCTCAAGAGCGACACCGTCTCGTTTGGCGAGCCGATCCCGACCGACGTGCTCAACCAGTGCGCGCGCCACGCCGCCCAGTCCGACCTCGTGATCGTCGCCGGCACTTCAGCCACCGTCTACCCCGCAGCCGGCTTCGCCATCGAAGTAAAAGAACGCGGCGGCACGTTGATCGAAGTAAATCTCTACGAATCCGAAATCACCCGATTCTGCGACATAAGCCTCCGCGGAGGCTCCGCCGAAATCCTCCCGCGCCTGGTCGCCGCCGTGAGCGCATCGAGGAAACAAAAGCTGTCCTGATCTTCAGGTGAGATTTTGCTCGGGCTTTTCGGCGGGGGCTTTGCGTTTGTGAAGCAGGACCATTTCGTCACTGCCGTCTAGTTCGGTGGGGTTGCTGGTCAGGATTATTTCGTAGCGGTCCTGTAGCGACACTGGCGAGGCGAAGTAGATCGAGCGCCAGGCGATCAGGTAGTCGGGGAGGTTGGGATTGGTGGTGTGGAGGATCGGCATGTTGCGGCCGCTGTAAAACGCCACGTCGTAGTTCAGGATTTCGAGGTAGCCAATCGGATCGCTGCCGACTTCTTTCATCGTATCGATCGCAAATGTTTTTAATGACAACGTGTTAGCAATCGCCGGCACGACGATGATGTTCGTGGCGAGCGAGATCAGCGTCATCGCGAGGGCGATCGGCACGACGAGGCGCTGGATTGCGGCCCGCCTCGCCAGCATCCAGATGCCGAGCACGAGTGCGAGCGCCGGGATTGCGACGGCGGCGTTGGCGTGCGATCTCACCGCAGTCGCGAGCGCAGGCATGAAGCCGGGATTCTGGATACCTGCCGCGTAGATTATCTGATGCAGCCGGTCCTGCTGATATGCAAGTAGTGTCAGCGCGCCGAGTGCGCCAGCGGCGCACATCGCCAGGGCGGATCCGGAAAGCTTCTGCATCCATCTGACCCAGGTTTTCACGCCACTTGCGCTATTGGTGATTGCGCTCACGATGTATATCCCCGCGATCGTCGCGAGCGCGGGATAAAGCGCGAGCAGGTACACGCCGCGCTTGCTCTGCGGGATGTTGTAGAAAAAGAGCACGATTGCGAACCACAAAAGAAAGTACGCGAGGCGCTGGTCGATCGGCCGCGGGCGGCGGAGCGCCTGCAGGGCCGGAATCGGCATCACGATCGTCCACGGCAGGAAGCCTGCGAGCAGCGCGAATTCCATGTAGTAGAACGGATGCGCGTGCGGCTCGTGAACGGTGGCGCTGCCGACGACGCGAAACAGGTTCTCCGCGAGAATCTGCTTTTCGAAGAACGCGGGCCCGCCGACGATAAACGCCGCGACGTACCATCCCCCGGCAAGGATCGCGACAACAATCGCGCCGCGCACGAGAGCCAGGTCGCGCAGCAGCGGCCATTTTCGATAAAGCGCGATCCATGCGAGCGCGACCGCGCCGGGTAGCGCCGCACCCACGGGTCCCTTGGTCAGGATCGCGCAGGCGATCGCGACGTACAGCAGCATCCGCCGCGTCGTCAGCCCCTCGGCCATCATGATGAACTCGAAGAACGCGACCTCCATGAAAAACGTCAGCGTCATATCGACGCGCGCCCCCGTCGCCGCCTGCAAATACTGGAACGTCGTCGCCATCATGAGCGCCGCGAAGAATGCGCTCAGGTTGTCGAAGATGCGGCGGCCATAAAAATAGCAGACCAGTACGCCACCGATTCCGAACGCAGCCGACGGCAGCCGCACCGTGAATTCCGTCACGCCGCCGACGAGCGAGATGAGCGCCGCCAGCCAATGCATCAGCAGCGGCTTCGACGGTATCTCGACGCCGGCGCGCTGCGGCAGGATGAATCCGCCGCCATGCGTCATGTTGTAAATCGTCACCGCCTCGCGCGGTTCGCCCTTGGTATAGAGCGGATAGCCGCCGAGGTTCACGAGGTAGAGCGCGACCGTCATGATGATGAGGATCGGCAGCGCATTGTGCGGCTCGGCGATCGCGCTCAGCCATCGCGGGATCGCGGGGCGCGGCTCGAGTCGCGGTGAATCGGGCGCTGGTGCCTCTCGTGTTTCGGGCGCGTTCGCAGCGGGCTCGTCGAGTGCGTCGCCCGCTTCGTTTCGGTCATCCATTTGCAAGTTCAGCTACCGCGACTAACATACCTGCACCAAATTAAATTAGCAGGAGGGGCGCGCGCGCCCTTCATCGCACGCAGGAGAAGAGTCATGGCGGAGCGCCTCGAAGATAAAGTTGCGATCGTTACCGGATGCGGACGCGAGCGCGGAATCGGACGCGCGATCGCGCTCCGGCTCGCGCGCGAGGGTGCGCACGTCGTCGCGGCGGACTACTGCCGCGCGATGAGCGAGTATCCCGATGCGAAGTTCGGCCAGATGCAGGAGCTCGAGGGCGTCGCCGCCGAGATCCGCAAGCTCGGACGCCGCAGTATCGCGGTCAAAGTCGACGTCACCGACGAGGCCGAGGTCGAGGCGATGACGGCCGCCGCGATCAAGGAGTTCGGCCGCGTCGACATCCTGTGTAACAACGCGGGTGGCGGCGTCGGCGGCGGCCCCGTCGTGCAACATTCACTCGATGCGTGGAATCGCACGGTCGCGATCAACCTGACCGGCACGTTCCTGTGCGCGAAGCACGTCGCGCCGCAGATTATCGCGGGCGGCCGCGGTGGGCGGATCATCAACACCGCATCGATCGCGGGCAAGCGCGGCGGGCCCGGGATGGCGGCGTACTGCGCGGCGAAGCACGGCGTGATCGGGCTCACGCGATGCCTCGCGCTCGAGCTCGGCCAGTTCGGGATCACGGTGAACGCAGTATGCCCCGGCTTCGTCGAGACTCAGCTCTTCGAGGGGTTGATTAACATGGTCGGCACGGCGCGCAATCTGAATCGCGAGCAGGTGCTGCAAACGTTCGTTGCGCAGGTGCCGATGGGCCGGATGGAAAACGGCGACGACGTGGCCGATGTCGTCGCGTTCCTCGCATCGAAGGACGGCGGCTATATGACCGGCCAGGCGCTAAACATCTGCGGTGGCGTCGAAGTGCATTGATTGAAAATAGCCTCTCCCGCGGCTGCCGTCACAGGCCGCGGCCTCTCCCGGTGTGCGACTTCCGCCTGTGGCGTCAGCCGCGGGCGAGGCTATTCAATCGCAGATCGAACTCGACGAAATTAGTATTCGTTCTTGATGAGGACGCGATCCTTGCCGTCGTAGATGTAGACGTCGGTTGGATTCTCGTCGCGCGTGATCTTGTGGGAGCCGTCGCAGAACGGCTTGTTCTTGGAGAGGCCGCAGGCGCAGATGTAGAGCGGCAGTTCGGTTCCTTCGGGAACTTCGTAAGGGCCGTTTTTTTCGTGCCTTATGATTCGGGCCATCGGATGTGTCCTCGATATTCGCGCGCGCGGCGCGGCTTGGATTTCAAGCCACTTAAGATCACGTGGCACCCGGCAGTCAAATGGAACTGGCTAGCCGAGCGGCTGATGGATCGATTCGGCGATTTCGACCTCGTCATGATGCGTCCGATGGCCCTCGGCGCCGAGCACGAGACCGAGCACGCCTGAGATCGCGATCAGGATTCCGATCACCTCGCGGCGCGTCGCATGCTCGCCGAGGAAGATCACAGCAAACAGAATCGACAAGAGCGGGATTCCCGGCACGACCAGCGCGGTCGTCCACGCGAGCGAGAGCCGGCTGATGGCGCCGTACCAGGTGAGCGCGCCGAAGAAGTAGATCAGCACGCCGGTGAAGATCGTGACGGCGAGCATTTGCGGATTGGCGAGCTGCGGAACGGTGGAGGCGCGGAACACCAGGAGCAGCGCCGTCATGAACATCGAGGCGTAGATGAAGCGCGCGCCGGTGACCGTCGCGGGCGACAGCGGCGGCATCACCTTGAGCCCGATGACATGCGAGGTCTGCCAGAAGAATGGCGTGATAAACACGAGACCCGCGGCCCACCACGGCGATAGGGAGCCGCCGCCAAATACCGACGAGATTCCGATCAGAATCACGGCAGTCGCAGCGACCTGACGCAGCGACGGGCGCTCGCCTACAAAAATCGTGGAGAGCACGAGCGAATATACCGGCTCGCTCTGCAGCAGCAGCACGCCCAGCACGGCGTTTATCTTTGCGAGGCCGTAAGTGACGGTGAGGCTCGTCATCACGGTGCCGCTGAGGCCCATCAGGCAGAGCCGCGTTCTGAAGCGCGGATCGAAGATGGTGCTGAGGTTTCCGCTGATCGACAGCCAGGCGATGGAGCAGAGCGCGGCGACGATCACGCATCCCGAGCAGAAAAGCAGGGGGTCGAGGTGCACCGCGCCAAAGCGCATCGCGACCGGCTGCCCCGCGCCAAGGATCGTGCTCAGGATCGCGCTCAGGATGCCGATTCGGAACGCCCGCGCGCGGCGCGCATGACGAGCCTCGGCGGCGGCCGCCAGATGCGCGGCGGCGCTCGGCGAAGTCGCGCTCATCGGATCGTCAGCGCCACCAGGATCACGATCACGCCCGCGATGATCCGATAGATCGCAAACGGCCGGTAGGTATGCGTGCGAACGTATCTGATGAGGAGAGCGATCGAGAGAATGCCGAAGAATGCTGAGGCGAGGAAGCCGAGACCGAGCTGCGAAGTGAGGCCGCCTTTGAGCGCCTTGTGCAACTCGAGCATCCCGGCGCCGGCGATGATCGGCGTCGCCATCAGGAACGAGAAATTCGCCGCATCTTCGCGTGCGAGACCGAGAAGCCTGGCCATCGTGATCGTCGCGCCCGAGCGCGAAACGCCCGGCACGATCGCCAGCGCTTGGCTGAGACCGATCAGGAACGCATCGACTACGGTCATCTGTCGTACTTTACGTTTGTCGGTGCTGTAGATGTCGGCGAGCCACAGGACGATGCCCATGATCGCGAGGGTGCAGGCGATTAGAGCCGGGGTGCGAAAAATCGTCTCGGCCTCTTTCTCGAATAGCACGCCGATGATGGCGCCCGGCACCGAGGCAATTATCAACAGCATCAACAGCCGCCGCGGCATCTGCTGTCCGCTCGCGAGCGACAATCCCATGTCGAGCCAATCGCGCCAGTAGTAGATGAGGAGCGCGAGCAAAGTGCCGAGATGAAGCGCCACGTCGAACGCCAGGCCGGGATCTTCCCAATTCAAAAGCCAAGGTATTATTACGAGATGCGCCGAGCTCGAGACGGGCAGGAACTCGGTGAGGCCCTGAACGATGCCGAGGACGATTGCTTGAGGGTTAGAAAGCATAAGGATTTCAGCTATTTACCGAGTAGGTGCAGACGTGCAACAATTTGCGGCCGATTAACCGAGCGGTCGGGAACAGCATCTAATGCATAATCGGATACCTTCGGTACGCTTGACCCGGCGGTCCGTAGGCTTAACAATACTGGTCGTGTCCGGCATCTGGGAGGGTCCACAAAGGTTCGGGAGGTCAGCGAACTTATGACGCCTGTAAGTCGTAGCGTTAGAGGCAAAGTCATCCCCCTCCGTGAAGGCAGTGTCATTGACGGCGATGCCACCTTAGTTCAGTCCGACGTTTGGGAGGATGTGAACCTTGGCGATCCCCATCCGTTCCCGCTGGTTTCGACTCTGCCGCGTCTGCCGGTAATGATCCCGGACGAGATCCTCGATTATTACGGATGGGTCTTCTGCCAGGGCGGATTCGTGAATCTGCAGATGACTTTCGAGCAGTTTCTGGCAGTCGTAGCCGCCGTTAGCCCCTCGGGTCTCTGCCCCGAGTACGACGAGTCCGAGGCCTCCTACCCCAACGAGTAGGTTCCCCAGAGTCGCGGCCGAGCGCATGCGTGACAAGGTGCGCTCGCCGGCGCAGACAATCTCCATCGATTATTGATCCAGTTGCAGTGCCGACGAGGTCGGCTTGAGCAAGGTGTTTCGCACCCATACGGATTTGACTCCAGCCGTATCGGTGGGTGACTTGAGACCGTTGTCTTGTGCGATCGTCTGCCAGTTTGCGGGGCTGCCAGTCACGCGCTTTGAGAGCGCCCGCAGATCCTCGCCAGGCAGCAGACTGTAGTTGACCCCGCCTTCCTTCGGTGTCCCGGTGGTCGGTGGATTCTTCGCGGCAATCTGATCGATCTTGTCGAACAAGTCGAGCCGCGTCGATGCTTTGTACTTATCGAGGTCGCTATCCGGGATGTCCTCGGTGCGGACGTTGACCACGATCGTGCTCCGATTGGGGCTCTCGGGTACGACCTGGATCTCATAGCGATATCGTGGATGCTTGTTGACGAGGCTTCCCCAGAAACCCACCGACTCGGCGTCGCGCCACTGCGTCGTGAGCTCGTTGTTGTCGGGAGTGGCGTTGGCCAGGAGGGCTTGCTCCATCAATGCGTCCTTGGTGTTGATGAACGCGTCGTGCGCCGAGTAAGGGACGGTGCGCTGCTCGCCGATGGCCGTATCGACATTCGCCGAGTACAACTCGCCGCATCCAGCGACCAGCGTCGCGGTTGCGATGCAGGCGAGGGCCTTGAGGCCGTGCTTAAGCCTGATCATGACATGGCTAAGGAAACCATTTGAGGATCGAGTGCGCAAGCTGCTCCCGCGAAACGAGCGATTTTTGCTAAATCCGGACTGGAATCGCGGGTCGAAAACCGCTTTCATCGTCGCGATGCGCCGCGCCTTGCACCCATCGCGGCCAGACTATAAGCAGGTAGTCCCTTATGACTGATGCAGGTTCGGCCCCACGCCATGTGATGGCAATCGTCGGCGGAGCAACCGCAGGCTCCGAGATAGCGCGAATCCTCGCGCAGCGCGGCGCCTGCGTGATCGTTTTCGAGCAGAACGCGCGGCCCTACGGCAAGATCGAAGACGGCCTCCCGCGATGGCATGCGAAGCAGCGGCGCGATGAGTACGAGCTCATCGACGAACGCCTCGACCATCCCAATATCAACTACGTACCGCTCACCCGGCTCGGCCGCGATCTGAGCTTTGAGGAACTGCGCACGGCATGGGGCCTCAATGGAATCGTGCTGACGCATGGCGCGTGGCGCGACCGGCCTTTCCCGGTCGAGGGCGCGGACAGGTTTGTCGACAACGGCCTCGTCTATCAGAATCCGCTCATCTACTGGTTCAATCACTACCTCGAAAAGACCTACGACGGCCCGCGCTATGAGCTGACTCCCGGCGCGATCGTCGTGGGCGGCGGGCTTGCCTCGATCGACGTCGTCAAGGTTCTGCAGATTGAGAACGCTCTCACCGCGCTCACCAAGCAGGGCATCAGCGAAGACATGATCAGGCTCGAGCGCGAGGGAATCGAACCCGTGCTCGCGCAGCACAACCTCAAGTGGTCGGACCTTGGCGTCGCGCCGTGCAAACTCTACTACCGGCGTCGCGTGCTCGATATGCCGCTGTCGGATATACCGCCCGATGCGCCGCCGAAGCGGGCCGACGCGCTCAGAGCCGCGCGCGCCAAGATTCTGGAAAAGGCACAGCGTAAGTACCTCTTCGAGTTCCAGGAACTCAGCGTGCCGACCGGGCTTGTCGTCGAGCACGATAAGATGGTTGGCGTGCAGTTCGGGCGCACCGAGCTCGTCGACGGGCAGGTGCGGCTCGCCGGCGGCCCGAGTGAGGCGGTTCGCGCACAAATGACGATCAGCTCGATCGGCAGCATCCCGGAACCGATTCCCGGCATCCCGCAGAAGGGCGAAGTCTACACCTACATCGATTCGAAGAGCGGCCTTCTGATCGAAGGCCCGACGTCGGTTTTCGCCGCGGGCAATGTGCTTACCGGCAAGGGCAACATCAAGGATTCGCTCGAGAGCGGCACCGAGATCGGAATCCGAATCGCGGAGGCATACCTGGGACTCTCCGACGAAGAGATCGACCTCATCGCCGGTGCGAAGAAGGCGGCCGAGGAGAGTGCCAACCGCATCGCGGACGTAATCGATTCGCGGCCCAAGCTCACACCCAAGGAGATCGAGGCGGTTCTCGCGCGCGTGCGCACTCGCCAGCGCCAAGTCGGTTACGACGGCGACTTCCGCGCCTGGATCGCAAAGGTCACGCCGCCGGATTTGCAGTAGCCGGATCTTCGCTGTGCAGACCTGAGCGACGCCGTGTTTTGCCTCGCTCGCCTTACGCCTATACCCTTGGAGGTCTACCCGGAGGTGCGGCGTGGACGAGCTCAAGCGAACTGACCCCGATATTTACAACCTGATCAAGGACGAGGAACGATACGAGATCGACTCGATCCGCCTCATCCCGTCGGAGAACTACGTGTCCAAGGCCGTGCTCGAGGCGACGGGCTCGATCCTCACCAACAAA
>Ga0335073_10007486_pt1 | contig 15310 bp, 16 predicted proteins | sample Lox_Sample_22_FD_207093 | JGI IMG/M metagenome (GOLD analysis project Ga0335073, IMG submission 207093) | Soil microbial communities from Loxahatchee National Wildlife Refuge, Florida, United States - Lox_Sample_2.2 | ecosystem: Environmental > Terrestrial > Soil > Wetlands | place: USA... | reverse complement strand
GCGTCGCTCCCCGGCAAGGTCTTTCACGCCGGCACGCGCGCGAGCGGCTCGCGAGTGCTCACTGCCGGCGGCCGCGTGCTGTGCGCCGTCGGCCTCGGCGAGTGCCTGGCCCAGGCACAGCGTCAGGCTTACGATCTCGTGCATGCGATTCACTGGAACCTGGTGCAATATCGGCGCGACATCGGACAGCGGGCGATTGCCGAGCAGGCGCAGGAGGCGCTCTCGTGCCGGCAACCCCCGGGCGCGTGAGCAAGGCGCCATGAGCGCTCGGCATGAGCCGGCGGACCGTAGCGCGCGACATTGAAAGTCCGAAAACGGCGAGATTGGCGCGCACGAGTGCAGCATCATGGGCACATCGCCCGCTGCATGACGGTGACTCATGACCATGTTCCAGCTCGTCGGCCTGCCCTGCGCCCAATTCGCGCCGCTCTTCTCGCTGTCCGACGCCGCTCTGTCGAAACTCAACGCGCGGCGCGTGGTGGCTGCATCCCGCCCCGGCTATCCGTGCCGGGTCAGCCTGACGGATGCCGAGATCGGGGAGGAGCTGCTGCTCCTGCCCTACGAGCATCAGCCCGCCGACTCTCCGTACAAGGCCTCGGGGCCGATCTTCGTGCGCCAGGGCGCGCGCCAGGCGACGCTCGAGCCCGGCGTGATTCCCGACTACGTCGCGAGCCGCCTGATGTCCGTTCGCGCCTATGACGACGCGCACTCGATGACCGATGCCTGCGTGTGCCCGGGCGCCGACTCGGCGCCGGTGATCCGGCGCATGTTCTGCGATCCGCGTGTCGCCTACATCCACCTGCACAACGCCATGCGCGGTTGTTTCTCTTGCGCGGTGCGGCGCGCGTAAGGTTCCGAAGCCAGAGGAGACGCCCTTGAATCCTACTCCACCATCACGGCCGACGACGGCGCAGAAGCGCCGCGAATTCCGCAAGCTCCACGACAGCGGCTGTTTCGTCATCCCGAATCCGTGGGACATCGGCAGCGCCCTGTATCTGCAGAGTCTCGGCTTCAAGGCGCTCGCGAGCACCAGCTCGGGGTTCGCCTGGTCACGGGGAAGACCCGACAACACCCCGTCGCGCGATCAGATCCTCGAGCATCTTGCCGCAATGGCAGCCGCCCTCGACGTGCCGCTCAATGCCGACTTCGAGAACGGGTTGGCCGCGGATGCGGCGGGCCTCGCCGAGAGCGTGCGCTTGGCGGTCGGCACCGGAGTTGCCGGCGTGTCGATCGAGGATTCGATCGGGCCGCGCCTCGCCGCCCCTGGCGCGCCGCTCGCATCGGGCGCACCGCTCGCATCGGGCGCGCCGCTATTCGAGCTGGAGGTCGCCGTGGATCGCATCCGTGCAGCGCGCCGCGCCATCGACGCGGCGGGCGGTGAGGCGCTGCTGATCGGGCGCGCCGAGTGCTTCCTCGTCGGGCTCCCGGATATCGAGCTGACGCTGACTCGGCTCAAGGCCTACGCAGCGGCCGGCGCCGATTGCCTGTATGCGCCCGGGATCCGCAGCGAAGAGCACATTCGCCGAGTGGTCGAGGCCGTTCACCCCAAACCCGTGAACCTGCTGGTGAGCGCGCCCGGCGAGCTCACGCTGCAGCGCATCGCCGAGCTCGGAGTGCGGCGCGTGAGCGTCGGCGGCGCGCTCGCGCGGGCCGCCTGGGGCGGATTCATGCGCGCGGCGCAACAGATCGCCGAGCATGGCCGCTTCGACGGGCTGGCCGGCGCCGCTTCGGGCCAGACCCTCAACGCGCTGTTCGGCGGCTGACCGGAAGGTGCCGCGCGCGGACGGCGGGAAGTCCACCGGCAAATTAATGCACGAGGCCGAGCTGCATCGTGCCGGCGTGATGCCGGCGAAACAGCCGTCCGCGCTCGGCCGCCAGCACGAACACCAGCGCAGCGAGTCCGCAGCACAGCGTGCCGCCGGCCAGAGGCACCGTGCTGCCCTGATACAGCCGGCCGATCGCCGCTCCGACCAGCGCCGCCGTGCCGGTCGATATGCAGCCCTGGAGGGATGCGCCGATGCCGGCAATCGAGCCGACCGGCTCCATCGCCATGGCGCCGAAGTTGGACACCGACAAGGCAAATGCGCCCATGGTCGCCGCCTGCAGTGCGACGAAGGTCCACATGCGCTCCCATCCGAGGGCGGCCACCGCCAGGTGCAGCGCGGTCACGCCGATGAACACGAGCAGCGCGGTGTGCGAGATGCGCCGCATGCCCAGCCGCTCCACCCAGCGTGAATTGCAGAATGCCGCGATACCCATCAGTGCGGCGCACAGCGCAAACATGAGCGGCATGAGGGCGGCCCGCTGAAAGGTGTCGGCGAAGATCTGCTGCACCATCGCGACGTAGGCGATGATCGCGCCGAACAGCATCGCTCCCGCCAGCGTGTAATAGATGGAGGTGCGATCGCAGAGCACCAGCCGCGCCGCGACGGCGATCTGGATCGGGCGCAGGGTCAGCCGGTATTCCGGGTGCAGCGTCTCGGGCAGGCGCAGGCGGGCCCAGACCCACACGAGCGATGCGAAAACGCTGCAGACGATGAAGATGGACCGCCAGGACCCGAGCGCGAGGATCAGCTGACCCACGCTCGGCGCGAGGATCGGGACGGTGAGGAACACCATGAACGTCAATGACATGACCCTCGCCATCTGGCGCCCGGAATACAGGTCGCGCACCGTGGAGCGCACCACCGTCATGCTTGCCGCCGATACGCCGTGCACGCAGCGCCAGGCGAGCAGCGCGGCGAAGCTGCCGCTCAGGCCGCACGACAGCGCCGCGGCCGCGTACAGCGCGAGGCCGCCGAGCAGCACGGGGCGCCGGCCGAAGCGGTCGGAGAGCAGCCCCCAGAAGAGCTGGCCCACCCCCAGGCCCGTCATGTAGGCCGTGACCACCCACTGACCGCGATTCGGATCGGAGACATGAAGTGCCGCGACGATCGATGGAAACGCGGGCAGCATGGCGTCGATCGCGACCGCCTGGATCGACATCATCGCGGCGACGAGCAACACCAGCTCGGCAAAGCGGATCACGACGGCGGTGCGGTGCGCCGCGGCTCCCGGGACCGTGGTCAAGCTCGGAGCGGCGCTCCGGCCGCGGGGCCCTCGGCGGTCTTGCGCGCGATGCTGGTCGCCATGGTGACGATCGAGGCGAGATCGGTGAGATTTGCCGGCACCACCAAGGTCGTGCCCGCCTGCGCCAGCTTGCCGAATTGCTTGACGTATTCTTCGCCGATGCGCAGCTGCATGGCCTCGATCCCGCCGCGGTCGGAGAGCGCGATGCCGACCTGCCGCAGTCCTTCGGCGGTGGCGGTCGCCACCGCGAGAATCGCCTGCGCCTGGCCTTCGGCCTCGTTGATCTGCTGCTGCTTGTTCGCCTCGGACTGCTTGATCACCCGCTGCTTGTCGCCCTCGGCCGAGTTTATCTTGGCGTCACGCTCACCCTCGGAGGTGAGCACCACCGCACGCTTCTCGCGCTCGGCGCGCATCTGCTTCTCCATCGCGGACAGCACGTCCTTGGGCGGGGTGATGTTCTTGATCTCGTAGCGCAGCACCTTCACGCCCCAGGCCGCCGATGCCTTGTCGAGCTCGCCCACCACGTTCGCGTTGATCACCCCACGCGCCTCGAAGGTGCGATCGAGCTCGATCTTGCCGATCTCGCTGCGCAGGGTCGTCTGCGCGAGCTGCGAGATGGCGAAGCCATAGTTTGCGATGCCGTAGGAGGCGAGATGCGGGTCGAGCACCTGCATATAGAGCACCGCATCGACCCCAACCTGCACGTTGTCGCGCGTGATGCAGATCTGCTCGGCGATGTCGATCGCAATCTCCTTGAGGCTGTGCCGGTACGCTATCTTCTCGACGAACGGGATGAGAATGTGAAATCCCGCCTGCAAGGTGCGGCTGTATTTGCCCAGATACTCCACCACGTATGCCATCTGCTGAGGCACCACGGTGGCGGTCTTCGCCAGCATGACGACGACGATGAGCGCCACGAGGATGGCGCCGAAGCCCAAGGGAATTTGCAATTCGTCTCTCCTTTTACGAAGGGTGCCGGTCGGCATGGACGACCAGCGTCAGACCTTCGACCCGGTCGATGCGCGCGCGCGCTCCGGCCGCGATGACGGAGCCGCCGCCGTTCACCGCGTTCCAGGAGCAGCCGCGAAACTCGATGCGGCAGCCTTCCCCGGGCGGCAGCTCGGCGGGCAGGATCACGGTCTCGCCCTTGGGACCCAGGTTCATGTCGGGCAGCCTGCGCCGGATGCGCCGGTAAACCCGGCGCCGAAACGCGATCAACGAGCCGATGGCAAGGAGTGCGAACAGCGCCCACTGCATCCAATCCGCCGGCAGCGCCCCGGCGACGTTCAAGAAGCCGACCACCAGCGCCGCCGCGCCGATGAATACGAGGTAGAACTGCGCGTTGACGAACGTCAGCTCGGAGCCCAACAGCAGCGCACCGACCGTCATCCAGGCCCACCACTGCATATGCCGAGCTTCGCCTCCCGCACCCTGCCGCGCTAGCGCTTCATCGCGTCGAAGAAGTCCGTGTTGGTCTTCGTATCCTTCATCTTGTCGAGCAGGAACTCGATCGCCGCGAGCTCGTCCATGGGATGCAGGAGCTTGCGCAGGATCCACATCTTGGACAGCTCCGCAGGATCCGTGATCAGCTCCTCCTTGCGCGTGCCGGAGCGATTGATGTTGATCGAGGGAAACACGCGCTTCTCCGAGATGCGCCGGTCGAGGTGGATTTCCGAGTTGCCCGTGCCCTTGAACTCCTCGAAGATCACGTCGTCCATCTTCGAGCCCGTATCGACCAGCGCGGTCGCGAGAATCGTCAGGCTCCCGCCCTCCTCGATGTTGCGCGCCGCGCCGAAAAACCGCTTCGGGCGCTGCAGCGCGTTGGCATCGACGCCGCCGGTGAGCACCTTGCCGGAGCTCGGCACCACGGTGTTGTAGGCACGGGCGAGCCGGGTGATGGAATCGAGCAGGATCACCACGTCCTTCTTGTGCTCCACCAGGCGCTTGGCCTTCTCGATGACCATCTCGGCCACCTGCACGTGCCGGCTCGCCGGCTCGTCGAAGGTGGAGGAAACCACCTCGCCCTTGACGGTGCGCGCCATCTCGGTCACTTCCTCGGGCCGCTCGTCGATGAGCAGCACGATCAGATAGCACTCGGGATGATTCGCGGTGATCGAGGTCGCGATGTTCTGCAGCAGCATGGTCTTGCCGGCCTTCGGCGGCGAGACGATCAGGCCGCGCTGACCCTTGCCGATGGGCGCCACCAGGTCGATGGCACGTGCGGTGAGGTCCTCGGTCGAGCCGTTGCCGCGCTCGAGCTTGAGCCGCTCCGTGGGGTGGAGCGGCGTCAGGTTCTCGAACAGCACCTTGCCGCGCGAGCTCTCCGGGGAGTCGAAATTGATCTCGCCGACCTTGAGCAGCGCGAAGTAGCGCTCGCCATCCTTCGGCGGGCGAATCAAGCCCGAGATCGAATCGCCGGTGCGCAGATTGAAGCGGCGGATCTGGCTGGGAGAGACGTAGATGTCGTCCGGGCCGGCCAGATAGCTCGAGTCGGACGAGCGCAGGAAGCCGAATCCGTCCTGCAGGATCTCGAGCACGCCGTCGCCGTAGATGTCCTCGCCCTTGCGCGCGTGCGCCTTGAGCACACCGAAGATGATGTCCTGCTTGCGCGAGCGGCCCATGTTCTCGAGACCCATGGTCTCGGCCAGCTTGACCAGGTCGCTGATCGGGCGCTTCTTCAGCTCGGTCAAGTTCATCGAGCTGCGGCTGCGCGCCAGGTCCGCCTGCGCGATGATCTCCAGGTCGTCGCCGCCCTCGGGCAGATCGCCGTAGTCCTCGTGCGGGGGACGTCCGCCGTTGGTGTTGCCGTTGCGGTCGTTACGCTGCCGGTTGGCGCGATTCGAGCGCCCGCCTCCCTGCCCGCCGCCCTGCTGGCCTCCCTGGCCGCGCGACTGATTTCCGAGATAGCCTCTCACAGGTTGCTGTCCAGAAAGGCCGCGAGCTGCGATTTGGTCACAGCCCCCACCTTCTGGGCCTCCACCGTGCCGTTCTTGAACAGAATCAGCGTGGGAATTCCGCGGATATTGAACTTCGGCGGAGTCGCCGGGTTGTCGTCGATGTTGAGCTTGGCGATGCGGATCTTGTCTTTGTATTGATCGGCAATCTCATCGAGGATGGGCGCGATCATCTTGCAAGGTCCGCACCATTCCGCCCAGAAATCCAGGAGCACGGGCTTCTCGTGCTTGAGGACGTCTTTGTCGAAGGTAGCGTCGCTTGTGTGAACGATGCTTGAGTTACTCACTGAAGGGGTGCCTCCTGTTGGAGATTCATTGGGCTTGGAGCGAGAGTGGTTTTATGGGGAGCGGAGCCCGATATTTCGCGCGAAGTGACGATGCGCGGCCGTTCGGGCACAATACAGCGACTATAGCGGTGTTGATTACCTTAAAAGGGTACCGATGATACGGCTGAGGAGCGGATAGACCGTCTCCGGATTGGCGGTATTTTTAACCGGACCCTCGTCATTTTGCAAGTTTCTGCTGCTCAGAAGGAAAAATGTCAGACGCCCATCTCAGTCAACTTACATTCGATTCGCTCAACATCCCCGAATCCTTGAAGCGGGGGATCGCCGAGCTCGGCTTCACCCGCTGCACACCGATCCAGGCACAAACCCTGCCGCTGGCGCTCGCAGGCCGCGACGTGGCGGGACAGGCCCAGACCGGCACCGGCAAGACCGCCGCATTCCTCATCGCCCTGTTTGACCGCCTGCTCACCCATGGCGCCGCGGCCAAGGCTGGCGCGTCCAAGGCCGAGGCGCCCCGGGCGAGCGGGCCGCGCGCCATCGTGGTCGCGCCGACGCGCGAGCTCGCGGTGCAGATCCACTCCGACGCGGAGGCGATCGGCAAGTACGCCGGCCTCAAGCTGGCGATCGTGTTCGGCGGAGTCGACTACGAGAAGCAGCGGCGCACCCTGGAACAAGGCGTCGATGTGCTCATAGGCACGCCGGGACGAATCATCGACTACTTCAAGCAACATGTGTTCGACCTCAGGGCAATTCAAGTGGCGGTGCTCGATGAGGCGGATCGGATGTTCGATCTCGGCTTCATCAAGGACATACGCTTCATATTACGGCGCTTGCCGCATCCCACTCAGCGCCTGAATATGATGTTTTCGGCGACTTTGTCCTACCGGGTGCTCGAGCTCGCCTACGAGCACATGAACAACCCCGAGCTGATCCGCATCGAGCCCGACAAGATGACCGTCGATCGCGTGCGCCAGGCGCTGTATTTTCCCTCGACCGAGGAGAAAATCCCGCTGCTCATGGGTCTTTTGCGCCGCATCGACGCGCATCGCACCATGGTGTTCGTGAATACGCGGCGCAGCGCCGAGGTGCTGGAGCGAACGCTGAGCGCCAACGGCTTCATCGCCGAGGCGCTCTCCGGCGATGTGCCGCAAACCAAGCGGCTGAAGATGATGCGCGATTTCCACAACGGCGACGTCGCCGTGCTGGTGGCGACCGACGTCGCGTCGCGCGGACTGCACATTCCCGACGTGAGCCATGTCTTCAATTTCGACCTGCCGAACGATGCCGAGGATTACGTGCACCGCATCGGACGCACGGCGCGCGCCGGCGCGGAAGGCGATGCCATCTCGTTCGGCTGCGACGAATACGCAGTATCCTTGCCCGACATCGAGAGCTACATCGGGCACCAGATCCCGCGTGCATCGATCGATCCCGCCGATCTGGCGGTGGTCACCGCGCCACCGCCCGCGCCCTGGCGCGAGCGCGCGCCGCGACCGGGGCAACCGCGCGGCGGACGCCCAGGCGGGCGCAGCGCAGGGCCTGTGCGATCCGGCGGACGTCACGGGGGCGGATCACGGCGCGGCTCTCAACCGCCGCACACCACCGGCTCGCACGGCGCCTCGAGCCCGCACGGCAGCTCCGCATCGCACGGCGCCGCGTCGGCGACTGCCGACGCCGGCGCGGCGCCGAGCACCCAGGGATCGCCCGGCGGGCAGAGTGCCGGACGGCGGCGCAGGCGGCGCAATCGCGGCGGCAAGCCCGGCGGGGGCGCCCCCGCGCTCACATGAGATCGGCCGCCGCGTCGACCGCCGGATAGGCGCCCGTGTCCTGGGGTGGGCGGCCCGAGTCCGGCCGCCGTACCGCACGCAGCCAGGCGATTCCAAAGCCCCGCGCGGCATCCAGCACCGCGATGCTGTCGTCGACCAGCAGCGTGCGGCCGGGCCGGAACGGCTCCCGAGCATTCAACCGCGGCCAGAATGCCGCGTCCTCCTTGGGCGCTCGAAACGCATGCGTCGAGTAGCAGGCATCGAAGTGCTCGGTCAGGCGCACGTGCCCGTTCTTGATCGCCAGCGTCGCGGGATGCGCGTTGGTCACCAGGATGCGCCGCTTGCCGCAGCGCTTCAGCCTGCGGAGAAATTCCAGCGCCCCCGGAAGATAGGCGACCTGCGCGAGCGCGGCGCGCTTGATGGCCGCGATGTCGAGGCCGAGCTCGCGGCTCCAGTAGTCGATGCAATACCAGTCCATGGTGCCGCGCACGGCGCGAAACTTCGGATCCAGCAGCGCGCCCGCCTGCGCGGCGTCGAGGCCATGCAGCGCGGCGTAATGGGCTGGAATGTGCTCCTGCCAGAACCAGTTGTCGAAACGCAGGTCGAGCAGTGTGCCGTCCATGTCCAGGAGGACGGTGTCGATGCTCGACCAGTCGAGCGGGAGGGGTGCCGGCATTTGCCAAGCGTTTCAGGCTAAGCGTGTCCGGCCGGCTCGCACAATTGCAGGGTCGCGTCGAGCAAGATGGGAATGTCGAACACCACCTCGTCCTCCGACATGGTGAGCCTTGCCACGCCCGCCGCCGCAATCAATGCCGCGGGCACCTGGTATTGCTCCTGCTTCCGGCGCGTCATCCAGGCGCCGACACGGGGATCGGAGAAAGCGCGATTGAGCGCGCTCCAGCGCAGCTGCGCCGCACGCGCCCGCTTGGCGTCGCCGCCCCATTGCAGCTCCGCGAGCTGCGGCGCAGCCATGAGCGTGTGCACGTACTGCACCATTTCATTGGGATCGACCGCGATGCACGGTTGATCGGTGGTCATTTGCGGTTTCATGGAGCTTGTATGGGGCATGCGCGCCGGAAATCCAGGGTAAGCTTGTGCCAATGAGCCCGGATCTGGCATTTCTGGTGGTGGGGGCCTGCGCGCTGGCGGTCGCTTACCGCATCTGGCACACCTCGCTCGGTGCGCGGGAAGCCGCCAACCGCGTCGCCCGCGACACCTGCTCCCGGGCGGTCGTACAGCTCCTCGACGGCACCGTCGCCTTCGCCGGATTCAGGCTGCGGCGCGACTCGCGCGGCCGGCCGCGGCTGCTGCGCACCTATACATTCGACTACACCAGCGATGGCTTCGAGAGAGCGCAGGGATTCATCGTGATGTCGGGCCCGCAAGTCGAAGCCGTCGGGCTCGCGGGCACACCGTCGTGAGCAGCACCCTGAGCATCGATCTGCACACCCACTCGACCCGCTCGGATGGCTCGCTGACGCCCGCGCAGCTCGTCGAGCACGCCGCCGCCGCGGGCGTCGAAGCGCTCGCGCTCACGGACCACGACACCATCGCAGGTCTCGAGGAGGCGCAGGCCGCGGCCCGGCGCCTGCGACTCGACCTGGTGCCGGGCGTCGAGATCTCGGCGCGCTGGCGCCATCAGGCGATCCATGTGCTCGGCCTGTGGGTCGATCCCGCCGCGCATCAGCTCACCTTGGCGCTCGAGCGCCAGGCCGAGCAGCGCGTAGTGCGCATGCGCAGGATCTGCGCGGCGTTGAGCAAGCTCGGTTTGCCGGGGGATGAGCTGTTCGTTGCGGTGCTGGCCCATCCCGGCGTTCCAACCCGCTCGCATCTCGCGGCGGCGCTCGCCGCCTCGGGGCACGCTCGATGCGCGCAAGATGCCTTTCGCAAGTATCTGGGCCGGGGCAGGCCGGCGCACTTCGCAGCCGACTGGCCGGCCCTCGAGCAGGTGGTCGGATGGGTCGTCGATTCCGGCGGCCTCGCCTGTCTGGCACACCCCGCGCGCTATGCGCTCTCGGCCGGCGCCCGCAGCCGCCTCGTGGGCGAATTCGCGGCGGCGGGCGGAACGGCTCTCGAGGTCGTCACCGGCGCCCATGGCGCGCAGCATTCGGGCGCCTGCGCGGCGCTCGCCCTGAAGTTCGGCCTGCAAGGCTCGGTCGGCTCGGATTTTCATCATCCGCATTTTTCTTGGAATCCTCTCGGTCGGTTGGCTAAGCTACCGCACGGCGTCGAGCCGGTATGGTGCGGCCGGCTGGGTGCGGCCGGCACCTAGACCCATAAAACACGGCTTGGCAAGAGCCTGGATCATAAAGCAGCGGCCCTCGTGAGCGACGAAGACAGCAAGGTCAACACCGACTTGTTCAAGAACATCGAGCGTCTGCGGCAGCTGCGCATCGAGCACCGCGACCTGGATGACGTGATTTCGCGCCTATCGCTGGATTTCAAGGTCGACGAGCTGCAGATGAAACGGCTCAAGAAGCGCAAGCTCATGCTCAAGGACCAGATCGCCCGCCTCGAGAGTCAGCTGATTCCGGATCTGAACGCATGACTGCCGATCGTGACGCATGAGGGAAGCCTGGCTGCATCTGCAGGGGTTCTTCGACATCCTGTTCACGCGCAACGTGCTTGTCGAGATCGGCGCACTCGCGGTCTGCCTCGCGCTCGGCTGGGCGGCGGCCGCGCTGCTGCGCCGTCAGGAGCGCTTCCGCGGGATCGCCGGCGCCGCGGCGTTGAACCGCGTGGACCTCATGAGCCACATCGCCGTCACCGTGCTCCCGGTGATCGCCTTGCTGGGCCTGGTGCTGCTGGCGCGCGGAATCCTGCAGGCGGCGGGCTACGACGTCACGATACTCGACGCGGCCGTGCGCCTGGCGTGCGCGTACATCGTGATCCGGACCGGTGTGCTCCTGTTCGCCGCGAGCCTCGGCAACAAGTCGTGGATGCAGCACATGGAGAACCGCCTCACGCTGCTCCTCTGGCTCGCCTTCGCGGCCAATTACCTGGGCTGGCTCGACCCGATCATCACGGCCCTGGACAGCATCGGCATCACTTCGGGCAAGAGCCGCATCACGGTATGGTCGGTGCTGAAGCTGCTGTTCACCCTGACGCTGTTCGTTCTGGCGGCGGTCTGGATCAGCCGCTGGATAGACGGGCGCCTCAAGAAGCTGAGCACCCTCGCGCCCTCGACACGCATCGGGCTCGCCAAGTTCGCCAACGCATTCCTGATCGCCCTGAGCATCCTGGTCGGCCTCAACACGGCGGGCGTGGATCTCACCGCGCTCACCGTGCTCACCGGGGCCATCGGCCTGGGACTGGGCTTCGGACTGCAATCGATCGCCTCGAATTTCGTGAGCGGTTTCGTGCTTCTCATGGATCGCTCCATCAAGCCGGGCGATGTGATCAGCCTGTCCGGACAGAGCGGCACGAGCACCGAGAACTTCGGCTGGGTGCAGGAGCTGCGCGGCCGCTATGTCGTGGTACGCGACCGCGACGGCATCGAGATGCTGGTGCCGAACCAGCAGCTCATCCAGAACGCCGTGATCAACTGGAGCTACACCGATCCGCGCATCCGCCTGAAGCTTCCCGTCCGGGTCAGCTACAAGGACGATCCGGAGCTCGCGCTGCAGATCCTGGTGATGGCGTGCGAGGGACAGAGGCGCGTGCTCAGGGACCCGCCGCCCGTCTCGCGGCTCATGCACTTCGGGGATCACGGCATCGAGCTCGAGCTGCGCTTCTGGATCTCCGACCCGCAGGAGGGCGTGAACAACGTGCGCTCGGAGGTGAATCGCACGATCTGGGCGCTGTTCAAGGAGAACAACATCACCTTCCCGGTGGCACAACGGGAAATCGTCGTGCACAACGCGCCGCCCGACGCGGACTAGGGCCGACCAGGAACGGCGCGTGGCCTTCGAGGTATCCGACGGCATCCTCATTCCCGACGAGGAGCTCGAATGGAAGTTCGTCCGCGCCTCCGGCCCGGGCGGCCAGAACGTCAACAAGGTGTCGAGCGCCGTGCAGCTGCGCTTCGTCCTGGCGCGCAACACCAGCCTGCCGGCCGCCGCCCGGCATCGGCTGCGCCGGCTCGCCGGACAGCGGCTGGTCGACGACGGCAGCATTCTCATCGCCGCGCGCACCGAGCGCAGCCAGGAGCAGAATCGGCGAGCGGCCCTCGAGCGGCTCGGCGCGCTCATCCGAGCCGCGCTGGTCGAGCCCAAGATCCGCAAGAAGACCCGGCCGACGCGCGCCTCGAAGGAGCGGCGCATCGAGGCGAAGAAGCGGCGCTCGGGCACCAAGCGCGACAGAGGCCGAGGCGCCTGGGATTGATCGGGCCGAGGACCGGTCAAGTCCCCAGCGTGACCTGCAGGATGTCGTGCCGCAGCTGCTCGGAGAGCACGATCTGCGCATCCGCGGCCACGGCGAGCAGCGCTTCCGCGAACCTGATCGTCCCATCCGGCGCCGTCGCGACCACGTTGCGCTGGCGCAGGAGATCGATGAAATTGCGGAACAGGCTCTTGTCGAAGAACTCCGGGGAATTGAGTCCGTAGAGCACGGACATGCGCTGCGCCGTGAGATGGCAGCGCTGCTCGAGCGCCTCCTGGCCGATGGTGCCCGACCCGGCTTGCAGGAGCAGCGCCACGACGAGGTAATAGCGCTCGACGGTCTGGATGGTGGCCTCGGCCAGGAGCGAGAGCTGAAATGCCTCGAGCGAGGTGGGCGGCGGTCGCTGCCATTCGCCGCGGTCCTCGCTCCCCTGCAGCAGATTGGAGCGCGCCATCGCCTCGAGCAGCGCGCTCGTGACCGCGCCGATCTGCTCTTCCGGCCAGCGCAGCGCGAGCTCCGACTTGATGTACGGATAGACGCGCCAGACCATGCGCTGGATGTCGGCGGTGCGCATGCGTGCATTGCTCACGAAGCAGCAGGCGAGAAGCGACGGCATGGCGAACAGATGCAGGATGTTGTTGCGGTAGTAGGTGGCGAGCACGGCGCGCTCGGCCGTCATGCGCATGATGTCGCCCAGCGGATGCGGCTGGCGCTCGAGCATGCCCATGGATTCGGCGTAGCGGGCCATCTCGGCGCCGCTCTGTGCGCTGACCGTGACGAGAGGCCCGTACGGCGCATCGCGCAGCAGGCGTCGATAGAGCTCCAGCTGGCGCACGAGATCGCTCTCGCCGAGCGCTTGCCGCGGGGTCGCAAGCACCGCCATGGAGACGAGATTGACGGGCGTCACGGCGGCGGCGGCGTTGATCGCGCGGGTGATGCGTGCGGCCAGCTCGGCGATCGCCTCGCAGATCCAGCCGGCGGGGGTCTGACCCTCCTCGCAAGCGCCGTGCCCCGGGACATCGCGCCAGGACGGGTTGTATTTCGCGAGCAGCTCGTCGAGCACGATGGCATCTCCGAAATTCACGTGCACCTTGCCGAACTTGCTGCGCAGCACCGACAGCGACTTGAGCAGGCCGAGCACGCTTTCCTTCTCTTTCGGAGCGCCGGACAGCTCGCCGATGTAGGTCCCGCCCTCGACGATGCGCTCATAGCCGAAATAAACCGGCATGAACACCACCGGCCGCTTGGGATCGCGCAGATAGCTGCGCACGGTCATGGACAGCATGCCGGTGCGCGGCGACAGCATGCGGCCGGTCCGGCTGCGGCCGCCCTCGATGAAGTATTCGAGCGGGTGTCCTCGCGCCATCATGAAGCCGAGGTACTTGGTGAAGACGGCGCCGTAGAGCGCTGCGCCCTTGAAACTGCGCCGCAGAAAGAACGCGCCGCCCTTGCGCAAGAAATGGCCGATGACCGGCAGATTCAAGTTCACCCCCGCCGCGACGTGCGGCACGGCGAACCCGCGCCGATAGATCACGTAGGAGAGCAGCAGATAGTCCATGTGACTGCGATGGCAGGGGACGTAGATGATCTCCGCACCGTCGCCGATCTGCTGCAGCTGCTCGGCGTGCCCGAGCTCGACGCCGTCATACAGCCGGTTCCAGACGCGGCCGAGCACGGCGGCCATGATGGTCACGAAGGTCTGCGAATAGTTGGCGGCGATCTCCATGGCGTAGCGCCGCGCGGCGAGCAGCACCGCGCGGCGCCGCGCGCGCTTGAGCTGGCGCGCCCGGGCCCGGCCGCGCAGCGTCCGGGCGAGCGCCAGGCGCGAGTTGATCTCGCCGCGCACGGCGTGACGCACCGCCTGCGTGCGCAGGATGTGCGCGACCATCGTTCGCCGGTGCGACAGGTCCGGTCCGATGGTCGAGGCGCGCTGTGCGCGAAACTCGGCGCGCAATGCGCGCAGCAGGCGGCGTACGGCACGCGGCGCCGGCAGGTCGCCGATCGACTCGCGCAGCGGTATCGGCTCGCCGAAGTAGACCACGGTATTGCGGCCGTTGAAGAGCACGTTCAAGAGCTTGCGAAAGCGTCCCAGCAGCACCCAGTCCTCGGTGAAAACCAGGCGCCACACGCTCGCCTCCTTCTCGGGCGCGCGGCCCAGATAGATCGCGACGGGGATCAGGTCGACGTCGAAGTCCGGCTGCCCCAGCGCAGTCTCGATCAGCTGCACCAGGAAGCGAGGCGCCCGCAGCCGGCTGCGCAACCGCAGCAAGGCGCTGCGGCGCACGAGCGCAAAGCAGCGCTCGGGCGCCGGTATGCCGAGCTTCGAGCACGCGTTGTGGAGAACGGCGATATCGGTGTGGCTATCGCTCTCGAGCACATAGCACACCGGCCGGCCCCGCGCCGCGATCGCATCCGCGATCAGCTCGGGCTTGACGGTCACCGCGACCCACAACCCGACGATCTTGCGAACGCTGAAGCGCCACGCCCGAATCAAGCCGCGAAACGGGCCCATGGGTGGTCGTGCTTGATGCGCTCTACTGCGGGGGGGCGGCGCCGCGCTGTTGCGCGTCAATGGCCTGCCGGCGGTTCTGCCGGGTCTGCGGCGCCGACGATGAGCCTCGTTGAATGAACGAAATCGCGAGCCAGGCACTCCAACGCTCGAGCAAGCTCATGTGCAACCCCGTAACAGACGGCGGCGGAAACGATAAGTGTACAATCGCCAAGGATATACAGTCACTCGGAGTCGGGGCATGATGCGTTTCGCAGCGTTGCTGATGTTCTCGGCGGGCGCCTTCGCCGCCTCGGCGGTGGATATCGACACGGCGGCGAACATCTATCTGGAGGCTCAGGTTCGCGAGCAGGTACGTGCCTCGCTTGCTTCCATGCCGAAGCAGATCCGCGACATGTTCTCCCG
>Ga0335073_10007485_pt1 | contig 15312 bp, 8 predicted proteins | sample Lox_Sample_22_FD_207093 | JGI IMG/M metagenome (GOLD analysis project Ga0335073, IMG submission 207093) | Soil microbial communities from Loxahatchee National Wildlife Refuge, Florida, United States - Lox_Sample_2.2 | ecosystem: Environmental > Terrestrial > Soil > Wetlands | place: USA: Florida... | reverse complement strand
AACATGGGGCAGCGTTTTAGACTTTCAGAAGGCCTTTAATGCTGCGTTACTCGGCATTCAAGGAAGCGGATGGGGATGGCTTGTAAAGTTTGAGAACGAAGGGAGATTGGGTATTGTGACGACCAAAGACCAAGATCCAGTTGTCGGGAAGGGTGAAGTGCCTATCCTGGGGGTCGACATGTGGGAGCATGCGTACTATCTGCAGTATTTGAACGGCAAGGCAGCGTACGTGGAGAACATTTGGAAAGTCATCAATTGGGGGACAGCAGAAAGGAGATTCACGGGAGGTCAACACGATACGTGGGAAATGCTAAAACAGGCTTCATTATAAACTAGAGAACGATGCACCTGCGAAACTCAAAGACTTTCGTCGGCAGTATTGTTGGACCAATACATGTTACGTGCGCTCCAAGTAATTAACCGGCTTTCGTTACAGATATTATAATAAGGAAGCTAGCATCTGAGATGCTTCCACCTCAAACTCAAACCCAGTCTTTCGAAGCTTTGCTGGCGGCCGAAATTCCTCTAGCAGCTAGCTCAGTGCTTCCAAATTCATCGTCCGCAAGTTCCAGCAGCCCGAGCCATAGCTGGAGTTCGTCCGTTCGTAGTTCTTTCCAGACTTCAGGCACATAGTCTGGCCATGGACACCAAAAGGTCGTCTAGCTCCCCAACGGGAGTAGTACATAGGTAGCTTCTCAGGCTCCTCGTTCGACATTAAGTATGCCAGTCAAGCTCATCTGCACTTCGCTCCATCGAAAGTTCTTCGTATACCCGAGGCAGACATACATCTTGGGCTTCATCTTCAACCGCTGATGCCGCTAAGAGCTCGTCTGCTTCTCCGGTCTTAGGATCATCCTCCGCTTGCGTTTCTGCCGCGACTGCATATGTCACTACCACGATTTACGTTCATTGAAGGGATGGGTTTCAACGACGTCGAATCGCCGCAGACGACATCCACGTTAATAGAAGGCATTTTCCGGACTGGAGATAAGGTCACACCTTGGCTTACGAAGAGCCTTTGAAATAGATGACCACTGCGGAACATGTCTCTGACATGTCTAATAATAAGTTCGTACAGTGTACCGCAATTAGTATTCCCTTGACCAACGCCGTAAGAAACCTGACATAACCCTCGAAAAGACTTAATTACACATCTATATTCCCCGATACACAAAAGCATCATATACACTGGCGCCTTTCACAGGTCCCCCATATCCCTCAACAGGACGTAAGCAGGGTCTTCCTGGGACCTACCAATACCAAGCCAACCCTCCACCTTTCCGGTCGCCTCAACTATCCACCTCCGCAGTTTGGCAAAGACCCCTTTCCCCTTAACCCCAATCCACTCATCGAGCTCCGCATTCGCTGGGTCCAGCACAGCGACGGACATCCACGACGGCCGTCTCCACCACTTCAGCGCTAGACTACTCGCGACGACACTCACACTGCTACACGCCATCGCCGCGCCCGCAACCATAGGATGCAACGCCAGCCCCCACGGCAAGAAGAAGCCCATCGCGAACGGCAATCCAACGATATTATAGCCACACGCCCAAAGCAGGTTCATCTTTATGCGCCGGAAAATTGCCTGGCAGAGATGCAGGGCCGCGGGGATACTAAGCAGGTCGGTTGCCTGCATGAGCACAATGTCGGCTGCTTCCATGGCGATATCTGTGCCTGAGGATAGCGCGATGCCTATGGATGCCGTGGCCAGGGCTGGCGAGTCGTTGATGCCGTCACCGATCATGGCCACGACTTGTCCCTGTCCGTTATCTTCGCGAAGGCGTTGCATGTCTTCGAGAAGAGATTGTTTCTCGGAAGGTGTGCAGGAAGCGTGGACGTTAGAACGAGGGATACCGATTTGTTTTGCTACGACGAGAGCGGGCGTCAGGGCATCTCCTGTCATGATGGATGAAGATATACCGAGACGTTGAAGAGCGAGGACGGTGGCCTTGGCGGACGGCTTGATAGTGTCGGAGAGTGAGATGGGACCTGTGTATACTCCGTCAATGGCGGTGTGGATGACTGTTTCGCCCGCCCATGGAAGCTTATCGGGATGGAGTGCTGAGAGAGCATCGGTTGACGTGTTTGCAAAGTCAGTTTCTGGTACTGCATCGTCAGGCGTGGAGACGCCTTCGGAGTGGAGGTAGGTTACATTCCCGATCAGCACGCGGTGACGGCGTCGTTCGGGTGACATCGCTGCTTCGACGTTTGCGGCGATACCCTTGCCGACGTGAGCTTCAAAGTCGCCGACGCTGCCATCGAGGGCACCGTCAGGACCAAGGCCGAGTTGCTCTTTCGCGGCAAGGACGACAGCTCGAGCTATAGGGTGTTCGCTGCTCATTTCTGCGAGGCCAATCAACGTCCACCAAAGGCGCCTACTTTTATCGTTCTCAATCCAAGTGCCACGCATATCGGTCTTGGAGGCGCTCATCTTTCCAATGGTCAGAGTGCCAGTCTTATCGAAGACGACATGAGTGATCTTGGTAGCTTGTTCGAGATTGGCGCCTCCCTTAATTAGAATACCCTTCTCAGCGCCCACACCAGTGCCTACCATAACTGCAGTTGGAGTACTCAGACCAAGTGCGCAAGGGCAGGCAAATACGATGACGGAGATGCAGAGTTTCATGCAGACCGTGGTCTTGTCCACACTTTCGGCATCAAGAAAGATCTTAGGCGGATTGACCAGGACGTGGCTAAGAATCATCCAGGTGACGAACGTCGCCAAGCCGAGTATAATAATAATGAAAACAAAGTAGCCTGCAACAACGTCGGCCGCGCGCTGAATCGGCGCTCGAATTGTCTGCGCTTCTTGAACGAGCCGCACAATCTGGCTCAATTGAGTATCGCGGCCGGCTCTGGTGACGACGAAATCGATCCGACCAGCGCCGTTAACAGTGCCAGCTATGAGGTTCGCCCCTCTCTTCTTCTGAACCGGTATTGCTTCGCCAGTAACCATGCTCTCATCGACGTAGCTATCACCGCGAATGATAGTGCCGTCCGCCGGGATCTTGTCACCTGGTCGAAGAAGAATAATATCGCCCACTTCTAGGAGTTCGGTTGGAATTACCTTCTCTTCATTAAAAGTACCGATACTGTTCCAGCCAACCCCAAGATTTTTGTCCTCCTTATCCTGTTGTTCCGCCGTCTTGGCAGCGGCGATTGGATCAGCGTAGATCGTCGCCATAGATGGCGCAAGCAACATAAGTCGCGAAAGAGCCTTTGACGTCTGGCTCTTGGCCTTATTTTCCAGATATCGACCTAAACTGATGAAGGTGATGAGCATGCCGCTAGTATCAAAAACGGTGCTCGGCCTCGTATGCGAGGGGAACATAGCCGAAACGATCATTGCCGCAATACTAAAGAAGAAAGCGGCGGACGTACCCATTACGACAAGAACATCCATGGTCGGGGAGAAATGCTTTATAGACTTATACGCGGAAATGTAAAATCGCTTTCCAATGCCAAACTGAACGGGTATCGTGAGAAGCATGCAGATAATATCGCCGAGGTAGAGGCCAGGCACGATGCCGAAACTACCATAGTCTAGTACGGGGAAGAACGTGGGAAAGATCGTGCTGGTAAGGATAACGGGGACTGCGAAGGCAAAGGAGGTACGGAATGCTTTGCGCCATTCTTGGATCTCTTTAGTCTTTGCGAGAGACTCCAGTTGCGCATTTGTATCGTCGGCGTCGGCTACAAGAGCGTTGTAGCCTTCCTGTTCAATGGACTCTACAATTTTCCGAAGACCGACCGAAGTCAATTGAATAGTTGAAGTGGCGTGAGCGGTAGAGATGTTTACAGTCGCTGACGAAACTCCTGAAATATTTTGTAGCTTTGCCTCCAAGGCTGTAGCATCATCTGGGCCTTTTAATCCGTAGATCTTTAAATGTACGGCGTTGGATGTTGAGGGTGCTTGAGCCGATCTCTCAAAGAAGGAGATTATTTTGGCGTCGAATCCACGACTCTCGATAATCTCTATGATCTTCTCATGAGTAAGTTTCTCTGCTTCGTGAAGAATCACAGCGCGCTCGGCAAGAAGGCTGATGTTGAAGGAGACGAGGCCGCCGATGCCCTTGAAACCACTTTCGACGGCGAATGTGCAGGCACCGCATGTCATGCCATCAATCCCGACAGTTGTACTCATGAGCTTGGATTGGGCTTTGGCTGTTCGTCGACTTCTGCTCTTCACGTGTTGTGGAGCTAGCGGTTGTTTGTCCAATGCTTTGGCGTCAAAGCCAATGTTCTCGATGATCTCCGCTATCTGGCCGGGCTGAAGTAAGCTCGGGTCGTGCTCGAGGACTACACGCTCTGAAAGTAGGGATATGCTGAAGGACTTGACGCCCACAACATGCTGGAAAGCCCTTTCGACGGCGGAGGTGCAAGCGCCGCAGGTCATGCCGCCAACGGAAACGGTTGTGACTACTGTACCGGTTGCCTCACCATCTTCGTCGCCAGATGTCGGATAATCGCCATCGGCATCCTCTAAAGGTTTAGGGAGGTCAGTGGAGAGAACGATGGCGTTGAATCCGCGGTCTTCGATCAGGCCTTTAACCTTTTCCGGAGAGATCTTGGATGGGTCATGTTGAATTACAGCCCGCTCCATAGCAAGATTGACCGACATACTTTCAACTCCATTGATGTTGCTGAAGGCTTGCTGAACGGAAGAGGTGCATGCGCCGCACGTCATGCCCTCGACGCGGAGACTCGTCGTGGCCAAGTGTGTGGCAAGTTCTGAGGCTTTGACTGTCCGATTGCTGCTCCTCTTTCGCCGCCGCTGTGTGTACTCAATGTCGTCACAGGGTACCGGGACATATTTGGTCGAAGGCGCCATGCTGGGGAGGAGGGCGATGACCCTGTCCTCGTTTCGTCGCGGCCTCGGATTGGTATTGAGACGTGCTTGCCAGGCCCGCGAGCTGCTGGTCCGCCAGTGCTGCGGTGTGCTAAAACTTGGTGGAACTACGTTGCGAATGCGAAAAATACTGGAAAGGACTACGTGTCGAAAGAGATTAATCGGACCGCGGGAACTCTAACTGGCCCGCAAGGGTGTTGTTGACAATCAGAAACCTCTGTATACCAAAGAAGCTTCTCTCTTTACGGGCAGGATTGGCGATGGACCGATAAAAGTGGCTTGTGAATCGTATCGCGCCACCGAGAGTTGGAAGTACGAAAACTTGCTCATCTACTCAGTACTACGCAGATTGAAAAGACTTTGGAAACCGTGCCGGTTATTAACGCTGATCCCTGCAACTGCCTCAATAATTTGCTCATCGATGGAGCTGAGCGCAAATTATTCCTTTTTGTCAACGTCAGCCTCGCACAGCCCGCCCTCAACGGGCCTTTGAGATGAAAACTGGATGCGTGCTTGGGATCCAAGTCTTTCCTGATGACGGTCACCCCAATCAGATTGAGGAATTGACATAATACCACAGAGCGAGACAGACAGTCAGATATTTCCTGCAAGGCCCCCACGTCTGTAAGTGGGTTTGAACCACCCCGATCGGTTCGGCAAATGCTCTGCTCGTATGATGCAGTCATAAACTTGCCACGACGGCCGAACTGAAGTTCCCCGTGTTTACTGCGTTTCACAGCGTCCTTAATCTATTGTTAGGTTCAAGAGAGGCACATGAATTTGGAGCTGCCACGTACAAGTACGATACACCTGCTCGTCGAATGGCCACAACATCCTTCTACCGCAGTTCGCCCTCCCCATACTTTCTCAATACTCAAATTTCTCTCGGTTGTCAAGCCAAAGCGTGCATACTTTTGCGTGAACGGAGCCGCTCGTTTTTGACTGGCCGCAAGAACCAGTCATTTCGTTTGGTGCTCGTACGTGTTGGCACCAGCTTCGTCCAATACCGGTTTCTAGGTATTGCCAATCGACTTTGAACTCGCCTCAGCTTTCTTTCACGTATCCCAACATCCTGCCGCTTGCTTCTGGCCGTGTTTGCCACCTAGTATCCTACAACTAACCGTCGATCATGGACATTACTTCGAATGCATCGACACCTATGAGCAGCATGAACATGGATATGGGAGGAGACAATTCGAATGCGTGCAAAATATCTGTAAGAACCTCCCATCCGGCACTTTCATCCTATCTTAGCCTGACCGCCATCACGCAGATGCTATGGAACTGGTATACAATAAACAGCTGCTTTATTAGCCGTGGTTGGCACGTTCGAAATGCTGCCGCTTTCGCTGCAACTTGCATCGTCATCTTCGCGCTCGTTATCCTTCTGGAATTTACCCGTCGCGCCGTCAAAGAGTACGATTGCTACGTCGTCGACAGGTGGAAACGCAAGGCCGAAGATGACGAAGAGGCGAATTTGGCGGTGCTACCCGAGGTGAGTATGGAGAAAATGGACAGTCCATTGCTTGACCCGAATAAGGCTGGCCGAAAATTCCCGTTCGAAGCCAATGCGGCAAGACGTAGTGATTGGAAAGAGAGATATCGGCCGACTGTTTTGGAGCAGACGATCAGGTCGCTGCTCCATACGGCACAGTTTACGATTGCATACTTTGTGATGCTGTAAGTCACTTCCAACCTCGCAGTCGATGATTGGTGACTAAAGCTCAGGTAGGCTGGTCATGTCTTATAACGGCTTCGTCATTATTTGCATTTTACTGGGCGCATTCTTCGGGTTCTTCATCTTCGGATGGGAGTACTTGGGTGTAAGAGAATTTAGGTCAGTTATGCTGAACCAGTTTACATGGCCATTAGTCCTGATATATGCAACAGGAAAGAGGAATCGGAGCCGACATTGTGTTGTAATTGAGGCGGCCTGGATAGCCAGCTGTATTTTCAACAGGATCTCTTCTTCGTTGGCGCTGCCCTCGACATTGTCTGATCAGACTCGTTAGGAAAGCTGATCCTTCAAATGGACATGGTATTCGCGCGATCCGATGCTCATCTTGTTGGTCTCTTGGAGACGAACTTCCACTCGACTCTGCATCCGGATCTGGATCCAGCGGGACAATCAGATCGATATTGACGAATGGGCTGGTAGGAGACGGATTCAGCTCTCGACGCTTCTTTGCTTGAGAAGGACCGGCTGCCAACGCCGATACCATAGCAGGATAGGAGAGCAGGTATTTCTGCAACAGCTGGCGCATGACAGGAGACTACTGCAGGAGAGGTGGCGGCTTTGCGATTCAAGTTTTGAGGCCGGAGAGCTGACGGAAGGCCATCGCCAGAGGCTTCGGCCGTGAAATGACGAGGAAAGGACGACACCAGTTCAGAGGGAGAGCGTAGCGCCTAGAGGCGAGAGTAGGAGCCCCGGAAAGCGAGAAGAAACTGAAGCAGTATGGCTGTGTGCGGAGCTTCAAGAGCAATTCATTCGCTATTCTGAAACGATATTAGAAAATGGACTTCCTTCCAAGTTCAAAATAAAAGAATGCCTCGATACGCTGGAACAGTTCACCGCTATTTATGTGATGCTGCTGCGATTTGCAACTTTTCAAGAGATCAACCAAATTGCGATACGCTAGGTCATCAAGAGTGCGCCCTTTCGCAGGAGCTCTTCACATGTGGTGTGCCGGGGAACACTGTTAGCGACCAGGGGTTCCAAAATAGTGAATCGTGAAATTCCCTAACACGGCCGTTGGAGATTTTTAATTTGGCGAGCTGTGGTGAGCTCTGGAACAAGTGTTGGCGTCAAAGAAAATGGGCGACACTATTCGCACATCCCACGTGATATATTGAGGCAGCGAGGCAAGCCGGATCGGAGTAACTAATAATCCAAACCAATCAAATTATAGCTTAGGTTACGCAATATATTGAATCTATCACTCATACGTAAATCTACCACTTCCAAATTAGGCGAGAAATAGGGGGAGCCTAAGTTTAGCGACCCCCTACTAATATTCGCTGTATACCCCACTAATTTTAGGTGGTTCTCCACTAATTTCAAGTGGTTTTCCGCGAATTTCAAGTCATTTTCCACGAATCTCAAGTGGCTCTTCACCATCGTTACTTCCAACGAATTTTAGGGGACATTCAACGAATTTTACGTGAGTTTCCGCGTATTTCAGGTAGTTATTCACTAATTCCGGGCGATTATTCGCGAATTCCAGGTGAGTATCACGAATTCCAGGTGTATTATCCATTAATTCCAGGTGATTATCCATTAATTTCAGCTGGTTAGGTGGTTTTTCACGTATTTGAGTTGGGTTTCCACGTATTTCAGGTGGCTTTCCCTCGAAGTGAAGGCGCCTTAATATATTTCGAATACATTCAAAGTTTAGTGGGTAGCTGCGTAAAATTAGTGAGTTACCACCTAAAATTAGTGAGTGTCCAGTAAATATTAGTGGGTGCCACTAATTTAAATCTACCGGACTTGGCAAGCCACGCTGATAGATTTGCGCGTGAGTGATAGATTTAAATAAATCGCGTGGTCAGATGAGCTGTACACTCGTCACGGCGAATTGAGCTGTAAGTGAACTCTTTCTAATGGCTATTATGCCTATTTTACTAGTAAATCGCATCAAAGATACTTCACTTTGACTTCAGATAAATATATTAAATTTATTGGTGCCTCGCTGCCTCAATATATCACGTGGGATGTGCGAATAGTGGAAAAGGGATGTGCGAATAGTGTCGCCCTAATATAACTGCGTTGTACCGAGCTTAGGATGATTTTGGAGAGTTCTCTGACTACTCAAGCGACAGAATTGTGCCGCAAAACAACAGCTTCCGATCGTGTCTTTTATACTGCTTGAACTTTCCTCTTCGCTCAAAGGAACTCTCCAATATGGATAACTAGTTAACGTTACGAGCTGCGCGCAGGATTGGTGAGCCGAGGTGACGGCTCCTAGCATTTTTACGATATGGGTTGTGGGTAAATACGAATCTCCAGCGTTCTTTTCCAGGTTCTGCTAGATTCGCCCTTCGTTTTTGGTGCTTCTGAAGGCGTTGCTCGGTGTTTTTGGGTTCCAAGCGTGGCAAATTTATTGTAGAGATGCCGTTAATCCCGTCCTGAATTGCGTCGTGCATGTGATATACGACTATACTACAAGCTCCAGTCTAATGTCAACTCCGTATGCGTTAATGAGAAGGATAAGATACGAATCGCTTGAATATGGGGTTGATATTCAATATGTCGACTTTGTTCTTGACGTCAGTCAGCCTCGCTGATCGACAAGGCTGAGTGGTGGGTTTATTATCGATAAGCTTGACGCCTTTTCCTTCGTGACTCAAACTTCAACGGCTTTTCCTTTCCGTTACTTGCGCCATTGCTCTCCACCACAATTCGATATTGATAATGCCGGCAGTCTACCTGCTAGACTACGTTGCTGGCAATGTGCGCTCACTCGTCAACGCCATTGAGAAGCTTGGGTGGACGGTAGAATGGGTCAAACGGCCAGAAGACGTACCAAAAGCAGATGTACGCGCATACCATCTCAAACCACGGCAGAGTTCTTTTGTGGTTTACCTTGAAGTTTGAAAGAGATTTACTCACTAAATGACCTTCTACAGAAACTGATACTCCCGGGCGTAGGCCACTTCGGCCACTGTCTCTCTCAATTTTCCTCTGCGAACTACACCAAGCCGATCATCGAGCACATACAGTCAGGCAAGCCCTTCCTTGGGATTTGTGTGGGACTGCAAGCATTGTTTGAAGGATCAGAAGAGAATCCTCAAATACCGGGATTTGGAATAATACCAGGCCAACTCAAGAAATTTCAAGACTCCGACAAATCCGTTCCTCATATCGGTTGGAACTCTGCAAGAATCGTCGACGAAGAGAAGGATGGGCAAAGGAGTTTGTATGGGTTGCGACCGGACAGTAAATACTACTATGTTCATTCATATGCTGTGCCGTACCGAGAAGGAGAGCTAGAAAAGCTGGGATGGAGTGTTGCAAAAGCGAAGTACGGCGATGAGGAATTTGTGGGAGTGATAGCGAAAGAGAACGTTGTTGCGACTCAGTTTCATCCAGAGAAGTCAGGTGCTGCAGGTTTGCGGCTTATCAAAGCTTTTCTTGAAGGGTGTCAGTGGTCACCTCTGCCGTCGACTTCTAATCAGGCCAACGGCGTGCATTCAGGTCAGACAGGACTTGGGTTAACAAGGAGAGTGATCGCATGCCTCGACGTCCGGACTAACGATTCTGGGGACCTCATAGTCACCAAAGGAGACCAATACGACGTGCGCGAGAAGAAAGAAGACGGCATCTCAACCGGAGGCCAGGTGCGGAATCTCGGCAAGCCGGTGGACATGGCGAAGCGGTACTACGAGCAAGGCGCCGACGAAGTGACGTTCCTGAACATCACCAGCTTCCGCAACTGCCCGGCGGCCGACCTGCCGATGCTGGAGGTGCTGCGGCAGACGTCGGAGACAGTGTTCGTGCCGCTGACCATCGGCGGCGGCATTCGCGACACCGTCGACCCCGACGGCAAGACCGTCAGCGCGCTGGAGATCGCGACGCTGTATTTCCAGTCTGGCGCAGACAAGGTCTCGATCGGGTCGGACGCCGTCACCGCCGCGGAGGAGTACTACGCGCGCGGCGGCACGCTGCTCGGCACGACGGCCATCGAAACCATCTCGCAGGCCTACGGCAACCAAGCGGTGGTGGTATCGGTAGACCCGCAGCGGGTGTACGTGCCCTCGCCATCCGCAACACCACACCACACGCTCACCACCGCGTTCCCGGGCCCCAACGGCGAGCGCTTCTGCTGGTACCGGTGCACGGTGCGGGGCGGGCGCGAGGGCCGCGACCTCGACGTGCGGCAGCTGGTGCGCGCCGTCGAGGCCCTCGGCGCCGGCGAGATCCTGCTCAACTGCATCGACCGCGACGGCAGCAACCGCGGCTTCGACCTCGAGCTCGTGCGTGACGTCAAGGCTGCTGTGCGCATTCCTGTTATCGCCAGCTCCGGTGCCGGCAGGCCTGAGCATTTCGCCGAGGTCTTTGAGGCTACGCCGACGGATGCGGCGCTGGGCGCGGGCATGTTCCATCGTGGAGAGTATACCGTCAAGCAGGTTAAGGACTATTTGCAGGGTGAGGGGTTGTTAGTGAGGCAGTTTGAAAGCGATATTTGAGTAGGATGAGTATGTCTGGCGTGTCTTTTGGAGCTGCGGAGTTGTCACTCTAGACACCTATTTGAAAGCCAAGGTTCTGACGTAGATTCCATTATGCTAGTTCATCATTGGTCTGAATAATTTTGAATATATACTTATAGGCGAGTTTGGCAAATTGCTAGCCGCCCTTGCGCCAGTCGTTACATACAAAAATTGTCTACATATTCCCCATTTACAACTTGCTGGAGCAGCACACCTTTCCCTCGGCATCAACCACAGCCCCCGTTTGCGGCTGGTGATGTTGCGCCGCTTGCTGACCGTTCAGACCCACGCTCTGGTTGACGGCTTGTGTGCTCGGCGGCACGTCGAGGGCCGGATTCTTGTCGAAGAAGTTGACAGGCTTGAACATGACCTTGAGGATCTCGCATGGCATGACGGGGAAGTCCTCGATGCGCGGCACGTGGTTGATGCCAAACTGCACGAACAACACGATGTCAGTGTCGACGACGTTGTCGTTTCGGGCCGCCCACGACCGCACGCCGGTGCCGCCGCGCGACTGGTTCGTGTACTTGCCGCCGGCGTACAGTTCGCCGTCCCTGTAGGAAGTGACGTAGATGCTGTGGTCGGCGAATTCGGCACGCTTGAAGTTGAAGCTATCCTTGTCGGAAAGAAGGGGTTGGAAGGGCGGGGACATGATCTTGTATGCGACCGGCTTGCCATTGACGGGGTTGCGCTTGGCGGCATTTTGAATCTTGAACAGTCGGTTCTTCGAGAAGTCGAGATCGAGACCGGTCGATTTCTCAACAAGGTTTTCCTTCACGAAGTAGCCCGTGCCATGTGGATTGAAGTCCGAACGTGGCATTGGATGAGCTTCGTCGTACACGAGCCGGTTAGCGGTGCCGTCAAGGAAGGGATCTACACGGAGAGAGAAGATATGCTGGTGATGCACGGCAAGAACGCCAGGATGGACGATAGTGCCGAAGGGTACCTCGACTCCATCATCGATAGGCTGAGTGGAAAGGATACCGGTTGCTCGCACCTCGTAGTCCATTTCTCCAGCTTGGTTGAACATGAAGGCCATAATATACTCGTAATTGGCAACCGTGATTATAGACTGGAGTACGAGTTCACGATTGCGTACAATAGCAGCGCGTCCAGTACGGTAGTTGGTGTGCTTCCAGCCGATACCCGCGTCTTGCTCGTGGACACAGATTACGTTCGGCATGTCGAGTGGTTTACCTGTGTCACTCGAAAGGACGGCAGATAGGTAGTAGATGGTTCCAAGGCAGTCACAACCGAGCTTGAGGTTGTTGGCCATGATACCGGCGCCCGCATCACCCAGATCAAAGGCTGACTTCTTGTGGTACGGGTGACGTGGATCAGCGTATGGAATGTTCATGTCGGAAAGAGCGAGGCGATAGAAGAGAGAGCGGTTATCGTAGCGGACATCATAGAGAACCATACCCTCGCGTTGGTTGAATCCGACGCGGATATGCCACTTCTGCCACTCAATGACGCTCGAAGTTCCTTGCTCGGAGACCGTGAAGCTGGCACCCTCAGGTTGAACGACATTGAGAGGCTTGAGATCAGTCCTCAGAGTCTGGTATTCGGACACGTACTCATTGGCTGGTTTGGGCGTCCACGGCTTGATAGGGCCGACGGTGTTATCAGCACCGGTTGGCAGGATGTCCACTCGGAGGACCTTCCAGGTCGTGGTGCAGATGACTGGTGAGATCGGAAGCGGGAAGGCGTAATGGCATGAGTCTACCTCGGACGCATTCTTAGGGTCACGCATATACAGGAAGCATTGCCACATTCGATCGTCATCTTTGATGCCGTCCGAGCCTGTGCATTATACCGATTCAGCGACAGATGCAGTAAAGACGACTTGTCAGCAAACCTACCGTAAATCCAAGGATCAACGACAATTACACTGCCTTGAGGAAGCTTGAGTTTGGTGATTTCGGCTCTGACACTTGCATCTTCCAGAGCGACTTGCTCGAGTTTTGCAATCTCCGCGGCATCACCACTGGCATGGAGGTTGGGTCCGAGACGCACATTAGTCTCGACATAACCCCGCGAAAGATTCACGATAGCTTCATGGAAGCGATTCTAGATATAGCAAATTAGCAATTAATCCGCAGCAGGGTCCATTAAAGCATACGGTGTTTCGGAGATAGTAGTTCACGAAAGCCTTTCGTTCAACAGAGGGTAGAGATGCGCCACTGTGTTCTGCTTCAAGAAATTGTAGGGCTTCGACTTTTAGAGGCTCTTCGAGAGTGACAGCCTTGAATTGTAGATCTGTACCGGCCGGCCAAAGATTTTGCACCAACCCAGAGGCGATATTGATTTCGTTGGCGGTCAATGGGGCAAGGGGATGAGGACGGAGCTGGTTCTGCGGCACCGCGGTTGGCGGCGGAGAATTGATCTCCAGTGACATGATTAAGATATGATTTGGATGTCGGAAGGAGAATATGTGTATGTTGGGAAAAGTGAGAAATAGTTGAAGCTTAATCGTATTGACTGAATATATGCTTCAAAACACCGACTCGCTCTACCGTCGAGTACAAGAGGACATTGAGGAGCGATAAGACATTTAAATGGAGCCGTCGGTCGAGATTGGCGTCAGTTGGTGGCTGGCCAGAGTGATCGAAGGGGGTGAATCCCCGGCAATAACCCCAGACAATGGAAGCTTTCATGCAGCCGCCAATGCCTGTTGATAATGGCCACGCCTGGAGCTGCCCAATCCAGGATGGAGTTACAGAGCCCGCGGTGTGACGAGGCTTCGCGTAAGGAACGGGTTCTGTTGACTACTTCCATTCGATTGCTGCTCCGCCAACGTTGCCGACACAGATCACCGGGCAAGTTCCGCAGTCTTCGAAGAAGCCAAAGAACGAAAGGTTCCGCCGTCGCCCCTCAACGGTCGAGGCCTCTTGTCCTCAAACGGGCAAGTAGATGCGGACGCTCGGCAGTTTGTGCCATTAGCTGGCAGAATTATGCGACCACCCGCAGTGCAGGTTTTTTGAGCCTTTGACTCCTGGTTTCGCTCAAGACCTCGTTTTGTATGCCATGTGATTTATCAAAGTTTCCGTCTAAAAGGTGTACATGCGTTAGGTAGAGACCGCTTGGATTGCTTTACTGGAGAAAATTGAACATTAAGCTCTCAGATATCTTAGTCTGAGAAGTCGCTCTGTAACGAACAATTCATGTTCACCATCATATGCGATAAGGAGTCGGAGAAAATATATGAACGTTTATTGATGCCTAAGAGTCATTAGTACTCCGTACTCGGTATGGTGCCGTATGAGCCATCATGGTATTCGGGAAGAGGAATGGAACAAAATCCCGCAGCTCCGCTGGGTGGTCCGATATTCAGAGTACCTTACTCTAAGAAAGCTGCTTTGCGAATGTGCTCTCACAGAGTGGCCGTCTAGGAGCTAGACGATGGATGTTTACACGCTTGCGATTCTTAAATGAGCTGCAGGAAAAGACATTCATATCACTTAAAACCCGGGGTGACGACACTCGAACAAACCAGTACTTGCATAACCGCAAGCTCTTTAAGTACCATGACGTGTAACTCCTTGCGCTGAAAACTGAACCAATCGAGTAAAAGAACACCTATAGCATGCTATCCTAGCTCCTCTTTTTATCATCGTCTTCCTCACGTCCTCTTAAGCTTCCGCTACTGCTCGTCGCTCCACTCTGCGAGGCAACAGATATGGGAGTCGGATTCGCTTCCTTCAAGTGCTTCGGAAGCTGGTCGTCGCCCACGGTAAATACATCTCCATCGCCATCCTCGTCGCGTTCGCCAATCAAGCCTTCGTTTTCATCTCCTTCATCGTGTTCCTGGTTGACCTCTTCATACGCATAAGCTTCGCCAGACGGGTCCTTGATAAACGAGTCGATGATCCAGTACTGCGCCCTGTGAAAACAGTTAGCATAGAGTCGCCAAAGGGGGACGAAATGAAACGCACGCGTTCATGATGAGCGGGAAGATGAACATGACAAAGGCGATCTGCAAGCGCTCGTTGCCTTCGGTCCACTTCAGCGCCCAGTCGCCAATCCAACCAAGCCATGGGAAAAGTTGGAATAGCGCGAATACGCAGAACTTCATAAGCACCAAGCCAATCACGTAAATCAGGAATTGCTTAGACCACCAGGTAAACTTCGGCGGTCGGCCGTAGTTGCCGGACGTAAGGGATTGTGGTGGGTTCGCCAGAGGAGTGCGTAGGAACAGGGCGTGTAGAATGTGTAGGAAGAAGACCAGGATGGGAATTCCGATTGTAGTCTAA
>Ga0335073_10007484_pt1 | contig 15312 bp, 10 predicted proteins | sample Lox_Sample_22_FD_207093 | JGI IMG/M metagenome (GOLD analysis project Ga0335073, IMG submission 207093) | Soil microbial communities from Loxahatchee National Wildlife Refuge, Florida, United States - Lox_Sample_2.2 | ecosystem: Environmental > Terrestrial > Soil > Wetlands | place: USA... | reverse complement strand
GCGGTTAACGTCATCTACAACTTCGACACGCTTCATGGTGGTTGGGGATACGCTCCGGTGGTTCAAGATTCTCAAGGGAATCTCTTCGGAACCGAGGCGCAGGGTGGGACGGACGATGGTGGAGTTATTTTCGGCACCACGACAAGCGGGAATTTCAAAAGCCTGTACAACTTTATCAACTACTGCCCGGGCCAAGCGTACGGTTGCGTCCCCGCGGGTGGCCTGGTTTTCGGAAACGATTCTAATCTCTACGGCTCAACGTATCGTGGCGGCCCGAATAATGATGGAGTTTTTTTCAAGATAACAAGAGCGGGCGCGTACACACAGCTGGCTACACTCAACGGGGCGAATGGTGCAGGACTTGTAGGCACGCCGATCCAACACACCTCGGGGACTATCTATGGGCTTGCTTCAACGGGTGGCGCATACGGCGGCGGCGTCCTGTACAGTCTTAACGTCGGCCTGAAGCCTTTTGTGTCTCTTCTTTTCAGCAGCGGAAAGGCGGGCACACTCGTTGGCATCTTGGGTCAAGGATTTAGCACGGCGCACTCCGTCTCGTTCAACGGAGTCGCCTCCAGCTTCAAGGTCATTTCCAAGGGCTACTTGGTCGCGAAAATCCCAAGTGGCGCAACTTCAGGGTTCGTAGTGGTGCAGACATCGACAAAAACCTTCAAGAGCAATAGACAGTTTGTCATTCAGTGAGGGGTGTAGACGAGTCAGGGGCTACGTTCCCGCGTGTGTACAGTTCGGAGAGATAGTGAACGTCTTGTGCACTCCAGGGTTCCGTCCCCAGGTTTCTGTCCCAGGGAGAAGGACTGCCACTTCTGGAGAAAGCGGACGGGGAGTGAAGCCCCCGGGCAGTCGCCTTGACGCCTTGCGAAACGAAGGTGGGGTGGGGAGCGAGGCTCTTGGCCCTCAGCGGCTGAAGCCGCGGTATTTTTATCGTTTGTCGGCACGACTGGAAGTCGTGCCCTTCCCAGGGTAAACCGGCATCCTAGTTTCTTGTCTATCGACACGACTGGAAGTCGTGTCCTTCTTGATCTGTGTCGGCGGTTAATTCCGCCTTAACACTTCGGTAACCTTCCAGACCCCTTACTTCATTTTTCCTCTGTTTTCCTTGTGCTACCGTCTTTTTAGTCCCAAATTTCACAGAGGTTTTTGCCAGGAACGTGTCTTCCAACGACCGCAAACCGGGAGTTCACATTGCGTGGACAACGGTTACATACCGCAGTGTGGCGCTGCTGATTCTGGCAGTGCTGGGCGGGTTTTGCGCGTTCATGTGGTTCACCTTCCCGCAGTTCACCGGTACCGCTATAAAGAAGACCGATGAAGTTGCCAACCGGTTGTTGGAAAAGGTCGCCGGTATGGCTCCGGCGCCTGGAACGGGAGCGGTGACGGCGCAGCAAGCGCACTTCACCGCGCTTGATGGAACTGTGCGTGTGAAGAAAGGGAATAGCAATACGTGGATTGTGGGGGACTATCGCGTTCCGCTGGAGAAGGGCGACGTTGTTCAGACCGGCTCGGAGGGGATGGCGAAGGTCGTCTTCAACGACGGCACAAGTTATACGGTGAAACAGGATTCGCTGATCGTGATCGAAGAGAACTCGGCGAACGATCAGCAGCAGACGAATGTTGCTGTCGCTGTGAGTACCGGAACGGTAGATCTCTCGACGGCGACGTACAGCCAGGGATCGAAGTCGCAGGTGATTGTGGCGGGAGCGACGGCCTCGTTGTCTCCGGACTCGGCAGCGCAGGTGCATAACGATCCGAATGCTGACCAGCACGAAATCCTGATGAAGAAAGGTTCGGGCGAGGTCACGCGCAACGGCGAGACGGTACAACTGGCGAACTGGGAAAAAATCAGTTTCCAGGGACAGCAATCCAAGATGGAGAAGGCGAAGGAGATCGGGCCGCCGACGCCGATCGCTCCGGCGAACATGGCTCCGCTGTTCTCGAATGGCGAGAGCATGAAGGATGTGGAGTTCACGTGGACGTCGATGGCGAATGCGGTTGGGTACCGGCTTCGTATCTCCCGGAACCCGTATTTTTCTTCTACACTCGTTGACAAAAAGGTGAATACAGCGGCGGTGACGGTAACCAACCTGGGCGAGGGCGCGTACTACTGGATGGTGCAGTCCTATGATGCCGCGGGCAAAGAGTCGGTGGAGAGCGAGAAGAACCGGTTCACGATCATCTCTAAAGGCAAAGATTCGGAATCGATTGCGCTAGACCTAGATCCGTTTATTCAGCACGGGCATGTGATCGAGGTGACGGGCAAAACGCAAGTGGGCGCGCGCGTGATGGTGAATGGCAGCGAAGTCCCGCTGGTGAACTCGGAGGGCGAGTTCCACTACTTCACGCCGCCGTTGCCGTCCGGGGAAGCGGTGATTACGGTAACGGCGCAAACTGCGGCGGGCGGAGTGAATACGCAGCAGAAGAAGATCGTGATTCAGTAGCGCGTGTTGCAGTATAAGGAAGCGCGCCAAACGCGTGATTTGTTCGCCCGCAAACTGCGCGGGCGATTCACGCGGCGCGCTCAGATCCTTCGGCGCCGAAACAAGGCGCCTCAGGATGACAACGTTTTGAAAGTAAGCAGGGTTGGCCGGGATCACGTAGAATAGAGTTGCCACCCCTTAAAAAGATCAGGCGCCGCCGGGAAAATTTCCCGGGCAGGCAGCATTGTGAGATACGGACCGCTTTGTCATGTCAAATAATGGATTCCATTCCGCCGCGACGCGCAACCACAACCTCCGATCGCTGTTCAGCATATTTTCCAGCGACTTAGCCATCGATCTGGGCACGGCCAACACGCTCGTGTACGCGCGCGGAAAAGGGATCGTCGTCAACGAACCGTCGATCGTCGCCATCAACAAGAACACCGGCGAAGTGGAAGCGGTGGGCAAAGAGGCGAAGGAGATGCTGGGGCGCACGCCGGGCAACATCGTCGCCATCAAGCCGATGAAAGACGGCGTGATCGCCGATTTTAAAGTCACCGAGAAGATGTTGAACTACTTCATCCAGAAGGCGCACAACCGGAAGATGCTGGTGCATCCGCGGATTGTGATTGGCGTGCCGTCGGAAATCACGCAAGTGGAAAAGCGCGCGGTCATGGATTCGGCGTATCGCGCGAAGGCGAGCGAAGTGCATCTGGTGGAGCAGGCGATGGTGGCGGCGATCGGTGCGGGTTTGCCGATTACTGAGCCCAGCGGCAACATGGTGGTTGATATTGGTGGTGGCACGACTGACATCGCGGTGATTTCGTTGAGCGGCATTGTCTATTCGCGGTCCGTGCGTATGGCCGGCAACCAGATGGACGAAGCCATCATGAATTATCTGAAGCGGAAATATAACCTGCTGATCGGCGAGCGCACGGCCGAGCAGATCAAGATGGAAATTGGATCGGCGCATCAGCTCGACAAGCCGCTGACGATGGAGATCAAGGGCCGCAACCTGATCGAGGGCGTTCCCAAGACGATCACCGTCGATGACGGCGAAATCCGTGAGGCGCTGAGCGAGTGCGTTTCGACGATTATGAATGCGATTCGCGTCGCGCTGGAGCGGACCCCGCCGGAGCTTTCGGCGGACATCAGCGACCGTGGCATCGTGTTGACGGGCGGCGGGGCGCTGCTGAAGAATCTTGATAAGCGAATCCGCGAAGAAACCGGGCTGCCGGTTTCGATCGCCGACGACCCACTGTGCAGCGTGGTGCTCGGCACTGGCAAGATGCTCTCGGACTTCAAGCTGCTGAGAAAGATCTCAATTGAGTAGCAGTTTCAAGTTTCAGGTTTCAAGTTTCGAGCAAAGGGCTCGGCTGACGTAAACCTCTCAGTCTTGAAACTTAAAACTGGAAACTCGAAACTGGTGTTATGGAATCCGTCCTCGGCCGCTATCGCAACCTGATCGTGCTGGTGCTTGTGCTGTTTGCGCAAGTGCTTGGGCTGGCGGTGCAGGTGAAACGCGGCGGCGCTGCCAACGATGCGCAAGATACGCGGCTGATCCGCATCTGGGCGGTTGGGGCGCTCTCTCCGTTTGAGCGGAGCGTGGTGTGGATTCAGAACTCCTCTCGCAACCTCTGGCACAACTACTTCTATCTGCGCGGTGTGCGCGCGGAAAATCGTCAACTAAAAGAACAGATTGAGCAGATGCGGCTGGAGCAGGTGCGCCTGAGTGAAGATGCGGCGCAGGCGCGGCGTCTGCAGAACCTGCTTGCGTTTAAGGAACAGTTCATCGCCAAGACGGTTGCGGCACAGGTGATCGGGTCGAGCGGCAGCGATTTGTCGCGAATCGTTTATATCGATAAGGGCGAGGATTCCGGTATCAAGCGAGACATGGCCGTCATGACGGCCGATGGAATCGTGGGCAAAGTTTTGCTGGTCTATCCCAGTGAGTCGCAAGTGCTGCTGATCAGCGATCAGTCGAGCGGTGTGGGAGCGATTCTCGAAAAATCTCGTCTGCAGGGTGTTCTGCGCGGGGCTCCGAATGGCGAAGTCACTCTGGAGAGAGTCATGAGTGACGAGCAGGTGCAGCCGGGGGAGACCGTGCTGACCAGCGGTGGGGATCAGATTTTTCCTAAGGGGCTGGCGATCGGGAGCGTTACCAAAGTTGCGCCGGGTAAGGATTTGTTCCTGAACATCAAGATCAAGCCTGCGGCCGATTTGAGCAAACTGGAAGAAGTCCTGGTACTGGTGGAGAAGCAGGAGCGGCAGTCCTTCGCCGATGTGCATGAACGCGTGCGCGCGGCGGACATTTTGGCGCAGCGATTGCCGTCGGTGCCGGACAAGCCAGCGGTGGATCCAAATGCGCCGGCCACCGCGTCGAATGCTGGGGCGAAGCCTGCTAATGGCGGTCCGGGCACGGCGAGCACCAAGCCGGCGACGAATGCGAGCACCACGCCGAAGCCGAACAGCGGAGTGACGGCACAATCGGCGGCTAAGAAAGAGGTTGTACCGGGACAGCAGGCATCGGGGTCTGCACCTGTGAGTGCGGCGACCAAGACGGCCAAGCCGGTGAACAGCAATCCGACCCAGACGGATTCCGCAAAAGTACAGCCGGGACCAGCGATCGTCGAAGAGAAACCTTCCAGTCCAGTCCCCGCTCAGCCAAAGTCCCAGACGCCCGTCGAGGACAATAGTCCACAATAACGTGCCCATCACCTATACATCGAACGAACAAGTTGAGGTTTATCGGTTCAGTGTGCCGGTGGCGATTGGCGTGCCTCTGCTGGCGCTGTTTCTACAGGCGTTCGTGCCGCTGCACTTTCCGCGATTTGCCGTTTACGTCGACTTGCCGCTGCTGGTTACGATCTTCTTCGCGATGGCTCGGCGGAGTCCGATTGCCGGGCTGTTTACTGGAGCCATTATCGGCTTGGCGCAGGACATGCTTGGGCATAATCCGATTGGGATTTATGGCATCGCCAAGACGATCGTCGGTTACGGCGCGTCATCGCTGGGTGTAAAACTCGACGTGGAAAACGCGGGGGCGCGGTTTCTCGTCACCCTTGGCTTTTACCTGATTCATTCGGCGGTGTATTTCACGGTAGCGCGGGCGTTGGTCAACATGACACAGAGCTGGAGCTGGCTGCATGGCATTTTGGCCGGGCTGGTAAATGCGTTCATCGGAGTGTTGCTGTACTTTGTGCTGGATCGGTTTAAGCAGAGAACGTGAAAGTCGCGAGTCGCCAGTCCTGAGCCCCGAGTAACGCAAAAACCAGTGGCCAGTTGTCAGTAGTCAGTGATCAGTAAAACCGGTACTCACCGTGACTTCCGTTACCCTTCCGACTATGGCGTCCGCGAACCAAAGCTTTACAATGGTGGTAATCCGAATTCAATCCAGCGAGGATAGTGACACGTTGCGGCCCGGAGTGCCCTCACGGCGCATAACTGGCAACTGGCAACTGGCCACTGAAAACTGATGTTTGGCCGCGACGAAAAAGTATCCGAGATCCGCCTGACGGCGGCGCAATACATCATCCTCGGCATTTTCCTGGTCCTTGCCTACGGACTGTGGCGGCTGCAGGTGATGCAGAGCGATTACTACTCGCTGGCAGCCGAGAAGAACCGCATTCGCAATGTGCCGGTGCTCGCGCCTCGCGGAAAAATTCTGGACCGCGAAGGGCGGATTATTGTTGATAACTATCCCTCGTTTTCTGCGCTGCTGCTGCGCGATTCTTCTCGCGATCTCAGTGCCGATGCTGATCTGATCGCGCAAGGGTTGCATCTCGATCCGAATGAAGTGCGGGCGCGCATCAAGCGTTTTGCATCGATGCCGCAGTACCAGCCGATTTTCCTGAAAGAAGACATCACGCCGGACGAGTTGCAATTTATCGAGGCGCACCGGAACGAACTTCCGGAACTCGACACGATCATGGCGCATCGCCGCTTGTATCCGCGGAACGGGTTCATGGCGCACCTGATTGGATATGTCGGCGAAGTCAGCGATGACATGCTCAACCAACCGGCGTTTGAGCTGTATAACCCGGGGGATGTCGTTGGAATTTCCGGTGTCGAGCGGCAATACAACACGCTCCTGATGGGCAAGAACGGATCGCGGCAGGCCCTGGTCGACAGCCATGGCCGCGAAGTTGGACGGCTTGGCGAGACGGAAGCGATTCCGGGGAAGCAGTTGAAGTTGACCATTGATCTCGATTTGCAGATTGCCGCCGAGGAACAGTTGCAGGGAAAGAACGGGGCGATCATCGCGATGAATCCGCACAACGGTGAGATTCTAGCGATGGCGAGCGGGCCGACGTTCGATCCAAATGATTTTGCGGTGCACGTTTCGCGCGATGAATGGAACAGGTTAGTTACCGATCCGGACAAGCCGCTGCTGAACAAAGCCATTCAGGCGCAGCTCGCACCCGGTTCGACGTTCAAGATCATCATGTCGTTTGCGGGATGGCAGGAAGGCATTGCGCAGACTTTGCACGTGAACTGCCCGGGGAGCGCTGATTTTTACGGCAGAAACTACAAGTGCTGGGTCTACTTCGAACACAGGGCTCATGGCGCTGTCGACCTGCAAACAGCGATTTACCAGTCTTGTGATGTCTTCTTTTACACGTTGGCCGACAAGCTTGGCATCGGGCGGATCGCGAAATACGCAACGATGCTGGGCTTGGGTGAGAAGACGGGGATTGATTTGCCGAACGAAGTCAGCGGAGTAATGCCGTCGGAGGAATGGAAGATCCGCAACTACAAGCAAAAGTGGTTCGCTGGGGAGACCATTTCGGTCGGGATCGGGCAGGGCGCGGTTACGGTGACGCCAGTGCAGTTGATCCGTGCGCTGTCGGCGATTTCGATGGGCGGCAAGATGGTGGTGCCGCACGTGACGAATCCGACAGACCTGCCGCCGGGCATGGTGGATGCGGCGCACTATACGGAAGTGAAGACGATCCCGATTGATGTTGAGGGATGGAACTACATCACGGACGCAATGGTGCGGGTGTTGCAGCCGGGTGGAACGGCGCCGTCCGCCGGCATCCCGGGAATAGAAATTGCTGGTAAGACCGGATCGGCTCAGGTCGTGTCGCTGAATCTGCGGGCGAAGGTCAAGAATGCGTCGGAATTCGCGCAGAACGGATGGTTCGTTGGATTCACGCCGCGGCGAAATCCCGACATCGTCGTATGCGCGTTGTTCCAAGGCGGTGAGCACGGAAGACTCGCCGCGCGGCTGGCGACGCAGGTAATTAAAGCATATGTGGATAAGCAGCGGCGCACTCCACAGAAGATGGTGGAGAAGCCGAAGACTCCGGGGACCGTGGATGTTGGTGCATTCTGGAGTGATGACGGGGACGGAAACGACTTACAGGCTGCGCGCATAGCGGTTGACCTGTCGAAGAAGAAGATGGTGTTGGCTACGGCTGCGCCGGGGATGAATTAGTTAGTCCTGAGTTGCGAGTAGCGAGCGAACACAAGGTCCTTCGACTCCGCCTCGGGATGACAGGGTTTAAGTGAGGTTTCGAGTAAGAGCTGGGAACTGAATTTCCGATGTCCAGATACGTTTCATATCGCGACTTTGACTGGCTGCTGCTGGTCTTTGTGCTCCTGATCTGTGGGCTGGGAGTTATGGAGATTCACAGTGCGACCATGCACACCAAGTTTGCGGGCGCGCATGTGAAGCAGGTCTATTGGGTTCTGGGTGGCGTGGGGGCGATGTTCCTGATCAGCCTGGTGAATTATCAAGCTCTGCTCGAGCAGATTCACTGGTTCTACATTGCTGGCATCGGATCGTTGATGGCTGTAATGGTGTTCGGCCAGAAGTACTTGGGTGCGCGCCGTTGGATCAAGATGCCCGGTGGTAATCACTTCCAGCCATCGGAATGGGTCAAGCTCATCCTCATTCTTGCGGTTGCGAAGTATTTTGCCGAGATGCGGCAGCGGGAACTGACTTGGCCTGACATGATCAAAGCTGGGGGCATCGTCGGGATTCCCATGCTCATGGTTCTGGCCCAACCCGATCTCGGCACGGCGCTTACCTACGTTCCGATCGCCGTAATGGGCATCTTCCTGGGTGGGTTGCAATGGAGACAGGGACTAGCGATCGGCTTACTGGCCCTGATAGGAATGACTGCCGTTTTTGCGGTTCCCAGGGTTCACGTTTTGAAGACCTACCAGAAGCAGAGACTAACCAGCTTTCTGGATCCCGAGCTCGATCCGCAGGGGTCGGGGTACCAAGTTGAGCAATCCAAAATCGCGGTGGGTTCAGGCGGCATTTGGGGTGGTAAAGGCTCACAAACACATGGAGCTTTCCTGCCGATCCCCCAGACGGACTTCATTTTTGCCGCGTTTTCCGAGGAACACGGATTCGTGGGCGCTCTCGGGGTTCTGCTGCTATACTTCATTGTGCTGATGCGTTTGACGCAGAACGCGCAAACAGCGCCCGACCGCGCTGGCACGTTTGTGGTGATGGGTGTGGTGGCTGTGCTTAGCTTCCATATCCTGGTCAATGTCGGCATGGTGGTTGGCTTTATGCCGGTCACCGGAATACCTCTGCCGCTGATGAGTTATGGTGGGTCTTCCGTGTTGTTCATGTTCCTGGCGCTGGGGATGGTAATGAACGTAAGAATGCGCCGCTTCGTGAATTAAGCCTGTCTGCCGGGTGAGCCGGCCAGGGCAAGCTACAGGAACAGAAGGCTTTACAGGGAAGAAGGCAGAGTGCAGTTGCTGCGCGTCACCGGCGAAGTCCGGAGCGTAGCCCAAAAATATATCGATCGCCTCCGCGTGAAGGGGGCAATTTCACCGGCCATGGAGCAGTAAGGCCGGGCAGGATTGAAGCTGAGCAGCCGGGCAGGGAACGGCCCCCCGACCAGAAGGTCAGAGAGTGCGGTCACAACCCCGGCAGACGTGAATGCGATAGTGCAAAAGATTCCCAAGCTTATGCAGCGGATTCAGCCAGGAGAAAGTCTCCTGCGCTCATGCCGCCCCTTGTGTGGGGCATCGCCAGCTTGATCCTCCCGTGCCTTTTCTGACTCCGCTCCGGTGAGCCCGTGCGGATTCCTTGATGAATCCGGCGGTACGGAGTGTTCAATGAACAAAGAACTGTTTGTGTCGTCCACGCCTCATGAGAGCAAAGTGGGGCTGGTGGAAGACGATCTGCTCGCGGAAATTTATCTGGAACGCGAGAACGAGTACACCTTAGCGGGATCCATTTACAAAGGGCGCGTGACGCGCGTGCTTCCGGGCATGCAGTCGGCATTTGTCGACATCGGCCTGGAGCGCGATGCGTTCCTTTATGTTTCCGATTTCATGGATCTGGAAGAGCACGACGATGATTTGACGGACGTGGTTCCGGCGAATCGCGGAGTGCAGGATATGCGGCAGCAGGGCGCGCCGGTTGGTCCCGCGGAATCCGCGGACGGATCGCTGGTGGAAGTTGAGGGCCAGTCTGAGGCGCAGGAATCGGGCTCGGATGAAGGCGGTGAAGAAAATCAGGCACAGGTGGCGGGCGAGAACGCCGAGCCATCGAATGGCGGAGACGCGAGAGGAGACCGCGGGGCATTTCGGGGTGGAAGGCGGCGGCGCCGTGGCGGACGCCGGGAGCGGTTCGAACGGAGTAACGACCGCGGGAGTGATCGCGGTAATGACCGCAGTGGCGAGTCGCGTTATTCGCGGCCTGCGGAGACTTTGAGTCCGCGGCAGTCGGGACCTCCTGCGGGATATCAGCCGATTTTGCTGCCGGGCGAATCGATCTCGAAGTATCAGCGATTCTCGCCACAGGCGGCGGTGGAAGAACACGAGCCGCACCAGAGCGTGGAATCTTCGACTGAAACGCTCGACGCCGATGTTCCGCTGGCTGCGACCTTTCCTGAGGACGAACCGATTTTTGCTGCGAGCGAGACCGAAGCCGTAGCCGAGCCGGTTCATGAACATGAACACGAGCAGCAGGAAGAGATTCGCGAGGCGGCCGATGAGCCGGTTGAGTCGGCGTCGACATCGGCGAACTGGAATCGCGAGTTCCGGCGTTCCGACGAGGTGAGTTCTCCGGTGCTGGATTGGGCTCCGGAAGTGCATAAGTCGCTGGAGTCTCAGACGGAAGTTCCCGCGCAGGTCGAGAGTGTGCGGGAATCCGATGTGCAAGCGCACGAGTATGAAGGAGAAGAAGAGATGCACCGCGTCTCTGAGATCTCTGAGCCGCACTCCCGGCCGGCGCAGGCCCCTGAATTTGCGGCGCCGGGGACGATGGAAGAAGAAACCATCGAAGACGAAGAGGCGGACACGGTTCATTATGAGTCTTCTGCGGACGATGGTTATGACGAGTTCGAGGAAGAGACGCATGCGGCGGGACAGCCGGAGCATTTGAATGGCGACGCGCGCGAGGCCGTGAGCGAGATTCATGACGACTTGATGGCGGAGTCGGGGATTGTGCAGGCTCCGGAGGTGACTCCGGCGGAAGGCGAAGAAGATAGCGAAGAGCTTGAACTGGAAGAGGCGCAGGCGCAGGCTGAGGCGCTGCTGGATGCTGAGGCGCGCGGCAACGGAACAGTCGATGCGCGGGCGGAGGTTCGAGCTCCGGCGGCAACTGCCGGATATACGCAGAGATCGCAGCGGAGAGAACGTCACGGGTACGAGCGGCGCGGTGGGGACCGCGGCCGTCGAGGTGGAGGCGGCGGTCCACGTCGTTTCCGGCGGCGCGAGTCTGCTCCGGTTCCGCTGATCAGCGATCTGTTGAAGGAAGGGCAGGAAATCCTCGTACAGATTGCGAAGGAGCCAATCGGCAAGAAGGGTGCGCGCATCACGAGCCATATCGCTTTGCCGGGACGCTTCCTGGTCTATATGCCGACGGTGAATCACACCGGCGTGTCGCGGAAAATTTCGTCGGAAGAAGAGCGGCAGCGCCTGAAGCGGATCATCTTGAGTGAGCGCGAAAATGGACATGGCGGATTCATTGTTCGGACGGCGGCGCAGAGCGCAACCGAAGACGAACTTCGTGCCGACATTCGTTTCTTGAAAGGTTTGTGGCAGGACATCAAGAACCGGGCTGAAGCTTCGAAGCCTCCGGCGCTGATCTATCACGATCTGAACGTGGTGGAGCGCGTGCTGCGCGATCAGGTCACTGCAGATTTCAACGTGATCTGGGTCGATACCGAATCGGAGTACGAGCGCATTCTGCGCTTCTTCAACCGCTTCCAGCCGAACATGGTGAAGCGGGTGAAGCTGTATACGAAGGAGACTCCGCTGTTCGATCAATTCGGCTTGACCGAGGAGATGAACAAGGCGCTCAAGTCGAAAGTCTGGCTGAAGAGCGGCGGATACATCGTCATCAACCAGACAGAGGCGCTGGTCGCGATCGACATCAATACTGGCAAGTATGTCGGCAAGACGCAGCGTCTGGAAGACACCATCGTTAAGACGAACGTGGACGCCATCAAGGAAATTGTGCGGCAGATTCGTCTACGCGATCTGGGCGGCATCATTATTATCGACTTCATCGATATGGATGAGCGCCGGAACCGGCAGCGCGTGATGCAGGCTCTGGAAGAGGAACTGCGGCATGACCGGGCTCCGTCGAAGACGCTGCAGTTTAACGATTTCGGGCTGGTGGCAATTACACGCAAGCGCGTGAAGCAGTCACTGGAGCGGACGATTGGCGCGCCGTGTCCGTATTGCCAGTCGACCGGATATGTGAAATCGGTGACAACGATCTGCAACGAGATCTATGTCGAGATGCGGAAGATTGCCAAGCACCTGGAGCATGAAGATGTCATGCTGCGGGTTCATCCGGATGTCGCGAAGGAGTTGAAGGGCAACAATGCGCGTCTGCTGAACGAAATGGAAGAGATGACGAAGCGGACGATTATTGTGAAGAGCGATCCGGCAGTGCATCAGGAGCAGTTCGATATTAACTAGCTGCGAGTCGTGAGCTACGAGTCGTGAGAAAGACGGGCCCATGGCGCCCGTCTTTTTTCGTCTTATGATGCGGAGCTAAACTGGACCCCAATAACGAGCGAACCTGAGAAATTCTTCGGGGCTGGAGGATGCTAATGAGAGACGGAAGATCAAGTATCGTAATTCTTACCCTCGTCACAGTGATGTGCGTTTTGACAACGTTGTCTCAGGGGCAAACATCATATCCGAAGCAACCGAATGTTCCCGCCGAATATCAGGATGGAATTGCTCAACTGAGAATCGCCAAGGGGTATCTTGAAAAAGCCGGAAACAAGTGGGGCGGGTTTCGCGTGAGGGGCATCGCGTCCATCGATCACGCCTTGAAAGCGCTTGGTGTAAGTCCGGAATCAACGCCCCAGGAGATGGAATCCGGCAGTGTCGATGAGCCGAGCATGATGAACAGCGGCATAAGCAGCTTGCAAACTGCCAAGGAGGATTTCGCGAGAGCAGGCAACAATTGGGGTGGGCGTAAGGCAAGAGCAGTTGCCCACATTGATCGTGCGCTTCAAGATTTGCAAATAGGGATTGACTGGGCCAAGGAACACAATACCTACTGAACCGTATTTCAAAAACCTCTTGATGTGGCGGGAAACCAGGCGGCGTTCCCGAGTCGCCTCTAGCTGACGTTGGCGAAGGTGCTTGCGGCGATATCAGCTTGCTGGCGCAGCTTCTTGGCTGATTCGTGGATGGATTTGGCCGCTGGGCCCGAGCCGCCTTGCTCGGCGGACTTGGCAACACTTCCAGCTTCTTCTGCTGTTGTGCCGGCCATGTCGAGCAGGACGACGATGGAATCGGCATGGAGCTTCCAGATGGAAGACATCTTTTGACTGCGCTTGAGTTCTTCGAGTTCTGTGCGGATTCTCGCCGAGATTGAAACCAGCCGGATCAGGATGCGGGCCACCTCGGCGCGCAGACTCTTTTCTTCCAGAAATGCAGCGCTATAGGCGTCTGCCTCCGCGGGTGTGAGCGTCAGGTTGAAGAAGCGCATCGGGACGACCTGGCGATACTTGGGATCGGCCACGCGCACGAACACGCGAATCGACTCTTCGACGCGACGGAGCTTGGTTTCTTCCGCGGAGAGTTGCTGAGGCGTAATTGCCGGAGGTTGAAACACGGCGGGCGGCGCGGGAGCTTTCGCTGCAGCGGCTTTCGCAGCTTTTGGCGCCGCTCCAGCTGCGCTTGCCGCGGCAGCGCGGGAAGCCTGAGCGGCAGGCGTGATCAGCGAGCGGCGGATCGGCGGGCGGCGGTCCAACTCCTTCTTCAGCTTCGAGACCCGGCGAAATTTTTCGAAGGCACTGCCATAGTCGGCGTCGAGAAGTTGTTTTTCCTGTATCGCCGCGACGTGCTCGACGGTGACTTCAACGCCGTCGACCGTGGTCAGGATCGTTCCACCCATCTCTTCCAGAGCTTGTCCGAAGTTCTTAATTTCGCTCAGGGCCTTCACGAACAGCTCATCGAACTTCTTGCCAAAGGCGGAATTGTAGGCCGAGACCGTCGCCAGCACGCCGGGGTGATAGAACGAGGAATCGAGCCACTGTTTGAGTTCCCGTACGCGGGCGATCATGCCGGAATCCATCAGGGCATTGAAATCTCGGAAACGTGAGACTTCTTCCAGGAACGGATCGAAGCGGCGCAGCAACTGAACGTGTTCTTCCGGAAGTGACGGCACATCAGTGTCGGCGAGGATCTCGATCAGAGCAATTTCAAACGGAGACAGCGGCAGTGCGCCGTCGAGGCCGTAGCCGCTCTGCTCCCACTGTCCAGGAACACGAGGATGGCGGTAAAGGAACGTCGACACCAGGTCGGTCTTGTCGCGATTGACGTCAGTGACTTCACGCCTGCGAACAAAATATCGCAAGAGTCCTTCAGCAACTTCCGAATCTGTGTCAGGAGTGAGCGCCTGGCGCAGCATGGCCGGCGTGATGGCCATATCCAGCAGGTGCAGCCAACGGTACATTCGCGCCAACGTGTTGGGCAGTTCGCGGTCGGTATGGCGCAAAGCGTCCTCATCGAGATCGCGAGGAATCGGCACGTCGCCGCCCAGCGTTTCCCGCAGGAGCTTCTGATAGAAGCCCTGGACCGTCGCCAAAATGGCTAGTTCAAACCGAAGATCTTCGGCCAAAAAATGCTCCCGCAACCGCGTGTGCTCGTTAAAACTTTACTCACGTTCAAGTAAAGCGGAAAGGTTACCAACGGTGCAAGTTACCTGTGGTGTGGCTTTCGGGAGATGGAATGTCGGGAGAAATCTGGAAGTACATGGACTTCTGCGGCGACAAAAAGTTTCGAGCTACGAGCCGCGAGCTGCGAGGAAGGCCGGCATTGGCTTGGTCTCGAAGCACATGGCGCGGAGCTAGTTACTACCTAGAACACGACTGTTTTATTTCCGTAGACGAGTACGCGGTTTTCGACGTGGGAGCGGACGGCGCGGGAGAGGACTACTTTTTCGAGGTCGCGGCCTTTGCGGATGAGATCTTCGACGGTGTCGCGGTGGGAGACGCGGACTACGTCTTGCTCGATGATGGGGCCATCGTCGAGGATTTCGGTGACGTAGTGGCTGGTGGCGCCGATGAGCTTGACGCCGCGCTCGAAGGCTTGATGGTATGGACGCGCTCCGACGAAGGCCGGCAGGAAGGAGTGGTGGATGTTGATGATGCGCTGCGGATAGCGATTGACGAAATCGTTGGACAGAATCTGCATGTAGCGGGCGAGCACCATGAAGTCGGGCTTGTGCTCGGCGATCAGACTCTCGATTTTTGATTCCGCGGCCTGCTTGTTTTCTTTCGTGACGGAGACGACTGTGTAGGGAATTTTATAGAAGTTGGCGACCGCTTCATTGTCGGGATGATTGGAGATGATCAAGGGGATTTCGCAGGCGAGTTCTCCGCTCTGATGGCGGTAGAGGAGATCGACGAGACAATGATCGTATTTCGAG
>Ga0335073_10007483_pt1 | contig 15312 bp, 20 predicted proteins | sample Lox_Sample_22_FD_207093 | JGI IMG/M metagenome (GOLD analysis project Ga0335073, IMG submission 207093) | Soil microbial communities from Loxahatchee National Wildlife Refuge, Florida, United States - Lox_Sample_2.2 | ecosystem: Environmental > Terrestrial > Soil > Wetlands | place: USA... | reverse complement strand
CACAACTTGAGTACCGCGAGGCCGCGCACCCTCGGTCGATAAAACTCCAGGTTCAGGCTCTCAGACAAGTCATGTAGATCGCGGATCTTCGAGCGCTGGCTTGCGGCCCGGATCTTCTCCGCGAGCACCTCCTCGAGGGCAATCGAGGGAATCGCGGCTGGGGCGAAGTCAAGCAGCTCAAAATATTCTTGCGGAATCTGCGCCATCGCTGCGATCGGCAGAATCGGGCGCTCACGAAGACTGACTTGTAGTTTGATACGTATGCCAATGGGATTGTCGTCGTGAGCGCACAGAGGATTGGCCCCGCAGCTCTCATCTGCGAGATACCAGTCGTTACTTTGATCGATCTGAAAGCGCAATCCGCGATATGGTTGGCCAAATGCTTCCAGCAGCGCCATCATGATGTCATCGCGGGCGATCGATGAGTAGAGCGTGAAATCGAGATCCGTCGAAATACGGCCGCGCGGGCCGAATACCATTTTGCGCAACATCGTGCCGCCCTTGAACGCGAGATGTTCGAGCAAGCCGCGCTCCAGAAACATCTGCAGCAGCAAAGTCAGAATGATGTCGATTTCGACATTGCGGATTTGCCTTGCGCCCGAGCGGGTCGCGAGCCGACGCAGCTCGCCTGTTGGGATCATGTTTGCCTCTCGGCTCGTGGGACCTCCGCCAGGAGCTCGTCACGTCGGGCGTCTAGAAACAAGCCCCAAGCAGCTACGTATCCGATGTCACCCCCTAGGGAGTGCCGGCGCCCGAAGCGCGAACGCGCCGACTTCGGGATCGCTGCTCGCAGACGCTGCCGCGCCTGCGGCGGCAGTGGCCGATCAACGAGGTCGGAGATGGCGCCTAGGCGCTGCATGACCGACTTCGAAGCAAAGCGGATGGCGGTTTCGACAGCCTCGTCCCCCGACACGTTTGCCAAGGCCCGATCAGCAATTCGGACCGTCTCACTGACGCCGCCGGCCAAAGTCGGTCGATCAAGACAGTCGATGAGCGTCTTGGCTGGGGTGGAAATGGGGACCTGTCGACCGTAGAGGGGAAATAGCTGCGATCCGAAGAACTTGGGCTTCGATAAGCGCACGAAGCGCACGGCCGAGCCTTCGATCTCCCGTTCGGTCATCCTGCCGGTCACAGCGATGAACACGGTGAGAGGAACTTGCGTCGTGAAGCCATGAAAGGAAGCGGCGGACCACCATCCCACGTAGGAGGGGGTCGCCGCAGCTGTCGCCAGCGCCAGCACATTGTTCTCGCCCAGATTGTCGGGACCGTGCTCAGGCGGCAGAAGGACGTACCGGCCGCGGCGGACCCGGGACAACCACCCCTTGCGGACGAGCTGCTGTACGACATTGCGGGTAGCGCTACCGGGGCCGGCCAGTGCACGGATATCCGAGACACCTACGGCCTCTCGGCCGTGCTCGCGCAGCGAAAGCACCACCTTCGCCTCCAATGGGCCAAGAGTTCTTAGATTATTTCGAATCATGAAATACTGTCTATAACAGTACAACGAACATTAGATTAATCTACGGACATGGTGATGGCAAGAGTTCAAAGAGTACGCTATACGAGGATATACTTATTTTATAAGCTTATTATGTATTAATTTAATCTATCCAGAAACTCTCAGGCTCCCGACGGCGCCCTTTCAGATCCGAAAAATCCCGCCAAGCCTGCGCTGGACTCCTGAACAATGGGGCGAGCGTCATTCGTTTAAGGCTCCTTTGCGGCGCATTCGTTGTGTTTGATATAGTATATACACACAACACGCGGAGATCCGACGATGCCGTATGTACGCACTCGCGGCAATCAAGTGGCCATCGTGCATGGCGAGCGTGAGCCCGGCACAGGCAAAGTGCGGCAAAGAATCCTGTTCACGGTCTACTCCAAGGCCGAGGCGCTCGAGGCCCTCGGCCGGGGCAGCCAGGGCGGCGCCCACCGCTTTCAGCAACTGCTCCAGAGAGAGTTCCCCGATCTCTCGTTCAACTGGCGCAGCATCCGGCGTGGCATGGAGAAATGCCTCAGCACGCTGCCCGAGCGGTACGAGTACGCTGGTGAGCGGCTCCGCCATCGGTTTCGCGAGGGCCTGTGCGCCTTCACGCGTGCGCTGATTCAGGCCGACCCCCAGGAGCTTCTGCCGGCGGCCCGTCTCATCGACGAGCACCGGTACGAGCTCGAATATCTGGCCGATCTCATCCAGTGGCGGTTGAAGCTGCGCGACCAGAAGCCGAGCGAGTGGAATGCCGATAATCCCTTCTACTGGCGCTTCGCTCTGCAGGGACGCGACGTTCCGCCGGATACCGAGGAGCACGCGGCAGGCTTCTACGAGCGCGGGGAACACGACAAGGCAGACGCTATCTTCCGGCTGCTGATCGAGTGCTTCGGCGACTGGGCCGAGGGCTACAACTACCTTGGATCGATCGCGTACGATCAGCGCAGGCTCGACGCGGCCGAGACGTATTTCAGGAAAACCGTGGAGCTCGGGCGCAGGCTCTTTCCGGAGCGACTCGCGAAGAAGCGGTACTGGCTCGATCTGCACACGCGGCCGTACATGCGAGGCCTGATGAATTTGACACGGACTCGCAACGAGCAAGGGCGTTACGAGGACGCGCTCGAATTGTGCGCGCGCCTCGAAAACGAGTGTGGAGATGAGCTGACGTCAGCGGGTTTTCGGGCATCGATTCTGCTCAATATTGGGCAATGGCGGGCTGCCGCCGAGGCCGCTCGCCGCGCCGGCGGCGATGTGAACCCTGCCATGGGCTTCACCGAAGCCTTTGCGCGGTTCGAGCTCGGTGAATTCGCGGAGGCATTGGCGCAGTTCCTGACTGCCGCACTGCGCTATCCGCGCGCGGCGCGGATTCTGCTCAATCTCCGCTCTTCACGGCCGAAGTCGGCGGACGAAGTCCGAGACCACAATACCGGAGTCAGCCTGAGCCGAAGCCTGCATGCTTACCTCACGCGGCAGTCGCGCGAGTCCCGAGTGTTTTTCAGCGCCCTGATGAAGGATCCGCGCGTCGTAAGACTGCTGAATGAGAGCACGAGCGCGGTACGCGCCTGGAGCCAGGATCGCGACGCCGATCGGGCGGTCTTCGATCGATTGACACAGCTTCATTCTCGGGCGTTCGCGCGCACCGAGGCTCAGAAGCTCTGCGACCTGCTGCCGGCCGCTTTGCGGGAAACGACACTGCAGTAGCGAGACCCACACCGATGCCACTATCGACCAAACCCGCGAGCGAGCTATCGTTGTTCGACGTCCTCTCTCGTCTGAGCTTCCTCAAGGCGGCGAAACTCCTGGGACCCGACGGCAGCCGACTGATCACCGAGGGCGGTAAACACGAGATCGATATCGCCACACAAGTCGAATTCGACCACGAGCGATTTCGCCTCGCGGTGGACGGCGCGACGGTCACGCTGAGCCTGAGTCTGGCGGCGCGTGATCGACTCGACTGGCGCTGCAGTGCCTGCGCGATGCCCTGCGAGCATGCAGGAGCCGCCTTCTCGCTGATCCTGGAGGAGAAGCTGGCGCTCGGCCTCTCAGACGCGCCGCCCGAGCGCGAGGCCGTCGAGAGCCTGAGCGAGGAGGCGATCGTCACCCAGGCCCTGGCGGAGCGCGAGGAGCGCGCCCGCACGGAAAAGATGCGGCTGACCTCCCAGGACCCTGACGTACTCTGGACCGACTACACGGTTACGAACGCTGCCTCCGGCAAGACCTATCGCGTGGCGCTGCGCGGATGGCAGCCTGGCGAGTCGTACTGCTCCTGCCCTGACTTCCGCAAGAACACGCTTGGTACTTGCAAGCACATCTTGCACGCGCTTGAGAAGGCGCGCCGGCGCTTCCCCGAGTCCGAGCGCACGAAGTCGTATCGGCAGCGGGATCTGGCGGTACACCTGTCCTACGGCAAGGAGATCGAGCTGCGCCTGCTGCTGCCCGAACGGCTGGAAGAGCGCGCAAGCGCCCTCGTGCGCCCGATCCGCGGCAGGCCCATCACCGATCTACCCGATCTGCTGCGGCGCATTCGCCGGCTGCAGGCCTATGGCCTCGAGGTGACTGTCTACCCGGACGCCGAGGAGTTCATCCAGACTCGCTTGCTGCAACAGCGTATCGCCTCCGTCGTCGCCGACATGCGGCGCGACCCTCGAGCCCACCCGCTCCGCCGGACGCTGCTGAAGGTGGAGCTCCTGCCCTACCAGCTCGATGGCATCGCCTTTGCCACGGGCGCAGGCAGAGCGGTCCTGGCCGACGACATGGGACTCGGGAAGACGATTCAGGGCATCGGTATCGCGGAGCTGCTGGCGCGGGAGGCCGGGATTCGCAAGGTCTTGATCGTATGTCCTGCCTCGGTCAAGTCGCAATGGCGCAGCGAGATCCTGCGTTTCTCGGAGCGCGACTGTCAGATCGTGTTGGGCGGCGCCGCTCAGCGCGCCGCGCAATATGAGAACGGCTCCTTCTTTACCATCTGCAACTACGAGCAGGTGCTGCGCGACTTTCTGGCGATCGAGCGGGCGAGTTGGGACCTGATCGTGCTCGATGAGGGCCAGCGCATCAAGAACTGGGAGGCGAAGACCTCGCGCACGCTGAAGAGCCTGCGCTCGCCGTTCGCGCTGGTGCTGTCGGGCACGCCGCTCGAGAATCGGCTCGATGATCTGTTCTCAGTCGTGGAGTTCATCGACGACCGGCGGCTGGGACCGGCGTTCCGGTTCTACAACCGTCATCGAGTGACGGACGAGAAGGGGAGGGTTCTCGGCTACAAGAATCTCGATGTCTTGCGGGAGAGCCTGAAACCCGTGCTGCTGCGGCGCACGCGCGGCGCGGTGATGCGCGAGCTGCCGCCGCGCACGACGGAAATCGTGCGCATCCCGCCGACCGACGAGCAGTTCGAGATCGACGGCACCCAGATGCAAGTCGTGAGCACGATCGTGCGCAAGAAATACGTCTCAGAGATGGACCTGCTGCGCCTGCAGAAGGCGCTGCTGCTCGCCCGCATGGCCGCGGACAGCACGTATCTCGTCGACAAGCGGCCTCCGGGGTTCTCGTCCAAACTCGAGCGTTTGGAGGAGCTCTTCGAGCAGCTCGCGGCCGAGGAGGCGCGCAAGATCGTGCTGTTTTCCGAATGGACAACCATGCTCGCGCTGATCGAGAAACGCATCAAGCGGTTCGAGCTCGATTATGTGCGGCTCGATGGCTCGGTGCCGCAGAAGAAGCGACAGCAGTTGGTGCACCGGTTCCAGCGCGATCCAGGGTGCCGGCTGTTCCTGACGACCAACGCGGGCTCCACGGGCCTCAACTTGCAGGCGGCGAATACCGTTATCAACGTGGATCTCCCTTGGAATCCGGCGGTGCTCGAGCAACGTATCGCGCGGGCCCATCGCATGGGCCAGAAGAACCCGGTTCAGGTCTATCTGCTCGTGACCGAGGGGACGATCGAGGAGAGGCTGCTCGCGACGCTCTCGGCGAAGCACGATCTGGCCCTGGCAGCGCTCGATATGGACTCCGAAGTGAAGAAGGTCGGGCGCACCTCCGGCATCGAGGAGCTGAAGCAGCGCCTGGAGGTGTTACTCGGCGCGAAGCCGGATGCCGCCGTGGACGAATCGGTGAGGCAGCGGCAGCAACAGGAGACCGACCGCCTCGCGCGTCGCGCGCGCGTGGCGGAGGCTGGCGGTCAGCTGCTCGCCGCGGCATTCACGTTCCTGGGGGAGATGATGCCGCGGAATGCCGAGGACGGCACGGTTGCCCGGACCGCGAAGGTGGCGAGTGATTTCAAGGCGCGCCTCGAGGAGTGCCTGGAGCGGGATGAGCAGGGCCGGCCGCGCCTGACGGTGACGTTGCCCAGCGAGGCAGTACTGGAGAGCCTGGCCCGGTCACTCGCGGTGGCACTCAGGTAAAGAGCAGGCGGGTCACGCGGTACCGTGAGGAGCGGTATCGGCGGCCACATGCTCGGGCGTGGCCCCACCGGGCTCGTCTGCGCTGCTCGGCGAACGGGCCTCGACGCGCAGACGCCACTCGCCATCCCGGTCGACAATCTCGTACCGGCCGACGAGGCGGAGGTCGTGTCCGAACTGGGTCTGCTTTCGGGCGATCAACTCTTCGACCAATGCCGCGATCGGCGGCTGTTCCACTACCTGCTTTCGAACCTTCATGACCCAGTCAGTATTCCCACGGACCGTGTCGAAAACCACAGCGTTCCAGACGATGACGGCCAGCTTCAGCGCACCGTCGACCTCCTCCCGCGTGCGCGACTGGGGCTCGGTTCCGAGGAGAGGCTCGGCGAAGTTCAGGAAAGCTTCGGAGATCTTGGTTCGCGGGAACGATACGCTGATCTTCACGGCCTGCCCTCGCGTGAAATAACTTTGTCGCCTGTCGGTCTCTGTCTCTTGGGTTGCTCGCTTCAGAGGACGACCTCCAGAGCATGGCGAATGGCGCTCTCGGCGCCGTGGAACGATCGGGCCATCTGAATCAGTGCCGCGGGCTTGGCGCCCTTCCGTCGCAACCAGCGGCGCAGTGCCCCCCAGGCAATCTCTGCTCCTTCGCGATGGCGGAGCCGGACCGCATCGACCAGCGAACGTTCGGCCGAGTACAGGCCGATGGTCAGTCCGTCTCCAATTCGGACCGCCTCCCGGCCGAGCCCGAAAGTGCGGTATCTATCTACACTTTCATCTCGGCTCGGCTGTGGAATATTACCGGGCCCTATCCACGCGAATCAGGGCCTTATCCCTGCGTAACTCGTAGAAATATTCCACAGGTTTCGCGAAAAATCATCTTAAAATTCAGGCAGTTGGGCGGATTTTGGGCCTGGACTGAAAATCCGCGTGTCGGTGGTTCGATTCCGCCCCTGGCCATATCTGCCCCTTTTCCCACGCTTCGCTGCCCGTCGTCGAGCGACACCACGCCAGCATCGTCGAGCCGAAGGCGGTCGGCGCGCTCCTCCGCGCGATCGACGGCTACGAGGGCTCGCTGGTCGTACGCTGTGCGCTGCGGCTGGCACCGCTGGTCTTCGTGCGGCCGGGGGAGCTGCGGATGGCAGAGTGGGACGAGTTCAGTCTCGACGAGAAAGAGTGGAGGATTCCGGCGGCCCGTATGAAGATGCGGGCCCCGCACTTTGTGCCGCTCTCGACGCAGGCCGTCGACATCCTACGGGAGCTCTACCCGCTGACCGGAGACAAGCGGTTCGTCTTTCCCGGAGAGCGAAGCCGCGACCGAGCGATGAGCAACAACACGGTCAACGCCGCGCTCCGCCGACTCGGCTACTCGAGCGAGCAGATGACCGGTCACGGATTCCGGAGCATGGCCTCGACGCTGCTCAACGAGCAGGGCTGGCACCCGGACGCGATCGAGAGGCAGCTCGCGCACCAGGAACAGAACGAGATCCGGGCCGCGTACAACTACGCCAAGCACTTGCCGGAGCGTCGGAAGATGATGCAGGCGTGGTCTGATTATCTCGATCGGCTGCGCGCGTCGAGCGTGTCGAATCCGTCGAAGGAGCGGCGGCCCAGCGTGCGAGCACAGGCGTGAGACCCTCGTAGTCCGGGGCGCGACCGGTGCAAGGAATCCTGCTACCCTTCGCTCGGCGCATCAGGTCGGCGTCCCGTCGACTACACGTGGAGATCCGCGATTCGGTATGGCACGACTCAAGGCGGATAAAGTCCTGGCAACGCCGGCCTATCCCCTGATCGAGGCCGCGCACTACCTCAACCTGCCGTTGAGCACCCTGCGCGCGTGGTGCCTCGGACAGCCCCTGCGAGCCGACGCGAAGACGCGCCGGTTCGAGCCTCTGATCCGGCTGGACGGCGACCAGCGGCGTGCGCTCTCGTTCCTGAACCTGGTCGAAGCACACGTTCTCGCGGCTATCCGGCGCAAACATCACATCCCACTCCCCGTCGTTCGGCGGGCCCTGGACTACGTCGCCAGGCAGTTGCGAAGCGCCAGGCCGCTCGCGGAGATGCAATTCCAAACCGACGGCGTGGACCTGATCGTCGATCGCCTCGGGACGCTCATCAACGTCACTCGGGAAGGGCAGACGGAGATGGCCGACGTTCTGCGCCAGCATCTCAAGCGCATCGAGCGCAATGCAGCAGGAGTTCCTGTTCGCCTGTTCCCGTTCACCCGCACGGACGAAAGGAGCGGGCAGCCGGCGGCGGTGGTGATCGATCCGCATGTTGCCTTCGGTCGTCCGGTTCTCGCCGGCCGCGCGGTACCGACCGCGGTGCTCGCCGATCGCTTCAAGGCGGGGGACAGCTTCGAGCAACTGGCCGGAGACTATGGCACGTCCGCGCAGGCGATCGAGGAAGCGCTCCGCTGCGAGCTCGACCGCCAAGCGGCTTGAGTCGGCGGTCTTCTACCTCGACGAGTCGATCTATTCGCGAGTTCTGGCCGAAGCCCTCGAGAAGGCCGGGGCGCAAATCCGACGTCCGGGTATCGACGTCCCGTTCGGGACGGCTGATGCCGAATGGTTGCGTCTGGTCGGGGCTCAGGGCTGGATCGTGCTCATGCGGGATCAGCGCGTCCGCCATCGTCCGCTCGAGCTCGAGGCCCTCCGCGCTGCTCGCGTCGCAGCCTTCGTGCTCACCGCCGGACAGGCCAGCGCTCAGCAGTCCGCGGACGTCATCAGCTCGAAGCTACAGAAAATCCTCAACATCTCCACGAGCGAGCCCCGACCGTTCGTGTACACGCTGAGCGCCGGTGGCGCTCTCACGCGATTGAAGCTTCGCCGAGGATAGGATGAGGCAAAGACATCATGTGGATCCGCGGGCTGCGCTACGGGCGCAGATGTATCGGACTTACTGGCGACAACTGAGAAAGACGTTGATGTTGCAAACGAACGTGCGGGGCCCCGCTTTTAAATGACTTAGTAATTTCTCCCGTCGCGTCCTACACAGCTGTCTAACTGTTTGTTGCAACGACCCGGTCACGCGCTCACGGCTTCTTATTGAGCCGCGCTTTCACGTTGACGGTCCAATTATGGAAGTCGGATAGCCGCTCAGCGTGCCGGAGAGAGGACCGTCATGAGCTACGGTTCAGGATCGAAGGCGGACGGGTCTCTTGTGAATGCGGGTGTGTTATGGGTGCTCGCCATCTATTCCGGAACACCTGGCGATTCACGTAGTGGTGGCTTGCCGTATTTCCCATCCCAGCTACATACAGCCGATAGAGGTGCGCTGAAGCGGGGATTCCAGGCAGAACGAGAAAAATGCGGGGTTGCCTACGCCTACTGAGGTTACCACGCCCGGTCTTCCCGTCAAGATCTGCGCGCGATCCTTCGGGCCGTGCTCGCGAGCGCCTCCGGCGATCCTGACGGGTGCGCTGCGGCCTGGGGCTTCGTCCTCGGGCAATCCCGCCCGAGATCAAGACGGAGCTCCCTCATGAGCGCACTCAAATCCATTCTGATCGAGGATCGCGAGTTCGGTACCGTACGCAAGGCGATGGCCGACGAGATCATCCACGCGGCGCTGGCTTGCATGGCGAGTCGGATGCGCCGCGGCGCGTCTCTCGAGGCGCCACAAGCCGTGCGTAATTATCTGATACTGCGCTTCGGAGCGCTTCAGCACGAAGTCTTCAGCGTCATCTACCTCGACAGCGGTACCGGGTGATCGACTGCCAGGACCTCTTTCGCGGCACCGTCGATGGTGCGAGCGTGCATTCCCGTGAGGTCGTGAAGGAAGCCCTTCGGCGGAACGCCGCGGCGTGCATCCTGGCGCACAACCACCCGAGCGGTGTCGCCGAGGCCAGCACGGCCGACGAACTCATCACCCAGAAAATTCGGGATGCTCTCGCGCTCGTGGACATCCGCGTCGTGGATCACGTCGTCGTAGCGGCCGGCGGAAGCGTCAGTTTTGCAGACCGTGGTCTGCTTTGACAGGGAGCGTAGCCCGGCTCCGGTACACACCGGGGTCGGGCTGCATCATGTTCATCGCAATCGGCGACGACCCCGCCTGGGCAGCGCTGACCGCCTTCCGGGCGCTGATAGCCCCGGCCGGGCGGATCTCTGCACTGCAGGCGCTCGACGGCCTGGCTGCCGGGGCCTCCCAGCGCGAGCTTGCGGTCGCGCTCTTCGGAAGCTCCGCCGTCGCGCGCGGGTGGCAGCCGGACGGTGCTCTCCGTGCTCAGGTGCGGTACCTCATCCGCAGGGCACAGGCGCTCATGGCCGGGGAATACCGCACGCTGATAGCCGCTGGGCCTTCCGCCTCCTGCTCCGGCGGAAGGGCAGGGCATGGAAACCAGGCGGCTTCCCATGAGGTGTGACATCGTATAGGATGTCACATCGTATGAAATCACCCCGGGTCGTTCTCGATACGTCGGTGATCGTGGCGGGGCTGCGGAGCCGGCTCGGCGCCAGCAATCGCCTCCTGGAGCTTGTCGCCGAGGAACGCCTGGTGCCGCTCGCGACGACGGCGCTTTTCCTCGAGTACGAGGAGGTCCTGAAGCGCCCCGAGCAGCGCTTGGCGACCGGCATGGACGAGAAGGACATCGCCGGCTTCATGGCCGCGTTTGCAAGCGCGGCCGAGCCCGTCGAGGTCCACTTTCTCTGGCGTCCACAGCTCGCCGATCCCGACGATGAGATTGTGCTCGAGGCCGCGGTGAACGGCAGGTCGAAGGCGATCGTCACGCATAATGTGCGGGACTTCCAGCCCGCGGTTGGGAACTTCGGTATCGAGGTGGTGACACCCGGGACGTTCCTGAAGAGGATCAAGCCATGAGCAAGAGCACGTATCCCCTGAAGTTGCCCGCGTCGGTCAAGAAGGCGGCGGCCGAGCTGGCAGCGAGTGACGGGGTTTCTCTGAACCAGTTCATCGCCGCCGCCGTGGCGGAGAAGGTCGGATGCCTGCGCACCGCGCGGGAGTTCCTGCGCGAGCGCGCAGGATCGGCGAAGCCAAAGGATATGCTCAAGTATCTCCGCCGCGCCCCGAAGGTACCGCCGTCTACCGAGGATCAGCTGTAGCGGCATCCATCGCTTTGTACACTTGGTTGTGGTGCCCAGTGTGGGACAACTACCTTGCTGATTTCGTGCGGGATGCTTTCGCAGCGGCGGCAGGAGCCGGGTTCGGCGCGTGGCTCGCTTTCCGGTTCTCCAGGATGCAAACAAACGCGGACCGCCTTCGCGCGGCTCAAGAGGCTGCGGCCGCTCTTGCTGCTCAGCGGGCCACGGCTGGCAATCTCGCGATCTTTGCGCTATCGCAGATGCACAACGATCTCTTGGCCTACAAGGCGCAAATGCTCGATTCCGCCAATAGAACGGATGCGCCTTGGTTTTGGATGCCCCCGCTCACAGTCAGCCCTGCGGGCTACTATCGAATCAATGTCGAAAGTCTCTCGTTTCTATTTCAGTCTCCGCATCCTGAGGCGCCTACATTGCCGATCAAGCTTACTCTGGAGGAATCTCGATTCGCAGTGCTGCTCGATACGATCCAGCATCGTGCAGAGTTTCATCAAGAAAGCGTCCTCCCGGCCGTCGCGAAGCTCCAAGCATTCAAGGCCGCTAGTGGAAAGGGCAGACTATCTTCGCAAGAATTACGCGAGCACCTCGGAGAAACCATCTTCGCGACCCTCAGAAACTATTACTCGGATATAGCCACGTTGATCCCGCTCGGCCTTGAGAGCACAAAACGTGCAGCGCAGGAACTTCGCGACCTTCTCATTGCTGAGTTGCCGAGCCAGAAAATCATCGACTTTGATATTGCCGAGAGGCTTGCGCCAGGCGGCTCACCCACGATGCGAGCGAGGAATAAATTTGCGGAGGAGAACGACGACGGGCAGGCGGCTCGGAATCAGGCAAGGTTGGGTGGACAAAGCAATGAATGAGGCGCGCCATCGCTCACCCCCGTTTGTCGCGGGGTCCTTGTTCGCTATGCGTTCGAAAACGGCGCGAGCATCTCGAAGCCTCCGAGCGCGCACATCGCTGACCGTCGGCAGACGGACCACGAGCTTGCCGTCACGAGGAATCGTCCGGCTCGTTGCATCTCGCCACCGCCTTCAGGCTGGAGGTGACGATCGACTCTGCTGTGCTTGCGCCCAGTTCGCTTGCGGTTGATCGCACTGCCGACAATGCGATGTGGCAACCAGGCGTTGCTTTGCAAGTTTCCGTTCTCCTCTGAGAGGTCTTCGTCTCACCGATCCCGAACGCGTCACTCGGGATAGCGTCGTCCGCCCGCTCGGGCCCGCCAGGGTTTCACGAGCACGCAAGCGTGCCCTGGCAGGCCACGTGATCGTTTGGCTCCGCGCGAAGGAGGCGGAAGCCTGGCGCCATTCTCTAAGGAGGCTTCCGCAACGTCTCCCATTCAGCCGAAGGAACTCTCGCTTGATGGCGGCCGGAGCACCCTCGCGTCGCGATTCGCGACGTTGATCCGAAAACCTCACAGAGGAGATGTTCCATGAGCAACACAAAGCCCGCCTACCTCAACGTTCTCATCGTCGAGCAGTTCGAGACCGCTGCCGGCAGAACGGTGCGTAACTGGACCAAGGTCGGAGTCGCCTTCCCCCACGCGGAAGGCGGTGGTTTCAACATCGAGCTCAAGGCGTTCCCGCGTGACGGCAAGCTCGTAGTTCTGCCGCCGCAGGGGGAAGAGCGCGCCGACAAAGGTCCAGAGGGAAACGGCGGCGCCGCCGACCCGGCGCGTACCGCCAAGGCGCCTGCGACGAGGGAGCGCCAACGCTGACGGCGTGCGTCATTCATCCAATTCGAGGGGCCGAGGGACCCCTCGCTCTTTGGGAGATCGAACTCTCCGATGGGGACAAGGGTGGCAGGTCACGGAGCCTCGAACGAGCGAAGAACAGCGCTCGACTCTGCCCTATGTACCGCGCTGGCCATCCTGGGAGCGGCTGATACTCATTACCACTACATAGGCGAGAGATGCCGGGCTTGCCAGCTTCTTAAAGTCTAGCACGCCGACCTTGCCGTCAAATCGACCTGCGGCGCAGGCGCGTCCTCACGGCCGCGGATTTGACCGGTCGGCTGCGGCGTGTGCGCGGCGGCGCGCAGGCAACCCCGCCTGCGATTCGCACGGAGACCGCCGCAATGAGCTCCACCGCCGCTGAACTCGATGTCGACCAAGCCACGCGCCTCAACGAACGGACTGCCGGGCTCGTCCCGAACCAAGTCATCCACGGTGACTGCACGCAAGTCCTCCAAACGTTTCGGCTCCAAACGCGCCTCCCGGCGTTCCACAGATCTTGGCCGTGTCGCGGGGAAACTTGATATCGAATGCGCCCTTGCCCCAGACCTCTTCAAAGAGAGGTCTGTATACGGCAGCGGAAAGGCGAGAAGCAACGCAAGCAGTGTCGGGAAAGCCCATCTCCAGATAGTCGACAGGGGGCCCCTGTGCCTGCTCGGCATCGGGAATCCTTAGGCTGTATCCAGTTGCACGCGAGTCCCAGAAGTTTCCTCCAAAAAGCAGCCCCTGTTCCCGATTGTATTGAAGTACCGGGAAAAAGGGCGAATAGGGATGCCGTTGCGCCGTGCGCTTTCCAGCTCGAAAATGAGCCGTTCCGGGATAACCGACCATCGTAAGGTTGACGGAGGGGATCGGTCCGCTAAACCCCGCATACGGCATATGGCAAAACGCGCAGGCTTCATTTTTGTTCGGTGAAATGCTCTTGTCGAAGAGCATCAGCTCGCCTAATGTTTCGATCGACTCCGTCCCGGTACTCTCCAGTATAGGCGGCTGACCCTCGAGCATCGGGGGCGCCAGGGCGTGCCAGCGCGCAAGCGCCCGACCTTCGATGACGTCCACCTCGCGCAACACCCGGACTATTTCGGAATTCAGGTTGCGCGGCACGATTCCGGCAGGATAGGGATTGTAGGTTGTATCGGGCTGCTCGGTGTCGCGGCCTTGCAATCGCGTTTGGGCCGAAGTCAGCTGAGGAGCCGCCAGAAACACTCCGATAGCAGCCGCATACGGCGCTAGAGCTCTGATCCAACGCATCGCTCGCATGACAGCCTGACCGTGAGATTCTCGTGGCAGATACTGCGCCCGTTTGGCGCGCTCGGGCAAGCTCCAGGCCGCGCGCATATTACTTGTTGATGGGGATTGATATCTGCCTCGTTCTGGGGATCAACGCGTTTTCCGCATTTTTCTGGCATGCCGTTTGCCGTTCCTGCCGAGCCGTTCCTATGCTGCTGGGCGTGGGAAGTCGACCTTTTGACATCCGGTGATCTACCTCAGCGGATTCATGAGCTGCTTCCGCGGGCGTATGTCGTGAAGGTTTTCTGTCCGGGCGCGGCCGCTCCCGCCGAAACCGATGCCGGCCGGGGCAATTGCGAGGTCATCGCAGGCCCTGTCGACCAGGCCATCCAGATCTGCCAGTCCTGGCAGGAAAGCCGTCGTCCGCAGGCTGCGCGCAACGAAGCCCAGCCGATCGGTCGCGCGAATCTCGCGGACGACTAGGTGCCGTGGCTGTGCAGAAATCCGCGCGCTCCGGCCGATCGCAAGCGCGACCGGCCGGAGCGTTATTCACGGGACATCAACCTTGATTTTGCGCGTGCGGAACTCGACCCGTTTCGGGATACGCACCGTCAGCAGGCCGTCCTTGAGAGTTGCTGCGATGTGCTCGGTATCGAGTTCACCGCTCAATACAAAGCTGCGGCGATACTGGGTGGTCTGCAGATCGGCGTACACCGCCGACATGCCCGCGGGGATGTCGAGGCCGATTCGACCTTCAATCACCAGGTTATTGCGGTCCGCCTGAACGCTGAGGCCTTCCTTGGACACGCCCGGCATCTCGGCCTGGACCGTGATCTGGTGCGCGTCCTCGAAGATATCCACGACCGGCAGCATCGCCAGCTCCTTCTCCTTCGCCGGTGACTGCTGTTCGCCCTCAATGGAGGACGCTTCGGGCTTCTGCTCGGCGGCGCTCGACCGCCGAGTCGTAACGTCTTGAGCTGCTACCATGGCCTTATCCTCTCGTTTAATTCACGGTGATCTGGCGCGCCCGCGCCGACTCACGACGCTGGATGGTTATCTGCAAGACCCCATCGCGGTACTTCGCATCCACACGCTCGGGGTCAAGGTCATCCGGCAGGCTGATGACGCGCCGGAAGTCACCGTTGAATCGTTCCCGGCGGTAGTAGTCAACGTTTTCGTTGACCTCTACGTTGCGGCTTCCGGCGATGCTGAGCAGGTTCTGCTGGATCGACAGATCCAGGCTCTTCGGATCCAGGCCCGCGGCGAAGACGTACACATCAACGCGCTCGGGCGTCGCTCCGATATTGAGTGGCGGAAAAGTGCCTCGTTGCATGGATCGGATCTCCGCAGGCCAGGACGACCCACGGAGGAGTTGGTCCATCTGGTTCTCCAGACGCCGGAATTCGTCAAAGACGCCGCCCGGAC
>Ga0335073_10007482_pt1 | contig 15313 bp, 11 predicted proteins | sample Lox_Sample_22_FD_207093 | JGI IMG/M metagenome (GOLD analysis project Ga0335073, IMG submission 207093) | Soil microbial communities from Loxahatchee National Wildlife Refuge, Florida, United States - Lox_Sample_2.2 | ecosystem: Environmental > Terrestrial > Soil > Wetlands | place: USA... | reverse complement strand
TGCCCAGTGGTTGTAGATCGTTGCCTTGCTCACACCCGACGCCTGCGCGATCGCATCCATGCTTGTGGCGTCGATGCCGCGCTCGCCAAAAAGGACAAGCGCGGCATGAAGCACTCGGTCGTGAGCTTCTGTACTGCGGGTTCGTGCCATCGGTTATATCTCTATCTTAGAGAACCGATATGCCCCGATAATCAGCAGCACGCAGCCAATGACCGCAAGAACCAGCAAGTCGATGCGCGGATCGAATGCCGAGCGCGCCAGCAGCATTGACCGCATGCCGTCGATACCGTAGCTGAGCGGATCGAGCCGCGTGATGAACGTAAGCACCCGCCCAAGTCCAACCAGCGGAAACATCGCGCCCGACAGAAAGAAGATGGGCATCACCAGGAAGTTCATGATCAACTGAAAGCCCTGCATGTCCTGCAGGCTCGATCCGATGGCCACGCCGAGTGCGGCGAACACAATGGCGATCGCCACCATGAATCCCAGCGCCAGTGGCACCGTAAAGAAGTGCGCAGGCCGGAATCCGGCAATCAGGCTGACCACCGTCACCAGCAGCCCTTGAATCACCGCCACCGTGGCCCCGCCCAGCGTGCGCCCGATCATGATCTGTAGCCGCGGCACCGGCGCCACCAGCGTCTCCTTCAGGAATCCGAACTGGCGATCCCAGAGAAGTCCGAGGCCCGAAAAGATCGACGAGAACAGCACCGACATGCCGATCACGCCCGGCGCAATGAACTGCAGATAGTCCCCATAGCCCGCGCGCTTGAACACCGGGCTGAGCCCAAACCCAAGAGCCAGAAGATACAGCAACGGCTGGCCCAGCGATGCAACAATCTGCGCGCGCGAACGCACATAGCGCTTCAGCTCGCGCAGCCAGAGAATGTAGATTGCGCTCATCGTCTGCCTCCACTCCACATCTTGGCGAATTGCCGCATCTGGTCAGCGGAATTCGCGCTTTCGTCACGAATGGTGGAACCGGTCAGCTTCAGGAAGGCGTCTTCCAGGCTCTCGGCTCCGGTCTGCTCTTTGATCTCTTTCGGCGTGCCTTGCGCCACCAGCTTGCCATGGTCGATCACGCCAATGCGATGCGCCACGCGGTCCGCCTCATCCATGTAGTGCGTCGTGAGAAAGACCGTGACGCCTTCCGCTTCATTCACGCGCCTCACGTGGTTCCACAGCTGGTTGCGGCTCTGTGGATCGAGACCGAGCGTCGGCTCGTCGAGGAAGAGAATCTTCGGAGTGTGGAGAAAGCCGCGCGCAATCTCAAGCCGCCGCTTCATGCCGCCGGAAAATTTCTTCACCTGCTCGTTTCGCCGCTCCCACAGTTCAAAAAGTTTGAGCAGCTCTTCGCTCCGATGCCGGCGCACCTTGTGGGGAACGTGATACAGCACGCCGTGAATCTCCATGTTTTCCCACGCCGTCAGATCGCCGTCGAGACTGGGGTCCTGAAACACGATGCCAAAACGTTTCCGCACCTCGTTCTGATGAGTCCGGGGATCGAGGCCGTCGAGCTGAATGGAACCCGACGTGGGATGCAGCAGCGTGGTGAGCATCTTGATGGTGGTCGTCTTCCCTGCTCCGTTCGGGCCAAGGAAGGCAAAGATCTCTCCAGCCGCAACGTCAAACGAGACATCGTTGACGGCGGTGAAGGAGCCGAAGGTTTTTACAAGATTCTGGACGCGGATCATGCGCGACCTCCAGCAAACAATACTGAACGGTTTAGTTCAGTTTGTCAAATCCGCGAACACCGACCCTCCCGGCGGATCCGTGCCAACACCGCTTACTTATAGGGGGCGAGGACCAGATGCCTTGCCATCGCCCGCGGCTCATCACTTCTGATGGATCAGACTCTGGGCCGTCTCCAGTCCGCCCGCGCGCAGAATCCCAGGGACATTGAAATGCCGCGCGTAATCCGCATCCGTCGTCAGTCTTGGCAGATCCTCAACATGCAACCCAACCGGAAGACCGCTGGCAGCGGCCGCGAAGCTGGCCCACAGCCCCGCATCGCCTTGGGCAAACACCTCAACACCCTCATTCCTTTTCGAGGCGTAAACCATGGCCGTGACAATATCCTGCACGCGCGCCGCATCGACGCTCACATTAGATGTAAGAAACTTGGGATAGCCGGCAGCCGCGTCGGCCGCTTGTTCTTCGCCCGCATCCGCCGGCAGGCTCGGCGCCGGTTCAACGGCGGCGTCCACCGGCCGCGGAGCCTTAGCCGCTCCTGTCTGAAACACATCGAGAAGGAGAATGGGCCTGCCGTCTCTCTCCAGCCCCTTCACCAGGTTCGTCTCCAGGGCGGCTGCGGATCCGTTTGGATCGACGACAATCGCAGGCCTCCCCTTCCCCGCGATCCAGATTCCCGGCACTCGATCGCGCCTCGATGCCCGGCTTAGAACAATCGACCGGCCATGCACATCAGCAATTACGTCGCTCGGAATATCCACCGCAAGCGTCTGCCGTAGTCGTTCACGCAGAAAATCCGGCTCGATTGTTTGCTCGTTCTGACCCCGCGCCAGCTTCTTCCAGACGTGAAACAGGCCTTCCAGGTCGACCGCATCGGGCGGCAGCACGCGATTCGAAAGCACCATGAGCTGCTGCAGCATCGGCACAAAGATGCCGGATTCATGCAGCGTCTTCTCCTCGCTCAGTCCCGGATGGATCTTCGCGAGGAATCGATAGACCGCCTCGCGGCTGCGCTGATTGAAATTGTGCTCCGCCTCGATCTGAACGACACTTACCTGGTCGCCCTTGCCGTAAAGATCATAGACCCGCTGGATGGCAGGAAACTCTTCCTTCGGCACATTGCGCGTCCAGTCCCCTGTTGCTGAAACCACGAGCATCGGTTTCGGCGCAAACATGGCTGCAATCTCAACATTGCTCGTACCGATACGCAGGCCCGGCGCATTTTCGCACAGATCTCCGCCCTGCATGATGGCTGAAACCATGTTGACCGGCGATGCGAACTGTACGCGATCATCGACGGCGGCCAGCAGGAAGGTCTGCGTCCCACCGCCTGAGGCGCCCACCACCCCTATCTGGCTCGAATCAACATCGTCGAGCGACGCCAGAAAGTCGAGTGCGCGGATCGAGTCCCACAGTTGCAGACCCAAAGGACCGAACGACCAAAGCCGCTGCTCCGCATTCCCGAAACGGTGCGGAACCTGAATCGTGTCGGTGTACCCGACCATGTCGTAAGCGAATACCACGTAGCCCTGGCGGGCCAGGCTGATCCCAAGCGATGGCCCTGAATACACGTCATCGTTCTGAAGGCGCCCATACTGCCAGTGTCCCTGCGGATTGAGAATACCGGGATGCTTGCTGCGGCCATCCCGCGGCCGGTAAAGATTGCCGCCAAGATAGAACCCCGGCAAAGTCTCGATCAGTACCTTTTCGACGGTGTAACCATCGCCCTCGAGCTTCCCGAATACCTGTGGATGAAGCGGCGTTCTTTCAGGCATCGGCGAAAGACCGGCTGCAACCACGATCTGGTTCCGCAATAATGCCTTGCGCTTCTCCCATGCCTTCAGGCTCGTGAAGTGCGGCAAGGGCAAATGCGTATCGGTTGTGACGATATCGCGATTGCGAGCATCGTCCGCCGGGATTTGACTGCCAGTCTGCGCGACGACAACAAGGTTCTTGCCGGCACAACCCAGGAACAGAAGAACCGCGAGCCACCAAAGAGAGCGGAAAGTCGCCGCACATGCGCGTCGAGCGCAAGAGAACCGCAGCCGCCCCGAGGTTTGAGGCTCACCGGTGATAGCAGCCTTTCTATCACTTGCTCTCAAGGACACTCCCTGAGTTGATCTCTTCGCAGCACCCATTCTGGTCGACGCGCCTCGCAACGGCAAGCCGGGCTTTTCGGAAAGCATGCCTGACCTATGGCCTCACTGTCGATCGATCTGCCTCAGCTCGGCAGCTCATTGAATCCTCGCCCCATCAGGATCATCGGGACACACTTCTCCACACGCGCCTCCCGGGTCTTTGCCTGCTTGGCGCTCGAAATATGGAAGAAGTAGGACTTCCTCCGGCCCGGCGTCAGAGCTTCGAACGCGGCCTTGAGGAGCGCGTCGCGTTCGAGTCTGCTCTGCAACTCCTCGGGAACCTTGTATTCGGAAGGCTTCTTGAGTACTACCTTCTTCCCGGCCTCCTCCAAAGCCATGGCTTCGTAAAAATATCTCCGCAAGGTTGACTGCAACGCCGTGATCTCTTCTTGCGAAGTGAACTTGATCCATCGCGCGGCCTGCGTATGCTCTCCGATCCTTTCGAGGATGCGCTTCGGGTCCTTGAGCAGCGCGCCTTTGAAGAACGAGAGGGCGCACGACTCCTTCAGCGGGATCACCACTGCCACGTTCTTCTTCATGAAGGTGAAGCAGGGCTTGCCCCACTTGAGTTCTTCCGTCAGGTCGCAGTCGAGCGCGATCCTGCGCAGTTTCTCCGCTTCCTTCCGCCACTTCTTCGCGTAGGGAACTTTCATCGTGTCAGCCTCAGTCTCAGGAAGCGATTGACTCAGTCCTCTTTCTTGACCTCTTTCGGCTCGCCCGCCGCAGGAACGCCGTTTCTCTCCGCCAACTCGGCCTTGGCGCTCTCCTTCGGCTTCACAGTTTTTACTTTTTCGTCAATGGCCACTGCTGCCGCCGCTTCTTCGGGCTCCTCTTCGCCCGCCTCGGCCATGAACAAATCAACGCGATAGCCCGCGACTTCGACGCTGTTGAGCACACTCTTCACCGCATCGCCGACGTTCTTGGCGGCGGTTTTGTTCGGCACGGCCTCCGCAGCCTGCCGTAGCAGCGATGGAATCTGCAGCCACCAGAGCAGCTCTTCGAAGGGTTCGCGGACCAGGTATTCCCTGCCCTCGGCCGCGTGAACCCCCGCAAGCCACCGAACATCGGGATCGTGGAGAAGTCCGGCGGCAAAGACTCCATCGGGAAGGTCGCCCGCCTCGGATTCCGCTCTCTTCGGCTCTGCCATCGCCTTCGTGGCGGGCGCGCTGAGCCGGGCAATCTCCGCATCAGCCTCCGCCAGCAGCAGCACGCGGATTCGCGCCGCCGCGCGCCAGGCCTCTTCGCCCTCCATGCCAAGCGCGCCAAAGGCCTGGCCGATAGGCTCGCGCAGACGTAGGCGATCAAAGAATTCGAGCGCTGCCTGATGCGGACGCTTCGGATCCACTGCGCGCGCCAATAGTGCGAGCATGCGCCACGCAAACACTGGTCCCCACAACGTCGTCGCGGTGCGCTCGGGACTTGCGGTCGGCAATACACGCCGCGCGGCCACCGGCCACGGCTCGGGCAGCAGCGCCTCCACCACCGGAATGCGCAACAGCGTCCGCATCGCCTCGCGAAACGATGGAGCCGCGTGGGCCGTATCCAGCGGTTCCCGCTTCCACCGGCTCTCCGAGCCAGACCGCGTCCGCCACGCCGTGTGCGCCGCCCGCAGAAAGCCCTCGTACCTTACCCAGGCACGATCTGCGAACTCTTTGCGCTCAGCGCCGGTCTTCTTATCGGCTGCCAGGACGCCGTTCTGCGGATCGGCAAAGCTGGCTAATGGCCTTACGATCTCGCCATCCAGCATCCAGCGCAGCGCATCGTGCACCGGCTGCAGTTCAAGATTGATCAGCGCATCCTCGAGGTTGGGCACGCCGCGGCCGTTCAGGAAGTCGCACAGCCGATCCCACGGATGCTCGGCCGTCGGACGAAGCTCGCGCCAGTCGAGAAAGACGTAGCACTGGTAGGCGTGCAGGTCGAGCGTGAGCCCGCGTTCGGCAATATGATTCGCGCGCCGCAGATAGGCCAGGCCTGTGAGCGAGTCGCGGAATGCGAGAATCACGCCGGGATCGCCGGTTAGGCCGAGGCCCTCACTCAGACGGCGCTGGCGCAGCTGCGCGCTGCCCTTGTCTGCATAGGCTGCGGAGAAATCAATGGTGCCGTGAGCTGTGCCGTAGCGGTTGTTGTATACCACCACCGCGCTTTCACCGCCCGCGCGATTGGAGTAGGCAAAGACATTCTCGTCGACTGACCCCGACGGTTCAAAGAAATCATAGAGCAGAAAGTTCCCGCTCTCGGCAAACAGCCAGCGGCGCTTCAGCAGGGGCGCGATCTCCCGATCGTGCCGCTCCACGAGCCACGGATTTGGACTCTCGTCATAGCGGGGCCGCTGATACTCCATTCCATACTTCTCAGTAAATCCTTCCACCTGGCCGTGACCAAACATCGGCAGACCGGGCAGCGTCGACATCACCACCGCAACGCCGAAGCACTTGTCCCCCGTGCCGAACTGGTCGATGGCCGTTCGCTCATCGGGATTGCTCATGAAGTTGACGTAGCGCTTCATGATGTCAGGATCGAACTCAAGCGTGTTCTTGATGACAGACCGGTACTCGGCGTTCTTCTCATCGCGCATCATGTTCATGAAGGCGCTGTTGTACACGCGATGCATGCCCAGTGTGCGAACGAAGTAGCCCTCCATGAGCCAGAAAGCTTCAGCCAGCAGCAGCGTGCCGGGCACCTCGGCAGCCACGCGATCCACCACCTCGCGCCAGAACTCGTGCGGCATGGCGCGGTTGAACTCCGCGTCGCTCATGCTGTACTCGGCGCGTGACGGAATCGCGCCGCTCGACCCAGGCCCTGGGAACCAGAGCCGATGAAAATGCCGCTTCGCCAGCGTCATGGCGGCATCGAAGCGAATGACAGGAAACAGCCGCGCCACATGCAGGATGGTCTGGATGACCTGCTCGCGAACCGCAGGGTTCAGGTAGTCGAGCTGTGCCGTATCGTTCCAGGGGAAGCTTGTGCCGTCATTCCCGTGATAGATGTAGCGCGTCTCGCCGGTCGCCTTGTCGCGGCGCCGGAAGACCACGGCCGCGTCCGTCTGCTCGTAATAGTGATCGTCGATTTTAAGTTCTACGCGTCCGTCGTGGGAAAGGTCAGGCCCGTCGAAACGGTACGCGGGATACGGCGAATGCGGCCGGCTGATGAACCACTCTGGATGCTCCACCACCCAGGGCGAATCGATGCCCATGTGGTTGGGCACCATATCGCTGGCCAGGCGCAGGCCATGGTGATACGCGCGATCGCGCAGATGGATGTAGGCACCTTCACCGCCCAGATCGTCGGCAATGCGGTAGTCGTAGAGCGAGTAGGCCGAGGCCACCGCATCGCTGTTGCCGCATAGCAATTTGATGGTCTTCGAGGCCCGGCTCCGCTCCCAGATGCCGATGAGCCACAGTGAATTGAGGCCGCGGCGAGCCAGCACGCCCAGTTCTTCATCCGGAATCTCGTCCAGGCGGCTGATGCGCCTGCCATATTGTTTGCTGAGCTGCGCCAGCCAGACATACGTGCTCTTCGCAATCAGCACGGTGCTGGGCATCCACGCCGTATCCGGCGAAAACTTCTCGTACTCATGAGCGGGATCGCCGAAGACCGGCACCTGCGACTCGCTGACCAGCTGGGGCCACTGCTGCTCGCCGCGCTCACGGCGCCGGCGCGCCGCCTCTTCCGCCGCCGTGCGCGCGCGCGCCGCATCCGGATTAAACAGCATCCAGAGAGCAACCTCTTCTTCGCGCAGAATCTCGCCGGCAATCTGCAGAAAACGGTCCAGCGACCCACCCAGCAACGATTTCCACATGCGTCGAATCAAAGAAAGCTGTTCGCTCAGCGACCGCGGCGCGCCGCTGGCTGGCGCGCGTAGCAGGTCGAGCAGGTTCACTGCGCGTGCGCCTTCCACCGGAATCAAGGGCCTCGTGGCAAAATACGTCGGCAACTCCCGCGTCACCTGACGGTAGACCGTCTTCTCGGCGAGGCTCTTCTCCTCAAACAGCTCCTCGAATGGCTTGAATGCCTCGTTGCGGTTGGCTGTCCACAGCATCATCAGCTCTTCGAGTGCGGCAGCACGGTGGGGCATTCCGTCTGTCGAGCCGGCCAGCCACTCCTGCGGCGACTCTTCGCCGCGCATCACGCTCTGCCCCGGGAAGTGCTCAACAAACGTAAGTAGCAGCCGGTCAAGATTGTCAGGGCCCACCTGCGCCGCAAACCAGTCGAGCGCAGCGGTCATCACCTCAGGGTCAAACTGCTTTCGATACTCGGCCATGAGCACATGGCTGGCCTCGTCAATCAGACCCATGGCAAATAACTGCCCCGCATGCACGGCAAGATCAGGATTGTGCTCCGCGTCGCGCACCTGGTTCATGCGGTGCGCAAAGGCGCGGCAGGCATCGATATCGGCAAGCACCACATTGCCGTCGTAAGAGAAGAGAGACTCCGCAAACTGATAGCGTTCACGTGCCGTTCGCGAAATGTGAAATTCCATCATGCCTGCCGCATCCAGATCTTTAAATTCGAGCACAGCTCTCAGACCCGTACCGTGGGATGCGCCGCCCTGCGATTGCGACAGTCGGAGTGGCTCGAATTTCAATCAAGGGTAAAGTATCATCTGCGGGCGACTTGCCGCTCATGGGCGTCGCCGTGCCGGCGATATCGTGATTCCCTGCGCGTTCCTGCCGTCAGGTCGAATCCCCACGACCGGTTCTCTGGCCCTTTGGTGGTCCCTAAGGTAAACTGGAGATGGTTGCAGTCGAGACGCCACTCATGTGGTCTGGGTCAGCCTGTGAATCTGCAACTGCCTCCGCTGCCAATCGGTGGAATTGGTGAGAGCTCGTAGCTCAGTTGGTAGAGCAACGCCCTTTTAAGGCGTGGGTCCTGGGTTCAAGTCCCAGCGAGCTCACCACTCTCACCCGCGGAACTCGCAGCGCCCTCTGCGGTCTCCCCCTACCTCCGGATCGGAAATACCGACCACAACCGGCACTCGCGCAGATACACGCCCGCCCACACGAAGACACCGAAGATAACCGGGAAAACCGTCTCGAAAGCCGGGCTGCCTGCACGCATCTGGATGCTAACGGCGCCGCCCAGCCACGCCGTCAGCAGCACCGCCCCAAAGACCGCCGTCTTGGGAATGGCATAGAACAGCGTGCAGATGGTGAGCAGGATCGCCAGTTCCATGCTCAGGTTCGTGGGGAAGCCCAGGCGCACAAAGGCATCCACTACCGGCTTCGGCATCGCGAACTTGCCGTAGGCGTCGAAGAGCATAAATAGGACGACGAGAATACTCAGGACGCGCCCCGTCCACAACCGCCCCTTCGGCGGCGCTGCCGGAGCACCGCCACAGCCCCCCTCTTGCTTCGCTTCCGTCCCAGCCGCCATAGGATTGACCTCGCCGGCCGGCTACCGACCGGTATGCTGGCACAGCATATTACAGCCGGCTGCTGAAGCCTATCTTTTTCATGCAGTGGGTTTGGCCGGAGGCGGCATCTTGGCCAGAAATCGCTCGGCAAAGGTCCGGCTGTACTCCTCCAGCAGCCCCTTCACCCGCTCCGGATCATGGGACTTCACAATGAGTCCTGCATGATGGTGCTTCTTCATCCGGAAGACGATCTCGGGCGCCTCAAATGCAGAGGTATCCGGCTCCGCAGTCTGCGCCAGGCACAGCACGCTGCCGGCATAGTCGGCCCGTGCCTGCGGCACGGCATACTTCTACCCGAGCATGCGAGCCACCTCGATCTTCGCCCACTCGCGCCAGAGATTGATGCCGGTTGCCGTCTCCACCAGGTCCGCGATAAATGCGCCGCCTACCCGTGCTGCGATCTCCAGGAAGTAAAACTGTCCGTCGGCGTGCGCCTTGATGTATTCGGCGTGGGTGACGCCGTGCTGCATGCCGAAGGCCGGAGCCAGCCTCGCATTCAAGTCGATCAGGGCCGCCCAGTCGTGGCTCTTGCGGTCAACTGTGCGCGTCGTAAAGACGCCGCCTTCGTGCATCACCTGCATCGGCGGCTTGCCGTACTGGTGAGCCGCCGCAAACACAACCTGTCCTTCGCTCACAATGGAATCGACATGGTAGATGTCGCCGGGCACAAACTGCTCAAGAACGTAACGGCTCTGCAAATCGCCCAGTTCGTCGAGCGCCCGCCAGAACTGCTCCGAATCGTCAATCCGCCGGATACCCAGGGCCGACGCCTCAGCGCGTGGCTTCAGCAGCCAGGGTGCGGACACACTGGCCATGTACGCGCGTAAATCATCGTAGTTGAAGACGCCGCAGAACTCTGGCGCCGCAAAACCCTTCTCCCGCGCCATCGTGCGCATCGCCAGCTTGTCGCGGTAGCAGTTGGTCGTACTGATGTTCATACCCGGCAGCCGCATGTGCTCGCGGACCTGTGCCGCCGTCTCCTGGTCGAACTCATCCAGCGCCACCACGCGATCGAACTTGCGCCCCCGCGCCATCCACGAAACAGTGTTGAGGATCTGTTCGAGGCTCAGCCCCTCAGGCATGGTTGCCAGATCCTCGATCGCCTCCTGCGGCCAGTCGGCGCGGCGCAGCTTTTCCACAGTCAGCAGGGTCGGCTTCACGCCCATCTCCGCGCACTGTCGCAGAAAATCCTGCCCCTTCTCATAACTTGAAATGCAGAGAATCCGCTGCGTCGTCTCCGGCATCCTGTCTCCCCCCGCAGGCAATCCGCCTCTCACCCACTCTTCAGTGCGCCGCAAGAAGCGCCTACCTCAACCGGAGGCAGCCTCGGGTGAGATAGTTCTACCATAGGCACTGCAAAGCTAACGTCTGTTGGATGCTGGAACCCACCGCAATGATCTCCGCCCACGCCATTGTCGATCTGCAGGACCGGCTTACCCGCGACTGGCACACCGATTCGGGCCCGGCTGACGACGGTTCTTCCGATGCCCCCGGCTGGATGACCCGCGTCGCCCGCCAGCATCGTGCCAACTTCGACCTGTGGCACATCGAAGACGAGGCACGCACGCCGGGCGCTACCGACTCCGAACTCGCCGGCGTGAAGCGCCGCGTAGACCGCACCAACCAGTTGCGCAACGATCTTGCCGAAGAGCTCGACCGCGCCCTGGTCGAGTGGCTGGCTCCGCAAAAACTGCCCGACCCCGGGGCTCCCCTGCACTCGGAGTCGCCGGGGTTGATGATCGACCGCCTTTCTATCCTGTCGCTCAAAATCTTCCACACACGCGAGGAGGCCGAACGCACCGGCGCACCGCCGGGCCACGCCGAGCGCAACCGGGAGCGGCTTGCTATTCTTGTGGAGCAGCGTGCCGACCTGGCTGCCTGTCTTGACACACTGTGGCGCGAGACCCTGGCGGGTATACGCCGATTTAAACTCTACCGCCAGCTTAAGATGTATAACGATCCTTCGCTCAACCCGGCGATTTATCGCACAGCTCGGGAAACTGCAGGCTCCTGACCGGCCAACGTGCACGGCCCATTTGACGTACCGAGGCGTTCTGGGTATAAAAGGGGCTCAAGCAGAGCAGCACCCAGACAAGTGCATCCAATACTCCGACTCCAAAACACTTGGTCTGATTGAAGTACCGATGGCAAATCAATGACGCAAGAGGCCAGAACAGCGGCAGCCAGCCGCAAAAAATCCCCCGCCCCGGTCGCAAGACCCAGCAGCCACTCTTCCACGGCGACGGCTCCCGTCCTGCAGCACTACCAGGCGGCCGTGCAGCTCGTGCAACAGGGCAAATACGAGAAGGCCATCGCGGCCTTCGAGAAGGTATTGTCCGCGGCGCCGCCCGAGATCGTTGAGCGCTGCCGCATGTACGTTCAGACCTGCAAGCATCAGCTTCAAAAAGCGGGTCTCGCCTTCCCGACGCCTGAAGAGCGCTACGATTATGCCGTCTCTCAGTTGAACGGCGGCTTCTTTGAAGAAGCCACCGAGCAGCTCAAGGGCATCATCGGCGACTATCCCAACGCGGACTACGCATTCTACGGACTCGCCCTCATCGACTCCATCACGGGACGTGCGCAGAGTTGCCTCGATAACCTCTCCAGGGCCATCGAGCTTAATCCCAAGAACCGGCTGCAGGCTCGCGCAGACAACGACTTCCAGAACATGGTCGATGACCCTCGCTTTACCGAGTTGCTGTATCCTGAGATTCCGTAGAATCTGGGATCTCTGTGCCGTTGCCGAAGACAGCTTCCTCCAAGTCGCGTACTTCTCCTTCATCATCTGCCTCGCGTGAAGCTGCCGCGAGGCCTCTTCGCGTTGTAGCCATCGGCGGCGGGACAGGCCTCTCAACCCTGCTGCGCGGCCTTCGCAGGCACGTGAGCGTACCCGGCCAAGCGGGCACAGATGCCTCGCCCATCTCGGCGCTCGCTGCGGTTGTTACGGTCACCGACGACGGCGGCTCCTCCGGCCGCCTGCGCAAGGACTTCAACATGCTGCCGCCGGGCGACCTGCGCAACTGCATGGTGGCGCTCAGCGAAGAAGAGGATACGCTCGTCCAGCTCTTCTCCCATCGCTTCCGCGCCGGCGACGCCCTCGAAGGCCATAACTTTGGCAATCTCTTTGTCGCGGCTCTCACAGAGATCACTGGAGATTTCGCGCACGCCATCCAGCTCGCGTCGCGAATTCTGGCCACGCGCGGCAGCATCTACCCCGTCACTACCGCCAACGCCACGCTCGTAGCGCGCATGGACGACGGCTCCGAAGTCCGCGGCGAAACCAACATCACCGCCAGCCGCCACCGCATCGCCGAGCTGACGCTCGACCCGCCCGGCGCAGCCGCACTTCCGGCAACCCTCAAAGCCATCGAACGCGCCGACGTCATCTCCGTCGGCCCCGGCTCCCTCTATACTTCTCTGATCACAAATCTGCTCGTCAAAGGGATCCCCGAAGCGCTGGCCCGCGTGCGCGGTACACGTGTTTACATCTGCAACCTGATGACGCAGGCCAACGAAAGCCTCGGCCTGACAGCCTCAGAGCACATCGAGCGGATCTACGAACACACCCGCGCGCCCATCTTTGATTACGCAATCGTCAACACCGCACCCTTCTCGCCTCAGGTGCTGGAACGGTACGCCCAGGAGAACGCCTCCCCCATCGTTGCCGACATCGAACGCATCGAGACCATGGGAGTCAAGGTGATTGCGGGAGACTTCGCCAGCGTGGAAAATGTCGTGCGCCATGCCGCCAATCGCGTAGCCGACGCCCTTCTTGCAATGGGACAGTCAGGCAAGAGGCGAAACTGAGTTACGCCCAGCACATGAGCCGACAGCACTCATGGTGCCGAGTGCGGCATAGCTCCCGTCTCGACCGTTCGCTTGAGTTGCCCGCACGCCGCAAAGATATCGCGGCCGCGGGGACGGCGCAGATAGACCGGCACCCCCTCGGCCACGAGCGCGCGTTTGAAAGCCTCAACTCCCTCAGGCTGCGGCATGGCATACGGAATCCCCGGCCCCGGATTCCACGCAATCAAGTTAACCTTCACCGGCAGTCCGGTTCGCCGCACCAGCCGTGCCACCTCGGCCACATGCTCCGGCCGATCTGTCACGCCGCCCAGCAGGACATATTCGAATGTGATCCTTTCGCGTGAGCGGAGCCGCACCTGCCGCACCGCGTCGACTACGGCTTCGATCGGCCACTTCCGATTCACCGGCATCACTTCGCTGCGCACTGCGTCGTTCGGCGCATTCAGGCTGATGGCCAACTTCGGCCGCACCTCGGGCGGCTCCTCGGCGAGGCGCTCGATCCCCGGCACGATTCCCGAGGTCGAAACTGTCATCCGCTGCGGGCTGATGCCCACCTCTTCCACAAGCAGGCGCACTGCCGCCATCCAAGGGTCATAGTTCAGCAGCGGTTCGCCCATGCCCATGAAGACGAGATTCAGCCGGTCCTTGCCCAACTCCACACCCTGCCGGTCAAGTACCGCAACAACCTGCCCGGCAATCTCGCCTGCCGTCAGGTTGCGCTGCAGGCCCAGCTTGGCCGTCAGGCAAAACTGGCAGTTGACCGCGCAGCCCACCTGGCTCGAGACGCAGATCGTTGCCCTGTCCCAGCTGCGCCCCTCCTCCTCGCTGCCGTCGCCGGTCTCTCCCCCGTCACCCTCGGGCATCCAAACCGTCTCCACGGTTTCAGGGCCTGCCACCCCTTCCACAAGATAACGTTCCGTACCATCCTGCGAGACAAACACCTGCCCGATCCGCGGCCTGCCCACCCGCCATCCTTCCGCTTGCATCCGGCCGCGCAACAACGCCGGCAGCGTTGTAATGGCGCCGAGTTCCGTAACCCTTTGGCGATAGAGACCTTCTGCCAGCTGGCGTCCGCGCCAGCGCGGTTCGCCAATCGCCGCCATGCAGGCAGCCAGAGCCTCAGCATCCTGGCCGAAGAGGGCGCGCGTGCTTCCCTCGGCCAGCCCATTGGTGTCTAATCGAACAAGTTGATTTGTTTTGGCGCTCACGACTGCGCCCAGCATAGAGCATTTCGCATCCCCCTGCAGCCTTCACAGCCCTCAGGGCTGAACACGTTCCAGGTACGTGCACTACGGGCGGACCCCGGAGCTCCGCCACAGGCAGCTTGGCCTACAATCGGACTCGAAGCGACACCATGAGCACTGAGCGCAATCTTCGCCGCACCGTTCTTCCCAACGGCCTGATCATTCTGACCGAGCGCATGGACCATCTTCGCTCCGTCGCCATGGGGGTCTGGATCAAGTCTGGCTCGCGGTGCGAGCCGGCCGAGACCAACGGCATCTCCCACTTTGTGGAGCACATGGTCTTCAAGGGCACGCGCTCGCGCTCTGCCCAGCACATCGCCCGCGAGATGGACTCCATCGGCGGAAACCTTGACGCCTTCACCGGCAAGGAAACCATCTGCTTCAACGTCAAGTCGCTGGCCGAGCATGTGCCCATCGCACTTGACGTGTTGGCCGACCTTGTCCTGAACCCTACCTTCGCCACCGGCGACATCGAGCGCGAGCGCGGCGTCATTCTCGAAGAGATCAAGATCGACGAAGACAACCCCGACGTCCTCGTCCACGAACTCTTCACTCAGAATTTCTGGAAAGACCATCCGCTGGGCAAACCGATCCTCGGCACTACGGCTACCGTGGGCAAGCTCGACCAGCAGAAACTCTTCGACTATCACGGCGGACGCTTCCTCGGCGGCAACATGATCTTTTCGGCCGCCGGCAACCTGGAACACGATCAATTTGTGGAATCGGTCACGCAGAAGTTCTCCACAGTACGCCTGGGCGACGCCGCTCATGAGGAGCGGGCCCCCGAGGCCAGCGCGCGCATCATTCTGCGCAACAAGAAGGCGCTGGAGCAGGTGCAGATCTGCCTCGGCGTGCCCTCGCCACCCATCACCGACGGCAACCGCTACATCACCCTGATTCTCAACACCGTCCTCGGCGGCGGCATGAGTTCCCGGCTCTTCCAGACCATTCGCGAAGAGCGCGGCATGGCCTACTCGATCTACTCTGACCTGAACCCCTATCGCGACACCGGCACACTGTGC
>Ga0335073_10007481_pt1 | contig 15314 bp, 15 predicted proteins | sample Lox_Sample_22_FD_207093 | JGI IMG/M metagenome (GOLD analysis project Ga0335073, IMG submission 207093) | Soil microbial communities from Loxahatchee National Wildlife Refuge, Florida, United States - Lox_Sample_2.2 | ecosystem: Environmental > Terrestrial > Soil > Wetlands | place: USA... | reverse complement strand
AGCTGAGTTTCAATATCCTTGGGAATTGTCTTCCTTAGGCTGTTCGCCATGTCCTGCGGTAGTCGAAGAATTGTGTGTTCAAATCCTATCCATCAGTCACAAGAAGAATTCCGGAGGCTACCCAATTGTTTGACCCACCGCCCTACCTCGGCCGCTTCCTTCGCGCTTTCCTCACGCACTCCATGATCAACTGTCAAGGCAATCACCTTTTCTGGCCACTTGGTTCGCTCCCGGTGCTTTTGTAGCAGAGTACATAGAGCCATGCTATCTGCTCCTCCAGAGACTGCGACGCCTACAATTAGAAAGATGCAGGAGAATTTATGACGAACCGATTCTGTCGACCCTCGTTCCATTGTTTATGCAATACTTGGCGAGTTTGGCGGAAAAGTCCAATAGAGGGACTGGCGAAGACCGAATCATTTCTCTTCAAGTCCACAGTCACGTCGACTACGAACAATTCATACCTCCATGCATAAGTGATGCTCGCATAGAACAAAATTTCGACGCAAAAACGTTTGTTTTCAGATCGCCCTGAAACGAACGGATCTACAGCCGATCAACCGGGCTCAACAAAGTGGCAAAGAAAGAACAAGTATGCTCACGAATTAAGAAAATGAACCTGAAACGACCACCGCACCGAAGGATGGACATGTTATATTATAATAAGACAAAAAAGATGAAGAGGACTAGCCGGATCTCGTTACGGATATATCGCCATGCGGAAAACCAATCCCACACTCCTTCCTCATTTCACTCACTCCCTGACTGCAGAATCTCATTTACTCCCTTGCCTCAGACACTCCGGATGTAACCTCAAAAGAGGTAAACGAATAAAACACTACCTCAAACAGAACTTCCAAAAACAGAGAAACCGTTCGAAAACAAAAAGAGGAAAGAATAAGAATCCTTTCTAAAACTTCCCCTCAAGTACATGTGCGCTGTTATCCCAATCATTAACAAAAACCATTTATAACTATGCCAAATATGCTGATGGTAACCTGATTACCAAGATGATGTCCATTGAAAATGTAAAAGTGACCTCCTCAATGATATCGTTTGCCAGTAGTATTACCACTATGTGAAGGTTCGTCCTGTAGTCCGCCTGCCCATGAATTCCCTAATGATACACCCGACTTCGGCAGTGAGAGAGTTCGACCTTTAGAGTCCCGCAGAATGAAAGTGCTTGGAGGGGGTATTTCGTCTTCGGGTTCCTCGTGACGACGTCCGTTGGGTTGTTGTTGGTGTTCATAGGTTTGCGGAAGTCTTTTATTATATGAGGGGCTTTGAGAAGGGCCTTGCGCTGACGAACCGCTTACTGGAGTCGGTTGTTGATATCCCGTATTCCCGTACCCGAAGTCCATGTCATGGCCTTGTGGGATGGTCTATTACATTAGTGAAATGATCCTCATAACAAGGGATGCGGTGAGATACATCATCTCCATCATCGTCGTACTCTGCACCATAGTAATCTTCGCCATAGTAATCTGGCTGATCATCCGATGAATAGAATACGTGATCCTCATTCTGCGATTGTTGTACATAGGCCTCATGCACCGGCTGCTGTTGTTGCATTTGTTCCTGTTGTTGTACAGACGTCTGCGCAGCCGTTTTATTAATCAAATTCAAATATCCATACATAAAATTACTCAGTAACACTTGTTGGAGTAATGGCCTTCGAGGATTCGCCAATTTAATATGCGATAAGCGGTATATTGCCCTTTCCACATGTATTGGGAATCGTGTGTAGTAGAAATTGATGACGGGAGGACCGACTGCGGTGGATTGAACGGACCATCCGCCTGGACCGTGACGTTGGTATTGCGAGCGATCTTGAGTGCCTGATTGTGTTGAAGCTGCATTATCTTGGGCTTTAGATTTCTGGTCCTTGGATTCTGATTTCTTTTTGGAACCGAATAAAGAGGAGAAGAGACCTGATTCTTTCTTGCTTACTGGCTTCTGTGATGGTGGAGGTGGGGAAGGAGTAGGTGCCGTTGCCGCTATTATAGGTTTGGCAGCCTCGACTACTGGTGCTGGTAATGGCTTACGTTCAATAGATTCCACTGGACCAGGTAATTCTGATCGGAACTCAGTTTGCTTCGAAGGATCTGGGAAAGTAGGCGATCGCTTCGGTTTCAGCTTGTTTAGAGGTTTCTCCTTTGGTTGTTCGTCCTCGGATGATGAGGTGAATAGTCGACTCCACGGTCCCTTTTTGGATTGGGGTTGTACAGCCGGTTCTGAGGGCGGAGGTGGTGGTAAGGGTGCTTGGAGAGAAGAAGGTTGGGGAGGAAAGGTCGGTGAGACTAGTCGAGGAGTTATAGATTCCACAGGAGACTTTGGACTTGGTAGCGGTGGTGTTGGAGAAAGTGGAGAGACAGGAGACTTCTTTGGTGGTCGTTCGGGCAAGATATCTTTAGGAGGAAGATCCTTAGGCGGTAGCTCTATGGGTGGTAACTCTTTAACTGGGGAGAGGAGAGGAGGTTGTAATGCTTCTGGAGCTTCCACCGTCAAGCGACGTAATGGAGGTCGCCGTAATTGTCGAGGTTGAACTTGACCTAATACTATCGGTTCGTCAGTTGGAAGTAGTGGTTCTGGAGATGTATGTATTTCGGGTATCGTGGGCGGCAGACCTTGCAAGTCCAGTTTGCCTAGAACCGCTGGAGCACTTATTCTCGACTTATCGATTTCAAGTTGTAGGGGGGTCTCCAGTTCACTGGGTATCCTTTCCAGTTTCAATCCAGGCAATGATTCACTTCTTTCACGGGACGGTGACGGCATAGCCATCTGCAAATCCAAATCCGCGGGTGACTTTCTTCCATCTTCCTCCGGAATTGATGACGTTGATATTCGTGATAGCTCCTTCTTTGGCTCGGAAGCTCTCCTAGCAGATCGTGCTGCCATGGCTCCTCTTCGAGCATTACGCATACTCGTATGAGCAGACCTCTTCAGCGTACCCTTGCTAGGCATCAATGGCGTCTCACCCCCAATAGCAGGAACTTCAGGAGTAATGGTCGGCGAAGCTTCAAGTGACTCAATCCCCTCTCCAGAAATCGGCCGTCCTTGTCTTTCTAATGCACCCTCCTTAATCAATGCCTCCAACTTTTCTAATTCCGCAACAGTAATCATATGTCTTTCTGTCGGCTGTCCTTGGTTGCGACTTGCCCGACGTTCCAACTCTTTATGTCCTGCATCGGAATAATGGGACCATGACTCTTCGTCAGAGGCATCGATTTGTCTTGATAATATTGATTTGGAACGAGATAGGCCTCGGGTGGGTCCTCCACTTATCGATTTGACTCTACTTATTGCACCAGTTGCTTTAGTTTCTTCAACTCGCCGTTGCACGAAATCTTTCCAATCGTCGTTGGCTGCAATTTCAGGATGTAAATGGGCTAACCATCAGTCAAATCAAGAAAATCGAACTACCTGGAACCCATAATAATCTTGCGGCATCTTCATCCAATCCAGCCTGCGCAAGAGCTGTGACATTGGGAATTGATACTCTGTTGTTGGACGGTAAATCCGGATCAGACACAAGATTACTCGCGTCAAGTGACATTCTTTTGAAAGCTTGTAAATTCGATAGCTCCTTTGCTATTTCATCTGGAGAAGAAGGTGACGAGCCATCGTCATCGCCCTCTAATCCTGACAATGGTAGCTGTGCAGTAGGGAGTTGTGGCGGGGGTGACGGCTGTCTCAATCTAGGTCGATTCAGAGTAGGACTTTTCTTTTCTCGTTCAGACGATGAGGATGAGGAACTCCCCGAAGATGGGCTTCGTTGGTATGTTGATCCCTCGGGTGTAGACTGTATACTTGAATTACTCCGTGACGTATCGCTAGTAGTAGAGACGGACTGGACAGGTTGTACAGGGGGTCTAGGTACACGAGTTGCGGCTCCAGGAGTTCGAACATCCTTCCTTCGCAACGGAGCAGGATATCCATTAGGTGGTCCCATTGTCGAAGTAGAAGAAGTACCAACAGGCCGCCTAGAAGGTGGTGACGAAGAAGTATGGTGATTGATATCTTGATACATGCCTGAAATGTAATCTGTTGCATGTTCATTTGCTTCGTCGAAGGAGCGAACACTGCTCACGGACGGTTGTCCGCGCTGGTGTTGTGCTTGATTCATCAATATTCAATTAGAACCACACGACAATTATTTCTTTAGACAAAGTGCATTCCATCCCAATCGCTCTCTGGATTTATTGTTTAAGGTTGTTGAGGGCCCCTTGCGGTGGCAAAAGCGAAAGTAACTAGGATCGATGTAACACTGCGTATATGGTTGATAAGTCGGGTATACAGGAGGGATATTAGTGCATGTACTTTCCTATGCCGTGAACGACTGTTACTGTTGGTCTCCTACTCGCGAAAGTATTGGCAATCACCTCGTCCAAATCAGTATTGAAGCACTCACAGGCTGGAGGGCGGATGGAGTTTACCTTGTTGGTACTCGGTGACGCAACCAAAAATTACGATTGAAGTGTAGCAGGTGTAAGATATGAAGATGGTGATGAAGAGAGTGAATGAAGCCTGGTTGCGAAGGGGCCAAGTTAGAGTTGAGGTGAGAAAGGAGGGATCAAGCAGTGAAAGCGTACTGGTAACAACAGGTAAAAAGGAGTACGGTAGTATAGAAGGTAAAATAAAGGTAAAAACGGTATTGCAGATGAATGTTCACCATAGGAACCCTAACCCTCGGAGTTACCGCTCATTACGCTCCTGGCTCCTAATTACAATTTGAAAAAGTTTTACATTTCTCACGCCGGACTTGGACAACTGCCAATACCATTCTCAAAATAGGGACTCGACTGCATGCAGCAGAGTCGGCCATTATATAGCTGCAATTCTCGACGTTCTTTCTGTTTCGGGTGCCCTTGAGATGTTGAATATTTCCTTCTTCCTATATCGCGGTCCTCTTTTGTTTTGGCAAGATCATCCTAACTCCTGAATTTGTCCGGGCGACTGCAGAAAAGCATTGAGCACGAGGCGAGGTTTGCTCTGTGATTCAACAGAAGTGACCAAACTATCGCCCGCCTCATCCCTGGCGAAAGACCTCAACTCCCTTGCCCTGGAACGCCGTGACTGCCATATCTAGATACTCATTCCTGATAAGAATGTAATCCGTATTGTACGTGCTAAGCGCGAATATCGGGATGTGTTTCTGAGCCAAGATCGTTGACAACTTGGCAAGTAATCCCGTTACCCCTAATATGAATCAGCCAGCCTGAAGACGCGTCAGTAGGGCCATACCAAAGTCAATTTCTGGCCCCTCTTTCGGTTGGACTTTGATCATGACAAAATCTTCTTCCTGCCGGGATTCATCATCATGACAGTATTTCAGGGAGAAAGGATTTCCATGTTGTGGTGCAATAACACTTAGCTCTTCGGAGGTGATCGTTATCGAACGGAACTCGGAAGAAGTTTCGTCGGCCGCATAGGCTGTGAGGAGATCCTTCCAGGCTGATCTGGGGTAGCGGGTGACTGTATAGCGTTGTCTACCATCGATTGAGAGATGGAAATTGAATTGTGTACCGGCAGACGCCATCAACTGGAAGTCGGATGCTTAAAGTGATCTCCTGATCCGGTTGTCTTCGGGGAGTGCGATTAATCAATCAGCCTTAGGTTGTTGGTTGGTACCTTATTTAATTAAGGTACGGAGTCCCCCGAAGCCAACAAACACATTGAGCGCCGCTAGATTTTTTTCTGAGGCAGTCACACTAGCAATTCTCAGGACCTCGTGTCCCATATCTCAAAAAGTTTATTCCTAAAGAAATATCCTTTTTTAGCACCGTTCATGCAAGCCATCGTTAGAAGCCACGTCCAAAACTTCCGGGTTCCCCGCATTGATAATTTGTCTCACTGATGCTGCTGCTGCATGACGACGATTTCCGTATCCCGGGACCCGATGTTTCTATGCAGCATTGCACATACATCCCGAAACTATACATGATACACAGCGGAACATTTTTCGAAAATTTCTGGTCCCGTGGATGTCCTGTGCACAAACAATGAACTGGGTGCGTAATTTTTGTCACAAGATGCAATGAACGGCATATCACACGCTCGTCATCTCCCTTTATATTCGGGTGCTTGCGTTGTTCCGTGTGTCCGTCCGCTATAATAGCAAGGTTAGCTGTAGCCCAAAGTACGGAAATTGTGATGAGCCTTGTTTACAATATCTTGATATAGCATTCGTCGGAAGATTTCACTGCCATTCGTCAATCCACGCGAAGCATAAGAAAGACTTGGTTGTTTCATCCGCCCGATCGCAAAGTACTTATAACGGGCCGGTTTCCTCTTTTTAGTCCTTCGTCAACCGCATTCATTGTACAATGGAAATGGAACCACTTTCACCTTTGCCCTCACCTCTTCAAAGTCCAACGGCTAAACCACGTCTCCATCTCACCATTCCCTCTTGGACAATTACTCTTCCTCCCTCCTCCGACTCTCCTCCCCCCGAATACTCTCAGGGCGGCTTCTCAGCATACTCTCAAAATACTCTTTCCGCGATCTCCTCCGCATCCACCTATTTCTCTCCATCTGCCTTCTCCACGCGATCCAACTTGCTCTACACAATAAGTCAACTTCCAGACCACGTTCTTTCTCCCTCCCACTGGAAACAACATTCCAACCAAATTACACCAATGGCATTGTTTTATTTAGTTCCTGAGACAGGAGTCACCGTTCAAGTCACAGGATACGCAAACGGACAATTCGTGGTGAGATTGTTGGCGAAACAGACAAATGAAGTCCGTGGAAAGGAGGGTGAAGGGGAGAGAGAACCGGTTGTTGCTATTAGTGTTTCTGGTGGGATTGATTATGAGGGAGAGAGTATGGATGTTCCGGCTTGGAAGGTTAGGGAGACCTTGATCGAGAGGATCATTTGGAATAGGAATTTGGATTGAGTTAGCAATGGGAATGGGAATGTGGTTGAGTTATGTACATGCTGGGAAAAATAAAGTTATATTGGCATCGTAGGCCCAGAGTCTTGTCTAGAATGAAAAGGGTTTCTGTTAAGGATCTTTCCCCTGAGAGTTTCTGTTTGGGTGTTCTTAACATTGTTGTCGTGAGACTGTCAATGACGGTGCCTGAACCCAAAACAAAAGCAGAGCGGACCAGCAATCGTCCGGCGCATTACAACTTTTGAACGCCGATCAACAACACCCGTCATCACAAATCGATCAACATCCAAAACAAAACGATTCAGCAGCAAGCAATCCATCAAGCGTCATTGTCCAGCCGTCAAAACACGAATGTCGTAAACCTGAAGTCTCGAGTACAGTATCGACGTATTTGTGATGGAAGAGATACTGTTACGCGTCGGATCGCAGGCTGCCAATTTTGCCATTCGAAGTGGATTGGGCTACGCAAGTAAGTTCGCATTTGTTCAAGTCAGCAAGTACATCCAGGTATCTGTTTCCCAATCCATAATTTGAATGACGACTCACTGTTGACAGGGAGCCCCTGATGAAGTTACTCCTGAATTGGAGAAATTGAGAAGGAGATTGGAGAATAAGATCAAGGTTCTTTTCTCATTATGAGACATCAACTCATGCATAGATTGTCACGCCTGCAATTGACTTGATTGAGAGAATGTACGTGATTGACGTATCGGATATGACTAATGATTAGTGCTGCTAGAGGAAATACGAGTCTTGCGAGTACTGTACAACTTACAACTGCACTTCGTCACGATATCAATGAATTCGGCCAAAAAGTCACTGAAGCAACTGAATCGCAATCCTCAAAATCGAAATCAAAAACGACTAGTGCAAGAGATACAGATAGAGTCTTGGAATCCATGAGAGACCTCTTGAGACGAATTGAAGATGTACGTTGCCTCCCCTCGTGGTATTGAATGTATGACTAATGTATGTAGGCTGTTCCGTTAATTTCGTTAGCGTTAACGACAAGTGGAGCTAATTTATCATCTTCATTACCCGATACTGTGTCTCCTTCGAGATTATTACAAGCTTCTTCACTACTACGTTCAGCAGACGAATTGTTCGAACAGAATAGGAAACCAGTTCAAGTAGGACCTACGTTCATTGTCAAATTCTACTCTATTTTCACAAGTCATGCGAGGGTATCTAGTGTAAAAGATATTCAATGGAAAGAGGAGTATGCTAAATGTCGAGTGAGTATTGTAAGAGTACCGTCAAGAGCACACAAGGATGACGGCATGAATAGAAACTCTGCGGATGAGGCTCGATTTAGTGATGTTCCTGAAGGATATGAGTACGAATTGAGACTTGTGGAAGATTTGGATGATGGACGTTATCACGATGAAGTGCAAAATATGAGTAGGAAACAGATGAAAAGTATTATTTCTGAGAAGGGATATATTGAAGGACGTGTAAGACATATTCCCGTTCATAAGGTACTCATCTCTCTTGCTGTATTGACGGTTAGATTGCAAGATTATTTTATGAACATGCAGGGATTTTGTTGAATTTAGGAGAATCGTTGTCGCCAGTGTTGATTGCGAAGATTCAACATGCAGCTCCTCATCCACAAACTGTGCTCGAGAGATTCACGAATCCTGGCGATGAATCGGAAGAAGAATTCCTGACGGGACTTGAATCGGATTATGAAACTGAGGAAGAGGAAGTTACTGAGAAAGGTGCATGGATGGGTGACATTGAATGGATTGCATTCGAAGTATTCCAAGACGATGACTCTGATTTCGAAGACGAAGATTCTGAAGATTCTGAAGACAATGAAGTTGGAGAAGATCTGGTTCCAGCAATGTCCTCATTAAAACTTGATGAATCGCCAGTTATTCCACCTTCATCTCAACCAGGAGGACTCTTAGGCTTAAACCAACACTCCTCGCTATCCTTGTTAGAATACATCCTCCGTCTAGCAGCCTTACAAACCTTCGAACAACAATCCCACATGTACCTCTCAGACGAACATATAGTCCTCTTCCTCCGCGACGACAATCCTACAACCCGCCAACAACCCACCCTCGTCGAACAATCCGACCGTCCCAACCTGCATCGTCGAGAAAGTATCCTCTCCATCTCTAGCGACTTTTCATCTCGCGCTATCCCCAATACCACTCATGCAGGATTACCTCTAAGTCCCCCTCACAGTGAAGAAAATGAAATTATGTCCTCACTGGGTGCTCGCGCAATTACTCCGACGGCATCCTCATCTCCGATTCCGTCGGAAAAAGTCGCCGAAAAGCCGGGTGCTAGGAATCAAAGAAGTCATCTTGAACGTGCTATGGCTGCTGATTATGATCCTATGACACTTATGACGCCTCTTTCCAATCGACGAGTTACAAGGGGCAAAGTACGACAGAAGCAATTGATCATACAGAAACGCAATACGGAAAATTTGAAGATTAGGTCGGTGCCAAATTCCGAGGAGAAGGGGGCAAATGGCAAAGTTGGTAATAAAAGTCCGTTGGCGGGGAAAGGCGGAGTAATCCCGGTCCGACGCTCGGTTTCGGCGAGCACTGCCCGTCGTCACAAGTAGAGAATTGTCATTTTTCTTTCGTTTATGCAACTGTTCTATCTGCAGGATTTCGGAGTTTGTTTGTTTCGGAGAATTTGGTCACGTTAGGTGGATTGTTATCTTTCGGTACTAGCATGGCAATGAGCGATTGGTTTGAAAAAGGTGGGATATTCTGAAAGGAAGCAAATTTAAATTTGTGCTTTGATCGCTTGTGATGAAGATACAGTAGCTTGTAAGTGAGTATGCACGGAGAATCAGGAGAGAGTTTTTGATTTAATTTTGAAACGGCGAAATTTTGCACGGATTCAGCACGCGCGTATGCTGCCGGTCATATCTTCCAAATTGTAAATTAGATTAAAGGTGTGGAGCCGCGCCGAGCACGGAGTTACTCGCGAAACGCCGGACTGCATGGCACCGAAGCGATTTCGGAGAGACCGATTCCGAGCTACGACAGTACAGTAGAATGTAAAGAGGTAAAGGCGACTGCATTTTACTTTCTAACTTTCGCCTGCAGATGATGTGCTCGCTATTCATATACCTAGTCTTTTCACCTTTAACTCCGTTGTTCTGTCGAATATAAAAATAGGAGCATTGGCAATGGTGGCCCGCCCGCATTCAACCAACCATCTCACGCAGTCGCATTCGCGGCGGACCAAATAAGATTAGAGTTACGGCACAATTTGTGCCATTTCACGAGACGGGATTCGATGCCGGACAATGCAGCCGTGGAGCTTCATCCTTTTACGCGAACGTAAATGTACAGCTGCTGCTTTGCCCAATCTCCTTGATTTCCGAGAATGGATACCTGAGCACAGCCGAGATGTGCAATGACATCACTTCCGCCAGATGATTGGCTCACATGGGTCTGCCTCCTGGCAATTCCGGGCCGAATTTACGGGTCTGTCTGCCCTGAAGGATTGCGTTTCAAAGGACAAATAAGATTCAATGCAAATGTAAAAGCCCTCCACAGCAATGTCGGCAACGTGTGCAGCTGTAATCTAATGGGAAAATAATGAGGCGGAGACGGTCCAATCGAAGTTTCGCCCAGGAAAAACCCGGCTCCGAGTATGAGCTAATCCGCCAAACTTTCTTACTAAGACCCTCTTAGCGGTAAATCTCCTGATGTGGGGTTTTTTGATTTGTGAGACTTTAGAGAGGGACCGTTTTGCTTTTTCGCTTGTGGGCCTTTTTCTCCGCACGCACGCACGCACGGTTAATTGGACAAGGGATGAACGTAGACTTCGGGTATTTCACCGGTGGAGTTTGGCCGAGCTGCCACTCCGTATGGCTGCACGTCCCTTACCTAAATGGCTAAATGCCACTGCTGGCTTTTGGCGCGGAGGAATCATAGCCGTATCCAGGATCCTGTGAGCCGAAAGCATTTTATCTGATTGAGGTCTGGCTCAATGGTAGCTATTAGAATTACGCTTGATGTAAATTGCGGAGAACGAAAGCCAGACAGACAGTCGTATTAAGTGCTCTCTATACGGAACATGATAAGTAGGCCCGATTTCGCCAATTCCTTTGATCCGCTTTTGCACGGCCGAGTGCTCGTGCTGATGATCAAGTTACTGCTCTATTTCTTCCTTTATTAGCAGCAAGGTTAGACTGGGTTATGAAATAAAATATCCACCATAGACGCTGTAACCCAATAAAACGTTAAGGTTTTATATTTACGCCTATTTGCAGACACACTTTGCTGTCGGTCGGCGAGGTTTGTTCCGATCGATCCGTTTAGGAGGTTGCCCTTTAGTCCACTTGCCATATTATTAAATGCCGACAGCAGTTCTCTCGATATATCCATCCAACTAACTTTTGTTCATAACCGCCGCCGCCCTTCTTATTCTTCTTTGTTCATTCTCCCCATCCATTTTATCCCTAAACAAAGTTTGGTTGTCGATTCACTACTCCCTCGTCTCTTCAGGGAAATTTATCAGACTGATTTTATTCGCCATCACGGATAAAACGGAACCGGATATCTCCGCCTCAAAGGCGTAAATCCATTCAGGGCATTTTTTAATTGGCTCAAATAACCGGGTCCTAAGAGTGGCCCCCCGAATGATCATCCCTATTTCCGCACTTTAATCACAAGCAGTGCTGCGGGCTAACTCTGAAAAGAAAAAAAACACCTCCACTCCTCACTGCAACCACTTTCAACTCTGAGACATCGGCTGCGCCATATATCGCTCGTTTCGCGCATTAGACCCCGACATTTCTATCCCTGCGAAACTTCTCAATACCGGTGAAATGGCGACCGCTGCAGTCGCGCTTCCTCATCCGAAATCTCCGGCGGCAGGTCACGGTCAATCTCCGGGGACCCCATCCATCAAACCTCCTTCCCCTTCTTCAGCTCCCCCCGCTATGTTCGCTCCTCCGCAACAAACCCTCCCTCCGGTTTATGGCAGGCGCGATTCTGGAGAAAGTGTGAAAGACGATCATCCAAGATCTCAATCGACTCCTACCACTCGTCCTGTTTCCCCGCCTCCGAAAAGAACCCATTCCAGTGGCAATCTTCCACCATTCCTCACTACCAATGCAATTCTGTCACCGCCCTCATTTCATCCTGCAAATCATCGGACTTCTTCGCCAGAGTCGAGACGGACGAGATCTTCGGAGAATCTGTTGGGTGGGTCTTCTCCCGAGTCTTCGCCTCACCAGGGGCATGCCAGCCTTGGCGGCTCTTCTTACCTTAATGGGCAACAGCACGTGGCAATGAGACCTTCGGACCATCAACTATATTCAAATCAAGACTATGATGCTATGATGAGACCTAAAAAACGGCATAAAACCTCTCGTGCGTGCGACGAATGTCGCCGAAAGAAGGCATTTCCCACTGCAACTCCTATTCTAACGTCAGATCCGATGTGATGCGACTTCAGAAGCAAATGTAGAGCAATGCTCATCTTGTAAAAGAGCTGGCGTGAACTGTTCATTCAGTCGAGTCCCTATGAAACGGGGCCCCACAAAGGGCCTCGAAGCACAGTATGGCACCTACACTTTCTACATTATCTGACTTGCAGATACATAAGAGAACTAGAAGATCGACTTGTATCTCTGGAATATTCAGTCCAAACAAAAGGCTCTGGAAGAGAGAGTTCGCCTCCTGTGCGTCGTGTGGGTTATAATGCGGAAGGAGGGACTCCTCCTCAGATGTACGCCAAGACTCAACAACTCCAGAATGAGCCTGTAAAGTTGAACCCGCTTGGAAGTCACTCGCGAAATCATATGGACAGACTGCCACCTATCGATGCAATCCATGGCTCACCACCTCTTAGTGCCGAACGTCGTCAATCGACTTCAGATTATTTTCGCCAACCTCTGCCGTATCAGCCCCAGCCTCGGCATGACCCACTTCCCCCTCATCAATATCACCAGAATCAACATGACCGAACCCCTTCCGACCGGCGAAGTACTACCGAACCGTCAAGGAAGTTATCATTCTCAGCCCATCCTCATGACCGGTCCTCATCTTTTAATGAATCGATAATCAGAAGACCATCTGCTGTAAACGTGATCGACAAGTCTCCAGTGCCTTTAAATGCTGAGTTACCGCTTGACGAGGCTGCTATTCATCGGTATGCTCCCCTTGTAAGCCCTCCTAACTTTAGCTATTATGACACCTACCATCCCATCTTTCCTGTCCTTCCTCATAGTATGGGTAAATTACATGGCTACCTCGCTGCTGCACCATTATACTTAAGAAACTCTCTACTGCATGCAATCTACGCACTTACAGCTGTGGATCCACGTCCTGCAACACCAACATCACCTCGCTCACCTCCTCCCACACCAGCTCACATCGACCATACCCTCAAATCATGCGATGGAATTTCCGCAGCAGCTCTAAATGCCGACGAAAGCAATCAAATGAGTCTCTCTCGAAACCTACTTCACATGCAAATTCTAATCCTCCTCGCCCTGAATGCCGATAAACGAGCATTTGCCGCACCTCAAGAATTCGAACCTGGAGTTACCGGTGCAACTAACCAACAAACTTATACACCACGTTTCGTAGCATCAGTTTTTGGAGCTGCATGGGGTTGTGCAAACGAACTCAGATTACATGAAAATTCATCTGCAATGATTCGGAAACGAACTCATGAACAAATGGAATCTCCTACAGAACTTATAGATCCGGATGGTGAGGATAATTTGGCTAGACGAGCTTGGTGGATTCTTGTCATGTTGGATCGGTGGAGAGCTGTTTCTACTTCTTCAATGCCGTTAATTTCCGACGACAAGATTTATTTGAAGGATAGTGATAGACAGGTTTTGGGTGAGTCCACGTATCATCTTGTTAGACTGTCGTGTGTTTTGGGACATATTGGGGAAGTCCCGAATTCGAACGTGTCGCCTGATGTGTCGTTGAATTTGGGACAGATTGCTAGGTTGTTGAATGGTGAGGTGGATCGAGTAAGAGAAACTGCTGAGCGGGTCATAAATCAAAATGCTATCCTTGGTGCAGCATTCTGGTACTTCCCTTTCGACTTTTGTTGTTGTAGAGGTCATTACTTACTTGTTTCTAGGCATACGAAATTACTTATTGTTTCACATACGTCGGAAACATTCCAGTCGCATGGCAATGTGTATCATGCCCTGTTGTCAGCTGCAAAAAGAGTCGTCGATCATCTCCAATTATCACGGATTATCAATTCAAATAGTCCTGTGGTTCATCATATTGTTGGATTCTTGACGGTTGTCCTCGTTCGATTAAGTTCTGTTAGCGACACACGAGATGAAGCTCATAAACTACTTCTCGATCTTGTCGCTGATCGGAAACAATCTCAATTCGATCCTGATCGAGCAGGTCTTCTTGTGGAAGGTTATGAAATCATTGTCAAGAAATTTATCGACCATTCAAATGGCAGACGACATAATGATTTGGCCTATCGACGCGAGTCTGATGCTCAATACAACGATTCCAATGGAATTGGCGGTCTAGCACATTTAGCTGAATTGGCAGACAGAGAGTACTCAGAAAGACAGTATCATCAAGTCAAATCGGAAGCTTGGCGGAATATTGGTGGAGAAGAAGGATTAGATACAATGGTTAAAAGACAGGGATACTTGTATGCCTTACAGACATTATTGCAAAGTAGGTGAGTGTGGGACTTCTTATGATATTGGTTTTGTTTTCGGGGGAGTGTTATGTTTTACATTGTCGAATTTTTCAGGGACGTTTTCGTATAAAAGGGAGAGGCTTGACTGGAATTGGGGGTCTGGGGACGGTGACATGGATGTGAAACGTGTCGAGGTTAGGGCATGTGTGTATGCTTTCAACAGAATTTGAATTTGCTTTCGGAAATCCTTGATATCACGTTACCGAGATTAGTATACATTTCTCGTACAATGCTTTCCTCGCTCCAATGTACTATCGTATTTCACCGATGTCCTTGTAGATGCGGATCCCATTGACGGATTAATTCTTCAACAACCATGATTGCTCGAAGATTCCCCTTTCGATGCAAAAGGATGAAGCGAAGGTCTTTCCGATGCTGAACCGAATTATAAGCGTTCCGTCGGATCGCTTGCACCCCGCGTTCCTTATCTCTGCTGGCGCTACGACGCTACACACGGAACCGGGGGTCCGGATGATCCGCGGTCAGGCTCGGAACGATTTCTCGCCAGTCAAACTTTTGACCGATCTTCGAATTTAAATAGTCTTATCAACAAGGGACTAAAGCCGATCAGGAACAGCTTGTGAGACAAAGATTTGGTCAACATTTGAGAACATGGGTAAGGAATTATTTGTTGGGACTTTTGTACATTCTGTGAGTCTTGCGCAATTGGAGATTGGAGAGAATGGCGTTATTGGTGTCGAGAATGGGAAGATTGTGTTTGTTGAGAAGAATGTT
>Ga0335073_10007479_pt1 | contig 15316 bp, 10 predicted proteins | sample Lox_Sample_22_FD_207093 | JGI IMG/M metagenome (GOLD analysis project Ga0335073, IMG submission 207093) | Soil microbial communities from Loxahatchee National Wildlife Refuge, Florida, United States - Lox_Sample_2.2 | ecosystem: Environmental > Terrestrial > Soil > Wetlands | place: USA... | reverse complement strand
CCTCCAGGGGCAGGCCCGCTTCTTCTTCTGCTTCTTCCGCTTCTTCTTCTTTTACTTCTTCGGCTTCCGCTTGGCGTTCCTTTTCGCTCACGATCGGACCTGCTTCAACCACTTCGCCGCCGGATTCGAGCTGGAAGGTTCCACTCACCGCCCCCTGTGGCGCGCAGTGTTCGCGTTCTTCGGGGCTGGCGCTCTTGCCGAGCGCGACCACCTGTCCCTGGAAGCTGAGGATCTCGGGACCCGAGGTCGTGTTCGCGAACGAGAGCGCGGACTTGGGCGCTTCGTACGTGCACGCCAGCCCTTCTTCGTTTTCGATCGTGACCCCGTCGCGGCCCTTCAGGAGGCCCGCTCCCTTGCTGGAGATGCCGGCGATCCACGGCAGACCCACCGGTTCAACCACCAGCGGCCCGGAGGCGCTGGGGCATTCGTCGGGGAACACAGTCGGGTTGCCTTCCAGTTCGGCTGATTCGAAGTTGATCACGTCCGTCGTCGCGTCGTTGGTGGTGAGCGTCCCGCTGAGGGTGCTTTCGTTGCATTCGATGTTCCCCGCCGAGGAGGAGAACACGAGGTTCGAGCTGGACGCTTCGACCGGCGAGCCTGACGCGAGCGGACCGGCTGCGGTCTTCAGTTCGGTGCCTTTCGACCCGAGTGGCTTCGCTGCGGACCGCTGGGCCGGTGACATCACGAATTCGCATTCTTTCGTCGATTTCATCGTGAGTTCCGAATTCGCGAAGTTGAGCGTCTTTTTGGTGCTGATTTTTTCGGGTTTTTCCCCGAGCGTCCCGGCGAGTTTTCCGATCGCTTCGACGCTGTATTTGCAGAGTTTGTTCTTCGCCGCCTTGTAGTGCTTGCGCGGCTTGACAGTCCGTTCGAGCTGGAAGGCGACCACGGTCGAGCCCACCTGGGGCGAGAGCGTGAACGGATATTGGGCGCCTGATTGGGTGACGGTGCCTTCGAGCGCCTCGGTCTCGACCTTTTCGCCGATCAGCGTCGTGCCCTTTGGTTTTTTGGCGACGCATTTAGCGAATTCGATGCCTTCGGTGCCGATACCGAGGTGGCCTTCGAGGAACAGGTTTTTGTATGCCACCGAGCCGCTGCAGCTGATTTCGAACTTCTTTTTCCACTTCAGCGTGAACGGCGAGTTGATGCTCGAGGAAGGGCCGAGGGAGAGCCGTTCGGCCGGAAGCAGTTCGTGGCCCATCGGCGGTTCGGCTTCGACCCACCAGGTGAGAGCAAAAGCGGACGACGCCAGCGCGCCGCACGCGACCAGCGCCAAGCCGAGGCTCAGCAGGAGTCGCGTCGCGCGTCGCCGCGCGGCACCCCTCCGTGTCTTGGCTGGAGACGAGTTGATCATGGAACCCCCCTTTGTTGTCGAGTCTCCCCTGGCGCGGCGAGATGGGCGGACCGGCCACGAGCATCGATAGTGCCCCTCAGCCGGGACGCGGACGCATCCCGGTCCCGCAGTTCGTACTCCATCCCGCCCGAAGTGTCAAGGGTCACGAGCACGCGATCACGGGGTCACGGATTTCGTGTACGCTGGGCGGGTCATTCGGCCAGGGCAGCTGGCCTGGCGTGGAGAACGCTAGACAGGGGGAGGGGGATGCAGTTCCTGAGAGCCGCAACGCAGCCCGTATTCGGGAGCCATCGTCACGCGCACGATCACGCGCGACCTCGAACCGCCGCCAGGGCGCTCGCCCGGCGAAAGGCGCTCCTGCTCGTCGCCGCCGCGGTCCTGCTGGGGGCCGTTGCGACCGGCACGTTCCTCCTAGCCCGTCCCGGCTCCTCCTCGCCGGTGACCCTCCATCGGGTGGCGCCTGGCAAGAGCCTCGCGGCCATGGGCACGAGCCTCCAGGCTGCGTACTCCGCGGCAGCGGGGCGGGAAAATCCCGCATACGCGGTACGGCAATCCGCCGGCGCGCTCGCGGCGGCGAACCCGGCCCAAGGGCTGCACGCCCGCTTCGCCCCTTCGTGGGTATCGGTTTCGGCCGGTGCGGGCAGGGTCGCCATGCAGCTTCGGGGCATCGGCTACGGCTCGTCGCTTCAGCCGCTCACCGGCAGCGTCCCGAGCGCGAGCGGCAATCGGGTCTCCTACTCCCGGCCCGGGCTGCAGGATTGGTACGCCAACGGGCCGCTCGGGATCGAGCAGGGGTTCACCGTCGCCCACGCTCCCGTGGCGCGCCCGGCGGCGCCGCTGACGCTCGCGATCGGCCTCTCGGGCAACACCCGCGGGGCGCTTGAAGCCGGCGGCCACGGGCTCGTGTTCAGCCGCGCCGGCAAGGACGTCATCCGCTACACGGGTCTCACGGCAACAGACGCCCGCGGTCATGCGCTGAAGAGCTGGATGTCGCTGGCAGGCGGGCAGCTCCTGCTGCACGTCGACGCCGCCAAGGCGCCCTTCCCGATCCGCATCGACCCCTTCCTGCAGGAGGGAGAAAAGCTCACCGGAACGGGCGAGAGCGGCCGGGGCGAGTTCGGCTGGAGCGTGGCGCTGTCATCGAGCGGGAACACGGCGATCATCGGCGGCCCCACCGACGACAGCCGTGTCGGTGCCGCATGGGTGTTCACGAGATCCGGCAGCAACTGGACCCAGCAGGGCGAAAAGCTGACGGGCGGGGAAGAGATCGAAGCCGGGGAATTCGGCTCGAGTGTGAAGCTGTCCGACCCCGGGACCACGGCCCTGATCGGCGGTAGCGGCGACAACACGTTCGTCGGCGCAGCGTGGGTGTTCACCGAATCCGGCGGCAAATGGCTCCAGCAGGGCAAAAAGCTCACCGGCGGTGGCGAGTCCGGGCGCGGCGAATTCGGCGCCAGCGCGTCGCTGTCCGCCAACGGCGAAGCGGCGCTGATCGGAGGACCTCGCGACGAAAGCGCGGCCGGGGCCGTGTGGGCGTTCAAGTTCTCGGCCGGCAAATGGGTCCAGCAGGGCGGAAAGCTCACCGGCGGGGAAGAGACCGGGGCCGGCGAGTTCGGCTGGAGCGTGGGCCTCGACTCAGCCGGCGAAACGGCCGTCATCGGCGGCCCGAGCGACAACGGCTCGGCCGGTGCCGCGTGGGTGTTCGAGTACTCGGGCACCGAATGGCTTCAGCAGGGCAAAAAGCTCACGGGTACCGGCGAGAGCGGCAAAGCCGAGCTCGGCTGGAGTTCCGCGATCTCAGGCGACGGGACGACCGCGCTCGTCGGCGGCCCCGAAGACAACGCCAAAACGGGCGCCGCCTGGGTGTTCGTGGAATCGGGCGGGGAATGGAGCCAGCAGGGCGAAAAGCTCACCGGCAGCGGCGAGAGCGGCGCGGCGGAGGTCGGGTACAGCGTCGCGCTCGCCTCCGGAGCGGAAACGGCGATCGTCGGAGGCTTCGACGACGCTGCCGGAGTGGGGGCGGCCTGGGTCTTCACCCGCTCGGCGGGCAAATGGTCCCAGCAGGGAGAAAAGCTGGTCGCCAACGGCGAGGTCGGCGACGGGGACTTCGGCAACAGCGTGGCGGTGTCCTCGGAAGGGAACACGGCACTCGTCGGCGCACCCCTGGACAACGCCGGGATCGGGGCCGCCTGGGTGTTCATCCGGACGGGAGCAGAATGGTCCCAACAGGGCGGAAAGCTCACCGGCGGGTCCGAGTCCGGGGAAGGCGAATTCGGGCACGGCGTGGCGCTGTCCTCGGACGGCAACACGGCGCTGGTCGGCGGTCCGCAGGACAGCGGCGGCAACGGCGCCGCCTGGGTGTTCACCCGCTCCGCCGGCAAATGGACCCAGGACGAAAAGATCACCGGCAGCGGGGAGACGGGCAACGGGAGGTTCGGCTGGAGCGTGGCCCTGTCCGCCAACGGCGACACCGCGCTGGTCGGCGGTGAGGCCGACAAAGGCTTCCGCGGCGCCGCCTGGGTGTTCACGCAGTCCGGCGGCCACTGGTCCCAGCAGGGAGGGAAGCTGACCGGGACCGGGGAGAGCGGCAACGGGGAGTTCGGCTACGGCGTGACCCTGTCCTCGGCCGGTACGACCGCCGTCATCGGCGCCCCCGAAGACGGGGCGCGGCAGGGTGCCGCCTTTGTGTTCAAGGAATCCGGGGGCAGCTGGGCCCAAGAGGGCGAAAAGCTCACACCCGGGAGCGGCGAACCCGAATTCGGGTGGAGCGTGGCGGTGTCGGCGGAAGGGACCACCGCGCTGATCGGTGGGCCTCGTGAAGCAGGGAACGTCGGCGCGGCCTGGGTGTTCGTGGAATCGGCCGGCAAATGGACCCAGCAGGGCGAAAAGCTGACCGGCACCGGCGAGATCGGGAACGGCGAATTCGGCTACAGCGTGGCGCTCGGTTCCGAAGGCAACACCGCGCTGGTGGGCGGTCCCGAAGACAACTCCGGGACCGGCGCGATGTGGGTGTTCTCCCGCTCGGCGGGCAAATGGGCTCAGCAGGGAGGGAAGGTCACCGGCACCGGTGAGGTCCACAAAGGCGACTTCGGCTGGAGCATCGCGCTGTCGCCGAACGGCCTCAGCGCGGTGGTCGGAGGAAAGGAAGACAACCACGGTGTCGGTGGGGCGTGGGTGTTCGAAAGCGCCACCCTCCAATGGCATGGCCAGGGCGAAGTGTTCGCCGAAGGGACCCCCCAGCTGGTCACGACCAAGGGGAAGCTGACCCTGCACCTGGCCAACCACACGAGCCTGACCTGCAAACTGAAAGACAAGGAGACGCTCGAAAACCCGCATGGGGGCGCGCCCGGAGTCGATCAGACGACGGAGTTCACGCTCTCGGGATGCAAAGCCACGGAACCCGTGTGCGTGAGGGGCGAAAAGCTGAGCGTGGTCCCCGGCGGGCTCCCGTGGTCCAGCGAACTGGTGATCGGGCCGCCGATCCGCGACCACCTCGCGGGAGTCGAACTGACGGTCGAATGCACGCGCAAAGGCGTGAAAAAAACGTTCGACGTGCTCACCGGGTCGCTGACCCCGGAAGTGGGGAACAGCGTGTTCGTGTTCGCCGGCGGCTCCGGAGAACTCGCCGAATCGCTCGGCGGGAAAGCGACGATCACCGGCGAAGACACACTGAAGGGACCGAGGAAACACAAGATCATCACCGGCTAGGTAGCGCTCCGGGCCCGGGGCCAGCCCTTCCTAAGCTGGCGCCCATGACCAATCTCGGACCCTTCACCGTCAGGCGCGTCGGCTTCGGCGCGATGCAGCTCCCCGGCCCCGGCGTGTTCGGGCCGGCAAGGGATCCCGACGCCGCGCGGGCGGTCCTGCGCCGTGCCGTCGAGCTCGGCGTGGACCACATCGACACCGCCCAGTACTACGGTCCCGACGTCGCCAACGACCTCATCCGGGAAGCCCTGTTCCCGTATCCGGAGGGCCTGCGCCTGGTGACGAAGGTGGGTGGGCGCCGCGACGAGAAGGGCGCCTGGCTCCCCGCCCAGCGCCCAGACGAGCTGCGCTCCGGGGTCGAGGACAACCTGCGCTCGCTGGGGGTCGAAAGGATGGCGCTCGTGAACCTGCGCCTGATCGGCGAGGGAGGTCCCGCCGCGGTCCCGCTGGCCGAGCAGCTGGGGGCGCTCGAAGAGCTCCGCGGGGAGGGCAAGCTCGAGCTCATCGGGCTCAGCAACGTCGAGGCCGACACCGTCCGGCAGGCGCTCGAGCTGGCCGACGTCGCCTGCGTGCAGAACGGCTACAGCGTGCTGGACCGCTCCCACGAGGACGTGCTCGAGCTGTGCGCCCAGCACGACCTCGCGTTCGTTCCGTTCTTCCCGCTCGGCTCGGCGTTCACGGGCGGTCCCTCCACCCTGGCCGCGGACCCGGCTGTGACGGCCGTCGCCGCACGCCACTCGCTGACGCCCTCACAGGTGGCGCTGGCGTGGCTGCTCCAGCGCGACGAGCACATCCTGCTGATCCCCGGCACCTCCTCGGTGGCCCACCTCGAAGAGAACCTCGCCGCCGGCGGGATGGAGCTGGACGGGGAGGATCTCGAGAGGCTCGAGCAGGTCCGCCAGGTCGGCGACCCGCACCAGGCCCCGCGCCACTGACGGTCCGCGACGGCCCGTGCCGCGGGCTACGATCGCTGTGGTGGAGCTTGCCGAGGGCTATCAGCTGAAGGACATCTCCCCGCGGGCCTACGAGCATCCGGCGGACCGGGCCGCCACGGCGGCCCTGAAGGCGATCCCCTACGTGGACAGCACGGTCCGGAGGATCATCGAGTTCGGCTACGAGCGGGCCCTGCGACGGGGGATCCTCGGCTCGGCGGTGCGCCTCGGGGACGGCCAGCTGGCCGACGTCCACCGGGCCCACGAACGGGCCTTCATCACGCTCGACATGGAGCCCGTCCCGGAGCTCTACATGACCCAGCACCCGCTCGCGAACGCAGCCACGATCGGCTCGGCGCGGCCGATCGTGGTCGTCAACTCGGAGCTGGTGCGGCTGCTGGACATCGAGCAGCTGCGGGGGGTGTTCGCGCACGAGGCCGGCCACGTGCTCTCCGACCACGTGCTGTATGGGACCGCCCTGGTGATCCTCACCCGGCTCTCGATCCTGCCCGGGATCCCGGTGCCCCTGTTCCCGCTGCGGACCGCCCTGATGGAGTGGTCCCGGGCGGCCGAGCTCAGCTGCGACCGCGCGGCGGCGCTCGTGATCCGCGACCCGCTGGCGATCTGCCGCACGTTGATGGTGCTGTCGGCGGGCGGGGAGGCGGCGAACCTCGACCTCGACGTGTTCATCGAGCAGGGCCGCGAGTACCGCGAGAAGAGCTCGGGGTTCGACCGCCTGTCGCGCCTGCTGAGCGACCTCAACCTGACCCACCCGATGTCCGTTCAGCGCGTCCACGAGCTGATCTCGTGGGTCGAATCCGGGGCCTATGACCGGATCGTGGGGGGCGAGTACCCGCGACGCGACGAGCCCGCCGACGTCCGGGCCGAGGCGGGGGACGCCGTCACCCACTACTCCGAGCGGCTGCGCGACACCTTCCGCGAGCTCGCCGACTCGGTCGAGGACGCCGCCAAGCAGCTCAACGACTGGCTGCGCAGGCATCGCGACGACGACGAGTAGCGGGCCACCGGTGGGCGACCTGGAGCGCTTCGTCAAGGCCCAGGACGAGGGCGGGACCTACGAGCGGGCGCTGGCCGAGCTGCGGGACGGCCGCAAGCGGACCCATTGGATGTGGTTCGTGTTCCCCCAGCTCGCCGGCCTCGGGCGCAGCCCGACGGCGCGCCACTACGCGATCGAGTCGCTGGGGGAAGCCCGCGCGTACCTCGATCACCCGCTGCTCGGATCCCGCCTGCGCGAGTGCACCTCCGTGCTCTGCCGCCTGCGCGGGCGCAGCGCCGCGGAGATCCTCGGGGGGATCGACGCCCAGAAGCTGCGCTCCTCGATGACGCTGTTCATGAGGGCCCGCCCCCAGGAGGCCGTGTTCGGGCAGCTGATCGACCGCTACTACGCCGGCACCCCCGATTCCGCCACCGACGAGCTGCTCGGTCTGTGATGTGTGCCTCTGCACAGGTTTCTGCACCTGTTGGTTTTTCGGCCTTCCCTTTCTTCAATCTCGAGGATGTCCCGCGTCGAGCGAACCTCCCGCACCCAGCTGTGGCTTGAAGGCCTCGGGGATTGGAGCTGGCCGGGCCGCGGCGCCGCGGCCGAGGTGCTCCCGCCCGCCTGGGTCCCGGCGCGTCCGCCCCGGCTGGAGCCGGCGGCCGCACTGGCCGGAGCAGGGTCGTGGGCGGAATCCGCCCCCCAGCGCCGGCGCGGGCGCCTGTGGCTGATCCTCGGCCTGGTTGCGCTCGCGGCCCTCGTGCCGGTGCTGGCGATCCCCCATCTCGGCGAACGCCTCGGCCTGGTCGGGCCTGCGGCGGAAGTCGTCTCCCCGACCGCCGTGGAGCTGCCGCCGACGATGCTCGCCCCGCTGCCCGCCCTGATCCCGGTACATGCCGATCCCGGGGGCAGCGTGATCGAGCACGCGCGCTTCCACTCGGCCTCGCTGGGCAGCGAAGGGTCGTTCTTCGCCTACCTGCCCGCCGGCTACCAGGTCAGCGCCCGCCGTTACCCGGTGCTGTACCTGCTCCACGGTCGTGACGGGCACGCCGAAGCGTTCCTCGAAATGGGGATCCAGGCGAGCCTCGACGGGCTGATCTCGAAGCGGGTGGTCGAACCGATGATCGTCGTGATGCTCCAGGACGCTCCGGGGCTGAACAACTGGCGGGATCTCGGGACCCGCCACAGCGAGACCTACGTGGTCGAAGTCCAGGAACTGGTGGACCGGATGCTGCGCACGATCCCGGCCCGCTACGGCCGCGCGATCGCGGGCAGCTCGATGGGGGGCTTCGGGGCGATGAACGTCGCGCTGTCGAACCCGTTGCGGTTCGCGGTCGTGGAGAGCTGGCTGGGGTTCTTCGACAACCTCCACGAACCGCTCCGCGACGACCGCGCGGTGATCTCCCGGCTGGGGCTGCACGCGTTCCTCTACGGGGCCTCCGAAGACCCCGTCGCCGTCCCCAGCGAGGACCCCGAATTTGCGGCCGAACTACGCGAAGCCGGGGCCCGCGCCCGGGGCGTGATCTACCCCGGAGGCCACTCTCTGGAAAAAATCAGGGAACACCTCGACTACGGGCTCCGGTACGCCGGCCGCGCGCTGGTCGCGGCCCGCCACCAGGCCGACCGCGACGCCGAGCGGGGCTCGGCGGCGAGCCGTCCTCACCGCTCCGGGACCGGTTCGCGGACCGCGTAGTGCAGTAGCTGGCCCTGCCGCCACACCGCCACGGCGCGGTCGGTGTCCGGATCGACCCCCACCACCGGTTCGCTGTTGAGGCCCGTCGCGGCGAGCTGCTCCGGCGCTTCGAAGACGACCCGGCTGCCCACCCCGCGGAACGCCCGGGCCGCATAGATCGCCTGTTCGGGAACACCGCCGGGGCCCTTCCCCGAGCGCCCGGGCTCGGTCCACAGCAGCATCGCTTCGGCTCTCGGGCCCGGCTGCAGGTCGGCGAGCAGCGCGTCGCCGGTGCGTGAGGAGGTGGTGGTGGGCGGTCCCACCCGTTCCTGGTCCACGGCGGCCGAGCGGATCACCCAGCGCCCCCGGGCGATGCTCGACCAGGCGACCATCACGCTCTCGGTGCTGAGCCGGATCAGGCTGGGAGAGGCGAGCGGGGGAGGGGTGGCGGAGGGGTTGCGGAAGCTCTCGAGCAGTTTCGGGGAGCCAAACGCGACATCCTTCCCGGAGCGGTCGAGATACACGTCGGTGACGGCTCCCTGCTGCTGGCTCCAGACGACGATCGCGCGGCGGTCGTCGCTGAGGAGGGCGGAGATGCGCAGATTCGCACCAGCCGCACCCAGCCGCTGGGGTTGCCCCTCGGCGCCGCTCGCGGGAAGGTACTGGGCGAAGATCGAGCCGGCCCGTTCCCACACCAGCATCGCGTCGCTGCGGTAATCGAGCGCGGGCGTGAGCAGCCGCACGCCGGGTCCCACCGCGACCACCGAGCGGCGCCCGAAGCTCGTGGCATAGAAGCGCTCGACCTGCAGCTGCAGCTGTCCTCCGGGCGTGGCTCCGGCGACCGCCAGGTCGCCGAGGTAGCCGTTGGTGGCGGCGAACGGAGCCGCGAACACGGGCTCGGGCTGGATCGCCGAGAACGTACCCCCGGCGTGCCCCTGCAGCGCGACGGCACTCGTGGCGGCAGCGCCCGTCGGCCGGCCGATGACCGCCACCTGGCCGGTGGGCGCCGAGCCGACCGCCAGCGGTCCCTGCAGGCCCACCGCCGCTTCGTGTCCGACCGCCGCGGATGCCGGGGTGCCGCTCACCTGGAAGTTCCCGATCGGGGCCACCCGGGCTCCGGCGCCCCCCGGGCAGTCGCCGGCGGCCCGCCACACCACCGCACCCGGTCCGGTCGCGTGCTGGGGTTCGTTGCTCGGGAACACGACGTGCGGTTCGCGCCCCGGGCACGGGCTCACGAGCCCCGACTCGGTCCACCCGTAGGAGCCCGAGGCGGCCGCACCGGCGGTCTGGGAGTGAGAGGAGGAGCAGGCGCCGAGGCTCGTGGCGGCGGCCAGGAGCGCGGCGGCCCGGAGGCTATGGCGGCGGGAATTCCTCAGCCGTCTGGCGGCGTAAGAGATAGGCGCCGAAGAAGGCCAGCAGCGAGAAGACGATGATGCCCGCCGGTTTGCCGGTCGAGGGGATCGGATCCCAGATGAATATCAACAGCAGGATCGCGGCCACGATTCCGTAGGTCCACTCCGGGCGCTCGCGGATGAACGGGGCGATGAACTTGCGGGCGCGGGTCGCGTACTGCGACGGGCCCGCGAACCAGGCGGCCGCTATCAGGGGCACGCCCACGACCACGAAGGCGCCGGCGATTTCGGACAGGATCGAGGTGGCGATCGACAGCGCCGCGTGACCGGCGGGCCTGACCGCTTCGGTCTTGATCAGCGAGTCGGCGACCTGGTTGACCACGACCGTGCGCAGCAGGAACACGACCACGCCCGCGATCACGAAGCCGAAGCCGACGTTCATCAGCGTCCGCCGACGGTAGCCCTTGGCCAGGAAGATGGCGATCGCGTACAGCACCGGGACGAGGATCGTGAACAGCAGGGCGAGGCCTTTGAGGCCTTTGCCGATGTCCTGTACGGCCTTGATCTGCTTCGACTTCAGCACCGTCAGATGGGCCACGCTGGCCGGCAGTTTCGAGGCCACTTCCGGCAGCCCGAGCCGGTTGGTGATGTTGGTCAGCACCGAGGCGAGGTCCAGGGTCACGACCCCGTTGTTGATCGCCACCGCCCCCTTTCCCCCTTCGACGATGTTGACCAGCGTCTGGGCGGCGGCGCGGTTGGCTGTCTTCCACGCTTCCTGCACGCGGGCCGTCGCGAGCGCGCGTTTGGCGACTTCGGTTGCGCCGGTGCGCACCAACCCGGAGGCGGGACCGGCGAGCGCCTGGACTTCCTTGGGCAGCCGTTTCTTGATTTCGGCTTCCACGTCGACGTTGGCGTAGAGCTGTTCGACGAGGTAGTTGGCGGTGGCGTCGCGCACCTGTTCGTTCTGGAGCAGTTTGGTGCTGGTGTTGGCCCAGTTGTCGGCGCTGAACACCTGACGGTTGGCCCACACCGCGAAGATCCCGATGATCGCGAGCAGGGTCGTGCCCCAGACCAGCACTCGCACGGTGATCCGACGCCCACGCGTCACCGGGGGCTGGGGACCCGTCGCCGGCGCTGGCTTGCCGGGTGCGGGCGGAGAGGATTCTGATGCAGGGGGCTCAGGCGGAGCGGCGCCGGCCCCCCGGCGATCTCCCCCGGTGGGGGAGGGAGCGTCGTCCATGCACCACATCATGCCGATCCGATCGGGCGTCTGCGTTGAGGCCGAAGGTTCGTCGCGGGGCGTGGGCCGTGGCGGCCATCCGGTCGCTTCGGCCGCCTCCGTAGAGGCTACTTGACAGGTGACTATTTGGTCACATATAATCTCGGCAGGATGATGGACGACGTCTTCAGGGCGCTCGCCGACCCCACCCGCAGGGAGCTGCTGGACGAGCTCTTCAGACGCGACGGGCAGAGTCTCGGCGAGCTCGAGGAGCGCCTGCCGATGACCCGCTTCGGGGTCATGAAGCACCTCTCGGTGCTTGAGCGGGCGGGGCTGGTCACGACCCGCAGGCTGGGTCGCCGCAAGCTCCACTACCTGAACCCCGTCCCGATCCGGCTGGTCCACGACCGGTGGGTCAGCAAGTACGCCGAGCCGTGGGCGGCGACCCTCAGCTCGCTCAAGCACGAATTGGAGGACGACACGATGATGGACGCAATCGACAGCGGACGCCGCCCGTGGACCGCCGGGCCCGCCGACAAGGTCTTCGAGATCTACATCCGCACCACCCCCGAGCGGCTGTGGGAGGCGATCACCGACCCCCAGCTCCACGCCCGCTACAACTTCGGCATCGAGGTCCACTCCGACTGGGGGACCGGGTCCGGATACGAGCTGTCGAACGCGCGGGCGGGGACGATCGCCAAGGGGGAGAACCTCGAGGTCGACCCGCCGCGACGGCTGGTCCAGAGCTTCACCGCCCTGTGGAGCGATGAGGTCCGCAGCGAGGGCGCCTCGCGGGTCACGTGGGAGATCGAGCCGGTCGGCGACTCGTGCCGGCTGACGGTCACCCACGACCAGCTCCGCGACGGTGCCCACGGCGAGCTCTACGGCGGCTGGCCGATGATCCTGTCCGGTCTGAAGACGCTGCTGGAGACGGGCGAGGACCTCACCACGCCCGGCTCGCTGCGCTATGCCTCCGAGCCGGCGTAGGGCCGCCGGCGTCGAGCCCCCGGCGGGCGGCGAGCGCTAGATTCCCCCGCAATTCTTCGATCCAAAGGCAGGTGGGGCGGCGATGGCGGATGCGTTGATCTTCGAGTTCGAGGGCGTGGGGCGCGAGCAGTACGAAGCGGTGAACCGGAACCTCGGCCTCGACCCGGTGAACGGCTCGGGTGACTGGCCGAAGGGAATGAAATCCCACGTCGGGGCGGCCAAGCCGGGGGGCTGGATCGTGTTCGAGGTGTGGGACTCCACGGACGATCAGGAGGCGTGGATGCAGGGGCGGCTCGGCCGGGCGCTCGAGGAGGAGGGCGTCACAGCCCCCTCGCGGGTCGAATGGCTCGAGGTGACCGGCTACACCACCCCCGGCTCCTGAGGTGGAGGCCCCCTCGAAAGCCGTCCTGATCACCGGCTGCTCGACAGGCATTGGCCGCGCCACGGCCGAACGGCTGGCCCGTGCCGGCCACGTCGTCTACGCCACCGCCCGCAACGAGACGACGCTGGAGCCGCTCGCCCGGCTCGGGGCACGCACGATGGCGCTCGACGTCTGCAGCGAGGACTCGATGCGGGCCGGCGTGGAGCGGGTGGTGGCCGAGCAGGGAGCCGTCGGGGTGCTGGTCAACAACGCCGGCTATTCCCAGGACGGGGCCGTCGAGTCGGTCTCGATGGAGGCGGTCCAGCGGCAGTTCCAGACGAACGTGTTCGGTCTCATCCGGATGTGTCAGCTCGTGCTCCCGGGAATGCGGGCGCAACGCTATGGGCGGATCGTGAACATCAGCTCCATGGGCGCCAACTTCACCTTCCCCGGAGCCGGCCTCTACCACGCCACCAAGTACGCCGTCGAGGCGATCAGCGACGCGCTGCGGTTCGAGGTGAAGGACTTCGGGGTGGGGGTGACGGTGATCCAGCCCGGGCTGATCCGAACCAACTTCGGCGAGGCCGCCGCCAACTCGCTGGAGGGGGAGGGCGAGAACGGTGACGGGGATGGGGACGGGGTGTACGGCAGGTTCAACCGGGATGTCGCCCAGATGACCGTCGAGGCCTACCACAAAGGACCGCTGGCGAAGTTCGGTGGAGAACCCGACGCGGTCGCGAAGGCCGTCGAGAAGGCGATCGATCGGCGGACGGCCCCGATCCGTGTGCGGGTGACCCCCTCGGCCCACATGCTGGTGGCGCAGCGCAGGATGATGGGGGCCGGGATGTGGGACCGGTTCCTGGCGACGCAGTTCACACGGCCGGCCCCAGACTGACACGCCGGGTGGACCCGGCCGAATAAGCTCCCGCGCAGCGCCGTGCGAGCCGCCCCGCCCACCAGCCCGCGCCGGGAGCTGCCTGGGCGTACACGCAGATGTTCCTGAGTACCACGCTGCTGTACCCGCTGGTGCTGACCGTGCTCTGCCTCGGAGCGGGGCTGCTCGTCGACCGCGTGAGCGGCTCCTTCCTGCCGGTCGTGCTGCTGCCCACGGTGGGCCTCGCGGCCCTGATCGGGCTCACGCAGCTCTCCACCTTCATCTACCCGCTTGCGACCGCCACGCCGTACCTGGCGGCGGGCCTGGCTGTGGTGGGGTTGGTGGCCGGACGGGCGCGGGCTGGCGTGGTCGTGGAGCGGATCCGCGAGCAGCCGTGGCTGCTGCTGCTGCCCGTCGGGGCCTACGTGCTGGCGCTGGCACCGGTGCTCGCGTCGGGACGGGCGGGGTTCTCCTCGTATCTGGCCCTGGCCGACTCGGCGATCCACATGGTGGGGGCCGACTACCTGCTCCACCACGGCCAGCACTACGCCCACCTCGACCTGCGCAACTCCTACGGGCAGGTGATCAACGACTACTACAACTCGAGCTACCCGTCCGGGTCGGACACGGTCTTCGGGGCCAGCGCGCTGCTGATCGGGCTGCCCCTGATCTGGGCCTTCCAGCCGTTCAACGCGTTCGTGCTCGCGAGCGCCACCGGAGCCGCCTGGCTGCTGGCCCGCGCCAGCGGCCTCTCTCGTCCGCTCGCCGCGGTCGCCGCGCTGACGGCGCTGACCGGAGCGCTCGTGTACGCCTACGAGCTGTTCGGGTCGATCAAGGAGGTGACCTCGCTGGGGCTGATCCTCGCGCTCGGTGCGCTCGTCGTCCTGCAGCGGCGCTGGATCCGCTCCCCCGGCAGGGGGGTGATCCCGTTCGCGTTGATCGTGGCCGCCGGCGTCAGCGCGCTCGGGGTCGCGTTCGGCGTCTGGGCGCTCCTGTCGGCCCTGGTGCTCGCCCCCGCGCTGGTGTCCGCCGTGCTCGGTGGTGGGGGCGACGGCCGGCGCTGGCGGGCGGTGGCGACCATCCTGCTCGGGGCGGTCGTGCTGCTCGTGGCCGCGCTTCCCACGTGGACCTCGGGGAACGGGTCGGTGCAGGTCGCCCGGGGGATCGCGACGACCACCAACCCCGGCAACCTCACCCACACCCTGCGGCTGATCCAGCTGTTCGGGATCTGGCTCGGGGGCAGCTACAAGCTCGAGCCGCCGGGAGCCGCCTCCGACGTGACCCACGTGCTCGTGCTGGTGGTGCTCACGGGGACGCTGCTGGGGGTGTGGCGACTCGTGCGCCTTCGCAGGCTCGAGCTGCTCGCCTGGTACGCCCTGGTGGTGGCGGCGGGGGTGATCGCGGTCGAATCGGTGTCGGTGTGGGGAGGGGCCAAGACGCTGATGTTGAGCTCGCCCGTGGTGGTGCTGCTGGCGTGGGCCGGGGTGGGGGCGCTGGGGGCCCTGCGTCCGCGGGCCGTCGCGCTCGCGTCGGGAGGGGCGCTCGGACTCGTGCTGACGGCGGGGGTGCTGGTGTCCGACGCCCGCCAGTACCACGTCTCGAACCTGGCTCCGACGGCCCGCTACGAAGAGCTCGCGCGGCTGAACTCGCGCTTCGCCGGCCGGGGACCGGTGCTGTTCACCGACTTCGACGAATACTCGATGTACGAGCTCCGCGACCTCGACATGGGGGGGCCCGACTTCGTGTACCCGCCGGCTGCCGCGGCGGTTGCGGCGGGAGGGCACGGACGGCCCGTTCTCCTGGATCGGCTGGCGCCGTCGGTGTTCTCCGCCTACCCCCTCATCGTCACCCGCCGGGACCCGC
>Ga0335073_10007478_pt1 | contig 15316 bp, 15 predicted proteins | sample Lox_Sample_22_FD_207093 | JGI IMG/M metagenome (GOLD analysis project Ga0335073, IMG submission 207093) | Soil microbial communities from Loxahatchee National Wildlife Refuge, Florida, United States - Lox_Sample_2.2 | ecosystem: Environmental > Terrestrial > Soil > Wetlands | place: USA... | reverse complement strand
CGCGTAGTCTCGGCTCCGCAACCGCCGCCTCCTTCCGCCCGGGGGGACGACCCCCGTACCCCCCTGTCCGCCCGTTCGGGCCTGATCGCAAAGACCGCGATCGTATCAGGCCCGCCCGGACGGACAAAAGCTTCGGGGCTCACCGCCCTCCCCGGCCCGACTGGACGAGAGCTGCGGGCTTCCCGTTCTCCCAGGTCGCGCCCGGTGGCGAAAGTCACCGCCGCACCGGTGCGCGCCGGCGTGCGCGGGCGTTCGGGGAAGCGTAACGAAGTCAGCTTCGTCCTTGCCGTCCGGAAGGTCTCAGGAGTTAATAGAATTGGCACTCAGGGATAGTGAGTGCCAAGGAGGTGAACACGGTGCTTGACGAGCGCAAGCTGGCGGTACTACGCGCGATAGTCGAGGACTACGTGTCCACCACCGAACCGGTGGGGTCGAAGTCGCTCGTGGACCGGCACGGCCTTGACGTGTCGCCGGCGACGATCCGCAACGACATGGCCGTCCTTGAGGAGCAGGGGTTCATCGCCCAGCCGCATACCAGCGCCGGGCGGATCCCGACCGACAAGGGATACCGGCTGTTCGTCGACCGGTTGTCATCCATCAAGCCGATGTCGGCCGCCGAGCGGCGGGCGATCGAGACGTTCCTGGTCGGCGCCTACAGCCTCGATGAGGTGGTGGCACGGACCGTGCGGCTGCTCGCCCAGCTCACCAGGCAGGTGGCGGTGGTGCAGTACCCGTCGCTCTCCCGGTCCGCGGTGCGGCACATCGAACTGGTCTCGCTCACGCCGCAGCGGGTGCTGCTCGTCCTCATCACGGACACCGGGCGGGTGGAGCAGGCGGCAGTGGACCTGCCGGACGTGGCGGAGCCGGAGTCAATCGCACATCTTCGCGCGGTGCTCAACGCGTGCCTGGATGGTCATAAGCTTACCGACGCGGCCGCGACCGTGTCCGGCCTCGCGGACCGCATCCCGGTCCACGAGCGGCCGAACGCGGGGGCAGTCTTTTCTGTTCTCCTCGAAAGCCTCGCCGAGCGGCACGAGGAACGCGTGGTCTTCGCTGGTACCGCTAATCTGGCCGCCCCCGATTTCGGCAAGGGGCTGCGTGACGTGCTCGAAGCACTGGAGGAACAGGTGGTACTGATGCGGCTCCTCGGAGAGGCCGCAAGCCCGTCTGCGCTGACCGTGAGGATTGGCGCGGAGACGGGGATTCAGGGAACCTCCGTGGTGTCGGCTGCCTACGGCGCAGGCGGCCAGGCGGTGGCCAAGCTTGGCGTGCTCGGGCCGACCAGAATGGACTACCCGGGCACGATGGGCGCGGTGCGCGCCGTGGCACGGTACGTCGGGCAGATTCTCGGGGAGTCATAAGTGGCTGAGGACTATTACGGGCTGCTCGGGGTTCGCCGCGACGCCTCACAGGACGAGATCAAGCGCGCCTACCGCCGGCTGGCCAGGGAACTGCACCCTGACGTCAATCCTGACCCGGAGACGCAGGAGAAGTTCAAGGAGATCAACCAGGCTTACGAGGTCCTGCAGGATCCCGAGAAGCGGCAGATGTACGACCTCGGCGGCGACCCGTTCGCCGCCGCGGGCGCCGGCCCGGGGTTCGGCGGATTCGGCGCGGCCGGGTTCCCGTTCAGCGAGTTCGTCGACGCGGTCTTCGGCGCGGCGGGCGCGGGCGCGACCCGTGGTCCCCGCTCCCGCGCGCGGCGCGGCAGGAACGCGACGATCAGGATCGAGCTCGACCTGTCGGAGTGCGCGTTCGGCGCGACCCGCGAGCTCACCGTGGACACCGCCGTGGTCTGCCCGACCTGCTCGGGCGAGGGCACCGCACCGGGCACGCACCCGGAGACCTGCCAGGTCTGCGCCGGGCGCGGCGAGATCAGCCAGGTGCGCAAGTCGTTCCTCGGCCAGGTGGTCACCACCCAGGCCTGCCCGAACTGCGGTGGCTACGGCACCATCCTGCCCCGCCCCTGCCCCGAGTGCGACGGCGACGGCCGGGTGCGCACCAGGCGGACCATGAAGGTCAGGATCCCGGCGGGCGTCGAGGACGGCACGCACATCCAGCTGGCGGGCGAGGGCGAGACCGGCCCTGGCGGCGGCCCGCCCGGGGACCTGTTCCTCGAGGTCGTGCAGCGCCCGCACCCGATATTCGAGCGGCAGGGCGACGACCTGCACTGCACGCTGACGATCCCGATGGTGGCGGCGGCCCTCGGTGCGACCGTGTCGGTCGAGTCCCTGGACGGCCCGAACGACGTGGACATCCGCCCCGGCACCCAGTCCGGCCAGGTCATCCCGCTGTACGCGCTCGGCGTCAAGCACCTCAACGGCACCGGCCGCGGTGACCTGGTGATCCACGTCACGGTGGAGACTCCGACCCGGCTCGACGCAGAGCAGGAGAAACTGCTCCGCGACCTGGCCAAGCTGCGCGGCGAGGAGCAGCCTCCCGGCAAGTTCCAGCCGGGCCAGCAGGGTTTCTTCTCCCGCCTACGCGACGCCTTCAACGGCCGCTGACGTTCTGTTCGCTGGCTCCTGCGAACGGGTTCGTGTTACCTGTCCGGTGATCCATGACTCTTCGGGCCTGGGGGAGCGCGGCGTGAGGTCCGCCCGCGCTCTGGTCGTCGCCCACAGACCGGGCCCCGAAGGAGCGCGGATCGGACCGCCGGCGCCCGGCTCCGCCAGTCACAAGGTCAAACCATGGCAGGCCGCTTCCCGGCCCGTAAGGCATCTTCGTTCGGCGTGGCAGCGATCCTCGTAACGGTGACCGTGGCGTCGGGTGGCGGGAGGTTGTCGGCCCAGACATTGCTCTGGTCAGGGCTGCCGCGAAGCTACCAGCGGCCGGTACGGCTCAAGAGGATCACTGCTGCTGCGGCTCCGGCCGTTGAGGTGCGGAGCACTGTCGGGCCAAGGCGTGCCTCGATCGCGCCGGCGTCGCGGAGGGTGGCTCGTTCGGAGGGGGTGATTCCTCCTTCAGGGCCCACGAAGAGCAGGACTTCGCCCGACTCCGTCAATGGCAGTTCGTGGAGCCTGGCCGGGGCGTCGGCTTCCAGGACAATTGCGGCGGCGGCGGTTGCGGCGCGCTGGGCGAGTACCGCGGTGGTGGCCAGTTCGGTGACTTCGGGGAGCCAGGCGCGGCGGGACTGCTTCGCCGCTTCGCGGGCGGTGGCGCGCCACTTTGCCAGGGCCTTAGCACCGCGCTCGGCCTGCCATTTGGTGATCGAGCGGTCGGCCGCCCAGGGGATAACCATGTCGATGCCGACTTCTGTCATGAGTTCGACCGCTAGCTCGCCGCGGTCGCCCTTGGGCAGGGCCTGGGCGACGACGATGCGCGGGTGCGGCGCGGGTACCGTGTGCACGGCGCGGATGTCGAGCGTGACGGAGTCCTTGCCGGCGACGGTGACGACACCCTCGGCCAGGGTTCCCGCGCCGTCGCTGACGTCGGCGCGCTCGCCCGGCCGCAGGCGGCGGACGGCCGCCGCGTGGTGTCCCTCCGGGCCGGTCAGCGTCACGGCTCGTGCCGCCGTCAGGTCGCCGGGCGGCACGAGAAACACCGGCGGGCCCGTGGCCGGCATGAGCGGTTCCATGCGGGTCAGGTTAGCGCCGGCCCCGCGGCAGGCCGCCAGGTCACCGGCGGGCGCGTGCGAACCGGAGCCGCCCGTGCCGGGTTCCCGCCCTGGACCGGTGTCGCCCGGCAGGCGCACCAGCCCAGGCCGGATAGGTCGGGGCCGGACTCGCCGTGGTCGTCGGCGAGGTGTCAGAGACGGAGACGGTCGGCGTTGCGGCCGACGACGTACCGGACGCTCCCGTGGACGGCGACGGGAATCCGCTGGCGGCAACCGCGGACGTGGCGGATGTGCTCGTGGGAGTGGCGGAAGCGACCGGGCAGGTCGACGCCGACCGGTCCAGGTAAGACGGCTGCACCGAGCTGACCGGGCTCGAGGTGACCGGGTGGGGGCTCCAGGTCGTCCACGGCGACGGGCTGGAACCGGCCGGTGCCGTGTCCGCGGGAAGTGGCTTCGGTCCCGTCGAGTCGGGCGAGACTCCAGACGCGGCCGGGTTGTCGCAGACCAGGGAGGGCGCCGTCTTCAGTGACGTGGTGCCGGGTCGGCCGGCGATCCCGGAAACGCTCGTCGGCCGGGCCCGCGAGCCGCCCGGCGTAGCAGGGCTCGCCGGCGGCGTGCCGCCTTCGACGGTGGTCCGCGTACCGTTTCCGTCCGTGCCCGCCGCCCCCCGCTGCTGGCTTGTGCCGCCCTTCAGCACGGTGCTGCTCGCCTGGATGATCGCATGGCGGAACGGCCGCACGATAAGCCCGAGGCAGAGGATGACCGCGATTCCGGCGAGTGCCGCCCCGGGCCGCAGCCACCAGGCCCCGCGACGGGGAAGGGGACGCTGGCGCGGAAGCGGGCGCGTTGTGTCGCCCGTTTCCGCCCCGGGCGCGCCCTTGCGGTTACGCGCCCGCCGCCTCCGCCACGGCGGGGTGGCGCGCCAGGGCAGCGATTCCGGCCAGGCCCAGTGCCCGCGCCAGGTCCAGGAACGGGCCCTCTCCGCCAGGCCGGCCAGGACAGCGAACAGCCAGGAGCGCGGCGGGCGCGTGCCGGTGCGCGCGCGGATTCGCTCGAGTCCGCTAGCACCGGGCTCGACCCCGCCGACTGCCGCGGACAAGGCCCGCCGCAGCGCCTCTTCCAAGCCGTCCTCGGGTGAGGACGGATCCTCATCCACCTGCCCGCCACGTCATGGCGTCTCCTGCTCCAGGATTGACTTGAGCGCCGCCATCGCCCGCGCCGTGTGACTCTTCACAGCCCCCCTGCTGATCCCCATGGCCTGGGCGATGTCAGCCTCGGAGAGGTCCGCGTAGTACCGCAGGACGACCGCCTCCCGTTGCCGCTCCGGGAGCAGGCGCAGCGCCGAGGTGACCGCTGAGCGCTCGATGAGCGCCAGCGCGGCGTGCTCGGCGCTCGGCTCGTCCGGCGCGGGCTTGGGCGGGTGCATGTCAACGACCTTGCGGTGCCGCAGCACCGATCGTGACCGGTTGACGACCGTCTGCCTGAGATAGGAGAGCGCCTTCTCTGAATCGCGCAGCCGCCGCCATGCCAGGTGCATCGCCTCGAACGCGTCCTGTACCACTTCCTCGGCCGTCTGCAGGTCATGGACGAGCAGCAAGGCGAGCCGGACCAGCTGGCTGTAATGGCCCGAATAGATTTCTGTGACGAGTTCGGAGGCGTTCCATGCTGAAAGCTCAGCGGGGGCGCCCGGGTTGCCGTCGTTGTTAGCGGAGCCTGGCAGCACATTGGTGCCGCTCAGAGTGATGGCACTGGCGAGGGGGATGGCGCCGTCGACGGCGGTATCTCCCGGTATTATCGCGGCGCCGTTGATGTCATCGATATTGCCGATGGCGTCCGCGCCGCTGGCGGTTCCGTCGCTGACGGAACCGGCGGCAGGATCACCAGGCGGCGCGCTAAGGAAGCCGACCGTCGCGGTCCCGGCAGCGAGTCCGGTACCGGGATCGTCCAAGACCGCTTGTCCGGCCTGGAAACCCACGACGGTGTGTGCAGGCTTACCGCCCACGTCCGTATCGATTCATAACCACGGAGCGCAATGAGATGTCACGTTGCGCCACGAACTTACTCTGTGCAACCCACATTCGGTAACTCCACCCCAGAAACCGTCGCAGGATTACGGAAAGAACAGGATAACCTCATTATCGCCCCGCAGGCACTACTTGCGAACACCCGATCCGCGTGAAGTTATCTGGCACACCTTGACTACCGATGAGTAAATGATTGCCGGCAGGCAAAATTCTGCTAATCCGACGGGAACGTCAGCCGTTAAGCGCCGGCGCGCTCGCGCGACGGGTTTCCCCGCGCCCGTGCCGCCGGGCGCGCCGCCTGGCGGGCGGCGCACCGCGGGCAAGGTCGCCGTCTGGCGGCGGAGGTGCCGCAGATACGCTGTCCCGCATCGCGCGCGACCAGCGCCCACTATGATCGTGGTGTGCCAGACTGCTTGTTCTGCCGGATCGCTGGCGGAGAGATCCCGGCCACGATCGTGGTAAACGGGAAGCGGACGATCGCGTTCCGTGACGTCAACCCTCAGGCGCCGACACATGTCCTCGTGGTCCCGAGGGGGCATTTTCCGAACGTGGCAGCGCTCGCCGCCGCGGGCGGCGGACTGCTTGACGAAGTCGTCGCCGTGGCGCGTGAGGTCGCCGACGCCGAGGGCATCGAGACTGTCGGGTACCGGATCGTCTTCAACACCGGCCGGGAAGCCGGGCAGACGGTCGACCACGTGCACGCGCATGTGCTCGGCGGTCGTCCGATGACCTGGCCGCCAGGGTGACCGGAATGCGGGCCGTGGCACCCCTGACCAGCCGTGACCAAGCGCGGCCAGACCACACACCGCCCGCGGCGATGACCGCGGGGCTGTTGAGAGCAGTGAATTGACAGATACCCGAAGCGACAGCCCAGGTTCCACGATCCGAATCGTTATTCCTGAGGGCCATTCCATGGTCGGCTTGCTCGGAACCAGGGACGAGCTGCTTCATGTCATCGAACGGGAGTTTTCCGCGGATATTCATGTCCGCGGCAACGAAATCACCGTGTCCGGTACTCCGGCGGAAACCGAGCTCGTCGGCAGGCTGTTCAGCGAGCTGCTCGAATTGCAGCGCAAGGGTGCCGAGCTCTCGCCGGACGCGGTGGAGCGCACGGTGTCCATGCTCCGCGGCGGGCACGGCGAGACGGACATGCGCCCGGCCGATGTGCTGACGCAGGGCATCCTGTCCTCCCGTGGCCGTACGATCCGCCCGAAGACGCTGAACCAGAAGCACTACGCCGACGCCATCGACAAGCACACGATCGTGTTCGCGATCGGCCCGGCCGGCACCGGCAAGACGTACCTGGCGATGGCCAAGGCGGTGAAGGCGCTTCAGGCCAAGGAGGTCAACCGGATCATCCTGACCCGTCCGGCCGTCGAGGCGGGCGAGCGGCTCGGCTTCCTCCCCGGCACGCTCTACGAGAAGATCGACCCTTACCTGCGGCCGCTCTACGACGCCCTGCACGACATGGTCGACCCCGAATCGATCCCGAAGCTGATGGCCGCCGGCACGATCGAGATCGCCCCGCTGGCCTTCATGCGCGGGCGGTCGCTGAATGACTCGTTCATCATCCTCGACGAGGCACAGAACACGACACCTGAGCAGATGAAGATGTTCCTTACCCGTCTCGGCTTCGGATCCAGGATCGTGGTGACCGGCGACATCACCCAGGTCGACCTTCCCGACGGCCAGGTGAGCGGCCTGCGCGTGGTGCAGGAGATTCTCGACGGTATCCCCGACATCCACTTCGCCCGCCTCACGAGCAACGACGTCGTCCGGCACAAGCTGGTCGGGAAGATCGTCGACGCGTACGAACGTTACGACGCCAAGGCACAGCGCCCCGGCCGTGACCGGCCGGCCGACCGTGAGTACGGCCGGCCGCACCGCCGCACCGGCCGGTGACACGGCCCGCAGGGCCAGGTTCACAGAGAAGACCAAGCAAAAGACGGGGAACACGAAGGTGAGCGTCGACATCAACAACGAGTCTGGGGTCACCGTCGACGAGGACACGCTCCGCGAACTCGCGCAGTACGTGATCGACCAGATGGAGACGCACCCGCTGGCGGATCTGTCCATGCTGCTCGTCGACGAGCCGCACATGACGAACCTGCACGAGAAGTGGATGGAGGAACCAGGCCCGACGGACGTGCTGTCGTTCCCGATGGACGAGCTGCGGCCGCACTCGATCGCCGGTCCGAACCGCACCAGGGGCCGCGACGAGGACGAAAGCGAGCCGGTGCTGCTCGGTGATGTGGTCCTCTGCCCCCAGGTGGCCGCCGCCCAGGCGAAGCAGCACGGCCATTCCACGCAGGCCGAGCTTGAACTGCTCACCGTGCACGGCGTTCTGCACCTGCTCGGCTACGACCACGCCGACGCGGAAGAGGAAGCCGAGATGTTCGGCCTGCAGAGCGAGCTGCTCCGCGACTGGCGACAAGAGCTTGCCAGCGGACCGCCGGCGGCAGGCGAAGGGCGGGAAGGAAACGCCTGATGTCACCCGCTGGGTGGCTCATCCTCGCCGCGGTCATCCTGATCGTCGCGGCTGGCTGGTGCGCGGCCGCGCAGACGGCCCTGGCCAGGACCGATTCCGACGGACTTGAGCGTTACGGCAGCCTGCTGACGCTGATCAGGGTCTGCGCCGAGGTGTCCGCTGCGGTCTGCGTCACGCTCGCCTTCGCGCACTGGCTCGGCGGCGGCTGGCAGGCGTTCCTCCCCGCGGCAGGGCTGCTCCTCGTCGCCCGTTACGTGCTGATCGGCGTCGGGCCGCGCGCCATGGGCAGGCGCCGGGCCGAGCGTGTCGCCGCTGCCGCCCGCGGCCTGCTGCGTCCGCTGCACGCCGCCCTCGGCCCGCTGGCGCGCCTGCTCGACACGGTAACCGGCGCGCTCCCGTTCGGCGGCCAGGGCGGCGACCCCGAACTGAACGGCCGCCCCGGCGTCGAGGACCTGGTCGACTACATCGAGTCCCAGGACGAGATCGAGCCCGGCGAGCGCGAGATGGTGCGCTCGGTCGTCGAACTCGGCGACACGATCGTCCGCGAGGTCATGGTTCCGCGCACGGACATGGTGTTCGTCGAGCGGGACAAGACCGTCGACCAGGCCCTGTCGCTTGCGCTGCGCAGCGGCTTCTCCCGTATCCCGGTGACCGGCGAGTCGACCGACGACGTGGTGGGGATCGCCTACCTGAAGGACATCGTCGCGTGGACCCGCACCCACCAGGACGCCGAGGAATCCGAGCGCGTGGAGAAGGTCATGCGGCCCGCCACCTACGTCCCCGACTCCAAGCCGGTCGACGAGCTGCTCCGCCAGATGCAGCACCAGCGCATCCACGTCGCGATCGTTATCGACGAGTACGGCGGCACCGCCGGCCTGGTCACGATCGAGGACATCCTCGAGGAGATCGTCGGCGAGATCGCCGATGAGTACGACACAGAACAGCCCCCGGTCGAGTGGCTGGCACCGGGCACAGCCCGGGTCACGGCCCGCCTGCCCGTCACCGACCTGGAGGAGCTCTTCGGGGTCAGCATCGACGCCGAGGACGTGGAAACGGTCGGCGGCCTGCTCGCCCACGAGCTCGGCCGGGTGCCGATCGCCGGCTCCGAGGCGACGGTGGCCGGATTGCACCTCACCGCGGAGAACCTGGCCGGCCGCCGCAACAAGCTAGGCACAGTGCTCATCGAGCGGGTCCCCGCCGAGGCACAGGAAAAGGACTGAGAGCCAGCCAACACCGGGAGCCAGGAGGAACGAATCCGGCTGACCCGGCTCCGCGCCCTTATTCTCCAGGCGTGCCCCGCTCCCCGCGTGGTTGTGCCCCGCGGCCGTTACTACACTGCTGCGCGTGAGCGATGCGATTGCCGGGAACGGCCTCGACCCGGAGGATCAGAAGATCATTACCCTGGCCAGGTCCACCCGCGCCCGGGTTGCCGCGTCCGAGGGCGCCGCGGTCCGCGACGAGACCGGCCGGACCTACACCGCCGCGGCGGTGGCCCTGCCGTCGCTGCGGCTGTCCGCGCTGCGCCTCGCGGTCGCCATGGCGGTTTCTTCCGGCGCCGAGTCCCTGGAGGCCGCCGCCCTGGTCAGCGACAATGACCCCGACCCCGGAGACCTGGCCGCCGTCCGTGACCTGGGCCCTGACGCCCCGGTCTTCCACGCCGCCCCCGACGGCACCCTCCGTGCCACCCTCGTGCCCCAGGAGCCTGCTTAGTTACCCGTGGCCGGGCATAGCCGTCTGCCGGCCGTTCCCTGAAGCGGTGTAATCCACCGGGTTCCCAGCTAGGCGTCTTGGTGCCGCCTGGGCAGGCGGATCGGGCGCTCCGGGATGTCGCCGCGCAGCAGCCGCTCCATCAGGTCGGCGAGTTCAGGCGGCAAGATCCGGTCGGTGGTCGCCCGCAGGTCCGCCACACTCCACCAGCGGTGCCCGGTGATCACGGAGCGCTCCAGGTCCTCCTGACCGTCGGTGTTCAGCTCCGTGCCGGACACCCGCAGGAAGAAGAACGAGTACGCGCCGAGGTACAGCTTCCCGGACTCCCCGGCGAACCACAGGCCCGAGGACGTCGCCACGACCGGCCCGAGTTCGGACTCGGTGCACTTGAACCCGGTCTCCTCGAACAGTTCCCTGACCGCGGCGGCCTCGAGCGTCTCCCCCCGGTGCACGCCACCGCCCGGGGTGAACCACCACCGCACCTCGTCCCGCTCCTGCCCGCTGAACAGCAGCACCCGCCCTTCAGGGTCGGCCACAAGTATCCGCGCGGTCGGCCGCCAGATAGGGGTCTGATTCACAAACCAGACATTACCGCCCCCCGCGCCAAATGCCGGGGCCCGCCAAACCAAGGCGGGCAGCACCGTACCCGGTGCGCCACGCCTCAGAAAATGCCCGCGATGCCGCCCCGGTAGAAGATCCACAGCCCTAGCCCGACGAACATGCCGGCGATCAGCCAGAAGCGCACCACGATGGTGGTCTCCGCCCAGCCCGCGAGCTCGAAGTGGTGCTGCAGCGGCGCCATCCGGAACACCCGCCTGCGGGTGAGCTTGTAGGAACCGACCTGGATCACCACCGACAGTGTGATGATCACGAACAGCCCGCCGAGCACCAGCAGCAGCAGCTCGGTCCTGGTGACGATCGCCAGGCCGGCCAGCACCCCGCCGAGAGCGAGCGAGCCCGTATCGCCCATGAAGATCTTGGCGGGCGGCGCATTCCACCACAGGAAGCCAAAGCACGCGCCAGCCACGGCCGCGGCCACCACCGCCGCGTCCAGGGGGTCGCGGACATCGTAACAGCCTGAAGAGAGCGTGATGGTGCAGTCGTTCCTGTACTGCCAGTCCCCGATGATCACGTAGGCGGCCAGCACCATGATGACCGGCCCGGAGGCGAGGCCATCGAGGCCGTCGGTGAGGTTCACGGCGTTCGAAGTGCCGATGACCATCACGATGACCCACACCACGAACAGCACCGGGCCGATCGAGACCCAGAAGTCGCTGAGGAACGACAGGCGCAGGGACGCGGGGGTGAGGTCGTAGCTGTCCGGGAAGCGCAGTGCCAGGATCGCGAAGATCACCCCGGCCGCCGTCTGCCCGAGCAGCTTGGCGCCGCTGCGCAGCCCCAGGCTGCGCCGCATGAACAGCTTGATGAAGTCGTCAACGAAGCCGACCAGGCCGAGGCCGGTCATCAGGAGCAGCACGAGCACGCCGGAGGCGGTCATCGGATCGGCGGTGAACAGGTGCCCGAGGGCATAGCCCGTCACCGACGCGACGATGATGACCAGGCCGCCCATCGTCGGCGTGCCCGACTTGGCCAGGTGCGCCTGCGGTCCGTCACTTCTGACCTGCTGGCCGAGCTCGCGCTTGCGCAGCACGGTGATCGCCGGGCGGGTGCCGAGCATGGCGATCACCATCGAGAGCGCGCCGGAGAGCAGGATGGTCGTCACTCGTCAACCTCCGCTAACAAGCCGTCGGCGACCTCCCGTGACCCGCCGCCATGAATGCTTCTACGAATACCATCTAGCAGGCCAGCGAGCGCTTCGACGCGGCTGAACTGACCGCCCGTGAGCATAGCCGCTGTTCGCCGCGAATCCTGACCTGAGATCAAGTCCTTTCCGGTCAAGGCCGCCAACCGGGCCGCCAGCCCAACCGGTGACCGGGATAACCGACAATTGATGGGTGAACCAGCCGCGAGTGACCGAGAAGAAGGCCGGCCGGGCCGGGCCGAACGACGCGCGGGCCAGCTCACGGTCGGCCGCGCCGGAGGAGGCTGCCTTCCGCTCCGGTTTCGCGTGCCTGGTCGGCCGCCCGAACGTGGGCAAGTCCACCCTCACCAACGCCCTCGTCGGCGCCAAGGTGGCGATCACCAGCAACCGCCCGCAGACCACCCGGCGGGTGATCCGCGGCGTGGTGCACCGGCCCGACGCGCAGCTTGTCATCGTGGACACGCCCGGACTGCACCGGCCGCGGACTTTGCTCGGCGAGCGGCTCGACTCACTCGTGCGGTCCACGCTCACCGAGGTGGACGTGATCGGCTTCTGCGTTCCCGCCCCCGATCCGGTCGGACCCGGCGACAAGTACCTGTCCAGGGAGCTCACCGCGGTCAAGGGCACCCCGGTCGTCGCGATCGTCACCAAGACCGACGAGGTCCCGCAGGAACGCATCGCCGAGCAGCTCCTGGCGGTCAGCGAGCTTGGCGAGTGGGCGGACGTGGTCCCGGTCTCCGCGGTCGCCGGATTCCAGCTCGACGTGCTCACCGACGTCCTGGTCAGCCATCTCCCCGAGGGGCCGCCGCTTTACCCGGACGGCGAGCTGACCGACGAGCCCGAGCAGATCATGGTCGCCGAGCTGATCCGCGAGGCCGCCCTCGAGGGCGTCCGCGACGAGCTCCCGCACTCCATCGCCGTCCTCGTCGAGGAAATGGGCCCGCGGCCCGGTCAGCCAGACCTGATCGACGTGCACGCCGAGCTCTACGTCGAGCGCCCCAGCCAGAAGGCGATCGTCATCGGCACCCAGGGCACCCGGCTCAAGGAGGTCGGCACCAAGGCAAGACAGCAGATCGAGGCGCTGCTCGGCAGCCGCGTCTACCTGGACCTGCATGTGCGGATCGCCAAGGACTGGCAGCGCAGCCCCAAGTACCTGCGGCGCCTCGGGTTCTACGACTGAAGGCCGCCGGCCGCGACCTCGACGCTGTGCAGTTCCTCGCCGTGCGTGTGGAAACCGAGTGCCTCGTTGATCGCGATCATGTGCCTGTTAGCGCTCGCGTTCCCGGTCTCGATCCGCTCAACCTGCGGTTCGGCGGTGGCCAGCCACTGCAGCATCGCGGTCTTGACGAGCAGCCCGAGCCGGTGACCCCGGTGCGGCCGCGTTACCGCGGTCAGCGCCTGGTGCCCCCACTCGGGGACCCCCGGATCGACTGCTAGCTGCGTCATCCCGGCGATGTCTCCGCTGGCGTCGTGGACGGCGACGATCGTGTACTGCCGCAGCCCCATTTCCGCCACGGTGCCGTCGCCTCGGTCACGTACCCGGGCACCGTCCCAGGCCTCCGTCTCGACCCCGGCGTCCTGCGGTGCGTCCTCATAGGCGCTGATCGCCACGGCCAGCCGCCCGAGGTACTCCGCGGGCGTCGGCCCGGTCCAGGACACCAGCGTGTACCCGGCCGCTGACTGCTCCGCCGCCGTCCGCAGTCCGGCGATCCTGGCGGCGGGCGTGGCCCGCAGGTCGAGCACCCGGACGGCGGCGCCGATCCCGGGCTTCGCGCCCGCGCGGGCGGCGAAGAAGTCGCCGGGCGAGCCGTTGCGCACCTCGCCCGCGAGCACGGTCCGCCCGACCGAGCCGGCCCGCGAGGTGGCATGCCGCAGCAGTGCGCCGCCGTGTCCCCGCCTTCGGTGCGCCGGATGGACCACGACGTGCAGCAACGCCCGGTCGAGGTTCTCAAGGTCGGGCAGTTGCAGCCGGTAGAAGCCGACCACGCCGGCTTCCTGTGTGGTCAGTACCCACGCTTCGCTGGGGTCGCCGACCCAGCCAAGCCGCAGCCAGCCGCCGAGCACCCGCGCGGACATCGGCGCACCGTCCGGGTCGTCGACGTCAAGTGCCGCTTGCCAGACGGTTAGGCAGCCCTGAAGAGTCTGCGTGTCCGCCGGTTCCCACCGTTCGATGCGCATGCCGCTAGTCAACCTCAGCTCGGCTCGGTGTCGCACCCCCGCCCGGTACGAGGCTTAACCGATGTCGGCGACAGGGATCTCGTAGAAGCGCCAGCCCGGCTCGACGACCTTGTACCCGAGCTGCTCGTTAACCGCGATCATGTGCTCGTTGGCAGCCGCGTTCCCGGTCTGAATCCACTCAACCTGCGGCTCGGCCGATGCCAGCAGGCCGAGCATCGCGACCTTCACACGCAGTCCGAGCCGGTGCCCGCGATGCGGCCTCGTCACCGCCGTGAGCTGCTGGAATCCCCACTGTGGTGCCTGCGGGTCGACGAGCACCCCGCTGAAGGCGGCCATTTCCCCGGTCTCGTCCTGGATGGCGGCGACACCGTAGCCGCGCATCACCCCGGCCGCCACCAGGCTTCCGAGCCGGTCACGGATCCGGTCGGCGTCCCAGATCTCCGGTTCATCGTTCTCGCCGTGCGGCGCGTCGTTGAACGCGTTGAACACCTCCGCCAGGCCCGCGCGGTACCGCTCAGGGACGACGCCGGTCCACGTCACGAGCGTGTACCCGGCCGCCGCCCGCTCCGCGGCCGCGCGCAGCGCGGCGATCGTGCCGGGCGGGATCTCGTTCAGGTACTGGATGCGCCTGACCTCCTCTAGGTCGAGCCGGGCACCGATCGCCGCCGCGAACGCTTCTCCGCCCGAGCCGGCGATCGCCATGGCGGCGAAGTTGGTCCGTCCGTTCGCCGTCGCGCGCTCGGCCTCGTGGCGCAGCAGCGCCCGGCCGATGCCGCGCCGCCGTGACCCGGGGTGCACCGTCGGGCCCCCGAACGCCTTGTCGCGGTTCTCCAGGTCGGGCAGGCTCATCCGGTAGAACCCGGTGACCGCGCCCCCGTCGTCAATTGCGACCCAGACCTCGCCAGGGGACTTCTCCCAGCCCTCGAGGAGGTAGATGCAGAACGCCCCGTATGACATGGGGGGCTCGACCGGTTCGTCGTTCTGATGCGCCGCGAGCATGACGTCGTAGCACGCCCGCGCCGTTTTCTCCTCAGCGGGATCCCACCGTTCGATGCGCATCTTCCAAGCCAACCGCACCCGGCTGCGCGACCGCCACCGGTTTTTCAGCTGCGCTGACACGTCCGGACACGGTCAGTGAACACGTACCCCGAAGTGGGACGACCGACATCGTACGTCCGGTATATGTGGATATATAACGATCAAGTCCGTTATATAACGATCACCGCCGTTACGTGCCCCGGCGCGGTACGCTAGGCCGCCGACCGGCCAACTTACCGAAGGGACGGACATGCTCATCATCTGGGGCCTGCGCGTCATCTACCGGACGCTTGGGCGGGGTGTGTTCTTCTGTCGTCGCTGCGGGGGCGACCGTGATTACCGGTACCGGGCCGGCCGCCGGTACATCACCATCTTCTTCATTCCGGTCATCCCGCTGACCAAGACCGGCGCGCATGTCCAGTGCCTGACCTGCAGGACCAGGTATGTCGCCGAGGTGCTGAAGCTGCCCACGACGGTCCAGATGCAGGCGTCTCTGGTCGCGGGGCTGCGCGCGCTTGTCGCCGTCATCCTCCGGGCCGGCGACCCGGCAAGCGAACTCGCCC
>Ga0335073_10007477_pt1 | contig 15316 bp, 6 predicted proteins | sample Lox_Sample_22_FD_207093 | JGI IMG/M metagenome (GOLD analysis project Ga0335073, IMG submission 207093) | Soil microbial communities from Loxahatchee National Wildlife Refuge, Florida, United States - Lox_Sample_2.2 | ecosystem: Environmental > Terrestrial > Soil > Wetlands | place: USA: Florida... | reverse complement strand
GTAAGGGTTGGCCAGGTTGAGCGCCGAGGGAACGGTGACCTGCTCGGTGTCGAGGGCCGAACTGACGGGCGTGTTCGTGCTGATCGCGCATGCGTTGGCTGCCTCGATGGCATCGAGAGAGGTGCTGGAAGCGGCCTGCCCGAGGAGAACGCCCGTCGCGATGCTGCCGGGATTCATCAGGAGAGAATCGGTGACGACAGCCGCGGGCTGGGCAGGTGAAAGCTGGGCAGAGGCGGGCGCGGTGGCCGCCAACTTCGGCGGCGCGGCCAGGATGTTGAGGATGGTCTGGGTGATGTTCTTCAACTGGCCAACGTCGACGGTCTGCGTCGTTGCTTCGAAGGGGAAGGCGTAGATGGGCCACACGGTCATCTGCTTTGCGTCAGTGTCCAGGTACATTTGCATCGGCTCCTGCGCTTGCGAGAGGGCAACGCCGATGCTGGCAACGTCGTTCTGCGCGGACTCGATGCGCGCCTGTTGTGTTTCTCCGGTGTACGCAACGCCGAGGTAGGGGTTGTGCCGGTTGGCAAATTGCCAGTATTGCGACTGCGGCCAGAAGACAGGAGGATAGGGAAGGCTGTTGGGATCGAGCGTGAGATTGCCCAGGTTGATGACGCTCAGCATGTAGCGTGTGCCGCCGATCACGACGGAGTCATCCTCGGGAACAAAGACATACTCGAGCGCCGTGCCCGCCAGCGCCTGGCGCACCAGGCCCATCAGCAACTTTGAGGGAGCAAAAGCGGCGGCGCTGGTGTCGTTGGGCGCGGAGTTGATGACGGCACTGGCAAGATAGACGTTCTTCGAGCTGACCGAGCCGATAGCGAGGGTATCGACATTGATGTTGGAGTAGATGAAAAGCGAGCTGTCGGTGAGATTCAGGTCGTAGGTGGGAACACCGCTGGATTCGCTGTTAAGGGTGATGGTGCCCTGGTAGCTGATACCGGTCAGCTGCGAGGGAATGACGTTGAGGAAGACGGGAACGGCCCACAGCGTGGTCTGCGTGGCGCCGCCAACGAAACTGCCGAAGTAAAGGTCGCCGGCCGCGGGCGTGGACTTGTCGGTGGGCACGGGGTTGGAGACAGCGATGTTCGTGGCGATGGCGGAGTTACTGGAGTCTGTAACGTCGTAGACGCTGCCGGTGGCGCCGTAGGTGAGGCGCAGGTTGTAACTCACGCCCTGCAGAATGCCGTTGGTGCCAACGGCGGGAGGCGCGAAGGGCAGCTGCAACAGCGGATACATCTGGACGGCGGTGGAGGTGGCGTTGTAGACCAGGGAGCCGACGTAGGTAAAGCCGCGGACAGCCCCCTGCGGCGACGCGGAGACTGAGGCCGTCGAGCGATCGGACCCGCGCACGGTCAGTGTGCCCCCGGAGAGCGATAGAACATAGGTGATGCCGGCGTTCAGCGTGAGTCCGAGGCCGGACAGGGTAAGCGCGAACGGAACGATCGCCGCGTTGGGGTGAGCGCGATCCATCAGGTTCACGATCGTTCCCGCGGTCGCCGCCTGGATGGCCGAGCCTGCGCCAAGATTCTGCTGTGCAAAGGCGGTGCCGATCTCGATGCTCGAGATGCCTGTGCCGTTGAGCGCCTCTTGGGGAATCGAGGCGCTGAGGCCCACGGTGATGGTGCTGGGCGCCTGGGACACCGGCACGGAGACAGGAATGGGTGGCACCTGCTGCACCGGAACGCGGGTGGGATCGGGGATGCTGACGGTAGTCCCCTGCTTGACGACACCGACGGCACTGGCGGGGGCTGCCGTGCTGCCCACAGCCGTCCTGCCCGCTGGCGCCTTCGTGCTGACCGGGGCTGCAGGAGCTGGAGCAGCAACGGCTGCCGGTGGCGTTGTGGACACCGGAGTCGTCGTGACGGGAGTTGCCGATGCACCGCTGGCCGTCTGGATCGTGTTGACGATCTTCCGCAGTGTGGCGGAGGAGGTCGCCATGGTGGAAGAGGGCGTGCCGGAGGAGGGAGGTGCAGGTGTCGTTGCGGCAGGCGCAACCTTGGCCGCAACGGCGCCGGGCGCGGCGACCCTGGCTGAAGATGCTGCGGCAGGTTTCGCAATGCCGGTCTCTGCCAGCGTGGCTGCCGTCTGGTTTACGCCGACGCGCAGAAACGTTGCCGGCGTGGTGGTCAGGGTGGCGACGACCGGGACGCTGAGCTGATCCGCAAGGGTGGTTTCGTTTGAGCTCATGGCGAACTCAAGCGCAGCAGTGGTCACGCTCAGGCCTGCGCCGCCGTCCGTAACCTGCGACGTCGTGGCGGTGTTCAGGATCGAGATGAGCTTGCTGGTGGGGTAGAGATACGTCGCCTGCAGAAGATTTCGCACGACGTTAGCAAGCGACCCTCCGTTGAGAAACGGCGTTGCAGGGTTATAGATCGCAGTCGGCGTGACCGCGGCGACGCTGGGCGGCAGGGTAAAGCTGCTGTTTCCGGAGCCATAGTCGAAAATCGGGATGCCGAAGCTGGTCTGCCAGCCGCTGCTGCGCGCAAAGCCAACCAGGTGCTGGTTGGCAAACAGGGCGGCCAGGGAGCTCGCGTTGCAGATCAGCGAGGTGATGCCCGGATTGACACCCGTGCCCGGGTTGACGCTGGAGACTACGATGCTGCTGTTGAAGGTGTAGGTGGAGAGCGGCTGCGAGGCGGCAACCGACGGCGCGCCGAGCTGTGTCGCAGTCGAGGGGTTGTATCCCGGGCCGCCGGCGTAGACCCCGATCTGGCCACACTGCGCGGTCTGGTTATTGATGGTGGTGGGGCCGCCGATCTTGTTGACGTAGTAAGCGCCCTGTACGCGGTCCCGCGCGTAGAAGACCGGCAGCAGAAACTGCGTTGCGCCAGGCTGGTTGAACTGCGACACATCGTAGACCAGCGAGGAGGCGATGGGCACAATCGTCGGCGTGCTGTCGTAGATCTGCTCATTGTGCGAGGCCTGGAACTGGTCGAGCGGTACCACCTGCGAGACGGCCGAGCCCTGGGCGATGACGCGAAGGCCGGTCGCTGGGTCGTAGCCCGTTGGCAGCGTCGAAGCAGGCGCAGCCGCGAAGGTCCCCGGCGTGTAGGCGGCGGGACTAATGTCGGACCCGAGCTGGCCGGGAATGTAGCAGAACTTGACGGCGGAGAAGATGGAGCTGGCGGAGAGCGCGCTGTACATCGCCGTTATCCCCTCGTCGGTATTTGCGTATGTATTGCCGGCGCCGAGCGAGGCGGAGTCTGTGTCCTGCGCCAGGTAAAGCGTGAAGTAGGCGCTGGTGCGCTGTTGGGTGACACGGAACAGGCACGTGGAGCCCAACTGCGCGTAAGGATCCACATCGGAGCCGTACATGCTGGGGCCGAAGCTTTGCTCTGCGTTGTTGGCGTCGTTGTAAGTACGGCTCAGCCAGTTGAGCGCACTATAAAACCACGCAGGCGCCCAGATCTGCGGACGCACGATGATGCCGATTAATGCGGGATTTACGACTGCCTGCAGGGGTGGCCTGCTGGTGGGCTCCGCAACCGGAAGGACTATGCTGCTGACGCGGGTAGTGCTGTTGGACATGAATCCTCCGTCATCTGCACGACATGGAATCTCAACCGAAACTCCCGTTAACGGTTTCCAGGCGGACCGGCAATCTGGCACCAGACTGCCCCGAGAGAAGGGTTCTGCTGACTACTCCTTCCTTGTCTTCGTCGCCTGGTTTTCCTGGTCCAGAGCAGCCTGCGGTGTGCCGGGAATGCGATAGCCAACGTGACGGCCGCACTGAAGGGCAAAGAGGCCGGGGCAAGACATGTTCATTCCCACCTGACTCCAGGGTGCCGGAACAACAGGCAGCCTATACAGCACCGGAATTCCAAACCAGAGAGTTTCTGCGTCTGGTTCCAGTAGGCACACCTCGAGTGATCGGCCGTCCTTCTCATCGTGGAAACAAAGTCACCCCACGACCTCGCGACGCGCTGAAGCCAGTGCTGCTGGATCAATTTTTTCCGCTCTTAGGGGAGGCCCCGGCGAACGTAGACCCGCTTCGCGTGAAGCAGGGCCGACAGCTCCACTTTTCCACTCGCCGAAAAAATGCGGCTAGCTTAACCCTCGCCCTCGCGAAATGTCAATGGCTGCGAGCGGACTCGGTCACACCACGTTAGAAATGTCGGCGACTTCCGAAGCGGACCGCCGCGCAGGGCAAGGCCCACTCGCAGGATGAATTTCCGAATTTTCAACGAAAGGTTAGCTTCTGACACTCTGCCAGGCATGCGGAATCAAGGTGTTTTGGGTTGCGTGTGGGCAGAAATTCGGAAACTACGCATAGTGACAACAGTCATCGGCCATGTTGACTAATGCTCTACTTACATGTTGCGGATCATGTGGCCAGAACCTTGATAGTGCCTCACCGTATAGCGATGTTTTCCTAAGCGATGGGGAAGTTTCCGCTTTGCTGTTTTCGAACGTCAATGTGGTCCCGATCCACATTTGCCCGTCGCACCCGACGATCAGCTTTTGCAAAGGGTGCCAATAGACAGTTAAGCCATTGCTAAGAACAGCAAAGATCACAGGGGGTTGCTGTAGTAGGTATGCTTTAACTCCGATTCCGTCCGCAGACAGGTCGCGGCGCACTCGTTAAGAATGACAAAAAAAGTCTTGCTTCCAGTCGTGAAAGTGTGCAGAATGTCGGATACTTCAGGACCACACCTCCCCTACCCGCTCTCAGTTCCGCTCCTGGAGACCCGAATAGCTGTCGGCAGGCTCGATCGTCGCAGATGGTCTCTTAAGGGAAAGGAGCCATATGGATTTCATTGAGCGCATTTTCCATGCTTCCCCCGACCACGGAGATGGAACGCTTGAAGCTGCGATTGTCAACGTCCTGGTCCTTCTGTTTTTCCTTCTCGTCTTCAGGGTGTTGTGGCAACGCACTTTAGTTTTCCGTTACCGACGCAAGGTCTGGGGAGCTAAACCCGCCGTACGCAGAACCGGGCGTTCCTGATCGACGCGTCTGTCTGGAATCGATTGCGTTGGTTACAGCCCTTCGTTGCTTGCTGGTTTGAGGTCCATATTCACCTGGGTGGCCGCAGTGGCTTCCGAATCCGGATCGGACGACATACGTGGTGGAATTCGGGCGGCACGACTTCGACTTGCCGCCGATTCGTAAACAGGGAACTAAAGATGGCGCAGCATAGAGCGTTTGAACGGGAGGCGCATCCATGGACACTTCAATCCAGGCGATGACCCGACAATGCGGATTTATTTTTGCAGGCACCATACGGCGTCTGAGCGCCGTAACTTCAGTCGGTATTGAGCCGACCGCTGCCAGCGCGGTAGTGTCGGTGGACAGGCTGCTGAAGGGCCCCGATGTACTGAGCGGATACGTGGGCAGGGAGATCACCCTTGTCCTTCGTGAGGAGGGCAGTCTGCCCCCCAATGCAAGCACGGTCTTTTTTACGAATGCGTTTCACTATGGTGAGGGGCTTGGAGTCCGTGAAGCCGGTCACGTGTCTGGAGATGTGGACGGTGTGCAGCGGGAGGTGAACGAGGCGATGCATCAGCTCGATGACGACAATTTGCTGCGGCGATTGCGGAGCAGCAACCTGGTGGTATCAGGCACTGTGATCGAAGTTCGTGCTTTCGAGCACCAGCAGCGCCGAGGCACCGAGCATGATCCGGACTGGTGGGAGTGCATCATTGAGGTCGCTGCGGTCGAGAAGGGAGAGTTGAAATCCAACAGGGGCAAGTCCGCAAAACACCTTCTCTCGGCCTTCTTCGCTCACAGCACCGATGTGGCATGGTACCAGGCACCCAAACTTCGGGTTGGGGACTCGGGGATCTTTATCCTGCATGAAGGAGAGGTCCTGGGAACCCGCACGCCCGGTCCCGCGATCGTTCACCCGCTGGATTTCAGGCCCATGGCGGAGGCAGAGCATATCCGTGGGCTGATCCGACGCACAAGCGAGTAGTTGACGAGCGAAAGCGAGGCGACGCCATGAGAATCTTCGTCATCAACATGGTTCCGAAGTCGTTAAGCGCTGAGACGAACCAGGACAGTGAGCCCAATCTTGCCGTCGATCCGGCCAATCCGCGAAATATCGCGGCAACAGCGTTTACCAGCGATCCGATGGGGGGCTCGCAGGCTCCAATCTACGTCTCGACAGATGGGGGCCATTCCTGGGCCCTGAATTCGATTGTGCCGGGCGGGAGTTCAACGCACGACATTACCGTGCATTTCGGTTCTGCGTCGCATGTGCTGTACGCCGGAATCCTTCGGCAGGACGATTCGCACCTGAACATCCTCCGCACCGCAAACTTCACCGGCGCGGCGGCGATGACCATTCTTGAGGACCGGGGCGACGAAGATCAGCCTTGGGTAGAATCCATCACGGCGAAGAGCGTTCCAGGAAATCCTGACCGGCTTTACGTCGGCAACAACAACTTCAACACCCAGCCAAAGACCGCGACGATTGACCAGTCGCAGAGCGCGGCGAGCGCTCCGCCGCCAGCCGGTGTCTCTCCAGTCGGAATCTGTAGCAGAACGCCGGGATCGCAGAATGGACCGCCGACTCGGCCAGCGACCCATCACGACGGTACCGTTTACGCCGTTTATGTGGACTGGCAGCAGGCGTATTTCGGAAATGGCAATTACACGTGTGATGTGGTCGTCTGCCGGGACGATAACTGGGGCCAGGGCGGAACGCCGTATAGAGCGCTGGTCGATCCTAACGACCACAAAGCCGGTTATCGTGTGGGTTCCAGCGTCACTATGCCGTGGCAGAACCTTGTGAACTTCATGGGCCAGGAGCGCGGCGGAACGCACGTCGCCATCGCGGTCGATCCACGCGACAGTTCCACCGTCTATCTGGCCTGGGCCGATTACCCGGGCGGAAACCCACCGCTGACGCTTCACCTGCAGCGCTCAACGACGCGTGGCACTTCGTGGGTAGGAGATCTGCGGACCGTCGATAACGCCATTAATCCGGCACTGGCGGTTGACGACAAGGGGCGCGTCGCCTTTCTCTACCAAACCCTGACGAACTCAGGCAGCCAGTGGGAAACGCATGTGGAAGTGTCCGACAATGGCTTTTCCGGATCATGGGCCACTCATGTTCTGTCTGCCACTCCATCTAATACTCCTGCGCGAACGTTCTTTCCTTATCTGGGGGACTATGTTCGTCTGCAGGCCGTGCGCGAAACGTTCTATGGCGTATTCTGCGCCAACAACACGCCCGACTATAGGAACTTTCCCAGTGGAGTTGTCTATCAGCGCAACGCGAACTTTACTATGCACACCCTGCTGGAACTCGACGACGTCACCCCGGTTCCGGTCTCCATCGATCCATTCTTTTTCAAGCTTACGCATGAACCTCCATGCCTGGCGACGGCCATCGCAGACAGCGGCGCTTTCGGCGACGTGTGTCTTGGATCGCACGCGGACGAACGGCTGACCATCAATAACAGCGGCGGCGGCATGCTCAGGATTGAGAATATCGTCTCGACCACGCTGGATTTCGAAGTTCCGAGCGTGCTTTCCTATCCGCTGGAGATCGAGGGCGGCGATTCGATCGACCTGACAGTTCAATTCCAGCCAACGAGTATCGGCTCGAAGGCGGGCAAGGTCGAAATCTTCAGCAATGCACATGGCAGCCCCCACGCGGTCGGTGTTTCCGGAGAGTGTCCTGCCCCGCAATTAAGTTTGATACTCGCAAATCACGGCAATTTCGGCAATTGCTGCATAGGCTCGTTCACCGACGAGTGGCTTGTCCTGAACAGCACAGCGCGATGCCCGGTGAGCATTAAGGACATCACTTCCTCTTCGCCGGATTTCCTTACCCCCGAGGTTGTCTCTTATCCTCTTTCGATCGCTGGCGGAGCCTCTCTGTGCATCCCGATCCGTTTCGCGCCAACGAGTTTTGGTGCGAAGTCAGCCACGGTCACCGTGATCAGTAACGACCCAGGAAGCCCGCATCCCATCTCAGTTTCCGGCGACGCGCCCCCAGGAAAACTAGCACTCACGGGCTCAACATGTTTCGGGGGAGTCAAGGCGGGCTGCTGTGTCGAGCGTTCCCTTTCAGTGTGTAACGTGGGCGACTGCAGCCTTAATGTGACGAGCGTGGCCTTTAAGAAGAAGAGCCGCTTCTGGAAGCTGGTTCACAACCCATTCCCGGCGAAACTTCATCCCGGTTCGTGCCTTGAGCTGGTCATCCGGTACATGGGCGGAGAAAAGTGTCCTCGTTGTTGTGAACTGGTGATCAATTGCGACGACCCGGTGACGCCGGTCAGGACGCTCGACCTGCTGGCCTTCACAATCTCCAACGAATGTGGCTGCGAGCACCATCAGCCGGATTGCCGAAAGGATTGTTGTAACGGGGACCAATTTCCATGCTGTTGCTGCGATGACGATTCGGACGAGGACTGCGTAGCAAAAGCCTAGTGCGCAGGCGATGGGAACCCTTCCTGCAGTCGAGGGAGCGGTCCGGATGAAGATGGCAATGATCTCTGCTCGTCTCCGCCTTTCCCGGAGGCCGTCGCATTGGCGAAAAATGTCGTTAAACCCGAGGCTTGACATTCTCCTCAACCGTACAAAGCTGCGCAGGCTCTGCAAAGAAGATCGATGTCCCGATAAGTCGGATAGCAGCCGGTCTGCTTTCTTTCAGGTCGACGACGCTTACACGGGAGGGCTAAATGGATGGCCGAATACCTAACGGGCCACGGGGTTGCCAGTCTGTGACCCCTGGATGCGACCCTGACTTGCTCCGCATAAAGGTTTTGCGAACCAGCTGGAGAAGGGGCCATTATGAATGGGACCGATAGCTCCGACGGGTGGCAAATTTTCTTTACACTCACGGAAATTTCCAGCAGCGATTTCCGGGACCAGCCGAAGCCCGAGGGCGAATACGATGACCGCGAGGCCTGTCTTCGCCGCGTGCTTCGCCCGCATGACGAGGCTGGTTTTACGGGGACCGACGAACAGGACATGATCAGGTGGCGTGATGATTTGGATCGGGCTCTGGCTAAGATTACGTTGCAGGAAATCCGCCGCGAACTAAGCCTCCCCTACGAACCGTTGCCCCCAAAGGCACAGGAAAGGCTTCTGCTCCTCTTTCGGTCCGAAGCCTTCCTGCGCTACCTGAATGCCTACCACTATTTCGGTGTCCGGTTTGTTCCGTTCTGGCCGGAGATGTGTCAGGTCAGAAAAGATGACTCTGGTGATGAGCCTTATCGGCTTCGTCCACAGCCGTGTGGGGATGCCAATGTGCCCAACTCCGCACTGGCCGCGCCGCCGAGTCTCACCACGCTCCCCGATGCAGAGGAGATTTTTCAGGCTTTTGAGAAGCAGCTGATCTCAGACGGCAGGGTAAGCAGCGTACGCGCCGCTCTGCGCTTTCTTGACGGTTTCGAAAACATCGCGATCAGGCCAGTTCTCGTCGATCTGAAAGAGCCCACGGCGTTTGAGCTGTGGCTGCGCGGCCTGAGGCCCGAGACCGCTGACGCCTGGACGGGATATTTTAAGGAAATTGCAGAGGGCATCACGGAGTGGTCCAAAAGCAGGGCCGAATTCTATCTCGGGCTCGGTCATCCGGCGGCCGTTGAGATAAAGAAAGATAAGAACCCCGAGGCGAGGGTCGTGGATGAACGCCCTCCGGATGGCTGGATCGCGAGCCATCCGGCCACTGCCCGCTTGGCTCTGGCCGACGTCTATTGGATCGCGAAAATCTTCCGCGCCGATCTCTCTTCCGGGGGCACCGTTTCGTACGAGCAGTACAACTGGCTCCACCTGATCCGTTTCCGCGCAACATTCGATCAGGACACTGCCCGCGTCAAAGCGCTTAACACCGCCGAAGAGGCACTTCGCTCGGTATTCGACTACGTGTGCGACCTAATTCAGAATTCCGTGGAAGTGACGGAAAAACGCGCTAAGGAAATCAGCGAAGAAGACATCGAGGGAACTGGCAAGCGGCGCACGAAGGGAATCATCGCGGGACTTATCAGGAAGAGGACGGGAAAGCGGGAGGCCAAAGATCGCCCGGCGACCACTGTAGCGTGGCGGGCCGCCTTCGATGAAGAGCTTGAGGAAATCGAGAAGGAGCGCGGCGTTCGGCACTACCGCGATCCCACGCTGGCTCCCCAGGCTACGACCGGCGACATTGCACCGGCCTCGGAGCCGGGAATCGCCGAGGGCAATGGCGTGGCAGACCCTCTGGCGGCCGTGGCGGCTCGCAAAGAGGCGGATCGGATCAACCACCTGGCCACCGAGGCCGCCGACCGGTTGGACAATCAAGGTCTCTGGAGCCGCCGGCTGCTGGGCTCGCGGCGCCCTGCAAATCTGAAAGGTCTCGCCTTCTCCGGTGGAGGCATTCGCAGCGCCACGCTGAACCTCGGCGTCCTCCAGGGCCTGCAGGAACTCGACCTCCTTCGCCACTTCGACTACATTTCTACAGTTTCAGGAGGAGGATTCATCGGTTCATGGCTGGTTGGCAACGTGCGCCGCAGCGCTCACTGGCTTGGCCGACTCACCGACTGGAGCGCCTCGATAGCGCACCTTCGCAAGTACTCAAACTACCTTGCGCCGCGCACTGGCTTTCTGAGCCCGGACACGCTCAACATTGCCAATACCTGGCTGCGCAATACGATTCTCATTCAGCTGAGCGCGCTGGCGTGGCTGTTCGTACTGCTGCTGGGCGCGCTGGCGGCCATGCGCACGTTTCTTTGGGCGGGCGGGGTTCCCTGGCTCGACTCCGTCCTGCTGGGTGCCTGCTCCCTCGCGGTTGTCCTTGCGCTGCTGCGTTATCTGGCCGCCTTGCCGGGCAACCTAAGCGCCGTCGGCAGGAGGTTTGGCCGTACACGCTCGGTCGTCTGGTGTGCAGTGCTCCCTGCATCGATTGGCACAGCCGCTCTGGCCTCGCGCTTTTGGGCCGCGGCTCCTCGCACCGCCGGGATATGGCCCTGCCTCGATACTTCGTATTCCTTTGCCGGCATGCTGGGGCAGGCGTGGAAACCGTGGTGGCCGCTGCTGGCATTCTCTGCTCTGGGCATTGCACTGTTGGCGACGCAGACTTTGCAGCGGCGATGGGGAGCCTGGTTTGGCGTCGTTACGGTGGTCTGCACCGGGGTGCTCTATCTGGAACTGGTCGCGCTCTTTTTTATTTTCCGTTCTTGGTCTGCACTCGGCGACGCCGGTAACAGCATCGCCTTCGTCTTTGGCCCCCCTCTGGCACTGGTGGCCTTCGCAGTGGTCATCTTGCTGCTGATTGGTTTCAGCAGCAAGAACACCGATGAGGCGCAGCGGGAGTGGTGGACCCGCTACGGTACCTGGCTGGCAATTTATGGCGGACTGGCCCTCTTCATCTGTGGGATCGCGCTTTTCGGTCCGAAGATTATCCTGACCTTCTTCAGTTGGTTTCATGAAAACGGCTACCACATCATTCCATGGACGACGCTGCTGGGCTGGATCGGAACGGTCATTGGTGGTTTGTTCGCAGGCAAGAGCAGTCAAACCGGAGGCAATGGCGAGGGCGCGAAGTCGCAACTTCTTGAGGCTCTGGCGAAGATTGCAGGCGTTTTGTTTATCCTCGGCAGTTTTCTTCTCGGCGCAACGCTGCTCTACATTCTCTTGTTCGAAATGTCCGAACGGGACAATGCAGTGATCGCCTCGAACCCACTGCAGGTATTCTGCGAAATCTCCTGGTCGTACATTTGGGCGACGCTGGGAGCGATGCTGATCATCGGCTGGGCTTTTTCCTCACGCTTCGAGATCAACATTTTCGGATTCAGCCAGTTTTATCGTAACCGGCTCGTCCGCTGCTATCTGGGCGCTACGCGATGGATGCCGGGCGCGCGCAAGCCGAATCCATTTACGAAATTCGATTTTCGCGACGACATCAAACTGTGGCGCTTCCGCACCGATTCTCCAGGCGACGATTCTCCGGGGTCGGCCGAATGCGATTCCTACCGTGGCCCGTTCCCGCTCCTGAACTGCTCGCTTAACCTCGCAGGCAGCTCGGACCTGGAGCTCAACACGCGGCATGGGGCGTCATTCACGCTCACACCACTGCGTTGCGGCAGCGCACGGCCGTTGGTGGGCTACGCGCCAACCTGGTCGGGCAAGGGGACGTTTGCCGATGGCGTGCAGCTTGGTCAGGCCGTAGCCGTGTCCGGTGCCGCTGTCAGCTCCAACATGGGCTACAACACATCCTCGCTGGTCGCGTTTCTGCTAACGATGTTCAACGTGCGGCTTGGCTGGTGGTTCCCAAACCCGGGTAAGGAGTGCTGGTGCAAACGGGGTCTCACCAATAGCCTTGTATACCTGCTGGCGGAACTGTTCGGAGAAGCGGATGAGAAACGAGATTTCGTTAACGTCTCCGACGGAGGACACTTCGAGAACCTCGGCATTTACGAACTGGTGCGGCGGCGCTGCAGGGTCATCATCGCCTGCGATGCGGAGTGCGATCCGGATCTCCAGTTCCCGAGCCTGGGAAAGATGATCCGTAACTGCGAAACGGATTTTGGTGCCGAGATTGATCTCAATGTGGACTCCATTCGCATCCAGGCGAACCGCCTGAGCCTCGCCCACTGCGCGGTGGGAACGATTAAGTACTGTACCGGAGAAATTGGCCGTCTCATCTATCTGAAGGCCTCCATAACCGGCGACGAGGACGTTAGCGTCGCGCAGTACCGCTGCCAGCATCCGGCCTTTCCTCACGAATCGACCGCGAATCAGTTCTATTCCGAGGATCAGTTCGAGAGCTATCGCCGTCTGGGTCTGGAGATGGTACGCAGTTCCTTCAAAGGCAATCTTCCGGGTGACGATCTCCTCCTCATCGGCGAGCGCATGTTCGACGTGCTCACGCCGGCTGCTCTCTCGAGCGACAAGTTTCTGACTCACTCGAGGACGCTCGATCAGCTATGGGAGCACTTCCGTCGTGACAAGGAGCTGCACAAATTCATGTGGGAACTGATGGCTTCCACTCACGAGGCACTCGAAGCGGCGGCGCCGACCGAAATCTCCGCGGGAGTCCCCGCGATCTCCGATCAGGAATTCACCATCGGGCTTGAGCTGGTTCAGCTCATGGAAAACGTCTTCCTCGATCTCAGGCTCGACGACAACTGGCAGCATCCCGATTATCGCGGCTGGGCCATACTCTTCATGCGGTGGGCGCGTAGCAGGCGATTCCGTGAGATATGGAAGCGAACGCGACGCACGTTCGGGATCCGATTCGAGTATTTCTGTAATGCCAACCTCGGGCTCGACCGCGATCATCCCATATCACGGGTCTAGCGTTGAACAAAATCCTTCAAACCTTTCGACGGGATGCAAAAGCAACCCGTGCGATTACAGATAGCAAGGTGGTAAACACTTAAACGTGAGCGTTTTTCTCAGTTGCCGCACACATCCGACCGGAAGTGCAACAGGCTCAACTCCCACAATACAGCCCGCCTGCGTTGAGAAAAGTGAAGGGGTATCGGCTCCTCCGGCAATCGAATCCTGAAGGCCCGCGCTACTTCCCGAGCCGGGCACTCATGGGGAGCCGGCTGTGGGTGTTAACCGCAACAACTTCGATTTCGACCAGCGCACCAGGGAGAGCTAAGGCTGCGACCTGCATCGCGCTCCGCGCCGGCTTATTGGGCTGGTCTTTCGTGCCGAAGTACTGGGAATATCCGGCCATGAACCCGGCGAAATCCATCTGCCCGCGGTGGGCGGGATCGCCGGCAAGAAAGGCGTGCATGAGAACCACATCGCCGAGGGAGAGGTGCTGCTCGGCAAGCGTGTGGCGGATGGCGTCGAGAACTTGGACGGTTTGGCTTTGGGTGTCGCCGGGTGCGCCTTTCGCCACGGAAGAGTCGATCATTCCGCTGAGGTAAAGCGTATCGCCCACCCACACGCCTGCGGAAATAGGGAATGGAGAGTTATTGGGCAGAGGCAGGCGGGTAACCGCGCTCTGTGGCAATGCCGGCGGTGCGGCGACGACGAGACCAGCGACGGCGAGACAAGCAAGGGTGGAACAGGAACGCTTCCAGCTGCGACTCTGCATCCGAATCCGGTTAAGCATCGAGGTTTCCTCCGTTTTGCATGCGCACGCCGAGCTGGTTGATGACGCGGTAGGAAGAGAGCACCGCGCCTTCCTGCCATCCGACGAGGTGGCTGGTGTGGTCGCCGGCAAAGTAGACGCGGCGATCGGGGACGAGCAGCACAGCGAGGTTGTCGGACCCGGCGTGGCCGAATCCGCTGATCCACGAGCCGAGGTTATAGGGGATGTGGCCCCAGCTGATGTAAATCGGCCTGGTCAGATCCTTGCCATGGCCGGGATGCAGAAGGTCGATGGCCTGGCGAGAGGCGTTGAGCTTGGCCTGGACGCTGGGCAGCTTGCCGAATGCCGTTCCGTTCTCCACCGAATAGCCGCCGATAATCACACCGCGCTCCGAGAACAGCCGCGCGCTGGGATACCAGACCACGCCGACGGTCTGCCGCAGGTAAGAGAGACCGCCGTAGATGGCTTCTTCCTTCTCCCAGAAGCGCGGCGCTTCCCACGCGATCTTGTAGGCGGAATCGTAGTGGGTGTCGTCGATCGCCGTCCGCACGGCGGGGCTGAAGTCGGCGTCGAGCGAGCGCACAATGCTGAGGGGCATGGCACAGATGCAGTAGTCGGCGGTCACCTTGCGATCGGCACCTTTGGCGTCGCGGTAGACAACGGTGACGCCGCCGGGTGCCTGGCGGATGGTGCGGACGACGGCCCCGTAGCGCACCGCGCGCCCTAGGCTCTTCTCGAAGGCAGCGGGGATTCGGTCCATGCCCCCGATGGGCTGGAACATCGTCGGTTGCCAGTCGATGACTTCCTCAGACATCATGCCCTGCCACAGGTCGGCGCTGAGCAAAGCGTGCATGGGCAGCGGATCGATCGGCTCGGGCATGGCCTTGCCTGCGCCAGGAAACACTTTGTAGCCGGAGCGCTCCGTGCCCTTGAAGAGCATGTCCGGCTGCAGGTCGCCGTAGATGCGGAGGAATTCGATCATGCGCTCCCGGTCATCGGCGGTGATCTCCTGGTCGAGCGCGCCCCTGTTGATGGCCTTGGCCAGCAGTTCGGAAACGTGGCCGCGGGTGTCGTTGACCACGCGCCGCTCGGTGACGGCTTTGCCGCCGTTGAGGTTGTCGCACTGCATCAGCGCCCCGCGCGAGGAGTTCACTTCGACCTCGAGCGGGACGCCCAGCTCGTGGCAGTAGTGCAGGATGTTGCGATGGATGGACGGCAGCCGGGCCGGCCCGGCATTGAAGTAATTGCCCTCGTCGAACTCGCAGTTTTGTTGCAGGCCGGTGGTGAATTCCACCTTCGATCCGCCGCGGAGGGTCCAGTTTCGGCCGCCGGCACGCTCG
>Ga0335073_10007474_pt1 | contig 15319 bp, 10 predicted proteins | sample Lox_Sample_22_FD_207093 | JGI IMG/M metagenome (GOLD analysis project Ga0335073, IMG submission 207093) | Soil microbial communities from Loxahatchee National Wildlife Refuge, Florida, United States - Lox_Sample_2.2 | ecosystem: Environmental > Terrestrial > Soil > Wetlands | place: USA... | reverse complement strand
CGCGAGCTTCCATGGCATGATCCGCCACCTCGCCCACGAGCTTGCGCACAACGAGGCGGTTACCCAGTCGAAGCTCGTATGCTCGCAGCTGGAGCATACGCTCCTCACGTTGATCCTCTGTGGTGCGCAGCACTCCTACCGCGATGCGCTCGAGGCGACCGAGCGATCGGTCTGCCCCAGGCACGTGGTGAAGGCCTACCAGTACATGGAGGCAAACGCGCGCGAGAACATCACGATTGCGGACTTGACGCGCCTCACCGGCGTGAGCGGGCGCGCCCTGTACGAGGGCTTCCGCCGCTTCAAGGGCTCCTCTCCGAAGGCCTGTCTGCGGGCGATCCGCATGCAGGCGATCCGCAAGGAGCTCCTGGCGGGCACGGCGGACGACGTCACCCGTGTTGCGGCGCGCTGGGGCTTCACGCATCTCGGCCGCTTCGCCAGCAGCTATCAGAAGATTTTCGGTGAAAAGCCTTCGCACACCCTGCGCCGCAGGAAATGACGACCGCTTAGGGAGACAACGACGTGACCGGGATCCACATGAGAAGTTCGACGCTGCTGCTTGCGCTCACGCTCGGCATGGCCATTCATTCCGCGCTGGCGCAGACCACCGCCCCAGCCGAGAAGGTGACCGGCAAGGAGAGCGCGCTCGAGGAAATCGTGGTCACCGCCGAGAAACGCGAGTCGACCGTGCAAAAGACCCCCATCAGCATGACCGCCATCTCGGAGGCCGAGATCCAGGCGCAGGGCTTCGACGATTTTCGCTCCATCGCGCTGCAGACACCCGGCGTCTCGATGAAGACCAGCGGTCCCGGTCAAACCGAATTCGAGATGCGTGGATTGGATGCGACCGGCGGCTTCTCGCCGACCGTGGGGTTCTATATCGACGATGCGCCGCTCACGGCACCCGCGCAAGCCGCGCAGGGCAAGGTGGTCGTCGACCCGGACCTGTATGACCTCAATCGCGTCGAGGTGCTGCGTGGCCCGCAGGGAACGCTCTACGGCGCCGGTTCCATGGGCGGCACCATCAAGCTGGTCACCAACGCCCCGCAGCTCAACACGGTGGCGGTTTCCGGCCAAACCACCGAGTCGGGGACCGAGGGCGGAGGATTCAATTACGGCGGCAGCGCCATGCTCAATCTGCCGATCGCCCAGGATGTCGCCGCCATACGCTTCGTGGGGACCTACAAGTACACCTCGGGCTGGATCGATCGCATCGTGCTGAACCCATTTCCCTTGGAGACGAACGGCGGGCTGACGCGCGGCAACGTGCTCGACGCTCCGGTGCAAGCGCGCTACTCGGACGTCAACTGGGAGGAACTCTGGGGAGGCCGGGTGAGCGTGCTGTGGAAGCTCGGCGACAACTTGACCGTGCAGCCCGGCATCATGCACCAGAAGATCTCGACCGGCGGCCCGTTCAGCATCGACGATCCGCCGGGCACCGTGTATGCCCATTACCAGCCGTTCGACATCGCCGAGCCGCTGGAGGACAACTTCACTCTGTACACGCTGACCCTCAAATACCACTTCGACTTTGCCGATCTGACCTCCGCCACGGCGAAGTGGAACCGGCATGACGAGCAAACGCAGGACATCTCCGAAACCATCCAGGCGCTGCTCGGCCTGCCGAGCTTCTATCCTCCGGACGGCATCGGCGGCGGCTCGCAGGAGGAGACGGATTTTTCCGAGCAGGCGAGCGAGGAGCTGCGCCTCGCCTCGAACGGCGATGGGCGCTTCCAGTGGCTCGGCGGCTTCTTCTTCAGTGACTTTAGCTCCAATACGACGTCTCTGTCCGATTACGCGGGACTCGAGCCGGTCTTCGGCACCGAGGACCTGATCGCCGTCGGTGAGCCCATCCGCATCATCCAGCGCGCACTCTTTGGCGAGACGTCCTACAAGGTGACCGACCAGTTCAAGGCGACACTGGGCCTGCGCTATTACCGCTACTCGAGCGACGAAGAGGCGATCAACAGCGGCATTGCCTCGATCGCCGGCGGACCGGGCACGGTCCTGGAATTCGGACGCGCCGAGAACAAGGGCTTCAACCCCAAGGTGAACTTCTCCTACACCCCGACCGACGACTTGCTCATCTACACCACGGCGGCCAAAGGCTTCCGGCCCGGCGGCCCCAACGTCCCCGTGCCGCTCACCGGTCCGGCGCAATGCCTGACCGGACCGGGTAATCTCGAATCCTTGGGTCTCACCTCCGCACCCAACCAGTTCAACCCCGACAACGTGTGGAGCTACGAGATCGGCGAGAAGGCGCGCACCCTCGGCAACACTTTCCAGATCAACAGCGCCGTTTACTACGAGCGCTGGACCGACGTGCAACAGCTGGTGGACCCCTCCTGCGGCTTCAGCTTCACCGCCAACGCCGGCACGGCCATCGTGTACGGCTCCGAGATCGAGCTGGCCGCGAGCGTCGGCTCGTCCGTCACCGTGACCCAGAACGTGGGCTACACGCATGCGACCTTCGACGACACGGTGCGGGCCACCAATACGGTCGCGGGGCAGAAGCTCCTCGATGTGCCCGACGTGACGACCACCACGGCTCTCATCTACACGATGCCCGTCACGGCTGCCTTGAATTTCAGTGCCCGCGGCACCTACACCTACGTCGGCCCCATGCAGGACATCACCTTCGTGCGCAACAACCTGCCGGGCTATTCGCTGGTCAACGCGCGCGCGGGAGTCACATCGGACAGGTATTCCGCATATCTGTTCTGCGACAACCTGACCAACAAGATGGCGATCCTGACCAACAACGTCGCGCAGACGGTCAACATACCCTCGCTCAACCGCTGGGTCACGAATCAGCCGAGGACCATCGGCGTCGATTTGCAGGTGCGTTACTAGCCGGTCGCGAAAGACCGGCTAGTCGCGCCGCGTGATCGCCTCGACGCTCACCCTGACCACGTCGACCGTCTGCGCGGCCTCCGCCGTGTCGAGATACTGGCGGTCCACCGCGATGGTGCGCGCCGCGTTCGGCGAGACCACGTAGCTCACCTGCTTGAGCTCCGAGCGGGCGGTGCCGTCGGAGGCTTTCCAGTCGATGCGGTAATGCACCGAGCCGTTGCAGCCCCGGGGCATGCAGGCCTGCGCCTCGATACCGAAAGCGATCCGGAACTCATCCTTGTTCAAGCGCATCACCAGCGGATCGCCGGTGAGCACGACGGCGCCATCCGGCGGGACCGCGAGCGCGGCGGTGCTCGCCATGATCATCACAACCCAGAGGGGGATCCATCTCGATTTCATGTTCGGCGCGACTCCGGTGACGGGACTCACCGAGCACACTAGAGGCTGCCCCGGAGCGCAACAAGCGAAGATTCTTCGCGTGCGGATGAGATCTGCTCACGTAGGAATCCGAAGTCATGTCGTTTCATTCATAGGCCGCGAGGCTCGATCAGCGCGATTCGCGAGCTTTCCTGGATGCGGTCGAACATGATCACACTGCCATCGCGCGACAGATCGAAGTCGTGGATCACGATGTCCGGAGCGAATCGCGTGATTTGCCGTTCCTCACCGGTGTCGAGGTTCACCAGCCAGAAGTCTTTGTGGCCCATCTCGCCCTGCAACGCCAGCATCGAGCGGGCGTCCGCCGTCAGGACCACGCGTCGAGCTCCCCGGGTGAGGGTCAGCGCGGGCAGGGGATAAGGCTTGCCGTCGGCGCCGATTGCCCGCAGGCGAAACGTCGTTCCGACGTCGGCTCCGGAGTAAATCAGAAATCGACCGTCGGGAGCCCAGACTGGATCCATCGAGTACTCCGACACGAGGGGGACCGGGTCGCTGCCATCCAGGAAGATCTTGGTCAGGCGCGGCTCGCCGTCGTGCAGCGCCGCCGAAACGATCGAATGGCCGTCGGGTGCCCAGGCCGGATCACCGCGCAGCGCCAGCGAGCGTGTCACCGCCCGCAGGCGCGTGCCGTCGCTCTCCATCGCATACAGGATCGTATGATCATCATGCGCCACCGTGAACGCGATTTGCGCGCCGTCCGCCGAAACCGCCGGTGCACCGACGATGATCGAGCGCGCATCGCTCCACAATTCCCGGCTCTCGCCGCCCGCGGCCTTCCAGATGCTCTGGCGCCCCGCGCGTGCGGTGAGGTAGAGCAGGAAGTTGGGTCCCGTTCGCGGTGAGAACCCGCCCGCCTCGACTGCCGATAGAGGCGCAGCCGCGCTCCAAGCGCGGCTCTCGCCGAGGCCGATGGCGAGCGGCGCACTCCAGATGCCGGAGCTCGATTCGTTCACGGTGGCCACGAGACGCGCCCCGTCCGCACTCGCCGCCACCGAGCTGTAATGCTCCAACCCGAAACTGATGCGATGCGGAGCGGGCCGCTCCCCATTCAGATTCAATCCATACAACCAGGGGCCCGATCCTTGAGAATCGGTGGCGAGATAGATGAGGGTGTAGGCATCGAGCAGCACCGGGTGACTTACCCGCGAGTTGTGGTAAGTGATGCGCTCCAGTCCCGCTCCCGAGGCGCGAATGCGCCAGATGTCCCAGTCGTTGGGTGGTGTGCCACGGGCGAAATAGATGTAGGCGTCATCCGCGGACCACACCGGAAAATGACAATGCACTCCCGCCGGCGCGGTGTAGATGCCGCGCACGGCGCCGTGCGCGTCTCGGATGAAGAGCGGATCGCCGGCCGCGGTCGTGTGATAGACGATCTGTCTTCCATCGTGCGACCAGGCTACTTCGGCCACGCCCGGCAGGAACTCTTGCAGCTCGCCTCCGGCGACCGGCGCCGCCATCAAGCTGATGTTCTCGGGACGTGAGGCGTCCGAGTTGCGAGTCCAGACGGTGATGAGGGAGCCATCCGCGGAGAAGCTCATGCTGCGGATGGAGGGATTGACCAGCTCGCTCCAGCGACCTTGCGTCAGATTGCGGTAGCTGCCACTACCGGTCTGCGTCAACCAGGCGTCCATGCGTCCGTCATGGTCGGCGAGAAACGATATCCAGCGTCCGTCGGGCGATATCTCGGCGGCTTGCTCGATCCCGGACCAATCCGTGAGACGCGTGAAAGTGGCGTTCGCGAGCGGATTGAGCCAGGGCTGTGCCGCCGGGCGGTCAACCTTGACCGCGAACAGGATCAGCAGCGACGCACCGATGAGGGCGGCCACGCCCACCGAGCGCTTGATCGAGCCTCTGGCGGGGGTTGGCTGCCGGCTGAGGCTCGCCGCCGACTGCGCAGCCGCCGTTGCCTGGAGCCACGACTCATTCGGCGACGGCAGAGGCTCGACGATCGAGGCGGACCCTTGCGCCCCATCAAAGGAGTCCGGGAGCTTTCCGCGCCGACCCTCCCACCATGCATCGAGCTCCGAGCGGAAGGCGTAGACCGAGCCCTGCTTGTCATGGATGTGCCGGTGGACCGGCATGCCCTCACGACGTTCCCAGCGCTGCACCGTGGTCACGTCACGTTTGAAGTGCGCGGCGATCTTCTTCCAGGAGTCGAGTCGGCCGCTTGCCCCAGCCGGCAGCTGCGAACGCGACTCCTCATTGCGAGTGTCGTTCATGGTGGCGCCTTGCGTTCCGGGGGCCCGGTCCGCGGCTGTCTCATTGTAAACCCGGAGAGTCAGGGCACGGCAAAGTGCTGCATTCCGCCGCACGGCGCGGCACTCGATCTCGCACCCGTTGACCCCCGGCACCGGCGGTCGCGTACTTCCCGCAAAGCCCCGCGTGCCGGCGAAGGAAGCCGGTGCCTGCACCGGGCAAGAGTTCGGAGCAGGGGTCGATGGGCCGCGGTTGCCAAAGGGTGTGTTTGAACTTTACACGGAGATTCATCATGAAAAACAATGAGTTGAGATTTTCGATGCGCTCGAGTGCGATCGCACGTGCGAGCGCGCTGATCGTGCTGGCGATTGCTGTGGGTGGTGCCGGTCGAGCGCTCGCGGCGGGTGGATCCCGGCTGCCGGCGCATTTCAGCGGACTGCTCAACGATTACACGCCTCCGGCAGGCACCACCGGCCCTTACGAGATGCACGGTGAATGGTCGCTGCAGTTGAGCGAGGCGGGCACGGCGACCTTCTCGGCCGAAATGACGATGGAAATCGCCGACTTTGCCAATGCCGACCCAACACATGATCCCACCAAGCTGGGCGCGCATACGCATCACATCAGCGTGACCGACGGGGTGGTCCATGACGACATGACCGACCCGATCAACTGGCAAACCTCATGCGTGGGCCTCAAGCCGCCCGTGACGGGCGGCTTCGTCGTCACCGGAACCGCATACGTCACTGGAAACGGCGGCACCCCGCCCTTCGGCAACCCGTCCGCGGTCACGATCTGCATCGTTGGCGGGACGGCGAACGCCGGCATCTCGACTCCCCAGGCGGTGGTCGAGTTCTCGAACTTCAGCTTGACCTTCGCGAGCACGTCGCTGGCCGCAACTCATTTCGGATCGCAGCCGATCAATGGCGTCGTCGCCCGATGCGAGCGTCCCTGGAGCCGTGGGAGCAACGATTGCAGGCTCGTGGTGGTGGACTGAGCGCCGACTCGAGCCGGCGAGCGCCCGCTCTCACCATGGCGGGCGCTCCTTTGCGTGGGGCTCGAGATCGAGGGCAGGAAGGACTAATCGGCCGGTGAGCGGGTATTGACCGGCAAGCTCAGGTACGAGGGGAATTGCGCCGAGCGATAGATGCTCTGGCTCGCTCGCTGGAAGTCGGACTCGACCGCCTCATAGATGCTCGCCACGTAGCGCTGCGGGTTGCGGTCGATCACCGGGAACAGCGTGCTCTGCACCTGCACCATGATGCGATGGCCCGCCTTGAAGGTGTGGTTGCGGTCGCGCAGCCCGAATGCATAGGCCGTCACCTCGCCCGGCACGAGCGGCGCCGGGTGCTCGAAGCTGTTGCGGTAGCGCGCGCGGAACACCTCGCCCGCCACCATGAGCTCGAACCCGCGCAGATTCTTGTCGGGCAGAGTCTCCGGATACACATCGATCAGCTTGACCACCCAGTCGGCATCGCTGCCGCTGGTCGCCGCATGCAGATGCGCGACCGGATCGCCGGAGATGGTCATATCCTCGGTCAGCGGCTCGCTTTCGTAGCTGAGCACGTCCGGCCTGCCGTCGGCGAAGCGTTGATCGGCGAGCTGCCACTCGGCCCAGACATCGGCGCTGATCGGGCGCGGATAGTAGGGCACCGGCTTGGCGGGATCCGAGACATAGTCGTCGTGTCCGCCGTTCCCGCCGGCGCTCGGTGCGGCGAACGAGAGCGTGCCGCCCGGCCCCAGATAGAGCTTGCGCTCGATGACTCCCTCCCGCGGCGGCCATTCCTGGTAATGCTCCCAGCGGTTCTCGCCGGTGCGGAACGCGAGCACCGGCGGGAGATCGGGTGCTGCTCGATCCTTGAGCCAGTGCGCGAACCAGGGCGCTTGCACGTGATCGCGGTACCATCTCGAGGTGTCCTGGCCGAAGTCGATGCTGCCGATGCTCCGGCCGTCGGGACTGCGGCTCCATTCCCCGTGGTACCAGGGCCCCAGCACCAGGCGTACGAGATGCTTGGGGTCGACGCTCTCGTACTTGTGATAGAGCTCGAGCGGGCCGTAGTAATCCTCGGCATCGAAGTATCCCGCCACCATCAACGTGGGTACGCGCACCGGCTGCACGTAGGGCAAGACTCCGCACATCTCCTTGGTCCAGAAATCGTCGAGGTTCGGATGCTCGGCGAATGCGTTCCAGCTCGGCGCCCGGCCGTGAAAGAACCGCGCGTTGACATTCGCGAGCGGGCCGAGCCCGAGGAACTGCTCATAGCTGTCGTAACGCCGGAACGCCTCGAGCGGGCCCTTGCTGGCGGAGTCGCGCTCGGTTTCCATGGCTTCGATCCAGTCGAAGCTGTAGCTCAGGCGGAACGCTCCGTTGTGATGCCAGTCGTCGCCGACGAACATGTCGGCGCAGGTGGCCTGCGGCGAGGCCGCCTTGAGGGCAGGGTGCGGATCGATGAGCGCGCGGGTCGCCATGAAGCCGCCATAGGAGATTCCGAGTGTCCCCACGCGCCCGTTGTTCCCCGGTACGTGCTTGACCAGCCAGTCGATCGTGTCGTAGGCATCGGTCGATGGGTCGGTCGAACGCGGGCGCGAGCGATCGCGCATCGGCCCACCGGTCACGAACACGCCGCCCGAGCCGCCGCGTCCTCTCACATCCTGCAGGGCGAAGATGTAGCCGTCGGCGATGAGCTCGGGGTACATGCGCAAATTCGCCGAGTACCCTTGCGCATCGGGGCTCAAGCCGTACGGGGTGCGCTCGTAGATGATCGGGAGGGTCTGCGCGTGCGCCTTCGGTGTGTAGATCTCCGTGTGCAGCGTCACGCCGTCGCGCATCGCAATGTCGGCCACTGCTTTGTTGAAGAGCGCGCTGAAGTCGGGGCCCGGCAAGCGGCCGCTCATGGTCATGAGATCGTCGCGGCGCGACTTCGGCAGGTGTGCGAGAAAGCGCTCGATTGCCGCGCTCGACGGCGAGGCGGCGGCCTGCGAGGCGGCGGCCTGCGAGGCGGCGGCCTGCGATGTCGGGGGTGAGGCCGCAGATTGCGCGCCGGCTTGCGCATCGCCGGCGAGCGCGAGCCCGCAGCCCGCGACTGCGCAGCCCGCGAGCAGCATCCCGATGGCGCTCTGCGGCCGGGAGGCGGCGCCGCGCACGGCGAGCCACAGTCCGCGCAGCATCAGCGGCAAGAAGAAGATCGCCAGGAAGAAGTACGAGCTGTATCGATAGCCCCGGCCGATGAGATTGATGATGCCGACCGCCGCAGCCACGAACACGGCGATCATCATGACGCCGAGCGCGAGCAGCGAGCGCAGCGCGCGCGGCATGCTGCGGCCGCGGTCGGAGAAGGCGCGCGCGATGCGCTCGTTCATGCCGTGCAGGAGTCCGACGCCGGTTTTGATGAAGGCACCGAGAATCACGAGCTGCACCGTGATTCTGAGCGCGGAGTTGCCGATCTGCCCCAGCACCAGCGAGATCGGCAGGGGCTCGCCCAGGATCTGCGGGTAGAACGCGGAGAGTGCGAGGAGCGAGGCGAAGCCGGGCAGCAGGATGAGCGGTCCGGCCATGGCGCCCGCGGACAGCGCCTGCGGACGCGTCTCCAGGTTGCGCGCCACGAAGATGAGAGTCGGTACGATCACCACGTTGTAGCCCGTGTAGCTGAAGCTATCCGCGAAGGCTTCGGGCCAGTCGAGCCGAGTTCCCTGCAGCGCCGTGGCGAGCTGCGGCCCGAACTTCCACACCACGAGCGCGAACATCGAGCCATAGGTGGCATAGAAGATGATCGACCATGCCGAGATGATCTTCTCGATGAAGCTGTTGCCGAAGTACACCACGAAGGCGACCGCGGCCATGAACAGGATCGAGTTCGCGAGCTCGGGCCACCCCGCCATCTGCGCCAGGAGCTTTCCTGCTGCGGCCGACACCACCGACAGCACCAGCAGAACAAGCGCGTACCAGCCGAGCTCGAACAGCGCCACGAAAGGCCCGATGAAGATCCGGCAGAAGCTGCGATAATCGAACGCGCGATAGCGACGCGCCAGCTCGAAGGAGACCATCGCCCCCAGGCTCATCCAGAGCGCGGTGAGCGCGAGCCCCGCGAGCCCCGTGAGCGGGCCCTTCGAGATGAAGAACTCGACCAGCTCGCGCCCCGTGGCGTAGCCGCCGCCGACCATGACTGCCTGGATCACGAGCCCCGGAACGATGAGACGGTAGAGGCGCGTCGGCATTCGAAGGCTAGAGCGAGCCGCGCGCGGCGATCGGCCAGATACCGACCAGCCTCGTGCCGCGCACGCAATGAATGAAATCGTGCAGGTTGATCGTGGGGTCGCAGTGCGGCGTGATGAGCTCGACCTTCGCGCCGAGCGCCAGGGCCGACCCCGCCGGAAGCTTGATCTTGCCGAACTCATCGCCGTAGAACCGGTACCGGGAGCCGCGCGGCGCGCCCGAGGCGATCTCGGGCAGAGGCCCGTCCATCGAGAAGCACTTGAACCCGCCGTCGATCGTCGGCTGTCGCGGGTGATGATTGCTGACCACCGAGCACTGCACGAAGAGTGCGGTCTTGAACGGATGGCGCGCGCCGGCGAACAGCTCCACCGCCTGATACTCGACGTCCATCACCGCGTACGAGCCGCACTGGCACTCGGTGAACAGGTGCGCGCGGCGGTCGATGTCGAAGGTGCCGGTTCCGCCTCCGGAGACGATGCCCGGCCGTATGCCGGCTCGAGCGGCCGCCTCGAGCACCCGCTCGAGGTGCTCGAGCTGCCGCCCGTAAACGCGTGCCCGGTCGGCCGCGCGGGTGATGTGCTGAACCCGGCCCGAATAGCACTGAAGGCCGGCGAACTCGAGCGCGCGCGACGATCGGACGCGATGAATGAGCTCGATCGCCTCGCCCACGGCCGGCACGCCGGTGCGCTTCATGCCGATATCGATGTCGACCAGAACCGGGAGCTTGGCGCCGCGCCGCGCGAGGCCGCGCGCCAGGTATTCGACGGTCGCAGGGTCATCGACTGCCGCCATGAAGCCGCGAGCCCGCCTCGCCAGGGCGATCATTAGGTCGAGCTTGAGTGCGCCGGCGAGCGGCGTCGTCAGCAACACGCCGGGAATCCCGGCCTCGACCATGACCGTCGCTTCGCGCAAGGTCGCGACCGAGATCCCCACGGCGCCCGCCGCGATCTGGCGCCGCGCGATCTCGACGGTCTTGTGGGTCTTGGCGTGCGGCCTGAGCTTCAGTCCCGAGCGCTCGACCAGCCTCGACATGGCGCCGAGATTGTGCTCGAAGCGGTCGAGATCGAGCAGCAGGGCCGGCGTGGCAAGCGCCTGGCGCGCGCGCGGCTTGCCGATGAGCGGGGCGTTTGGCCCGAGATCGCGATGCTGCCGCGGCGTTCGGTGAGCGTTCTTCTTCATGGTGCTGAAGCGCACGGACTATATAAGCGCAGCGCTCGGCTCTCAAGCGCCGGCACGCCCCGAGCCCCGGGCGCGCCGCGGGAGCGAGGGCGGCAAGTGCGCCTTCAAGTATCCCGTGACGCCGCGGATCGCTTCCCGGGTCATCTGCGGCGTGATCGATCCGTGCTCGAGCATGGACAGGCTGAACATGAGATCCGCGATCTCGACCGCGCGGAAGAAGGTCGCGGTGCGGCCGGGGCTTCGCGGCAACACGAAGCGCTCCGCGATCTGGGTCTCGAACAGCCTGGCGATGCGCTTGTCGCTCTGGCGGTCCCTGAGCTTGAGCTCGGGCGGCGTCTTGGGACTGATCAACAGCTGGCGCGCCGCGCGATGCTCGTTGAAATAATCCGCGCCGCGGCGCACGAGTAGCGCCACGATCTGCATCCAGGAGCCGGGCGAGCCGCGCAGCGGGCGGCGCACGTCCTCCAGCATCTCGGCGCCGAACACTGCGATCAGCTGCACGTACAGGTCCAGGATATCGTCGTAGTAGTGGTAGGCGGAGCCCTTCGGTATGCGTGCCGCACGTGCCACGTCGGCGAGGCTGATCTCGTCCAGGTCGCGATGCGCCAGCAGGGTCCTGGCGGCGGCGATGAGGCGCTTGCGGCGGGCGATCCCGGGCGCCCGGTGCGAGACTTTCTGCGATCGGCGCACGCTATTCCTCGTGGTTGACACGTCGCTGGTTGTTCATGATACTCGACCCGAGTCGACTAAGGGACCGTACCCGAGCGCCGCTCCCGCCGCATATGAACGACACTTCCGCCAGAGCGCCGGCCACCCTCAAGGCCGGGGCGTTGCATTGGCTGCACGTGGCGGCCCTCGGCATCGCCATCGCCATCTCGGGCAACGTCGCCGGCTGGAATTACGGCCTGGGCGTGGGTGGCTGGGGTGGAATGCTGATCGCCGCGCTCGCCATGGCGCTCCTCTTCTGGTGCTTGACCCAGAGTCTCGCCGAGCTCGCCGCCGCACTCCCCGACGCCGGCGGCTTCGAAGGTTACGTGGGCCGCGCGCTGGGTCCCACCGCCGCGTACTTGACCGGCATGTCGGTGGCGATCGCCCTCGCGGTCGGCGCCGGCCTCGCCATCTCGTTCGGCGAGGCCTATATCTCGGCCTGGCTGCATTTCGCGGGGTGGCCGATCAAGATCGCGCTGCTGCTGCTCATCATGGGCCCGCAGTTGCGCGGCGCGCAGGAGGCCGCCGGCCTCATCGTGGTGGTCGGCGTGGCGGCGCTGGTGATTCTCATCGCCTTCTGCGCGTTCATGGCACCCGCGTTCGACACGGCGCGGTTGTGGAGCGCAACTGCCGACGGTGCGAGGAGCCTCCTGCCGCACGGCATCGGCGGCGCCGCCGGCTGCATTCCCTTCGCCTTGTTCCTGTTTCTGGGCGTGGAGCAAGCCGCGCACGCGGCCGCGGAGATGCGCGATATGCCGCGCAACATGCCCAAGGCGCTTGCCACGGCCATCGGCGTCGCCTTCGTGGTGGGGCTCGCGGTGCTGTTGATCGCCACGGGCGGGGCGGGCGCCGACCGGCTTGCGCAGGTCGACGACCCCTTGTTCGCGGCGGTGACCGTCGACCCGCAACGCGCCGGCGCGGCATTCATGGCACGGCTCGTGGGCGCGGGCGCGCTGGTGGCCATTCTCGGCACTTTCTTTTCGCTCGCCTACGCCGGATCGCGGCAGTTCTACCATCTGGCGCAGGCGGGCTTCCTGCCGCCGGTGTTCGGGCGGGTCAATCGACGTCAGGCGCCGGCCGGCGCGCTGGCTCTGGTGGCCGCGATCGCGCTCGCGACCGCCGTGTTTCCCCCGAACAGCGCCATGGTGGTGTTCATTTTCATGATCAGTGTCGGACACGTGTTGCTGCTCGCCGCGTTTCTGCGGCTCAGGCAGCGCGAGCCCGCTCTGCAGCGCAGCTACCGTGCGCTTGGCGGGGAGCCGATCGCTTGCATCGCGCTCATCCTGTCGCTGTCGGTGATGGTCTCGTGCTACCGGCTCGAGGTGCGCGCGCTCACGATCGCGATCGCCGCCCTCGCGGGCTTGATCGCGCTCTTCGTATGGCGCAAGCCCGCGCGGCTCAAGGCCTCTTGAGGGGTCGCGCCCACTTTGGAGCATCCGGAGAAACTTCACATGAACGTCGATCTATCGGGCAAGGTCACCATCGTCACCGGCGCCGGGCAGGGCATCGGCGAGGGCATCGCGCGGGTGTTCGCCAGGGCCGGCGCCAAGGTGGTCATCGCGACGCGCAGCGAGGCGAACGGCCGCGCCGTGGCCGAGTCGATCGTCCGGCAGGGCGGCATCGCCTCGCTCAATCAGACCGACGTCGGGCGGCACAGCGAGGTGAAGCGCGTGGTCACCCAGACGGTCGAGCATTACGGGCGCCTCGACATCGTCATCCACAATGCGGCCGTGTATCCCGTGATTCCGATCGCGGAGCTCTCCGATGAGGACCTCGACCGCACGCTCGCCGTCAACCTCAAGGCGGGTTTCTGGTTGATCCAGGAATCGGTTCCGCACTTGCGCAAGCAGGGCGGGGGCCGGATCCTGTTCACCTCCTCGGTCACCGGTCCGAACGTCGCCATGCCGGGCACGGCGCATTATGCGGCCTCGAAGGGCGGGATGAACGGGCTCATCCGCACGGCTGCCCTCGAGTACGCGCGCCAGAACATCACCGTGAACGGCGTGGAGCCCGGCTACATCCGCACCCCCGCGATGGATGCGCTCGGCGGCCCCGAGGCGCTGGCGCAGATGGCGAGCCAGATACCGCTCGGCAAGCTCGGCGACCCGACCGACATCGGCTACACCATGCTGTTTCTGGCCTCGGATGCGGCCGCCTACATCACCGGGCAAACCATCGTGGTCGACGGCGGCTCGACCCTGCCGGAGAGCCCGGTGGTTCTCGAAGCCTTCTATCAGGGACAGTGACATGAGCGCACAAACGTTGCTGGAGCGTCGCTACCGGGTCCTGGGCCGCAACTCGCCGCTGTTCTACGACAAGCCGTTGCACTTGATCCGAGGCGAAGGCGTCTGGGTGCACGATGCCGAGGGCAAGCGCTATCTCGACGCCTACAACAACGTGCCGCACGTGGGCCATTGTCACCCGCGCGTGGTTGCGGCGCTGGCGCGGCAGGCGGGCGTGCTCAACACGCACACGCGCTACCTGGACGAGAACGTGGTCGCATATGCCGAGCGGCTGGTGTCGCTGTTCGATCCCGCTCTCTCGATGGCGGTGTTTTGCTGCACCGGAAGCGAGGCGAACGAGCTCGCGCTGCGCATCGCGCGCGATTGCAGCGGAGGCCTCGGAATCATCGCCACCGACTGGGCCTATCACGGCAACACCGCCGCGGTGATGCAGGTGAGCTCGCTCTTCACCCCGGCAAGCGCGCGCGGCCCCTACGTGCGCACGGTGCCGGTGATGGACCCGTATCGCGATCGTGCCGCACGCAACGACGACCAGCTCGGCAGCGCCTATGCGAACGAGGTCAAGCGAGCCATCGACGCCTTCGCCGCCGACGGAATACGCTTCGCGGGGCTGATCTTCTGCACGGCGTTCTCGAGCGAGGGCTTGCCGACGGTGCCCGCCGGGTTCATGGCCAAGGCGCTCGCGCATGTGCATGCGGCCAAGGGCTTGTTCATAGCCGATGAGGTGCAGGCGGGCTTCGGGCGCTTCGGCACCCATATGTGGGGACACCAGAAGCTCGGCGTCGTCCCCGACATCGTCACCCTCGGCAAGCCCATGGGAAACGGTCACCCGCTCGCGGGGGTGGTCGCGCGGCCGGCGCTGATCAACGCGTTCACCGAGCGCAACATGTACTTCAATACCTTCGGCGGCAACCCGGTTTCGGCGGCCGTAGGCCACGCGGTGCTCGATGTGCTCAAGGACGAGCGGCTGCTCGAGAACGCTCAGCGTGTCGGCAGTTACACCCTCGAGCGCCTCGCCGAGCTGCAGCAGCGCCATCCAGTCGTCGGCGATGTGCGCGGCGCGGGAATGTTCTTCGCCGTGGAGCTGGTGAGGGAGCGCGCTTCGAAGTCGCCGGCCGCCGATGAGACCAAGCGCGTCGTCAACCTCATGTGCGAGCGCGGCGTGCTCCTGAGCCGCATCGGGCGCCACGACAACATCCTGAAGATCCGGCCACCCATGCCGTTCTCGCGGCAAAACGCCGATCTACTGGTCGATACCCTCGACGGGGTGCTTGCATCGCTATGACCGAAACGCAGGATCCGGCCGCCTTTCTCGCCGAAATGCAAGCGCTGGCCCGTTCCGCGCTCGTCCGCTGGGATCTCCCCGTGCAGGGTCTCGCGCCGATCAAGGTGCGCGAGAATGCGGTGTTCCGGGTCGACCTCGCGGGCGGACGGCGCGCGGTATTGCGCGTGCATCGGCACGGCTATCACAGCGACGCCGCGCTGCGCTCGG
>Ga0335073_10007473_pt1 | contig 15319 bp, 10 predicted proteins | sample Lox_Sample_22_FD_207093 | JGI IMG/M metagenome (GOLD analysis project Ga0335073, IMG submission 207093) | Soil microbial communities from Loxahatchee National Wildlife Refuge, Florida, United States - Lox_Sample_2.2 | ecosystem: Environmental > Terrestrial > Soil > Wetlands | place: USA... | reverse complement strand
ACTTCGAGTTCCCACTCGCCGAAGCTCGTCGCGTACGACCGTTCGCGGATCCGCCCTAGCTCGGCCTCGAGCTGGGCGGGATCGGTGATCGTCCGCTCGGTCGATGCGACGAGTCGCCCGCGACCGCTCGCGCCGGCCGCCTCGCCGGCATAGGCAAGCAGCACCTTGCCGGGCGAGCCCACGTGCAGCGGCAGCGCGTGGCCGACCCACAGCCGGCGCGCCACCGCATGTCGCGTCTCGGCGAGCGCGATGCACACCCGTGAGCCTCCCTCGCGCACGAACAGGCCCGCGGTCTCGCCGGTCTCGTCGCGGAGCTCGTCCAGCAGCGGCGCGACCACGTCGATCAGCGAGATGCCCGCCCTCGCTGCCGCGGCCCAGCGCAGAATCGTCAAGCCGAGCCGGTATCGGTCGCCGGTCTGCGCCAGCACGCCTTCGCTCACGAGGTTCCGCACCAAGCGCAGGCAGGTCGTCGAGGGAAGGCCGGTGGCGGCCCGGATCTCCTGGAACTCGAGCGTCGGCCGTTCGGGCGAGAACGCGTCGAGCACGCGCCAGGCCTTGCGCAACACGAGGATCGGAGGCCCCAGGGGCCGCTCGCGCCCGTTCGCCGCCGGCGAGGCTGCGCCGGCGAGCCGTCCATGCTGCTGGGGGTGTCGGTTGCCGCCCCTCGCCACCATTTGAAATCGTACTTACCGATGTCGTCGGCTCCAGAGAAGATCGCGTTCGCCGGCGGTACGGTTGATCGTGCCGCCCATCTGCGCGAGGACGGTGCCGCCGATCGGCTGCGCCGCCTCGACAGCTCGCGGGTGGTGCTCGTCGGCGACGGGCAGACCGTCGCGGTGACCGCCGGCGACGGCGGGCTCGCGCTCGTGCCGGTGACCGCGGTACCAGCGGACGCGGAGCTCACGTTCCTTGGGCTCGACCCGGCGGGGGTGGCGCTGTTCGCATATGACGCCGGCGGCGGCGGTGACAGCGGCGCCGGTGGCAGCGAGGGGAGCGGTGGCAGCGGAGGCAGCGGAGGCAGCGGCGGCAGCGGCGGCAGCGGCGGCAGCGGCAGCAGCGGCAGCAGCGGCAGCAGCGGCAGCAGCGGGACCGGTCGCGGCGGCGAGGCTCCGGGCGCCGGCAACCACGAGTTCGCCCCTCTGCGCGGCCTCGCCACCGACCTCGAACCGGCGGACGCCGCGCTCGCGGCCTATGCGGTGGCGCTCGTCGGCTGGCACCGCATCCAGCGCTACTGCGGGCGGTCCGGTGACGTCACCGTGGTCGAGGCCGCCGGCCACCGTCGCCGCTGCCCCGTGTGCGGGCTCGTTCAGTTCCCGCGGACCGACCCGGCGATCACGATGCTCGTGCAGTCCGGCGATCGCTGCCTGCTGAGCCGCCGGCAGGGTGCGCCCGCCAACCGCTGGTCGGCGCTCGCCGGATTCGTCGAGCCCGGCGAGACGCCAGAGGAGGCAGTCATCCGCGAGGCCCGCGAGGAGACCGGCGTGGAGGTCGCCAGGGTCGAGTACGTCACCTCGCAGCCGTGGCCGTTTCCCCAGGCGCTGATGATCGGCTTCTGGGCGTTCCTCGACCCCGCCGCCGGCGACGCGATGCCCACGCCCGCCCCCGATGAGCTGGTGGAGGCACGCTGGTGGGGGCGGGACCAGCTCGCGAGCGCGCTGAACGCCGGCGAGATCATCCTTCCGCCGCCGGGCACGATCGGTAACTACCTGATCTCGACCTGGCTTGCCGGCGCCACCGTGTAAAACCTGCCAAAGCCCGCACCTTGCGGCCGCCGAGTGCACATAAGCGCCCCCCAGGTGCTTATGTGCACTCGGTCGGTCGCGAACGGGCGCTTTGGTAGGAAATGCATCAGCCCCGGAGAACGCGGCCCCGCCCGGACCCCGGGGACTGCGGCCCCGCCCGGACCCGGGAAATGCGGCCCCGCCCGGACCCGGGAAATGCGGCCCCGCCCGGACCCGGGAAATGCGGCCCCGCCCGGACCCCGGGGACTGCGGCCCCGCCCGGACCCCGGGGACTGCGGCCCCGCCCGGACCCCGGGGACTGCGGCCGCGCCCGGACCCGGGGGAACGCGGCCCCGCCCCGACCCCGGGGGAACGCGGCCCCGCCCGGACCCGGGGAATGCGGCCCCGCCCGGCCCCGGAAGCACCACCGTCCCGCGACCCCGCAAGCTAACCCGCCGAGTCTCGAAGCGCTCGCACCACCTGAGCGTGCTCGCGCATCGTCTGCATCCCATCGGCCCCCGGCTGGCGCCCGAACCCGCAGTACATCGCCACCCCGAAGTCGCCGAGATACCGCGACGCGGTCGCGTGCCGGCGCCGGAGCCCCGGCAATCCGTCCACGGGCAGCACGATCCCGAGATACACGCGCGTGTCGCCGACGTCGAGGTCGCTCAGAGGCCGGAAGAAGCGCTTGTCCTCTGACCGCAGGTAGCGGGGCCCAGCCATGTGGACCCAATCGACGGTGCGACCGGAGTTCGCGACGGCGTAGTTGGCCATCCGCACGAGCACGTCGTAGTCCCGGGCCTCGTACATCGGCCACTCCGGGAACGTTCCGTAGCAGAGGTGGTAGCCGACCATCACGTCTTCGGGGATCTGGGGGGTGAGCCGCGCCACCGGGCCGGCGAAGCGCTCCCACGCCCCCTCCGGCGTCCAGGCGAGCACGCCCTCGATGTCCTGGACCTCGTAGGCCATGTCCCACTGGATCGCGAGGTCCGCCGCGGGAATCTCGGCGAGCAACCGGACCAGCGAGCGACCCACCAAATCTTCGTACGCGCGCTCGACGACCGGGTAATCGCGGGCGAAGTCCGCTTTGAACCCGTTCAACGCGCTGGACGGGAACGGCAGCCCGACCTGGAACCGCAACCCGGAAGGAATCAGCCCCTGATCGCGCAGCGCAGCGAACTCGCGCCACGACGATAGAGCGTCGTCGATCCGCGGCCAGGCATCGAAGTGCAGCTCACCCGCGCCCGCCCGGATCTTGAACACCGGCGTCTCGTACGCGTGCCGAGGGATGCCCGTCGGCGACTCGGTCTCCGACACGACCTCGACGTCCACGTTTGGTCGGACGAGCCGCTCGCGCTCGTAGCCGACCCATGCTGCGCGCGGACCGGTTTCACCGTCGGGCAAAGCGAAAACCAGATCCCCGAACAGCTCGGCGCCGGCGCGGAACGCCTCTTCGGTCGATTCCGCCGGAAGGCTCCCGACGAGCAACAGATCGCTCGTCGCGCGCGAGCTCACGAAGCCTCGCCGAGGATCTCGCCGCCGGCGATCTCGTCGACCACGTCGGTCACGTCGCGCGCCACCAGCGCGGCGTACGCCCCGCGACGCTCGATCAACTCGTCGTGCGTTCCCCGCTCGATGATCCGGCCCTGGTCGAGCACCACGATCTGATCGGCATCGCGCACGGTCGAGAGGCGGTGCGCAATCGTGATCGTCGTGCGCCCCTCGGCGAGTCGCTCGAGCTCGGCCTGCACGGCCGCCTCGGTCTGTGTGTCGAGCGAGCTCGTCGCCTCGTCGAGCACCAGCACGGGCGGGTTGCGGAGCACGGTGCGCGCGATCGCCATCCGTTGCTTCTCCCCGCCCGAGAAGCGGTAGCCGCGCTCGCCGACGACCGTGTCGTAGCCGTCGGGGAGCGACGCGATCAGGTTGTGGATCCGCGCCGTGCGCGCGGCGTCCTCGATCTCCGAATCGCTCGCGTTGGGACGCGCGAACCGCAGGTTCTCGCGGACGCTGGCGTGGAACAGGTAGGTCTCCTGCGAGACCACGCCGACCGTCGCCGCCAATGACTCGAGCGACGCATCGCGGACGTCGACGCCGTCGATCGTCACCCGGCCCTCCTGCGGTTCGTACAGGCGCGCCACCAGGTAGCCGAGCGTCGTCTTGCCGGCACCGGTCTCGCCGACGACCGCGGTGCGAGTCCCGGCCGGCACGACGAGGTCGATGTCACGCAGAGTCCAGAGATCCTCGGAGCCATTGGCTCCGTACCGGAACGAAACGCCCTCGAACCGGACCTCGCCCAGCAACTCGGATGGCCGCAGCTCCACCGGGTGCGGGGCCTCGACGATGTCGACCGGCAGGTCGAGGTACTCGAAGATGCGATCGAACAGCGCCAGCGAGGTCTGCATGTCGGCCTGGACGCTCAGCAGCGACTGGATCGGGAACAGCAACCGCGTCTGGAGCGTGGTGAACGCGACCACGGTGCCGATCGAGATCGACTTGCCGATGAACGTCTGCCCCGCGAGCCAGTAGATGATCGCGGGCTGCACCGCGAACGTGAACTGGATCGTGGCCATCATCCAGCGCCCGGCCATCCGCGAGCGAACTTCGAGGTCGGCGATGTCCTTCGACTCAGTCGTGAAGCGGTTGGCCAGGTCCGCTCCGCGACCCATGGTCTTGCCGAGCATGATGCCCGAGACCGACAGTGACTCGGCGACCAGCGCCGACATGTCGGCCAGCTGGCGCTGTTGCTCGGTCGTGATCCTGCGGCGCATCTGCCCGACGCGCCGGGTCATATACACCGACGGCGGCACGAACACGAGCGAGATGATCGCGAGGCGCCAGTCGAGCAGGCACATCGCGACGAGCGAGGCAATCACGGTCGTCGCGTTCTGCGCGATCGTGGTCGCGGTGGTGGTCACGACGCTGTCGAGCCCACCGATGTCGTTGGCGATCCTCGACTGCACCTCGCCCGTGCGCGTCCGGGTGAAGAACGCGAGCGACATCTTCTGGAGGTGCTGGTAGACGGCCGCGCGCAGATCGTGCATGACGCGCTGGCCGACCACGTTCGACATGTACGTCTGCCACACGCTCGTCGCGTTGGTGAAGACCGAGATCGCGATCATCGCCAGCACGGTCAGCGTCAGCACCTTCTCGTCGTGCTGCAGGATCCCGACGTCGAGCGCCCGGCGCAGCAGGAACGGCTGGAGAATCGCGATGCCGGCCGAGACGACGATCAGCACGAGCACGGCGGTAAGGCGCACCCGGTACGGCTTGAACAAGGCGAGGATCCGGGCGGTGTCGCGCTGGCGCGTCGGGTCCATCAGCGGCGGGGGCTTGCGCGAGGGTCCGCGCAGCGAGCGCATCGCGCCGCTGCCGCCGGCGCCATGCGACGCCGCGAAGCCGTGATTCCCAGAGCTCATCTACCCCTCATGATGACAGCGCCGCACGCTTCGGCCGGAGACGAAATGTCGACGCGCTACCGTATGTGTCATGAAAGGCGACGCAGACATTGCCAGCATAGGCGCGCTCGTAGCCGACCCCGGCCGCGCGAAGATTCTCCTGGCCCTCGGCGACGGCCGGGCGTTGCCGGCGAGCGTGCTCGCGGATGAGGCCGGTGTGGCCGCGTCGACCGCGAGCGCCCACCTCGGCAAGCTCGTCACGGGCGGCTTGTTGCGCGTCGAGCGCCACGGGCGACACCGCTACTTCCGCATCTCCGGGCCGCAGGTGGGCGAGCTGATCGAGGCCATGGCGCGCGTGTCGCCGCCGGCCCAGGTCCGCTCGCTCAAGCAGGGGAGCAAGGCGCAGGCGGTCCGCTTCGCGCGCACCTGTTACGACCATCTCGCCGGGATGCTCGGTACCCAACTGATGGAAGCGATGCTCGAGCGCGAGCTGCTCACCGGCGGCGACGGGGTGTTCGACCCCGACCGCGCCCGCGAAGACCGGCTCGCCGCGCCTGGATTCGACCTCGACTACCGGCTCACGCCGAGTGGCGTGAGCGAGCTGAAAGCATTCGGTATCGACTTCGACTCGCTCCCGACCCGCCGGCCGCTGATCCGGTACTGCGTCGACTGGAGCGAGCAGCGCCATCACCTGGCCGGCTCGCTGGGAGCGGCGCTGACCGCGCGGATGACCGACCTCGGCTGGGTGCGCAGGGCCAACGGCAGCCGCGCCGTCCACGTGAGCGACGACGGGTTCGATGGTCTGCGTGAGCATTTCGGGCTCGAGTTGAGCCCGGTCCCCGACGCCTGAGCGATACTGCAAGAAGTGTCCGGACAGGAGATCGGCCTCGCCCTATCGGTGTTCTTCGCGTGCGCGGTCGAGGCCGTCGAGGCGCTCACGATCGTGCTCGCGGTCGGCGTCACGCGCAGCTGGCGCTCGGCCCTGACCGGCGTCGGCGTCGCCACGCTGGTGCTGGGCGTGATCGTCGCCGCGCTCGGCCCAGCGCTCACTGCGTTGCCGATCGACGTGCTTCGCGTGGTCGTCGGCGGGCTGCTGCTCGTGTTCGGGCTGCAGTGGCTGCGCAAGGCCGTGCTCCGCTACGCGGGCCTCAAGGCGCTGCACGACGAGGACAAGGCGTTCGCTTCCGAGACCGACGCAGCGCGAGCCGCTGGGAAAGCCGGCAGCGGGTTCGACGGCTACTCGTTCACGATCGCGTTCAAGGGCGTGCTGCTCGAGGGACTCGAGGTCGCATTCATCGTGCTCACGTTCGGCGCGAGCCAGCACAACATCGGCCTCGCGGCCGTGGCCGCGGCGGTCGCGATCGCCGTCGTAGTGCTCGCGGGGGTGCTCATACGAGCGCCGCTCGCGCGCGTGCCCGAGAACACGATGAAGTTTTTCGTCGGCGTGATGCTCACCTCGTTCGGCATCTTCTGGGGCGCCGAAGGCGCGGGCGCGTCATGGCCGGGCGGCGACGCGGCACTGCTCGTGATCATCCCCGGCGTGGCGCTCGCGGGGCTGGCGATGGTCCGGTGGCTGCGGCGCGCGCCCGCGCATCGAGCGGTGGGAGAGCCGGCGTGAGCTGGCTTGTTCGCGCCGCGCACGCGGTCTGGGAGTTCGTCGTCGGCGACGACCCCGTCACGGCGTTCGGGGTCGTGGTGGCGCTCGGCGCGACCGCGCTGATCGCCGGCGCCGGGGCGCCGGCGTGGTGGGTCATGCCGCTGGCTGCGGTGGCGCTGCTCGGGCTGTCGTTGCGACGCGCGGCTCGCTGACCGCGCCGCCGGACGCCGGACACCGAACGCGGACACCGAACGCGGACCGCCGGACACCGGACCCCGGCCGCCGGACCCCGGCCGCCGGACCCCGGGACTAGTACTTGCGGTCGGTGAACGACGGCAGCTGCAGCGAGAACATCCGCCGCGGGGACTCCGCGGGCGGCGGACTCGGCGAGGCCCAAGGCGATGGCGACGGCGGTGCCGGTTCGACCCGGCTCGGCCGCGGGCTGCGGTGCCGAAACAGCTTGAGCTTCATTCCCGACCCCTTCCATTCCCTGGAAGTCCGCATTTTGCGGACATGGACTCGCCCCGGTATACCCGAGATGTGAAGACTTTCAACTATCTGCGGTTGAAATCCAACGTCTGGAAGGCGAATCCTCCCGGGAACGCACCCGTTTGTCCGCATGCGGACGGGTTGCGAGACCGATTAGAGCGACGCGGCCGGGTGCGCGCCCGGCCGCGTCCCTCGGCGATCAGCGGACTGCCGACAGCGCCGCGATCTTCGCCGTGGCGCGGCCGCCCCCGCCCGCGCCGGTCTCGACGACGGTGAACGTCGCCGACTCCTTGCCCCCGTTACCGAGCGCGGTCACCGCCGCGGCCGGCAGCTTGACCGTGAGCGTGAGCGCGCGTCCAACCTTGACCGCGCCGCCCACCGGCCCAAGCTTGTAGGTCTTTGACTTCTGCTTTCCGTGCCGCGGCTTCTTGCCGATCAGCTGCGTGAGGGTGCCGGTCAACCTGACCTTGCCCGCCGTGTCGCACTTCACGCTCAGCGAGACCGTGCCCGGCTTGACTCTGGGCGCGCCCTTCAGATGCTTTCCCTTCGGCGCGCGCAGCAGGACCTTGCTCCCCGCCGGCCTGAGCGTGCACATGACCTGTGCCGCAACGGGCTGGGTCGGCAGCGGGACTGAGCTCGGGGCCGGAGTCGTCGGTGCGGAATACGTGAACTGGCCCGCAGCGGAGGGATCAGAGGTGCCCTCTCCCGTGCTCACGTTCACGTCGACCGTCCCTGTCCCGGCCGGCGCCACCGCGGTCAGCTGGTACGGGCTCACGTACGTCACCGAGGCCGCAGGGGCCGCCCCGAAGTCGACCGTCGAGCTCGGATAGAACCCGGTGCCCGAGATCGTCACCTGCGTTCCGCCGGCAGGCAACCCGGTAGCGGGCGAGACCGAGGACACCGTCGGCGCCTGCTCGATCACGAGCAACCAGGGGTTACCGAGGCCGGTCGAGCCCCCAGCGATCGTGTCCTGCGGAATCGGCGACCCCGAGGCGGTGAGCTGCGACGGCGTGAACTCGACGATGCTCCCGGCGTTGCCCGTCGGCTCGAAGTTGGCCACCCACAGGTCCCCGGCGGCGTCGAACTGCGCCTGGTCTGAGCCGTTTAGGCTGCCGGCGGCGTCGGAGCTCAGCGTCACTGCCGGAGTCGGGGCGCCCGTGGCCAGCTGACTCGGGGCGTACTCGACCACGGTGTTCCCGGCGTCGCCGTTGCTCACCCATAGGTCGCCGCTGCGATCGAAGGTCAGGGCATCCGGCGTGGCGAGACTGTTCGAGGCATCGGGGGACAGCGTCGCCGCAGGCGTGGGGTTGCCGGTCGCGGCGAGCTGGGATCTCGCGTACTCGACGACGGTATTCCCGTCAAAGTTGGAGACCCACAGGTTCCCGGCGGCGTCGAAATCGAGGCCGATGGGCATGTTGAGGCTGTTCGAGGCATCCGTCCCGATCGTGACCGCGGGGACCTGTGGTCCGCCGGCGGCCAGCTCGGCCTTGGTGTACTCGAGCACCGAGCTAGAGAGGGAGCTCGTCACCCACAGGTCCCCGGCAGCGTCGAAGGCGGCTCCGGCGGGTTCGTCGAACGCGTTCGCGTTCCCGGCGGTGAGCGTGACCGCGGGCGTCTGGTTTCCTCCGGCGACGAGCTCGCTCCTCGTGTACTCGAGCACCTCGTTCCCAAACGTGCTCGGCACCCACAGGTCGCCAGCTCCGTCGAGCGCGCCGTCGATCGGGAAGTCGAGGCTCCCCGTTCCGTCCGACAGCGTCGCGGCCGGGCTGGCGTCGCCGGTTGCCGACAGTGGGAACGAGCTGAGTGTGCCGGACACGTCATTACCGGCGACGAGCGTCGGGGCGGCGGCCGGCGCGGCATCGTAAGTGAAGACATCCGCCGCGGACGTCGCCGAGGTGCCCTGGCCCGTGCTCACGGTCACATCGACGGTGCCGCTCCCCGCCGGCGCAACCGCGGTCAGCTCGTACGGGCTCACGTATGTGGCCGAGGCGGGAGCGCGGCCGAAGTCGACCGTCGACCCGGGGTAGAAGCCGGTGCCGGAGATCGTCACTCGCGTCCCCCTGAGCCCGCGGTCCATCGAGATCGAGGAGACCGTCGGTGCCTGCTCGATCGCGAGGCCCTCTGGCCCTCCCAGGCCGGTGTCGGTGCCGCTGATCGTGTTTACGGGGCTTACCGGGCCGTCGGCGCCCAGCTGGGCGGCATCGAACTCGACCACGCTGTCGCTGTCGAAGTCCGTCACCCACAGGTTCCCCGCCGAGTCGAATGCGACCTGCGCCGGCAAGGACAGGGTTTGCGCGCTGTCGGTCACCTCGTTCGCCGGGGTGGGAGTACCGGTCCTGAGCTCGGCCGGGGCGAACTCGAGGATGCTGTGGTTTGCGGCGCTCGTCGTCCACAGGTCGCCGGCTCGGTCGAACGCGATCGACGCGGGACCCCGGAGGTCGCCCGCGCTGTCGCTCGAGATCGTCGCCGCCGGTGCCGGGTCCCCCGATGCCGCCAGTTGCTGTGGAGTGAACTCGACCAGCGTGTTGCCGAAGTAATTCGGCACCCACAGGTCACCGGCGGAATCAAAGGCCGGCAAGACCGGGTCCTCGAGACTCTGTGAACCGTCATCGGCCAGGGTGACCGCCGGGGTCTGCGCTCCGCCCGCGGCCAGCTGGCCGGGGGTGTACTCGACGATCGAGTGCGAACCCGAGCTCGTTACCCACAGGTCTCCGGCGGCGTCGAACGCGGCCCCCGACGGGCTGTCGAGACTGCCCTGTGCGTCAGCGGTGAGCGTGACCTGTGGCGTCGGATTTCCCGCGGCGGCGAGTTCGGCCCTGGTGTATTCGACGACGGTGTCGGCCCCGGTGTCCGCCACCCACGCGTCGCCGGCGGCGTCGAGCGCGATCCCGCCCGGCTCGTTGAGGCTGTTCGATCCGTCGCTGGACACCGTCCCGGCCGGCGGCGCGTCGCCGGCCGTCGGCAGGGGGTACGACGTGAGCGTGTTCGTGCCCTCGTTGGCGACCAATAGGCCTGGCGGGATCGTCGCCGCCTGCGCCGCGCCGGCACTCGCGACGAGCGGCAGCGGCAGCGCCAGCGGCAGCGCCAGGGACGCGAGCAGGAGGTAAAAGCGAGTGCGCATCGAGCTTCTCCGGTTCAACGGGCGGGGGATCGGGCTTGAGAAAAAGGTGGAGGGGCCTTCCGGCGAGGGGGAACGGAAGGCCCCTCCTGGGGGTGGGTCTGTTGCGGGTTAGCCGAGGAATCCGGTGTAGCCGGCGAAGCAGTCGTGCGCGGCGCTGCCGTTGCCCGAGGGCCAGTTGACGCCGTCGTTGTAGAACACGTCCACTTCCTGACCGTCGGCGGCGATCTCCGTCGAGCTGCTGGCACTCCCGACCTGGGTGAAGTCGCCCGCGTTCAGCGGATTGTCCGTGGTCGAGTTCATCGCATCGCTGTCGGTGTGGATGTTGATCTTCGTGCCGGCCGGCATCGGGCCGTTGCCGTCAAGGTCAGCGGTCGTGTTGGCAGTCACGTCGAACGTGACCTGCTGCGCGCCTGCCACGCCGCTCGGGTCAGAACACGTCGAGCTGAACGTGTAGTGGCCGGCGCGGCCGAGGACCTTGGTCTGCCCGACGCGCAGGAACTTGTCGCCACCCGAGCTGACGAAGTGCTTGGCGGCGAGGTAGTAGCTGGGCGGCTGCCCGCCGAGCCTCTGGGAGTTGGCCGCGATCTGCGACGCGGCGAACGCGGCGCCGCCGCCGAGCGCGACGAACAGGGCGACCAGCGCGAGCACGAACGACGGGGAGAGAAAACGAGACTTCATAGCGAACCTCCGATCTGGGAACTTGGTCTGACGGGCTCCGGCGGGGGATTTGCCGTCGACGAAGATCCTGCGGCTAAATCGGTGGGCGCACATCGGGCGCTTGCCCCGTCTTTGGCCGACGCGCTTATGAAGACGTTTAGATGTTGGTATCCAGCTTTAGACCGGCCGCACCGGTCTTTAGAATTTCCGCAGAGCACGCGCCATGGGGAGTCGAGCGTGCGGCAGCAGAGCCACGACGGCAAGGTGCCCGACTGATCGAGGAGACCGCAACCCAGACGAGTGAGCAGCGCTTGCATGACGTGGCGCTTGGCAATTTGCCGGTCCAGCTCACCAGGCTCGTCGGCCGAGACGCCGCACTGGCCGAACTGCGGTCGCTGGTTTGGCGCGGCCGCGTCCTGACGCTGTGCGGTCCCGGCGGCGCGGGAAAGACACGGCTCGCGATCGCGCTTGCCGATGCGATGCGACCGGACTTCGTCGGCGGCGCCTGGTGGGTCGACCTGTCCGCGACGCTCGATTCCGACCTGGTCCCGCAGGTCGTCGCCGCGACGGTGCTCAAGCAGGATCTGACCAACGATCCCGCGCCCGCCGCGCTCGCGCATCGCTTCCCGGAGTCGACGCTTCTCACGCTCGACAACTGCGAGCAGGTGGTCGACGGATGCGCGGACCTGATCGTGGCCCTGCTCGCGCGCTCTCAATCGCTGCGGGTGATCGCTACGAGCCGCCAGCCACTGGGCATCCCCGGCGAACAGGTGTGGCGCGTCGGCGGCCTTGCCATCACCGAAGCCGACGCGGCCGACGAGGACGCCCACGAGGGCGAGGCCATCGAGCGAAAGCGCGACGACCCCGACGATGGCGCGGTGTCGCTGTTCATCGAACGCGCCGCCGAGGCATCGAGCCGGTTCGATCCCGACGTCCCCGGAGCCCGCGACACAATCCGCCGGATCTGCCGCTGGCTCGACGGGTTGCCGCTCCCGATCGAGCTCGCTGCGGCGCGCGTGCCCGTGCTGTCGCTGGGTCAGATCGCCGACCGGCTGGAGCGCGACGCCAGCGTCCTGCGCCACACCAGCCGGACGGCACCGGAGCGCCATCGCACCCTCGACGCGACGCTCGAGTGGAGCCATCGCATGCTCGAGCCCGCCGAGCAGCGGTTGTTCCGTCGTCTCGGCGCTTTCCGCGGGACGTTCTCGCTCACGGCAGCCGAGTACGTCTGCGGCGGCTACCAGCTCGACGCGGCCGAGGTACTCGATCGGCTCGCGGTGCTGATCGACCGCTCGCTCGTCCAGGTCGTCGACGACCCCGAGGATCCGCGCTACCGGTTGCTGTCGACCGTGCGCCAGTACGCGGCCGCCAAGCTGTGGGACACCTCGGAGGCCCCCACCGTCCGCTGGCGGCACGCCGAGTTCTACTCGGCGATGGCCGCCGAAGCGCACGCCGGGTTTGCCGGGGGCGAGGAGCTCCTGTGGCTCGAGCGCCTCGCCGTCGAGCACGACAACCTGACCGAGGCGCTCCAGTGGCTGTTCGACGAGTCGATCGAGACGGGAGCGCAGATGGCCTCGATGCTGTGGCCGTTCTGGTACCGCCGCGGCTTCTACCGCGAGGCGCGCATGTGGTTCGAGCAGATTCTCGCGCGGGCGGCGGAGATCTCACCCGCGCGGCGCGCGGACATCCAGGTCAACGTCGGCGAGGTCGCGTTCCTCCAGTGCGACTACGAGGTGGCGAGCGAGTACCTGAACGGCGCGCTCGATCTCGTCCACGAACTCGGCGACCAGCGCGCCGCCGCGGCGGCGCTGCAGCGGCTCGGATCGATCGCCCGCGAGCAGGGCCGCTACGACGAGGCCCGCGAACTGCACGAGCGGAGCCTGTCGATCTGGAGGCAGCTCGGGGACGCGGACGGCGTCGCCGCCTCGCAGGATTACCTCGGGTTCGTCGCCTGGCTGCGCGGCGACAGCGAGACGGCCGAGGAGGCCGGCAACGCCGCGCTTGCGGAGTTCCAGCGGACCGGGAACATGCAGGCCACCGCCACCGCGCTGGTCAATCTGGGCGCGTGCGCGCTCTATCGCGGTGCGCTCTCGATCGGACAGCAGCGGCTCGAGAGGGCGCTGTCGGTCGCGCGGGAGCTCGGCTTCCAGGAGGGCATCGCGTGGTCGCTGCACGAGCTCTCGATCGCGGCGCGCCATGCGCGGCGGCCGCCGAGCGAGATCGCTCCGATGCTGTGCGAGGCGTTGCTCATCCACCGGCGCCTCGGCGACCGTTGGCGGGTCGCGAGCGTGCTCGAGGAGATCGCCGGCTCGGTCCTGGCCCGCAACGATCCCCGCCGCGCGATCGAGGTCCTGGCCGCCGCCGAGGCGATCCGCGAGCGATTGGGGACGCCGATCCCGCCGGCCGAGTCGCCCGACCGCGACACGGTCGTGGACCAGCTCGTGCGCAAGCTGAACGTTTCCGTGTTCGGAGCGGCGTGGGCGGACGGCCGCGCCCGCGGCCTCGACACGACGATCGAGATCGTGGTCGACGCGATCGACTCGCCCGCCGGCTCCGCCACGAGCCGCGAATCGCTCGAGGCTCCGCTTCTGACCCCACGCGAGCTTGCCGTGCTCGAGCTCCTCGCGGAGGGTCACACCAACCGGGAGATCGCCGCCGCCCTGTACATCAGCGCCAGCACCGCCGGCGTGCACGTGTCGAACATCCTGCGCAAGCTCGGCGCCAAGCGGCGCGTCGACGCGGCCGGCATCGCCCACAAGATGGGCCTCCTGCCCGCCCGCTGACTAGGCGCCGGCGAGCCTGACCGGCAGCGACTTCAGCTGGTTCACGAACGTCGACGCCACCCACGTCGGCTCGCCGGCGAGCTCCATGCTCGGGTAGCGCGCGAGCGTCTCCTCGAACAGAACCCGCAGCTCGAGCCGCGCCAGCGCGGTGCCCAGGCAGAAGTGCCGGCCGCCCGCGCCGAACGCCTGATGCTCGGGATTGCGGCATGCGTCGAAGCGGTCGGCGTCCGCGTAGCGCGATTCGTCGCGACCCGAGGACACGTACCACATGACGACCTTCTCGCCTTCGCGGATCGTCTGGCCCCCGAGCTCGGTGTCGCACGTCGCCGTGCGCCGGAAGTGCGCGAACGCCGGAAACATGCGCAACGACTCCTCGACGGCGCTCGGGATCAGCGCCGGATCTTCCAGCAACAGCCGCCGCTGATCGGGGTGGTCGAGGACTGCGCGCATCCCGCTGCAGAACGTCGCCTTCGTGCTGTCATTCCCCGCGGCCATCAGCAGGAAGAACCCCATGACGATCTCCTGCTCGTCGAGCTTCTCGCCCTCGATCTCGGCGTGGACGAGCACGCTGGTCAGATCGTCGGTCGGCCGCTCGCGACGCTCGTCGATCAGCCGCCGGCACCGCGCGAAGATCTCGGGGATGTTCTCGTCGAGCAGCGAGTCGACCCCGTGCGGGTTCACGTCGGGATCGGCGACCGCGAGCGTCGAGTTCATCAGCCTGGCCCAGATCGCATCGTCCTCCGGCGGGATCCCCATGAAGCTCCCGATCACGCGCGACACGACAGGCTGCGCGACCTCGGACACCAGGTCACACTCCGAGCGCCCGTCGAGGCGGTCCAGCACGCCCGCCACGATCGCCCTGATCGCGGGTTCATGGGCCGCGATCCGCTTCGGCGTGAACCCGGCCTGGAACAGCATCTTGAGGCGGTCGTGCCGGGGCGGATCCATCCCGATGAACATCGAACGGATCAGCTTGAGCGGGAACACCCCGGTCGACGTGATCCCGCCGAGCTCCGAGGAGTACGTGCGCCAGTCGCGGCTGACCGTGTGGATGTCTTCGGGGCGCGTCACCGACCAGAACCCGGCTTCGCCGGGAAACCCGCTGATCCCGTCGGTCCAGTGGACCGGGCACTCTCCGCGCAGCCGCCGGAAGACCTCGTGGGGCGGCCCGGCGTGCCACAGCTCGAGCTCGCCGACTCGAACCTGATCCAGATCATCGCGTGTCGATGTCACGCCGCCCGGATCCTAATGGCTGGCCGGCCAGCCGGTCTAGCCCGAGCTCCTCGCTCCCCCGCGCGCGGAAGCCGGAGCCGGGACCCGCGGTGGGACGTGGCCCGCGCCGTTGCCCGCGGCCGCGGACCCCGCGGGCACGTCGCCGTCGACATAGCGCTGCCCGCGCGACCACGACGCGACCGCGGCGACCAGGCAGGCGACGATCGCGAACGCGAACGCCTCGTGCAGTCCGTTCCGGAACGGCTCCGAGATCAGCTGCGGGAAGAACGAGCGTCCGGTGATCACGGCCTGCGTGTGCGCCGGCAACTGGCTGACGACGGACG
>Ga0335073_10007472_pt1 | contig 15319 bp, 11 predicted proteins | sample Lox_Sample_22_FD_207093 | JGI IMG/M metagenome (GOLD analysis project Ga0335073, IMG submission 207093) | Soil microbial communities from Loxahatchee National Wildlife Refuge, Florida, United States - Lox_Sample_2.2 | ecosystem: Environmental > Terrestrial > Soil > Wetlands | place: USA... | reverse complement strand
CGGCCTGGCCGGCGAGCGGTCGTTCGTGCGCGGCGTCGCGATCAACCCGGGCACCCCGGTTCAGGCGGTCGAGCCGGTGCTCGAGCTGGCCGACCTGATCCTCGTGCTGGCGGTCGATCCCGGCTGGCCCGGTCAGGCGCCGGCCGCGAACACCAGGCGCCGCGTCGAGGCCGTGCGCGAGCTGGCCGCCGCCCACGGCGCCGACGTGCTGGTCGGCGTGGACGGCGGGATCACCCTGGGCAACGCGGCCGAGGTGGCGAGGTGGGGGATCGACGTCATCGTCAGCGGCAGCGCGATCTTCGACCGGCGCGATCCGCCCCGCAACCTCGAACTGATGACCAAGACGTTGCTCCAACCCGTGTCAGCGGGCCCGAACGAGGAGGTCGCACATGACAGGCAGTAACGGCGCGCGGATCGTGCCGCCAGCGGTCCCGATGACGATCACGCAGATCGCCGTCGTCGTGGCCGACATCGAATCCGCCCTGCGGTCCTACACCGAGAACCTCGGCTGGGGCCCGTGGAGCGTGTTCGAGTACAAGCCGCCGCTACTGCACGACACGACGGTGCGCGGCCAGAAGACCGAGTTCCGCATGATCGGCGCCGAGACCTCCGTCGACGGGCTCGGCTTCGAGCTCATCCAGCCGGTCAGCGGCCCGAGCATCTACCAGGAGTTCCTGGACACCCACGGCGAGGGCGTTCAGCACATCGCGTGCATGAAGCACTCGGTCGAGGACAGCCAGGCGCTCAAGGACCACTGGGCACAGCGTGGCGCCGAAGTCCTGATGAGCGGCCGGATCGGCGAGTCGATCGAGTTCTACTACCTCGATACCTCGCCGCTGCTCAAGTTCGTCCTCGAATCCGGGAGCGGGCACGCGATCGACCTCGAGCCCACGTACGTCTTCCCGTGAACGGTCCAGGCCCGCTGCGGGTGCTGGTGGTCGGCGACCCGTTCATGCCCGCGTCGGCCTACGCCGAGCCGCTCGAGCGGCTCGGCGGACAGGTCGACGTCACCTCCCTCCAGATCGACAGCGTTTCGTTCCCGGCGCCTCGCACCGAGTCGGAGCGCAACCTGCGCGAGTACGTCGGCGATCCCGCCGACATCGCCCGCGCGGTGTCCGGCCACGACGTGCTGATCGTGCACGGCGCGCCGGTGAGCTCCGAGGTGCTCGACGCCGCGCCGCTGCGCCTGGTGTGCTGCGCCCGCGGCGGCCCGGTGAACGTGGATGTGGCGGCGGCCACCGAGCGCGGCATCCCGGTGGTCAACACCCCGGGCAAGAACGCGGAGGCCGTCGCGGAGCTCACGATCGCGTTCGCGCTGCTGCTGATCCGCGCGGTGCCCCGGGCCAGCCGGCATCTGCTCGACGGCGGCGGCTTCTCCGAGTCGGTGTTCGAGGGCAAGGAGTTCTTCGGCCGCGAGGCGGCCAGCCTGACTCTCGGCCTGGTCGGCTTCGGGCGGGTCGGCCGCGAGGTGGCGCCGCGGGCTCGCGCGCTCGGCTTCACGGTCATCGCCTACGATCCGCAGGCGCCGGACGCGGCCGATGGCGTCGAGCTGGTCTCGCTGGACACGCTGCTGGAGCGCTCGGACATCGTGTCGCTGCACGCCCGCGCCACCGGGCAGAACCGGCACATGTTCTCGGCCGGCCTGTTCGGCCGGATGCGCCCCGGCGCGTGCTTCATCAACACCGCGCGCGAGTCGCTGGTCGACGAGGCGGCGCTGGGTGCCGCGCTGCGGGGCGGTGCCCTGTCCGGCGCGGCCCTGGACGTGCTGGAGCGGCCCGCCAGCGGCCAGCGGCACCCGCTGCTGGACACGGCGGGCGTCTTCGTCACCCCGCACATCGGCGGGGCCACCGACGAGACGCTGGCCCGTGGGGCACGCCGGGCGGTGGCCGCCGTGGCCAGCCTGCTGGCCGGCCAGGTGCCGGCCGACGTGCTGAACCCGCAGGTGCTGCAGGCCGAGAGCGTGCGGGCATGAGCGGCCGCTATCTCCTGGCCATCGACGCCGGCACCGGGAGCTGCCGCGCAGTGCTGTTCACCGAGACAGGCGAGCAGGCCGCCGTGGGCCTGCGCGAGTGGGTGCACCGGGAGCCGCCCGGCGTGCCCGGCGGCCAGGACTTCGACGTGGAAGCGGGCTGGCGCCTGATCGCCGCGTGCGTGCGGGACGCGCTGCGGGACGCGGGCGCATCGGGCGCCGACGTCGCGGCGGTGTCGGCCACCAGCATGCGCGAGGGCGTGGTCATCTACGACCGGGCCGGCCGGGAGATCTGGGCCTGCCCGAACGTGGACAGCCGCGCGGCCGCCGAGGCGCAGGACCTGATCCGGGAGGGCGCCGCCGCCAAGATCTACGCCGAGGCCGGCGACTGGGTGGCGATCACCACTCCGGCCCGGCTGCGCTGGCTGGCCCGCCGCCGCCCGGACATCCTGGCCGGCGCGGGCAGCCTGGGCATGCTCAGCGACTGGATCATCTACCGGCTGTCGGGCGTGCAGGTCACCGAGCCGTCCTGCGGGTCGAGCTCGGGGATGTTCACGCTGGCCCAGCGCGGCTGGTCGGCCTCGATACCGGCACTGTGCGGGCTGGCGCCTGACGTGCTCCCGCCGGTCGTGGATCCCGGCACCGTGGTCGGCGAGGTGACCGCCGAGGCCGCGGAGCAGACGGGGCTGCGCCGGGGGACGCCGGTCGTCGCCGGGGGGGCGGACACCCAGCTCGGCCTGCTTGGCGCCGGGGCGGTCACCGGCGAGTACACGGTGGTGGCCGGCACGTTCTGGCAGAACACCGTGCTGCTGCCGGAGCCGCTGATCGACCCCGAGGCGCGGCTGCGCACGCTATGCCACGTGATGCCCGGCGAGTGGATGCTCGAGGGGATCGGCTTCTACTGCGGCATGAGCATGCGCTGGCTGCGCGACGCGTTCTGCGGCCCGGAGGTCGCGCTGGCCCGCGAGCGCGGCGTGGACCCGTACGTGGTCATGGAGGAGGCGGCGGCGCGGGTCCCGGCCGGGTCCGGCGGAGTCGTCGCGATCATGTCGAACCTCATGAACGCGCGGCGCTGGGTGCACGCCAGCCCGTCGTTCGCCGGGTTCGACCTGAGCCAGCCCGCGGACAGCCGGGCGGCCTGCGTGCGCGCGATCGAGGAGGCCGCGGCCTACGTCGCCCGCGGCCACCGGGACATCATCGGCGAGCTGACCGGCCTTCGCTTCGACGAGTTCGTGTTCACCGGCGGCGCGGCCAAGGGCCGGCTGTGGCCGCAGATCATGGCCGACGTGCTGGGCGTGCCGGTGCACGTCCCGGTCGTCACCGAGAGCAGCGCGCTGGGCGCGGCGATCTGCGCCGGCGTCGGCGCAGGAAGCTACGCCAGCCTTGACGAGCTGCGGCCCCGGCTGCGCCGCCGGGGCGCCACGTTCGAGCCCGATCCCGCCGCCGCGGCCTGCTACGACGAAAGGTACCTGGCCTGGCGCGAGATCTACGCCCGCATGCTCGGCATGTCCGAAGACGGCCTGCTCCGTCCGCTCTGGCGGGCGGCGGGCGCCTGAACCGCCAACCACACACAACCGGGGAGACAGCAGTCAATGGCCGACAACGACGACGTGACCAGCGGCGCCCGCTTCCGCGCTGACGTGCCCGCGCCCAGGCACGTGTTCGCGCTCAAGGGCTGCGGCAGCCTGGACTGGGGCATGCAGAGCAGGCTCGCCCGGATCTTCCGGCCCGCGACGAGCCGCACGGTGATGCTCGCCATCGACCACGGGTACTTCCAGGGGCCCACCACCGGCTTGGAGCGGGTCGACCTGTCCATCGTCCCGCTGCTGCCCCACGCGGACGCGCTGATGACAACCCGGGGCATGGTCCGGTCCACCGTGCCGCCCGCCTCCGGCACGCCCATCGTGCTGCGGGCCAGCGGCGGCGCCAGCATCCTCAAGGAAATGTCCGACGAGCAGATCGCGGTCAGCATGGAGGACGCGGCGCGGATCAACGCCTGCGCCGTCGCCGTGCAGGTCTTCATCGGCGGCGAGCACGAAACGCAGTCCGTGCACAACATGACCCGCCTGGTCGATGCCGGGCAGCGGTACGGGATCCCGGTCCTGGCCGTCACGGCGGTGGGCAGGGAGCTGACCCGTGACGCCCGTTACCTGCGCCTGGCCACCCGGATCTGCGCTGAGCTCGGCGCCCACTTCGTCAAGACCTACTACTGCGCCGAGGACTTCGACACGGTCGCGGCGAGCTGTCCGGTGCCGCTGGTCATGGCCGGCGGCAAGAAGCTGCCCGAGCTGGAGGCCCTGACCATGGCCTACCGCGCCATCGAGGAGGGCGCGGCCGGGGTGGACATGGGCCGCAACATCTTCCAGAGCGATCAGCCCGAAGCGATGATCCGCGCCGTCGCGGCCGTCGTGCACGAGTCCATGAAACCAGGCGAGGCGCATGCGACGTTCGTGGCGCCAAACCACAGCCCTAGCTGAACGCAACGGGCTGACTCACAGCAGGGAGGGCGCGGACAATGGCGCATTCACTAGGCGGGGCCGACAGAGCGACGGCCACCGAGCCACCGGACGGCCAGCTCAAGGCGGGCGTCGTCAAGCTGCCCGGCGTGCTGATGCAGAGCGTGACCGGCATCGCGCCCGCGATCGCGGGCATGTTCACGGTCCCGTTCATCGTGCTGAACGCCGGGGTGGGAGCGCCGCTGGCCTACCTGGGCGCGTTCATCATCGCGCTGCTGCTGGGCTACGTGCTGGCCCAGTTCAGCAGGCACCTGTCCTCGACCGGCAGCTACTACACGTTCGTCTCCCGGTCGCTCGGCGGGCGGGCCGGCTTCCTGGTCGCGTGGGTGTACCTGCTCTTCTACCCGGTGGTGATCGCACAGGTGGGCTCGTTCATGGGCGCCACCCTGCAGTCCACGCTCAAGGCGGAGTACGGGATCACCTTCGAGTGGTGGTGGTTCATGGTCTTCCTGATCGTGCTGGTGACCTGGACGGCCTGGCGCGGTGTGGAACTGTCGGTGAACCTGATCATCGCGCTGGGCATCATCGAGTTCGTCATCGTGGCGGCGCTCGGGCTGTGGGGGCTGGCCAGCCCCGGCCCCGGCGGCCTCAACTTCAACTGGATCACCACGATCGGGCACTCGGGACAGCTCCACGGCCTGTTCCTCGGCGTGGTGTTCGCGATCTTCGCCATCACCGGCTGGGACGCCGCGGCCCCGCTGGCCGAGGAGAGCGAGAACCCCAAGCGCAACATCCCGCGGGCCGTGCTCGGCTCGATCGTGATCCTCGGCATCTTCCTGGTCGTGGTGTCCTGGGGGCAGATCACCGGCTGGGGCACCGCCCGGCTCGGCGCGTTCGCCAACTCGGCCGAGCTGCCCGCGTTCGTGCTCGGCAAGCAGTACTGGGGCTGGGGCTGGCTGGTCGTGCTGTTCGCGCTGTTCAACTCGGCGATCGCGGTCTCGATCGCGTGCACCAACGCGGCGACGCGGTTCATCTACGGCATGGCGCGGGCCAAGGCGCTGCCGTCGGCCCTGACGCGGGTCCACCAGCGGTTCGCCACCCCGACCAACGCGATCCTGGTCCAGACGGTGGTCAACATCCTGCTCGGCCTGGTGCTGCCGCTGGCCATCGGCGTCGCGAACGTCTACAACGTGACCGGCACCTGGTTCACGTTCGCCCTGGCGTTCGTGTACGTCGTGTCGAACGTCGGGCTGTTCGTGTTCTACCGCAGGGAGCACGCCGACGAGTTCAGCTGGGCCAAGCATCTGGTGGTCCCGGCCGTCGGGATCGTGGCGCTGGCCGTCGTCGTGTACTACTCGGTCAACCCGCTGCCCGCCTGGCCGGTTTCGCTCGCGCCGTTCATCGTGGTGGGCTGGCTTGTCGTCGGCGTGGTCGTGCTCGCGATCGTCTACCGGGGCAGCCGGTCCCGCAACCTCGCGCTGGCGGGCGCGGCGATGGGCGAGAGCGTCGAGTCAGCGATCGTCGAGCGCTACTCCGTCACCGGCCCGCTGCCCCCGCCGGACGCCGAGCGCTGACCAGACGTGCTCCCCGCGGCCTCGGTCGAGGCCGCGGGGAGCACGTGCGTCAGGTCGTCGAGGCGGCCGAGGGTGCATTCAAGCGCGTCGGTGAGCCGTTTGCGGTGACCGGTGGCCAGCAGGTCGAGCACCAGCCCTGTGAACGTCGCCTTCGCCAGCGACGCCTCGCGCTCGGCGTCGCCGGGGCTGATGCCGTCGGCGATCAGGTAGTCGGCGATGTCCTCGCGCCAGAGCGAGATCTGCTCCGCGCGCACATCACCGGGCAGACCGCTGACCGTGGCGTCCAGCGTGGCGGCTTCGAGGCCCAGTCGCACCAGCGCCAGGTGCTCCGGGCTGCCATTGATCCACCGCCACCAGCGCCGCTGCAGCTCCGCCGTGGACAGGTGAGGTACCTGCCGTCGCCACCGCCCTTCGACTCCCCGCTGAATCTCAGCGGCCCGCCGCAGTGCGGCGACCACCAGTTCGTCCTTGCTGCCGAAGTGATGTACCAGCGCGTTGACCGACACACCTAGTTCGCGGGCAACGGGCCGCAGTGACACTCCGGCGACGCCGTGCCGGCCGAGGTAGCCGACCACCTCGTCCAGCAGCTCGGTCCGTCGTTCGAGGTCGCGATGGCGTCCCATCAGACGCGCATGCGATGGCCCGCGGGGTCGAGCACGGGCTCGGACAGCAGCCTCGCCGGGCGCCGCTGGCCGATGATCTCCACCTCGAACATCGCGCCGGGCACCGCGAGCTGGCTCGGCACGTAGCCGAACGCCAGTGAGCGGCGGCTGTAATGCGCGTACGCACCGGACGTCACCCAGCCCACCACCGCCCCCTCGTGCCAGATCGGCTCGTCGCCGACGACGTCGGCCGGTTCCGCCGGATCGGGAGTGATGTCGAAATAGCCGAGCGTTCGGGCCGGCCCGCGTGCCAGCTCCGCTTCCACCGCGGCGCGGCCGATGAAGTCGTGGTCGAGCTTGAGCGACCGGTGCATCCGCGCCTGCACCGGCGTATAGATCGGACGGTATTCGCGCGCCCAGGTGCCGAACATCTTTTCCATGCGCAGTGACATCAGCGCCCGGAACCCGAACAGCCCGATGCCGTATGGCTTCCCGGCCTGCCACAGCAGATCGAACAGTGCTCGCTGGTATTCCGGTGCGACCCAGACCTCGTAGCCAAGATCCCCCGTGTAGGTCATCCGGCCGACGTAAGCGGGGATCATCCCGACGTCGATCCTGCGGAACGTCATGAACGGGTAATTCTCGGTGGCCAGAGAGGCGTCGGTGACCGATTGCAGCACGTCGCGGGCGCCCGGCCCGGCCAGCGAGAGGCCCACAAGGGACAAGCCCAGCACGTCGAACCGCACGCCGTCAGCGAGGTGGCCCGAGAACCAGCGCGAGTGATGCGCCTCGGCGACCTGCGAGCCGAACAGGAAGAAATCGTCGGTACCGACCCGGGCCACGGAGAACTCGCCGACGATGCGACCGCCCCGGTCCAGGGCGGCGGTGAGGTTGATCCGGCCGGGTCGCGGCAGCTTGTTCGTGAACAGCCGTTGCAGCCAGTCGGCGCTGCCCGCTCCGGTGACGCGGTACTTGGCGAAGTTGGAGCACTCGGTGAGCCCGACACGTTCGCGCACCGTCGTGCATTCGTCAGCGACGACAGGGAACGCGTTGGAGCGGCGGAACGTCACGTCCTCGCGCGGTTCCTCGCCCGGCCGCTGGAACCACAGGGGATGCTCGAGCCCGAAGCTCGCGCCCCATACCGCGTTGCGGGCGGTGAGCCGGTCATAGACCGGCGTCGTGTGCAGTGCCCGGCCGGCCGGGAGTTCCTCGTTGGGGAACGTGATACGAAACCGGCGGCTGTAGTTCTCCCGAACCTTGGCGTTGGTATAGGCGAGGCTCGCCCAGCTGCCGAAGCGGGCCACGTCCATCGCCCAGATGTCTTCACCGGGATCGCCGTCGACCATCCAGCGTGCGAGGGTGAGGCCGACACCGCCGCCCTGCGAAAAGCCGGCCATCACCGCGCAGGCCATCCAGCAGTTGCGCACGCCGGGCACCGGGCCGACCAGCGGATTGCCGTCCGGTGCGAAGGTGAACGGCCCGTTGATCACCTTCTTGATCCCCACGTCAGCCAGCGCCGGGTAGTGCTTGAACGCGACCTCCAGTGACGGGGCGATCCGGTCGAGATCGGGGGCCAGCAACTGCTGGTCGAAGGTCCACGGCGTCTCGCGCGGCGACCAGGGCAGGCACGCCTGCTCGTACGTGCCGAGCAGCATCCCGCCGCCCTCCTGACGGATATAGAGCTCGCCGTCGAAGTCCAGCCCCATCGGCAGTTCGTGTCCTGTGGCTGCGTTGTAGTCGGCCACCTCGTCCATGTCCTGGGTGATCAGGTACATGTGCTCCATGGCGAGCACGGGCAGTTCCAGGCCGATCATCCGGCCCACCTCACGTGCCCACAGCCCGCCCGCGTTGACGATGTGCTCGGCGTGGATCTCGCCGCGGTCGGTGATGACGTCCCAGGTGCCGTCGGGGCGCTGACGAAGGTCGCTGACCCAGGTGTGCTGGTAGATCTCGGCGCCGGCCTGCCGAGCGCAGCCGGCATAGGCCCGGGTGACCCCCGTCGGGTCCACGTGACCCTCGGCCCGGTCGAAGAGCGCGCCGATGAAGTAGTGCTCCTCCAGAAGAGGGAACATCCGCTTAGCCTCGGCGGCCGAGATGATCTCCATGTCCATGCCGAGGTAGCGGCCGCGGGCCTGAGCCATCCGCAGCCAGTCCATCCGCTCCCGGTCACCGGCCAGCATCAGTCCGCCGGGCATGTGGATGGAGCAGTTCTGGCCCGAGCGCTGCTCGATCTCTCGATACAGCCCGACCGTGTACTGCTGCAGCTTCGCGACATTGGGGTCGCCGTTGAGCGTGTGCATGCCGCCCGCGGCGTGCCAGGTCGAGCCGGCGGTGAGCTCCTTGCGCTCGACGAGCACGACATCGGTCCAGCCCAGCTCGGTGAGGTGGAACAGGACCGAGGCACCGACCACACCACCGCCGATGACGACCACGCGCGCGGAAGATTTCATCGAGGCATCCCTGCGTCTAAATTTTTCCCGGTACAGTCGTTCCGACTATAGGACGCTGGAGGTGTCGCGGATGGGCAGGCTTCTCGATCGGCTCGCCGTCGGACCGGTGATCTGCGCCGAGGGCTATCTATTCGAGTTCGAGCGCCGCGGCTACCTGCAGGCCGGCGCGTTCGTACCGGAGGTGGTGCTCGAGGAGCCCGAGATGGTAGCCGGGCTGCACCGAGAGTACGTGCATGCAGGATCGGACGTGGTCGAGGCATTCACCTACTACGCCCACCGCGAGAAGCTGGCGGTGATCGGCCGCGAGGGCGACCTCGAGCCGCTCAACCGGCAGGCGCTGCGTATCGCCAAGGAGGTCGGCGCCGAGCACGACTCCCTGGTGGCCGGCAATATCTGCAACACCAACGTCTACGACCCGGGCGACCCCACGACGCATGAGGCCGTCAGCCACATGTTCGCCGAGCAGGTGGGGTGGGCCGCCGAGGCCGGCGTGGACTTCGTGATCGCCGAGACCATCGACTACCCCGGCGAGGCGCTGCTCGCGCTCGAGGCAATCAAGGAGCACGGCCTCGATGCGGTGGTCACGCTCACCATTCATCGCCAGCCCATCGTCCGCGGAGGGGACCCGGTCGGCGAGGCCTGCCGGCTCCTGCAAGACGCCGGAGCCGATGTGGTCGGCCTGAACTGCATCCGCGGGCCCGCCACCATGCTGCCGCTACTCGGTGAAATCCGCGCCGCGTGCGACGGCTACATCGCCGGCCTGCCGGTGCCGTACCGCACGACAGAGGCCGAGCCGACCTTCCAATCGCTCACCGACCAACAGTGCGACCTGATCCCCGGCGGGCGGCCGTTCCCGACCGCGCTGGACCCGTTCCTGGCCAACCGCTACGAGATGGGCGCGTTCACGACCGCGGCGGCCGCGCTGGGAGTCAACTACTTCGGCATCTGTTGCGGCTGCGCGCCCCACCACGTCCGCGCGATGGCCGAGGCACTCGGCCGTACCCCGCCGGCGAGCCGGTTCAGCGCGGATATGAGCCGGCACGCCTACTACGGCACCAGCGAACGGATCAGCCGGCATTACCAGGAGTTCGCCAAGGAGCTCTAGGAACCCTGGTGGGAGACGGGGCGTAAAAAACACTGATCTTGATTCGGCTTCGGACGCGGCTTTTATCTCCTCCGCCGGAGGTATGAGACTGGAGTCATGTGCTCTGCCGGGGATCGGTGATGTGGTACCTGATCGCCGCCGACGTCGTGCTCATCCTCCACCTGCTGTTCATCGGGTTCGTGGTGGGCGGCTCGTTCCTCGCCTGGCGCTGGCCCCGGCTCATCTGGGTGCAGCTCCCTGTGATGGTCTACGGGGTGCTGGTGGAGCTGGTCGGCTTCGCCTGCCCGCTCACTGCGCTGCAGAACTATCTGCTCCGCGCCGGGGGCCGGGCCGGCTACCGGGGCGGGTTCATCTCGCACTACCTGATCCAGGTGATCTACCCGCCCGGCCTGACGCGCGGAATCCAGATCGGGCTCGGACTGTTCGTCGTGCTCGTCGCCGTGGTCGGATACGGCGGCTACCTGCGCCGGCACTGGCACCGGCAGGCCCGGGCGTGACGCCGGCACGTGCGCTAAGCCGCGGGCTGCCGCGGTTCGCGCCACATGCGCCAGATGGTAGGACCGTGGCCGAGTGCCCGTAGCTGCCCGATGACGCGGAAGCCGTTGCGTTCGTAGAGCGACAGGTTGCGCTCGTTGGATGATTCGAGGTAGGCGGGCATGCCATCGGTGTCCAGGCCGGTCAGGACCTCGCGCAGCATCTGGCTGCCCAGGCCATCGCCCTGCCGGTCGCAGCGGGTGCCGAGGTAGCCGAGATACCAGTGCGGCGCGGACTGGGTGGCGTGCAGGCGTTCGATATGCAGTTGGGTGCGCAGAGCGCGCAGCAGCCGGTGGCGGAACGCCAGCCCGCTCGGCCCGGCCTCCAGGATGATCTGGCTGAGCGGCATGTCCCAGGCTCCCGGCGCGGCCCAGAGCGCGGCGGCCGAGCCGTCGCCGGTGAGGTAACACGGCTTGCCGCTGCGCAGGTAGGCGCGGCTCATGCTGGTGAAGAACGTGCGCATCCGGTCGCCCCGGCGGCGCGCCTGCGGCGGGATCAGCCAGGCGAAGACCGGGTCCGCGGCAAACGCGTCGGCCAGCACCTCGCCAAGCAGGGCTGCCTCGTCGCGGCGGGCGGGGCGGACGGTCTGGGAGCCACCGCGGGGGGAGACCGTTTCCTGGGCCATCGGGCTGCTCCTTTCGTCCGGAGATAATGATCCTCGCACGCGCGCCGTCCGCTGCGCTTAAATCGTGATATGGACGCAACAGCGGGCTCGCTGATCACGGCCTTCGACGACGTCTGGGGGCGCCTCACCGGCCGGCTCACCGGGCGTCACCTTCCACCACCGAGCGGATGGTGGGCCGGTTCCCGCTGCGCCGTGAGCGGCGGTGCTCTTTCTTCCTTGCCACCTGCCAGGCCGATTCCAGCAGGTCGTTCAGCTCGTGAATCTGCCCTCTGAGCTGTTCGTTGTCGGGTGACAGATGCTCGGTGGCGGCCCGCTCCAGGTCGGTCGCCAGTGCCGTGATCCGGTCGATGGCGCCGACCAGATCGGCCTCGTCGTCGGGAACGTAGCCGTCGGTCCGCAGACGATCGATGGACTGAGAGATGTTGCGCTGCATCTTGGCGATGTATTCGACCGTGGTGACGATCTCGGCGATGCTCCGCTCGGTCACCGTGCCGCCCGCGAGGGCGCGAACATCGGCGCTGGTCGCGATGGGGCTGTCCACCGCCCCGTGATCGAGGGCGTGCCTTAGCTGGGTGACGATGCCGCGCCGGCACTTGTCGGAACTCTTCAAGCTGGTGGAGTCGAAGAAAATGGTCCGCATCTGGGCGATGTCAAAGGGCAGCTTGCAGTCGTTCTCGGCGATCAGCGCGACAGGCAGCCGCGCCGTGTGGCGTACCGCGAGCTCGTAGAAGACGTTCGGGTTGAGGCCGGTGAGGTCCGCGACGGCCGCCCGCGCCCCGAGAACGTGATCGATCACCTGAAGGTTGATCTGCCCGGGTTCGGCGAGCTGGTCGCCGCGGACCGCGCTGAGACCAAGTTCCTCCGCGGCCCGGCCGATGATGAACTCGAGCACATCGTCGGCGCGCTCGCGCTCCGGCGATCCCTCCGCGCCGATGGGCGAGATGACGAAGCACTCTTTATCCAGCTCGGGCAGGGTATTCGGCAACGTGGGTCTCCGGAGGTGCTGAGTTAGCTCGGTTGCGCTTCCAGGTCGCGGTCGATCCGCTGCCAGTCGTGCAGCGCGGTCACGTCTGGGTGACTGGCGCCGAGGACCCGGCTGAGGCCCGCGATGACCTGTGCCCGGAGCTGGTCGCCTTCTGACTCCTGGCCGGCCTGGTGCAGGGTGACCGCCAGATTTCCCCGGCACGCGAGGGTGTCTGGATGATCATCGCCGAGCGCCTCCTGGAGCTGCGGGATTGTCTGTCGCTCCATCGCTTCGGCCGCGTCGAGATCCCCGGCGTCGCCGTGACAATTGGCCAGGTTGATGGTGGTGCACAGCACGAGCGGGTGACTGTCGCCGAGCTTTCCGCGCATCCTTCGCACGGTGTCATCGCCAAGCCGGACGGCTTCGGCGAGCGGGCCACCGCGCCGCAGGTAGCACGCCAGGTTGTTCGCGGCCATCAGCGTGTTTGGATGATCATCGCCCAGGCTGGCCTGGTACGCGTCCCTGACCTTCGTCACCAGGTCCATCGCGGCCGGCAGATCATCAAGCCCCGCGTAGCTGCCGGCGAGGTTGAGCGCGCACGACAGGGCGGCCGGTGCCGTGCTGCCGTAGCGGCGCTTGCACCGGTCGTAGCTTTCCCGGGCGAGATCCACCGCCTCGCCGCCGTCACCCGCCCGGCGCAGGGACACCGCAAGGCTGGTGGCGGCGCGCAGCGTGCAGACCATGTCGTCGCCCAGGATCGCCTGATACCTCTCCCATGTGCCGCGGGCCATGTCGGCGGCGTCTCGGAACATTCCCGCCGCGCGCAGGTCCAGAGCCAGGCCTTCCTCGGACAGCAGGGTGCTGGGGTGGCCCGGGCCGAGCACCCGGCGCCGCCGGTCCAGCGTCTCCTGGTCGTAGCGGCGCGCTGCGAAGTAGTCCCCGGTCACGCGCAGCGACGCGGCGAGGCCATGAGCCGCGGTCAGCGTCCGGGAATGATCCTCTCCGAACAATTCCTTGAGGTTCTCGTAGGTTTCCTGGTCCAGCGCGAGTGCCAGCCGGAAATCGCCCAGCGCGCGCGCGTCGTCGGCCAGCCCGCCGGCCGTCATCAGCGCATGCGGATGGTCCGCGCCCAGCGTCTCCTGCTGCCGCTTCAGGACGTGGGAGTCAAGGTCGCGGGCCTCGCTGAGATGGCCCTGAGACCGCAGGACGTTGGCGATCTCAAACTGGAGCAAGAGCGTCTGCTGGTGGTCGCGGCCAAGCTGGCCTGACCACACTCGCTCCAGATCCCGGGCCAGGTTCAGGCCGAGCTCGAACTCCTCGTTATGCCAGCGGTACCTGACCAGGTCGATGAGCAACTGGCGGGTCCGGGGGTCGTCGCAGTGCTCCGCCGCTGACGGCGCCAGGTGAGGCCAGATGATCTCGAAAGCAGCCCAGTTCGCCGGGTCATCGGTGTCCCCAGGCCGGGCGCCGACCAGGATCTTGTGCACCTCGTGCCGTGCCTCGGCCTGGTCCGGCCCGCTCATCTGGTCCCGGATCACGGCCTGCACCAGCCGGTGCATGTGCAGAGAGTTGCTGCCCTGGTCCAGCCGCACCAGCGCGAACCGGCTGATATCCCGGATCACCCGGCCCAGCATCAGCTTCTCGGTCAGCGTCGCGTCGAACGGCAGCAGCGACTCGTTCATCTCGTAGCTGTAGAGCAGGTCCAGCGAGATGGGCCCGGGCGACAGGAACGCGCAGAGCTGCAGCAGCCGGACCGCGGCCGACGACCGCTCCTTGAGCCGCTCGAATGACAGGTTCCACGTCGCCACGGCCGGCGTCGGATAGTCGGTCGGCTGGCCCAGGGCCAGAATCCGGGTGGACTGGGTGGCCAGTTCGTCGATGTAGCTGCGGGCGGGCATGCCGGTCTGCTCCAGCCACGCGCTGGCTTGCTCGATGGCCAGCGGCAGATGCCCCAGTGCGTCGGCGATGACCTCCGCGTCGTCCACGGCCAGTTCGGGCACGTGCCCCTGCAGGTGGGCCAGGCTCTCTTCGGCGGTGAACACGTCGACCTCGAGCGTCTGCGCGGAGTGCGCCCAGGTCGTGTTGCGTGAGGTGATCAGGACATGCCCCACTCCGGTTGGCAGGTAGGGCTGGAGCTGTTCAAGATCGTCGGCATTGTCGAAGATGAGCAGCCAGTGCGAGGCGCTGTCTTTCCTGAGGGCGCCCAGGACCGCCTCGGCGGCCTCGGCCACGCCGCCGCTGACGTCGAGGCTCAAGGCGCGGGCCAGGTCCGCGAGCTCTCCGGGGATGTTCTCGGCACGTTCTGACGGGACCCACCAGATCAGGTCGTAGTCACCCATGAACCGATGCGCGTACTCCAGCGCGAGCTGGGTCTTGCCCACGCCACCGAGCCCGGTGAGCACCAGTGGCACCGCCACTCCGACGCTGCTTCCGGCGAGCTTGTCGCGCAGCAGTTCCAGGGTGGCGCCGCGCCCGGTGAAATCGGCGTTACGGGCGGGCACGTTCCATGTCGGCGGGATCGTGCCCGGGAAGCGCGGCCGTCCGGCGGCGTGATCCCGCAGGCCGCCGCCCGGCACGGCCGAACGGTCGAGCGCCCACAACAGCCTTGCCTCGGCCTGCGCCGCGTCCATCCGGGCCAGGTCCACCATGGCGTGGTCGCGGAACGCCTCGGGAATCCGGATGTCGCTGACCCGGCAGGGGATGAGCGCCCCGTTGCCAGCCGCCACGTTCTTGGCCGACAGCTTCATCCAGACCGTCCTGGCGTCCGGCGAGCGCACATAGGCGGACGACAGTATGGCGATGGCCATGGATGCGTTCTGGAGTTCGTGCTCGGCCTCGATACTGCGTGCTACCCAGCCGGGTCGCGAGGCCGCCCCGGTCGCCGTGCTGCGCGGCAGGACACGGAGGCCGGCCCGGGTCAGCACGGCATCGATCCAGTCGGCCCACATGCGGTCTTCCGGGGCGTAGCTCAGGTAGACCTGGGTGGCGGAGACCGGCTGCCGTCGCGCGAACGCGTCCTTGTACCGCAGTCGCAGGTCCT
>Ga0335073_10007471_pt1 | contig 15323 bp, 14 predicted proteins | sample Lox_Sample_22_FD_207093 | JGI IMG/M metagenome (GOLD analysis project Ga0335073, IMG submission 207093) | Soil microbial communities from Loxahatchee National Wildlife Refuge, Florida, United States - Lox_Sample_2.2 | ecosystem: Environmental > Terrestrial > Soil > Wetlands | place: USA... | reverse complement strand
CGGCTACCGCAACGACCATCCGGTGCTCAAAAAAGCACTCGAAGGGATCAAGGAACTCATCTGGCACTTCGACGACTACTCGATGTTTCAGCCGTGCGTGTCGCCCAACTGGGATGCCGCGCTCGCTGGCCGCGCGTTGCTCGATTCGGAGCTGCCCGGCAACGACGAGTCGATCAAAAAAGTCGCGCGCTGGTTTATCGACAATCAGATTTTCAAGAAGGGCGACTGGTCGATTAAGCGGCCCGATCTCGAGCCCGGCGGATGGGCATTCGAGTTTTATAACGACTGGTATCCCGACGTGGACGATTCCGCCGTCATCCTGAGCGTGCTCGCCGAGGCCGAGGTCGATGACACGGCGGCCAAGGAGCACGCGCTCGCCGCCGGCGCGAACTGGGTGATGGGCATGCAATCCGAGGACGGCGGATTCGCCGCCTTCGACGTCGATAACGATTCGACCTGGCTCAACAATATCCCACTCGCCGATGTCGAGGCCGTCACCGATCCGTCGTGCCCCGATCTCACCGGCCGCGTGCTCGAGATGATGGCGGGCGTCGGCTATCGCGTCGATCATCCTGTCGCCAAGCGCGCGATTAACTGGCTGAAGAAGAATCAATCGCCCGAGGGCTCCTGGTGGGGACGCTGGGGCGTGAATCACATCTACGGAACCTTCTCTGCGCTCTCGGGTCTGCGCAAAATTGGCGTCGATATCAACGAGCCGTGGATCAAACGCGCAGTCGCTTGGCTCAAGTCGAAGCAGAACGAGGACGGCGGATGGGGCGAGAGCCCGCTCTCCGACAAGGACGCATCATGGCGCGGGCGCGGCACCAGCACCGCGTCGCAGACCGCGTGGGCGATGATTGGTCTCGTCGCCGGCGAAGACGGCATCAGCGATCAACTCATGCGCGGCGCGCAGTTTCTGGCCGAGCAGCAGAATGAGGCGGGCGCGTGGGACGAATCCGAGTTCACCGGCACCGGTTTCCCGAATCACTTCTACCTTCGCTATCACATGTACGCACATTACTTTCCGCTGATGGCGCTCGGACGTTTCCGCAAGCGCCTCCGGGAGATGGCATCGCACTGAACGGCGCACGATGAAGACAATTTCGATACTAGGCTCGACCGGCTCGGTCGGCGTTACGACGCTGGATGTAGTCGGGCGCTTCAGCGATCGGTTCAAAGTCGCGGCGATGGCGGCCGGGCGCAATCTCGATCTCTTCGCGCAGCAGATTCGCCGCTTTCGTCCCGACCTGGTCTCCGTCGCGACGCCGGAACTCGCGCGCGATCTCACCGAGCGGCTCAGCGATCATCGAGTCAGGATCGTTCACGGCCTCGAAGGGGCGGCCGCGGTGGCGACGCATCCCGCGACTGAGCTCGTAATGTCCGCGATGGTCGGCGCACTCGGCCTCCGCCCGACTCTAGCTGCGATCAAAGCTGGCAAGGACATCGCCTTCGCCAACAAGGAAGTGCTGGTCGTCGCGGGCGAGCTGATCACGCGGGCAGTACGCGAAAACGGAGTGCGGCTGCTGCCGGTTGATAGCGAGCACAACGCGATTTTCCAGTGCCTCGAAGGCCGCGGGCGCGAGGGCCTCAAGCGAATCGTCCTGACTGCCTCAGGCGGTCCGTTCCGCGAGCTTCCCGTCGCGCAGTTCGACTCGGTAACCGTCGAGCAGGCGCTCAATCATCCGACCTGGCGCATGGGTAGCAAGATCACGATCGATTCCGCGACGCTCATGAACAAAGGCCTCGAAGTGATCGAGGCGCGCTGGCTCTTCGATCTGACGCCGGAGCAAATTGGCGTCGTCATTCACCCACAAAGTGTCATCCATTCGATGGTCGAGATGATCGACGGCTCGGTGATCGCGGAGATGGCGGTGCCTGACATGGCGATCCCGGTTGCATACGCGCTGGCGTATCCAGATCGCCTCCCGCTCGATCATCTGAAGAAGTTTTCATTAACCAAGGCGGCGCGCCTCACCTTCGAGGAGCCGGACTTCAGCCGCTTTCCGTGCTTGCGCCTTGCGTTCGAGGCGCTAACTGAAGGTCACACGATGCCGGCGTGCCTCAACGCGGCGAACGAGGAGCTGGTCGCGGGATTTCTCGCGGGCCAGGTACGCTTCGTCGATATCCCGCGGCATATCGAAAACGTGATGCGGCGGCATCCGAATCGCGCCGCCCGCACGCTCGAGGATTTGCTCGGTACCGACGAATGGGCGCGCGCGCAGGCGCGTGAGCTGATCGGCGCGAGACCCGCGGCGGCGTAACGTCATGATTGGCAGCGAAGCAGGAATCAGAAGCGAGCGCCCGCTGCTCGGAGCCTCGCGGCGTGATACGCCGAGATCGACCGAGCTCGATCGCGCGTATGCGTTCTGCACCGCGCTCGCGCAGTCGCACTACGAGAACTTCACGATCGCCTCGTGGCTGATGCCGCGCGCGATGCGCAAGCATATGCACGCGATCTACGCCTACGCGCGGATCGCTGACGACTTTGCCGACGAGGATCGCGATCTCGCGAAGCTCGACGACTGGGGGCATCAGCTCGAAGCCGCCTACGCCGGTGCGCCGCGCGATCTGGTGTTCGTCGCGCTCGCCGACACGGTACGCAAGTTCGAGATCCCGAAAGAGCCGTTCGCCGATCTGCTCGTCGCGTTTCGCTCGGACGTGAATTTCCGGGGCTTCGACACGCTCGATGATCTGCTCGGCTATGCGCGCAATTCCGCAAATCCCGTCGGACGTCTCGTGCTGTATCTGTTTGGCTACCGCGACGACGAGCGGCAGCATCTGTCCGATCTCGTATGCAGCGGGCTTCAGCTCGCGAATTTCTGGCAGGACGTCGCAATCGATCTGGGCAAGGGCCGCATCTATATTCCGCGCGCCGATCTTGCGCGCTTCGAGATCGCGCCCGACGCACTCGGCAAGCCCGAGATTGCGGCGAAGTTCATCGCACTGATGCGGCATGAAGTCGCAATCGCGCGCGCGATGCTGCTCGAAGGCGGTAACGGTCTTTCGAGGCTCGTCGATCGGCGGCTCAGCCGCGACATCCTGATGTTCGCCGGCGGCGGGCTTGCGATCCTGCGCGCGATCGAGCGCGTCGGCTACGATGTTTTCGAGCGGCGGCCTAAACTGGAAAAGTGGGACTACCTAAAACTGGGATGGAGCGCGATCCGTGGACGCCTTCAAAACTGATTCCGAACAACTCGAGCGCGCGGGCTTCGAGCCGGCGCATACTTCGCTCGATGCCGACTACGAGCGCTGCGCTCATATCACCCGGAACTCGTCGTCGAATTTCTACTACGCCTTCATGCTGCTGCCCGCGGAACGCCGCCGCGCGCTGCACTCGGTGTACGCGTTCTGCCGCTTCCTCGACGACATTGCCGACGACGAAGGCTTCAGCGATCCGGCCGCGATGCTCGGGCGCTGGCGCGAAGAGCTCGAGCGCGTATACAACGGCGCGCCGACGCGTGCCATTTCTCGCGCGCTTACGGACAGCGTTCGCCGTTTCGAGATTCCGCGCGCGTATTTCGAAGAGATCATCTCCGGCGTCGAGATGGATCTTTCCCAGAAGCGCTACGCGACATTTGAAGAGCTGCGGCTCTATTGCTATCGCGTCGCGGCCGCGGTCGGCCTCATCTGTATCGAGATTTTCGGCTACAGCAATCCCGCCGCGCGTGAATACGCGGAAAACCTCGGCATCGCCTTTCAGCTCACCAATATCCTGCGCGACGTGCGCGAGGACGCGGGCCGCGGCCGTATCTATCTGCCGCTCGAAGACATCGAGCGATTTGAATTCAGCGAAGCAGAGCTGCTCGCCGGGATTTACGATGAGAACTTCGTGCGCATGATGGAATTCGAAGCGCGCCGCGCGCGCGAGTTCTACGCCAAGGCTGAAGCCGCTCTGCCCGAGGAGGATCGCGGCTCGCTGGTCACGGCGGAAGCGATGCGCCTCATCTACGGCACGCTGCTCGATCGGATCGTCGAATCGAACTATCGCGTGTTCGAGGGCCGCCTGAGTCTCTCGGCGCCGCGTAAGCTCTACCTCGTCGGCCGCGCGTGGGCGAGTGGCCGTTTCGGCGCGCGCCACGGATGACGCAGGATGATTGAGCCCAAGGACGTCGTTGTAATCGGCGGCGGCTTCGCGGGGCTCAGCGCTGGGGTCGCCCTCGCGGACAAGGGTTTCCGCGTGGCGCTGCTCGAGCGCAAGCCCGCACTCGGAGGCCGCGCATATTCGTTTGCCGATCCCGACACTGGTGACTCGGTCGACAACGGCCAGCACGTTCTCATGGGATGCTACCGCGCGACGCTGGATTTTCTCACCCGCGTCGGCTCGCGCGACAAGCTCGTGATCCACGACGATCTTGAAATTGACATGCTCGACGGTCGCGGCAAGAGCGCCTCGGTTCATGCCGCGCATCTGCCCGGCCCAATGCACATGGCGATGGCGCTGATGCGCTATCGGCACTTGACTATTGGTGAACGCCTGAGCGCGATGCGCGCCGGTCTGCGCCTGCTCGGGATGCATCGCCGCGACGAAGGCATCCTCGAGAAGCTCACCGTCGTCGCGCTGATGGACAGGCTCGGCCAGAGCCAACGCATCCGCGACACGTTCTGGTATCCGATTTCGATCGCGACGCTCAACGACGAGCCCGAGTCGTCATCGGCAATGCTGCTCGCGACCGTGCTCCAGCGCGCGTTCTTTGGCCGCCGCGCGGATTCATCGTTCGTTTATCCCAAGGTCGGACTTAGCGAGCTCTACTGCACGGGCGCCAGGAAGATCATCGAAGACTCGGGCGGCCTCGTCGAATCGCATGCGATCGTCGAAGCGCTCGACGTTGGCGAGGGCGGCAGGATCGCGAGCGTGCGCCTGCGCGACGGTCGCCGCCTCGGCGCGTCGAATTTCATCTCGGCCGTTCCGCCGCATCATCTGCTGCGCTTTCTGCCTGAGAACGCTGTCGCGGATCCGTTCTTCTCGCGCTTCGATGGACTCACGACTTCGCCAATCATCTGCGTGCATGCGTGGTTCGATCGTACCATCACCAATTCGGCATTCGTCGGCTTCATCGGCACGACCACGCAATGGATGTTCAACAAGCGGCGTATCTTCGAGCTGCACGGCGAGTCGCATCCGGGTTATCTGAGCTTCGTCATCAGCGGCGCGCGCCGGATCGTCGATCAGTCGAATGATGAGCTGCTCGACGTCGTCCTCGCCGACCTGCGCAAGATGATCCCGGCGGCGACGGACGCGAAGCTGCTCAAGGCTCTCGTGCTCAAGGAAAAGCAGGCGACGATGGCGCCCGACCTGCGCTCTCATGAGTTGCGCCCAACGGCATCGACGCCGATTCCAAACTTCTTTCTCGCCGGCGACTGGATTCAGACCGGCCTGCCCGCGACGATCGAAAGCGCGGTGATCTCCGGCAACGCGGCAGCCGACGCAGTCGCGGGCCGCGTCGGCGCCTAGCGCGATGGCATCTAAGACGGCACTCGTGACCGGGGGCAACGGCTTCGTAGGAAGCCACGTCGTGCGCGCTCTCCTAGCGCGCGGCGATCATGTGCGTGTGCTGTTGCGTGAAAAGGCGGACCGCAGCGCGCTCGTCGGACTCGATATCGAGCTCGCGATCGGCGACCTGCGCGACGCGTCATCAGTCGAACGCGCCTCCACGGGATGTAACGAGGTCTATCACGTGGCAGCCGATTACCGGCTCTGGCTCACCGACCCCGCTCCTATGTACGCGACCAACGTAGAGGGCACGAAGAACGTGATCCGTGCCGCGCGCGCCGCGGGCGTGAAACGAATCGTGCATACGAGCACTGTGGGTGCGCTCGGAATTCCGCACGGCGGAATCGGGCGCGAGGACACTCCCGTCACGCTCGAGCAGATGCCGGGGCACTACAAGCGCTCGAAATTTCTCGCCGAGCAGGAAGCTATGAAAGCCGCGCGCGAAGGCGCACCGGTCGTGATCGTGAACCCTTCCACGCCGATTGGCGAGTACGACTACAAGCCCACTCCGACCGGACGCATCATCGTGGATTTTCTCAACCGGCGGATGCCGGCGTATGTCGACACGGGACTCAACCTTGTTGACGCTGCCGATTGCGCGCGCGGCCATCTGCTCGCGGCGGAGCGCGGTCGAGTTGGTGAGAAATATATTCTCGGCGCGGAGAACATGAGTTTGAAAGAATTCCTTGCGCGGCTTGCGCGGCTCTCCGGACTCGCCGCGCCGCGCGTGCGAATCCCATACGCCGTCGCGTTCGGCTTCGCCCTCGGCGCCGAAGCGGTATCGCGCACCGTTACGCGGCGCGCGCCGCGCGCTAGCCTCACCGAAGTTCGCATGGCGCGCAAGCACATGTTCTTCGATTCATCGAAAGCGAAGGCCGAGCTCGGCTACGAGCCGGGTCCGGTTGACGATTCGATTCGCCGCGCGATCGAGTTTTTCAAAGCGATGCACTCGCGCACGGCCGCGTAGGGAGCGCCCGCGATGCATCTGCTGCTCTCGACGATCGCGCTCCGCCCTTACGTGTTCATCTTCCTCGCGAGCTTCCTTTTTATCGCGATCATCAACTTCGGCCTGCGCACGACGCTGCTCTTCACCATTCTGACCTACGTCGTCTCGCTCACGTGCGAATGGTCGTCGGTGCACAACGGCTTTCCCTTCGGGCTCTATCACTACATCGAGGCGACGCACGATCGCGAAATCTGGATCTTCGGAGTGCCTTTCATGGACTCGCTGTCGTTCACGTTCCTCGGCTTCGCGAGTTACAGCGTCGCTCTGCTGCTGAGCTCGCCGCTTTATCGCCAGGGCGCCGACCTTCGGATCCTCGATACGCGGAAGATTCGCCGCGCGCCGCGCGTATGGCTGATGGCCGCGCTGTTCATGGTGATGATCGACTGGGTGGTCGATCCGCTGAGCGTGCTCGGCGACCGATGGTTCCTCGGCAAGATTTTCTGGTACGACCCGCCGGGACCGCATTTCGGCGTGCCGATCAGCAATTACCTCGGATGGTATTTCGTCGCGGCGATCACTATCGCGATCTTCCAACTCCTCGACTCGACGATAAATCGCGGCGCGGGAAAGCCCGCCGGCGCACTTCCATCGATGCGCTCGCGCGCGCTGCTCGGCCCCGCGCTCTACACCGGAATCGTGCTGTTCGGAATCACGATGCTGTTTCGCATCGGCGCGAGCGGGATCGGATGGGCGAGCGTGTTCGTCTACCTGCCCTTCGCGTCCCTCGCGATTCATATCCTTACGCGCCCCGACTGCTACGGCGATCGCGCCGCGATCGAACGCCATCTCGCCGACTTTCCTTACGAGCGCGAACTGACTTGGAACGTCGAAGCTCCTGCGCCACGCGAATCGAGCCGTCGCAGCGCCTGACGCTTTCAAAATCTCTGTGATCGTGGCAATGCTCGCGAGTCGGCGATGGTCGCCGTGGAGGAACACTGCTCATGATGCTCAAGGATAAAGTTGCACTCGTCACTGGCGCGGGCTCGGGAATCGGGCGCGCCAGCGCGATTCGATTTGCCGAAGAAGGCGCGAAGGTGATGGTCGCCGACGTGCGCACCGAATCGGCGCAGAACACCGTCGCGGAGATCGGCAAGGCCGGAGGCTCGGCGAAGTCGGTCGCGGTCGATGTGCGCGTCGGCGCCGAAGTCGAGAAGATGGTCGAGGAGACGGTCCGTATCTTCGGCCGCCTCGATATCCTGTTCAACAACGCGGGCGTGTTCGTGCCGAAGAACGTAGTCGATACCACCGAGCAGGAATGGGACTGGGTCGTCGATGTGTGCATGAAGGGTGTGTTTTTCGGCTGCAAGTACGCGATCCCGCACATGATCAAGCAGGGCGGCGGCGTGATCATCAATACCGCCAGCGGCGCGGGAATCGAAGGCGTGCCGAACCTCGGCGCATACCAGGCGGCCAAGGGCGGCGTCGTCATCATGTCCAAGGGCATCGCGCTCGACTTCGCCAAGCACAATATCCGCTGCAACACGATCTGTCCGGGCGTGATCGAGACTCCGATCGCGGAGAACTGCAACACGATTCCCGCGGGCGCGTCGCAGATGATGTGGGAGCGCACCGGGATCATGCATCCGCTGGGCCGCAACGGAAAACCCGAAGAGGTCGCGGCGCTCGCGACCTTCCTCGCGTCGGACCAGGCCGCGTTTATCACGGGAGTCGCGGTGCCGATCGACGGCGGCTTCAACGCGGGCGCGTACGTGCCGCCGATCCGCGGCTAGCTCATCACAAGTAGTTAACAAGAGGCGAACGACGATGGCTGAGCGCAGGCGCAAGTTCTGGGGCTGGGGTTACGAAGACCAGGGGCCGAATGCCGAACAGCAAAAGCATATGGCCGAGCGGATGGCGAAGCGGTTCGGGCTCGACGGATTCGAGATCACGCCGCCGCCGACCGAGGCCGAGCTCAACCTGCGCGCGCCGCGCGTCGCCGTTCCCGACGCGCTAAAGGACATCTGCTCGACGAGTACCTACGATCGCGCCGGGCACAGCTACGGCAAAAGCTTCCGCGACGGCGTGCGCGCGTTCGAGCGCAACTATCCGAACCCGTTCGACATCGTCGCGTTTCCGCGCGACGAGAAAGGACTGGTGCGCGTGCTCGAATGGTGCGACAGCGCCAAGCTCGCGGCATCGCCCTACGGCGGCGGTTCGAGCGTGGTCGGCGGTGTCGAGCCTCCTTCAAGGGGCGATTATCGCGGCGCAGTCTCGATCGATCTGCTGCATCTGGACAAAGTGCTGGAAGTCGATCGTGCGTCACGGGCCGCACGAATCCAGGGCGGCGTGCTCGGACCCGCGCTCGAAGATCAACTGCGGCCGCATGGCTATACGCTTCGGCACTATCCGCAATCGTTCGAGTTCTCCTCGCTCGGCGGATGGATTGCGACGCGCTCGGGCGGCCACTACGCGACGCTCTACACGCATATCGACGATTTCGTCGAAGCGCTGCGCGTCGTCACTCCGCGCGGTATCGTCGAGTCGCGGCGGCTGCCGGGCTCCGGCGCGGGACCTAGCCCAGACAGGATGTTTATCGGCTCCGAAGGCACGCTCGGCATCATCACCGAAGCGTGGATGCGTCTGCAGGATCGTCCGACGTTCCGCGCCGGCGCGTCGATACCGTTCCGGAGCTTCATCAAGGCGGCGGAAGCCGTGCGTCAGATTTCGCAGGCGGGATTGTATCCGGCGAACTGCCGCGTGCTCGATGAAGGCGAGGCGCTCAACGCGGGCGCGGGCGATGGCAGCGAATCGGTGCTGGTGCTCGCGTTCGAGTCGGCGGATCACCCGCTCGAGCCGTGGATGAAGCGCGCGCTCGAATGCGTTGCCGATCACGGCGGTAAAATTCCCGACGATGCGGGCAAGACGCGCACCGACAAAGAAGCGACGCATGAGGGCGCGGCGGGCGCGTGGCGAAATGCGTTTCTCAACGCGCCATACCTGCGCGATACCGTGATCGGGATGGGCATGGTCAGCGACACGTTCGAAACCGCGATCACGTGGGACCGCTTTGCGGAGTTCCATCGACAACTGATGGAAAAGGCGCGCGAGGTTGTCGCGCGCGTGTGTGGCAAGGGAACAGTGACGTGCCGCTTCACCCACGCTTATCCCGACGGCCCCGCACCGTATTATACGGTGCTCGCGCCGGGCAAGAAGGGCTCGCAGGTTCAGCAATGGGATGAGATCAAGGCGGCAGTATCGGATCTGCTAATCAAGCTGGGCGGCACGATTACGCATCATCACGCCGTCGGCCGCGATCATCGCCCATGGTACGACCGACAGCGCCCCGACGGCTTCGCAACGGCTCTCAAAGCCGCCAAGAAGGCGCTGGACCCGCAAGGCATCCTGAACCCGGGCGTGCTGATCGATCCGGACTAGTCGTCGATGCCGAGTTGTTTGCGGGCGGCTTCGGTCATCATGTGCGGGGTCCAGGGTGGATCCCATACGATCTCGACGACCGCCTCGTCGCAGCCGGGGAGGCCGAGCAGCTTGTCCTCGATGTTCTCGCGGATCATCATGCCCATCGAGCAACCGGGCGCGGTCAGTGTCATCACGATATTGACGACGTGTTCCTTGACCTCGACGGCGTAGATGAGGCCGAGGTCAACGAGATTGACGGGAATCTCGGGGTCGTAGCATTCGCGCAGAACTTCGTAGACCTCGGATTCCAACGGTGGCGGGCAATTCTCCATCTAACCAAGCCTAGTATATAAGAGACGAGGAGCGCGCGACATCGTGAGTATTCGCGGCGCGCGGAGGTTTCATCCATGCCCGATAAAGAAGAACTCTACGACGAAGCGATCGACGCCTTCGCCGACGACGAATACGACAAGGCGATCGAGCTCTACCAGCAAGCGCTCGAAATCGATCCCGGCTACACCGACGCCCTGCACGGCCTCACGATGTGCTACCAGGCCAAGGGCGATATCGACATGGCGATCGAGCTGACCAAGAAGCATATCGAGCAGGATCCGGAGGACATCCTGGCGTTCACCAACCTCAGCATGTTCTATCAGAAGAAAAACATGATTAAGGAAGCCGAGGCTGCGGGCGCCGAGGCGCGGCGCCTCGACTGGAAACGTCAACTCCGCGAATCCAAGACCAAGGCCTGAGCGGAAAACCAGAATCGACCAGGAGCAAGCGGAATGAAACTGAAAGACAAGATTGTACTGATCACCGGCGGCGGCTCGGGCCTCGGGCGCGAGATGGGGCTGACGTTCGCGCGCGAGGGCGCGAAAATCGGCGTCAACGACGTGCGGCCGGAATCGGCGCAAAACGTCGTGACCGAGATCGAGCGCATGGGCGGGGTCGCCAAGCCGTTCGTCGCCGACGTATCGAGCAGTGTGGCGGTGAAAAAGATGTTCGCCGACTTCATCGGCGCGTGGGGCACGATCGACGTGCTGATCAACAACGCCGGTATCGGACGCACGCGCGAGGGCAACGAGTTCTTCCAGACCTGGGACGTGCCCGATGAAGACTTCGACAAGATGGTGCGGACGCATCTCTACTCGACGTTTTACTGCACGCGCGAGGCGCTCAAGGTGATGGTGCCGAAGCGCTCGGGCCGGATCGTCAACCTCGGCTCGATCGCGGGCACGACCGGACTGCCGTTCGCGGCGGCCTACTGCGCGGCCAAGGGCGGGATCATCTCGTTCACCAAGTCAGTCGCGCGCGAAGTCGTGACCCACAATGTGCTGGTCAACTGCATCGCGCCGGGATTTATCGAAACGCCGATGACGGCGCCGATCGAGCCTGCGATGCGCGATCAGATCATCTCGGCCACGCCGGCCGGGCGCTTCGGCGATCCCTCCGATATCGCGGCGGCGGCACTTTATCTTTCGTGCGACGAATCGAAGTTCATGGTCGGGCAAATCATCAGCCCCAACGGCGGCTACGTGATCTGAGGAGGCATCGCGATGTTCATAAACTTCGTCGCGTTCAATTTTCAGTCGAGCGATCTCGAAGCCGAGGAGCGGAACTATCTCGGCCATCACGTCGGCCTCGCCAAGCAGATGCCGGGGCTCAAGTTCTATTACACCGGCCGCACGATGCCCGTGAACGGCGTCAAGCCCGAAGTCTTTCGCGCCGCGATTCTCGGGTACGAGAGTGCCGAGATTGCGGCGACCGGCGCCAAGTCAGATTTGATGCCGCCGCTCAGGGCCGATACGCAGGCGCATCTCAAAGATCTGCGCTATCGCACCATCGATGCGGAAACGATCGTGCCGTTCGATTCGCGTAAGCCGCATCAGCCCTGCTTTGTGATGGCAGCCGAGTTCGATCTCGAGCAGAATGCCGGCAAAGAAGCTGCTGAGCGGCATTACCTCGATACGCACACGCATATCGCGCGGCGCCTACCGGGTCTGCGCAATTACATCATCGGTAAGCTCGACCCGAAGAACGCAGACCGCTATCGCATCGCGATCTTGACCTTTGATTCGCTGGAGGCGCTTCGCGATGCCTACCGCTCGCCAATCGGGCGCGAGCTGGTCCGCGACGAGGAGGCGACGATTCGCAACGCGCGCGTCTGGCGTCTCGATGCTCGCGTGGAGGTCTAGCGTTCAACTCGCGAGCACCCCAAAATAGATTGAAGCTGCCTCACCCACTTAAAGCGGGCAGCACCCGGGATAGATATCGATGCTGCCGCGGTCCGCTGGAGTCCTGATCCCTCTTTTTTCGATTCGAACCAAAAACGATCTCGGGCGCGGAGACATTCAAGGCCTCCCTGCGATGATCGATTTCGCGCTCGCGATGGGCCATCGAGTGATCCAGCTCCTGCCGATCGACGAGACCGGCCCAGACGACCTGAGTCCATACACTGCGATGAGCGTCATGGCCGTCGATCCGATGTACATCGGCGTGCAGGGTCTGCCTGGCGTTGGGCGTGTCATGCAGGGTCGTGCGCGCGACGCGGTCGGACGCGGGCGCGTGGTGGCGCGAGCGATCACACGCCGGGAAAAGTTGACGCTGCTGGGGCGGGCGTATCGCGCGACGCGGGCGCGAGGCGGACGTACCGAAGGCGAGGAGATCGATCGCTTCGTCGCAGAGAACGCCGACTGGATTAATGACTACGTGTTGTTCCGCGCGCTCAAGGAGCGGTTTAACTGGGCGGCATGGGAAACCTGGCCGGCGGAGCTCGCCAAGCGCGAGCCGTCTGCGCTCAATGCCGCGCGCGCCGAGCTCAACGACCAGGTCCAGATGTACGCCTACTGGCAATTCATCGCGCATCGACAGTGGAGCGAGGTTCGCGCCTACGCGCAGGAGCGGGGAGTCAGCATCGGCGGCGATCTTGCCTTCTCGCCGGGGCGCGACAGCGCCGAGGTCTGGCAGCATCAGGAGGATTTCGATTTGACGCGCAGCGTCGGTGCTCCTCCCGATGGCTTCAATCCCAAGGGCCAGCGCTGGGGCCTGCCATTGCCAAACTGGTGGAAGATGGGCGAAGGCGGCTACAAGCTGCTGCGCACGCGCGCCCGTCATGCGGCCAAGATGTTCGACCTCATCCGTATCGACCACGTCGTCGGCCTCTACCGCACGTTCAACTTCGGCTCCGATCCGGATGCGCCCGGTGAGTTCGCGCCCGCGGGCGAGGATCATCAACTCGGCCAGGGCGAATTCGTCATGCGCGCAATCAAGGAAGAAGCCGGTGCGACCGAAATCATCGCCGAGGATCTTGGCACCGTGCCGCCCTGGGTCCGTGTGTCGCTCACCGGCCTCGGAGTACCGGGCTACAAGGTGATGCAGTGGGAAAAAACGAATTGGGGTCAGCCCGACGAGCATTACCTGAACCCCTCGACGTATCCTGAACTGTCTCTCGCGACCACAGGCACGCATGACACGGAACCGGTGACCCTCTGGTGGCGAGAACAGAAAGTCAGCGAACGCGAACAATTGGTCCAGGCTCTCGGCATCGCCGAGCGCGCCAATCCGCGCCGGATGCTCGACCATGATGCGCGCTTTGCGATTCTCGAGGCGCTCTACGGCGCACCCTCGCAGCTTACGATAATCCCTATCCAGGATATGTTCGGCTGGAGCGCGCGCATCAACCGCCCCGGCACTACCAACGACACGAACTGGACATATCGATTGCCGCTCACCCTCGAGCGACTGCGCCGCAGCAAGGCGATCCAGGCGCAGATCGCGGCGCTGCGGCAGATCGCGGAACGATCCAATCGCTTCGCGGCCGAGACTCCCGCCAAAAGCTAAATGCAAGCGCACGATGATCGGCGGTTGTCGAGTTGCGCGTGCATGAACTATAAGCAGGGTCGAGGAAACTGAGATGGGCCCGCTTAAGGATGTTCGTGTCCTCGATCTGAGCATGGTCGTCTCCGGACCGTTCGCCGCCATGATGCTGGCGGACCTCGGCGCCGACGTAATCAAAATCGAGCCGCCCGAGGGCGATGTCACCCGCAACATCGGCGGCAAGGCCCGTGGCGGCGTGCCGATCGGGATGCTCAGTTGGAATCGCAACAAGCGCGACATGATCCTCGATCTGAAGCGCGAAGGCGCCGCCGAAGTTCTGCTGCGGATGGCCGAGCAGGCCGATATCGTCATGCAGAACGTCAGGCCCGGTGTTATGGATCGGCTGGGCGTCGGCTACGAGGCGATCGCCGCGCGCAATCCCAAGATCGTTTACTGCTCGATCGCGGGCTACGGCTTTACCGGTCCGGCCGCGAGCAAGCCCGCCTATGATCCGATCATCCAGGGATGGGCGGGCGTGATGACGGCGCAAACGACACAGGGCAAGCCGCGCGCGGTGAAGAATATTCTCGCCGACAAGGTGACATCGCTCACCGCGGCGATCTCGATCCTCGCCGCGCTGCACGAAGCGCGCACGACCGGCCAGGGCCAGCACGTTACGCTCGCGATGATCGATGCGGTCGCCTACTACCTCATGGGCGATACCGCGACCGAGCACACCTTCCTTCCGCACGACGCCGGCAAGCGCCCCACGATGGCGACGCTCGATCCGTTCAAGACTGCGGACGGCTACATCACGATCGCGCCGCTGACCGACAAGCATTGGGCGGGAATTCTCGACGCCGTTGGCCATCCCGAATGGTTTGAAGGCGACGAACCGCGGCACGAGCGAGTGCGGCGGTGCATCAAGGCCCTCATCGATTTTTTCCCGACCAAGCCGTCCGCCTATTGGCTCGAGCGTATCGAAGCGGCCGACGTTCCATGCGGTCCCGTCAACGACTTCGATTCGATTTGGACCGATCCCCAGTTCGTCGCGAATGGGACCTTCGTCGAGTACGACCATCCGCAGGGCGGCCGGGTGCGTGCAGTACGCTCGCCCGCGAAATTCTCGAAATCCGACCCCGAGCTGTGGCGTCATGCGCCAGGCAAGGGCGAGCATACCGACGAGGTGCTGCGCGACTTCGGCTTCAGCGCCGGAGAAATCTCCTCGCTGCGTTCGAGCGGAGTAGTGCTTTAGTGCGATTCCCGTGCGGCTGAGTCGCAAGTAAAATTGATTTCAGCCGCATCAGGATGAACTTCGGATCGTCAAATCGTGCACGGCTCGCGCGCGCTCTGGGAGCGGCCGCGGCCATTTTCATCGCGTCCGCCTGCGCCACCAGGCAACCCACCCGGCCTGGCGCGGCAGCGGCACCCGTTCCCGCCGCGCCGAACAAGGGCGCGCGCCTCGGCACTCACGCGCCATATGCGATAACGACGGGGCCTGACGGAAATATCTGGTACACCGAGTACCAGGGCGACGGTATCGGGCGCGTCACGCCTGATGGCGCTGTGGTTCGGTATAAAATAGACAAGGACGGCTTCGCCGAGCGAATCACCTCGGGCTCCGACGGCGCCGTATGGTTCACCGACACGCCC
>Ga0335073_10007470_pt1 | contig 15323 bp, 12 predicted proteins | sample Lox_Sample_22_FD_207093 | JGI IMG/M metagenome (GOLD analysis project Ga0335073, IMG submission 207093) | Soil microbial communities from Loxahatchee National Wildlife Refuge, Florida, United States - Lox_Sample_2.2 | ecosystem: Environmental > Terrestrial > Soil > Wetlands | place: USA... | reverse complement strand
ACAGCTTCTGGGAGTTCTGTGAGAAGGTCGATCTGCGCGTGATGAACAAGCGCGTCATCGAGTCGCTGATCAAGGCCGGCGCAATGGACTCGCTGGGCACGCGCGGGCAGTTAATGGCCGCGGTAGACAAAGCGATGGAGCGCGCGCAGAAGTCGCAGAAGGACGCGGCGCAGGGGCAGACGGGCTTGTTCGGCCTCTTCGACGAGACGCCGGCCAGGGGGCGGAACGGGGACGACCTGCCGCGCGTGGCCGACTGGGAAGAGAGCGAGCGCCTGGCGAACGAGAAAGAAGTGCTGGGATTCTTTGTCTCCGGTCATCCCCTCGACAAATACGCGGAGAAGATTCGCAATCTCACCGGCGTGATTACGACGGCCGAGGCGCTGGAGCGCAAGCCCCCGGAGCGGCGCCGCGGCCAGGCGGACCCCGCGGACGAGATTCAGGTGGCGGGCATCCTGCACGCCGTGCGGGTGCAGAAGAGCCGCCGGGACCAGAAGCTGTACGCGCAGGCTTCGCTCGAGGACGCCACCGGAAAGATTGACCTGATCTGCTTCTCGCGCGACTACGAGCGCCTGGCGGCGCAGTTGAAGATCGAGGCGCCGGTGCTGGTGCGCGGCGTGCTCATGGGCGATGAGGACGCGGCGTCGAAGATCGCCCTCAGCCAGATTCAGGCGCTGGAAGACGTCCAGGTGAAGCTGCCGGTGGGCGTACGCATCCGCATCAACCTCGACCGCGCCACGGAAGAGATGCTCGCCGCGCTCAAGAGCGCAGCCGACGCCGCGCCGGGACCGGGGAAGGTGATGCTGAGCCTCGAAAAGAAAGGCGAGTGGTCCGCGATTCTCGAACCCGAAGGAATGAGCGTAGCGGCCGATCGCTGCTGGGTCGAGCGCGTTGAGGAACTGGTGGGCAAGGGTGCGGTGCAGGCGCTGTAAGAGCGGCTCTCAGGCGACAAGCTCGACGAAGTCGCCATACTCCGGGCCGGCCAGGCTTCTGATCGCCTTATCCATGGTGGCGAGTTTGCCGTGATGATGCCTTGCGAGGCCAAGAAGATAAGCGTCGGTGATCTGGCGATGCCCTTGCATTCGTCTGAACAGTGGCTCAGTAAGATCGAGGCAGGGTGGGGCCTCCATCCAGAAAACGTGATCTGGACGCTTGGCAAGATGTCGCAAGGCTTCACGCGCTTCGTGCATCGGGAAACGATCCAGATCGTCGATCCTCCGGGTCAAAAGGCGAAGCATTCCCGCCTGGGTCATTGCGCAGGTTGCGAATCCGTCTCTCGACACGCCATTAAACCACTGGGACGCGATTTTGTAGTCGTCGTGTCTCGGCTGATGAAGGATGAACAGAATATTTACATCGAGCAGGAACGTCATGGGCGTGTGCCCGCCCTCCTGTTCGTTGGCGCAGGTTTGCGCTCGCGATGCAATATTCGTTCGGCGTATTCCCGGTCCATTTCGTCTTCGGCCCGCCTGATATCGTCAAGGGTGACGCGGCGAGAGTCGTCTTGCCGATCGGACGGAACACTTAGGACCAGAAACCCGTTGACATCCACGAGTCGGGAGTGGGTTGGCTCGCTGCGTTGAATAATCTGGTCAACGGCGGCGCTCGTCGAGATGCCGTTCGCGCACTTGAACCGATCCACGATCTCGCGCGACTCGGGCGAAAGTGTGACGGTCGTTCTGCGGCTGGGAAGGTTTTGGCGTCGGGCGTTCTCAGCCTTTTTGCGCCGCGCGGCGGAACTGCCGGTCGATGAACTGTGGACGCTCACACAGCTATGATGCACTCATGGAGCAGATGATGCAAGCAGGGTGATTCTGATGCAGCGGAACAATGAACGCCGAGCTTGAGGGGGGATCGATGCAACGCCGCATGTTGGGCAATGGACCGCTGGAAGTATCGGAGCTCAGCTTCGGGACATGGCTGACCGTGGCAGGCGGCATTGGCCGCGAGCAGGCCACCCGCTGCGTCCATGCTGCTCTGGATTGGGGGATCATGCTCTTCGACACGGCCAACCAGTACGGAGCCGGCGAAGCGGAACGGGTGCTGGGCGAAGCGCTCAAGAGCCATCCCCGCGACCGGTACCTGATCGCGACCAAGCTCTATTTTCCGGTCGGCGACGAGCCGGATCATGGCTTGTCCGCGGCCCAGATCGAAAAACAGTTGAATCGGTCGCTCCAGCGGCTGGGCACGGACTGCATCGACCTCTATCAGTGCCACCGGTACGACAAGCAAACCCCGCTCGAAGAGACGCTCTCGGCCCTCGACCGCGCGGTGAAAGCAGGCAAGGTGCGCGCCATCGGTTTCAGCGAGTGGACGGCCGAGCAGATCGACGCGGCGGCGGAGATTGCGGGCGCGGGCGGGCTGACGGCGTTTTGTTCAAGCCAGCCGCAGTACTCGATGCTCTGGCGCAAGCCCGAAGCCAAGGTCTTTCCGGCCTGCGCGCGGCACTGCATCGGCAACCTTGCATTCTCGCCGCTGGCGCACGGGGTGCTCACCGGCAAGTACGCACCCGGCCAGCCGCCGCCCGCCGGCAGCCGTGCGGCCAGCGAAGAGATGAACATCTTCATGGAGACGGCCGGCCGCCACTACCGGTCTCACTATCTGCTCGAGGCCGTCGCGCAGCTCAAGCCCATCGCGGCCGATCTTGGGCTGACCATGGTGCAACTCGCTCTGGCCTGGGTGCTGCGCCGGCCGGAGGTTGCCTCGGCCATCATCGGCGCCTCGCGGCCCGAGCAGATTGCCGACAATGTGCGCGCCGTGGGTGTCAGGCTGCCCGACGAGGCGCTGCAACGGATCGACCACGCCATCGGCGGCGTAGTGGTCTGGGAGTAAGCCGCGGAGGCTCAGCCTATCCACGGACGGACATCTGTCCGTAGCCCCCGTGAAACGCGTTTGGGGCCCCGGTCACTATGAATATCAGAGGCAACTCTGTCAGGGACTTCAGGCCCTGGAGACGCTGAAGGGCCGCCGGATCTGGAAAATTTGCCGCGCCCCAAAGCAGAATGGGAGTATACTGTCTCCGCTCTCATATAATTCTTTGATATTCCAGCGTTCTTTTCCTGGTTAATCACGGGCCACGTATGCAAGATGAGGTCGGATGCCATGGCTTTGGAACAGGGGCAGCGCGTAGGCGACTACGAGGTTCTCAGCCTGCTCGGGAGCGGCGGTATGGGCCGCGTGTACCGGGTGCGCAACATTATCTCCGACCGCCAGGAAGCGATGAAGGTGCTTCTTCCGGACTACGCGTCCGAGCCGGAGTTGGCCGCCCGCTTTGTGAGTGAGATCCGCACCGTTGCGGGCCTGGAGCACCCGAACATCGCCCAGCTCAGGACGGCTTTCCAGTTCCAGAACCAGTTGGTGATGGTGATGGAGTTCGTGGAAGGGGTGACGCTCGAGAGCCTGGGCGCATCGCAGCGAATCCCGGTCGAAAACGTGCTCGAGTACGCAGCGCAGGTTCTTTCCGCGTTGAGTTACGCGCATGGCCGAGGAGTCACGCATCGCGACATAAAGCCTGCAAACATCATGATCACCTCTCATGGGCTGGCCAAGCTCATGGACTTCGGAATCGCGAAGTCGACCCAGGATATGCAGCTGACGCGGCCGGGCACGACCATGGGCTCGATCTATTACATGTCACCTGAGCAGGTGCGGGGCGGCACTGTGGACGCGCGTTCGGATGTTTATTCGCTGGGCGTAACGTTGTACGAGATGCTCACGGGACGGCGCCCATTCCAGGCCGACACCTCTTTCAGCGTTCTGAACGCGCACCTCAAAGAAGCTCCCGTCCCGCCCATCCAGATCAATCCCGCGCTCCCGGCAGCGCTGAACCAGATCATCCTCCGCGCCATGGCGAAAGAGCCGGCAGACCGTTTTCAATCCGCGGACGAGATGCGCAACGCGATCAGGAACATGCAGCAGCCGGCGCCGGAGGTTGCGCCCGCAACCGCAGTGGAGTGGAGTGCGGTGCCGGTGGCAACGCCGCCCGCAGCAGCGAAGAGCCATCGCGGGCTTTGGATCGCGCTTGGAGCTTGCGTGGCGCTGGCCGCGCTGATTGCCGTTGCAGCTCTGCTGCCGCACTTTTTCTCCACTCATGCGGGGCAACAGACGCAGACCTCAGTTGCAGAGACGCAACCGGCGCCGCAGGCGAGCCAGGCCGCGCCTGTCGCGCAGGCGCCTGCCCCGGCGGTTTCAGCGCCCGCTCCGCAGGCGCAGCCTGTGCCGGAAGATTCGTCGAAGCCGGATCAACAGGAGCGAGGGCCGGCCAACCCGGGCAAGGAGCGGCGGACGGCCCCCGTCCCGATCAACAGCCCCCAGCCTCCCACTTCCTCCACGCCGCCGCCGGCTGTCGTGTCGCAACCCCCTGCTCCCACGGGACCGTCCGCCGAGGAGGTTCGGCAGGCCCATGACCGGTATGGCGACCTGGGTGCGCGCGCGGATGCCGACACAACCGGCGTGGATTCGATCCGGCGCCAGCAGCAGGCGCAGGGTTTCGATCTAAGAGGCGACATACTCGCCGCAATGAACAGACTCAACAATGACATGAACGAAGCGGGTCAGGCCCTCAACCGGAACGATCCCGCCTCCGCCAATCAATACATGGATCGTGCCGAACGGGAACTGGCTACGCTCGATTCCTTCTTAGGCCGATAGGAGAAGACCCACCATGCGCAGAGTTCTACCCGTGCTGTTTCTCTTCCTCGCTTCCAGCGTTGCAATGCCGGCGCAACAGTCCGCACAGCGGCCACGCATCGCCGTGCTCGATTTCAATTACGCGACCGTGATGACCACCTCGCAGGCAGTCTTCGGCACCAACGTGGACATCGGTAAAGGCATCTCGGATATGCTGATCGACCGCCTGGTGAACGACGGCACCTATCGCCTGATCGAGCGGAATGAGATCGACAAGATCATCAACGAACAGAACTTCTCCAACAGCAACCGCGCCGATCCCGACACAGCGGCAAAGATCGGCAAAATTCTCGGCGTGAATTACGTGATCGTGGGCGACATCACCCAATTCGGGCGCGACGACCAGAGCAGGAATTTCGGAGGCGCGCTGGGCAAGTGGGGCAGCGGCTACGGGTTGGGAGGAGTGGGAACCCACAAGGCCAAGGCCGAGGTGGCCATCACGGCCCGCCTGATTAACACCAGCACCGGCGAGATCTTCGCGTCCGCTACCGGCAAAGGGGAGTCGCAGCGCTCAGGCACCAATCTGCTCGCGGGCGGCGCGGGAACCGGCGGCTTTGGTGAAGGCGGCGCCGGCATGAACAGCAGCAACTTTGCCCAGACCATCATCGGCGAGGCCACCAGCCAGGCAGTCACGCAGCTGGCCCAGGCGCTTGAAGCAGATAGCGGAAAGCTTCCGGTTGCAGCAGCGGCCCCGGTTTCAGGCTTGATTGCCGATGCCTCGACGCCGGACATCATCATTAACGTCGGCAGCAGCGCCGGCGTGACGGTCGGCGAAAAGCTGCTGGTGGAGCGCGTGATCCGCGTGGTCAAAGATCCGGCCACGGGCAAGCCGCTGCGTTCGATTGAAGATACGATCGGCCAGTTGACCATCACCAGCGTCGATTCCACCTCTGCCGTCGGCTCATTCAGCGGTTCGGGCAAGCCGCAGGTCGGTGACACGGTCAAGTCGCAATAGCGCGCTCGAATGCACGGGGAGCGCAAGGCCTGCACTGCGGCCGGCACAGAAGGCGTGGTGTTTTCGGAGCAGCTCCCATTACACCGCGTGGCGCCTACGAATCCGCAGCCGGCCCGGCCGTCTTCCCGCCGCCAAAGAACCCATACCGCTTGAGCATTACGAACCACAGCGCCACGCCCCCCAGGAACAGCACCAGAAACAGCGGCAGCACGGCCCACTGCGTCTTCACGGCGAACTGGCCGGGGTGGAAGTAGGGCTTCAGGTATGCGTCGCGCAGAATGGCGCGCATCGTGGACATGCAGGCGATGACCACCCCGATGATGGCGGGGACATAGATCGCAGCTTGGCGGATGTTCTCCTTGTGCAGCGCGTCGGACATAAGGAAGATGGCCGCCAGACCGCCGGTGAAGCCGACGAGAAGCAGCGTGGTCGCCACCGGGTCGCCGCCCATGAACAACATCCGCATCGGCGCCGGCAACGTGACAAGAAAGACGATGCCCACGACATACTGCACCATGGTAGCGTACATGAAGGTCTTGCCGCCGAACTGCAGAAGCTGGCCGGCATAGGCGCGGTCGCGCTTCCACCTGGCCAGCGCCATGAAAACCATGAACAGCCCGCCCACGGCGATGGCGGCCACAAAGAAGTGCAGGTAGCGCGGGAAGAGCGTGGGCTCGGAGAGGTTCAGGTGCCAGCCGCCGGCGCTCGCAAAATACTTGGCAGCCCAGCGCGAGGGCGTCTCGCTGAGCGTGATGTTGTTGGTGAACATGAAGCCGATGAGGAAGACGAGGACGACGCTGAAGAGCATCACCGCGCCGGCCCGGCCCAGGTCTTTGCCGCTCTGGAACGAGACGTAGTAGAAGCCGTAGTAGGCCACGGTGAGCAGCACCAGCACCAGGAACCACGGCCACGCCATCAGGATCGACGAGGTGTAAAAGAACTGCCCGTAGAGCACCTGCACAAACAGCAGCGGCGCTATGCCGAGCGTGATCGTGGCGGGCAGCAGCACCGGCATCTTTTTGGCCATGTCGAAGAACATGCGCGCCCCGGCCGCGCGGTCCTTGACGCGCCACCGCGTGAGCAGCGCCACCACGCCGCCGCCCAGCAGAAAGTTCATGGCGACGATGTGGAGGACGAAGGTGACGATCAGCAGCGTCTTGATCAGCCAGTAAGGCGCGGGCAGCGGGTTCGGGTCCACGCTCGGAATCAGATTCGTCTGCATCATCTCAGTTCCCTCCCTGCGCCGCTTGTTGCCCAGCCTGTTGCGTGGTGCTGGCCGCGCCGCCCGCCGCGCGCTGCGTGTTGATCCAGGCCACCAGCGCCGTCCGCTGCTCGTCGTTCAGCTTCAGGTCCGGCATCAGCGGGAACAGCGTCGTCAGATCCTTGAGCGAGTCCGCGGCGGTTTGCGGATTCTTGTCGAGGTTCTGGAAGAGCGGGTCCTTGGAACTGACCTGGTGGCACATGATGCAGTTCTGCGTGTAGATGGTCTTGCCGTCGGTCGCAGCGTTGGCGGCGGCCGTGGTAACGGGCGCAACCGTGGTGAGATATGCCGCCAGCGCCGCCTGCTCCTGGTCGGTGCCCGCGAAGGGCGGCATCGCGCCGTTGTGCATGAACTCGAGCCCGCCGAGCATGGCCTTCAGCTTGCTCTGGTCCCACTGCCGCGCATCAATCAGCTGCTTGAGCCCGCGGTAGGCGCTGGGCGTATGGCAGCTCTCGCACTCCACGCGGAAGATCTCGTGCCCCACAGCCACCTGGTCGGTGGACGTGAGGGTGCGGTTGTCGATCCACTTGGCCGCGGGCAACACGCCCGAGTTGTCGATCTCATCCACGCTGAAACCGCCGTCGCCGGGGATCGGAGTCGAGTAGAGCGAGTTGGCGTAGAGATAGTGCGAGATCACGAAAGGCAGCCGCACCGACTCGCGCACAAACTCAAAAGACGCCATGGCGCCGAAGGCCACCAGCCCAACCAGCAGGCTGAAGGCGAGGTGCATCTTCGCCGGCCGCACCAGTGAGAGCAGCGCCAGCGCGAAGACGACGATCAGCAGCACCCACGCGAACCCGGCAAACCGCGTCACCGTGGGCACCAGCCCGTGCGCGTCCTGCCATACGTCGGGCGGAATCTTGTGGATATACCACCAGCCCAGCGCCGGCAGCACCGCCAGCGAAGGCACGATCCACCACGCGCTCCAGCGCACGATGCGCGCCTTGAGCGCCGCATCCTTCTGCACGCTCGCCGTGACCAGCGCGTAGATGCCGGCCAGCGCCAGCGCGATTGCCGTGCGGAAGGCCAGCGAGGGAAAGTACGTGGGATTGAAGAAGCCGCTCCAGAACTGGTGGTTCTTCGTCCAGGTTCCCGAGGTGAGCATGAAGGTGATAATGCCGTTGATGATCACCAGGCTCAGGTAGGCGGCGATGAAGTAGATCCATCCGTACCACTCGTGCAGGCCCGCGTCGAGCTTGTCCCAGCCGTACATGTAGAGCAGCGCGGCCGTGATCTCGATGAAGAAGAAGACCCACTCGATGGCCCATCCCCAGACGAAGATATGGATCAGGTCGCTGGTGGCCGAGGGGCTGATGAGCCCGATGGTGAACCAGATGCCCACCCCGCTGATGGCCCCGAAGACCACCGTGACCAGCACAAAGAACTTGGTGTGGCGCTTGAGCCAGCCCAGCAGGTCCAGGTCGTTCCTGCGACGGGCCCGGTGCTCGGTGACCACCAGGAACAGGCCGCCGCCCACCGCGAAATGCGAGACAAATACGTGCAGCGTGGCCACGATGGCGATCAGCAGGCCCGCTCCAAAGCTCAGGTCCCATACGGGATAGTTCATGCGGCGCCTCCGCTCTGGGCACCCGGGCCGCGTGCGTTGTCTCTCGGATTCTGCATGGCTTCTCCCCCCGGCTAAGCTTGCGTGAGGTGAATAGCGAAAAGAATTGCGCTCGCGCGCCCGGCCCGCGCCCATTCGCGGGTCCAGAGACGCGCATTTTCCGGATAGAAGAATTTGAGTGCTTTCAGCGGCTGGAGTCAAGGGGCCCCGGCACACATGAAAGCGGAATATTCTGAATTGGCGGCCAGGGAGGACTGATTCCCGAAGAGTGCGCACGGGCGAATCCAGCACCGAAGGGCCGCCCAATGCTGTGGATTGAGCGCGGATTGGGCCCGGATTGTGCTCCCTCACAGCAGCATTTACCCTGAAATCAACAGATCCGCGTTCCTGCTTGCCGTGAGCGCATCATTTCTTGGTGATTTGAATCACAGTCTATAGGCCCCGAACGACTTAAGGTAAACATCGGAATGTATCTCCTCTGGCTCAGAGTGGCGGCTGTTCTCTACGCCGCGGCAACTGTTGCGGTCTTCCCGGCCGTGCTCTATGGCCAGGCGCGCTGGAAGAGCGTCTGCGTCCACGTGGGCGGCATGGCGCTGTTCTTCCACTTCATCTCGGCCGTGGAAATGCTCGCCCTCGCTCACCGTTGGGTGCCCGTGGACTTGCGGCAGATGGAGTCCCTGCTGGGGTTCGCAGTGGCCGGGCTGTTCTTCCTCATCTGGTGGCTCTATCAGGCCATCTCTCTTGGAATCTTCGCCTTGCCCATGACATTCCTTCTCGTCTTCATCCCCGCGCTGGGGCCCGGTGGGTATATCTTTCCCACCCAGGGCGTGCGCACGAGCTGGCTCATCGCCCACATCGCCGCGCTGCTGGTGGCCTATGCCGCCCTCGGCTTCAGCATCCTCGCCAGTGTGCTCTACCTGGTCCAGGAGCGGAGGCTCAAATCCAAGCTCAGGCCCGGCCCCAACTCCCGCTGGATTCCCTTCGACTGGCTGCCGCCGCTTGACACCCTCGAGCGTGTCTCCCACGCCACCCTGGAGTTTGGCTTTCCCTGCATGACCGTCGGCCTCATCCTCGGTGTGGTCCTGGTGCAGGAAACGCCGCTGGGCGCCGCCTACTACCTCGATCCCAAGGTCATTGCTTCCTTCGTCTGCTGGTTTGCTTATGTGTTGCTGCTGCTGGTCCGCCGCAGCGCCGGCATCCGCGGGCTCAAGGCCGCCTATCTGTCTGGAGCGGTGTTTGTGGTGATGCTGGGTGTCTGGGCCGCCAACCTCATCCACCACGTCCACAGGTACGGTGCCCGATGAGCCGGAATGGCGCCAGCCTCGTCCTCGTCGGGGTCAATCACAAGACCGCGCCCATCGAGCTGCGCGAGCGCATCGCCATCGGCCGCGACGATCTGGCGGAGACCACGCGTGCCCTGGCCGCCATGCCCGGCGTCCTCGAGTGCATGATCGTCTCCACCTGTAATCGCGTGGAGCTGCTGGCCGCCGTCGATGGCCCCGCCGTCGATCCCGCGCAGTTCCTCTTCCAGCAGTTCGCCGTCGAGAAGGAGGTCCTTGAGCCGCACCTCTACGAGCACCGCGACCGCGACGCCGTCCGCCATCTCTTCCGCGTGGCCTCCAGCCTCGACTCGATGGTGGTCGGCGAGCCGCAGATTCTCGGCCAGGTCAAAGAGGCCTTTGCCGTGGCCCGCGCTGCCGGAACCGTCTCCGGGCAGTTGGACCACCTGCTGCAAAGCGCCTTTGCCGCCGCCAAAAGGATCCGCTCGGAGACCCAGATCGGCTCGAACTCGGTCTCCATCGCTTCGGTCGCCGTCGACCTGGCCCGCAAGATCTTCGGCTCCCTCAATGGCCGCACCGTCTTCCTCGTCGGGGCGGGCAAGATGAGCGAGCTGGCCGCGCGTCACCTCGTCCAGCAGGGCGCCGGCGCCATCCTCGTCTCCAACCGCACCCAGGAGCGCGCCGAGCGCATGGCCGAAGAGTTCCACGGCCGCGTGATCCCCTTCGACAAGCTCCACGACGTGGCCAGCGAGGCCGACATCGTCATCACCTCCACCGGCGCGCCGCATCCCATCTTCCGCCGCGAGCACGGCCTGGGCTTCCTGCACCGCCGCCGCAACCGGCCCATGTTCTTCATCGACATCGCCGTCCCCCGCGACGTCGATCCGGCCATGAACAAGCTCGAAGGCATCTTCGTCTACGACATCGACGACCTGCAGCAGGTAGCCGCCGCGCACATGGAAGAGCGCAGCCGCCAGGCCGTCGACGCGGAGACCCTCGTCGATACTGAAGTCGAGCGCTTCCACCAGCGCAAACTCACCGTCAACGCCGCCCCCGCCATCGTGGCCATGCAGCAAAAGGCCGAGGAGATCCGCATGGGTGAGCTGCAACGGATGCACGCCAGCCTGGGCACGCTCAGCGCCGAGCAGATGGCGGCTGTTGAAGCGCTCACCCGCGGCATGGTCAACAAGTTCCTCCATCCGCACATGCAGGCCATCAAGAGGGCCGCGCGTGAGGGCGACTCCGCCCGCCTCGACGCGCTCTGCGAGGCGTGGTCCGTAGCCGCCGGCGCCGCCCGCGAGCCGGAACGGCAGGCCGTGCACGATACCCGATCGCCCGAGCCAATTGAGCAGGCTGCGGAAAAACTCGCTGCCTTGAAAGGGCACGACTTCAGTCGTGCCATAAACATCGCAGAATCGACACGGCCTTCAGGCCCTGAGGGAGGTTTTTCGGGAGGTTCGCCCGCCGGTCGCCCTCTTTCCGCAGCCTCCGAATCCGCCGAACCAGGCCCAACCCAAGACCACATCGAGGCCCGTCGATGAACCTGCGCATTGGCAGCCGCGGCTCCCAACTGGCGCTCTGGCAGGCCAACCACATCGCCGGCCTGCTGCGCGGCGAAGGCCACACTGTTGAAATCGAGATCATCAAGACCACCGGCGACCGCCTGCAGGAAGTGACCTTCGCCCAGGTAGGTTCGAAAGGCATGTTCACCAAGGAGATCGAAGAAGCCCTCGCCGAAGGGCGCATTGATCTTGCCGTCCACTCGCTCAAGGACCTGCCCACCGAGTTGCCCGAGCCGTTCGCGTTAGCCGCTACGCCTCCCCGTGTCGACCCGCGTGACGTCTTCGTCTCCGCAAACTACGAACGGCTGGCCGTGCTTCCGCAGGGCGCGCGCGTGGGCACCAGCAGCCAGCGCCGCCGCGCGCAGTTGAAGGCCCTGCGCCCCGATCTGGAAGCCGTCGAGTTCCGTGGCAACGTGGATACGCGCCTGCGCAAGCTTGCCGAGGGCCAGGTGGACGCAATTCTGCTGGCCGCCGCCGGCCTCGACCGCCTCGGCCGCACCGACTGGGTCCGCGAACGCCTCGCGCCCAAAGACTTTTGCCCTGCCGCCGGCCAGGGCGCCCTCGGCATCGAGACCCGCAAAGGCGATGAAGCAACCATCGCCGCCGTTGCCTTTCTCAGCGACCCGGGCACACGGTTCGCAGTAACGGCTGAGCGGGCCGCGCTGGCCGCTCTCGGCGGCGGCTGTCAGGTCCCCATCGGCATTCACTGCCGGCCCGTCACCGAGCCCGCTCTCCAGGGCTTCGACGAGATCTTCGGAGTGGTCGCCAGCCCTGAAACGGGCGTAGTGGTTCGCATCTTTCATCGCGCCCCGCGCACCGGCTCCGATCCGGTCGTTCTCGGCCGCATCGCCGCACAGATGCTCCTCGATGCCGGCGCCGGCGCCATCCTCTCGGCTCCAGCCGGAGGCGCCCGGTGACCGAGCCGCCTCTTGCCGGCCGCAGGATTCTCGTCACCCGCGCCGCGCACCAGGCCGCCAAGCTCAGCGAGGGCCTTCGCGCCCTCGGCGCCGAACCCGTCGAGGTTCCCGTTCTCGAAATCCGCCCACCCGAGAGCTTCGCTGCTTTGGATGCCGCTCTTCGCAGCTTCAACGCCTACGACTGGCTCATCTTCACCAGCGCCAACACCGTTCACGCGTTGGTCGAGCGGTCGGCCTCTCTCGGCATCTCGTTTGAAAGTGCTGCTCAACCGCTGGTTGCGGCCATCGGCGAAGCCACGGCCGCCGCGGCAAGCAACGCCGGCTTCACCGTCGACCTCATCCCCGCAAGCTACGTCGCCGAATCTTTAGTCGAAGGTCTCGCAGGTATGGCAGCCGGCAAGCGCATCCTCCTGGCCCGGGCCGAGACCGCCCGCGACGTGATTCCCGATGCGCTACGTGAGGCCGGCGCGCAAGTCGATGTCGTCGACGCCTACCGCAACGTCCTGCCCGAGTCCGCGCCCGCGCTCTTGCGCCGCGCCCTCGCCGGCCGCATCGACGCAGCAACGTTCACCAGCTCGTCGAGCGCGACGCGCCTGGCCGAAGCCGCATCCCTCGCCCAAATCGCATTTCCATTCCCCGGCGTCCAGGCCATCTCCATCGGCCCCATCACCAGCCAGACCCTCCGCGAGCTCAACTGGGAGCCGGCAACCGAAGCCAACCCCCACGACATTCCCGGCCTGATCGCCGCCGTCGTGCGGATTATGCGGTAGACGGGCTTTCGCCTTTCATACTAGAATTGCGGCCAGCCAGCAGTGAATTTGACGGAGGCCACGAAATGGGCGACTTACTCCAGCCATGGCATATTCTCGTCTTGACTTCTGTTTTTGGTATTTTTTTCGTAATCCCGGCCATTTTTTACATTCTCACTTTGCAAGGGGCATTGAAGAAGTGCTCTGAAGCGTCCCGCACGCTAGAACCGGGAATGATATGGCTGCTGCTGGTTCCGTTTGTGAATCTTATTTGGCATTTCTTCGTTGTGATGGGTATCGCGAACTCGCTGGGCAATGAGTTCAAGATGAGAAATTGGGTGGCGACGGAGCCTCAGCCTGGCCAGTCAATTGGCCTGGCAATGTGTATTTGCGCGGCCTGTAGCATCATCCCGTTTCTGGGTGTGATCGCAGGGGTAGCATCTCTCGTGTTGTGGATTATTTATTGGGCGAAGATCGGAGAATACTCTCGGCTACTAAGCGGAACCCAGGCATCGGTCGGTCCCGTGGGGATCTAAATTAGAAAGTCTCGGACGCCTGTTCTTGCGGTCCGACAAGATGTGACCTCAGCTCGACCACGTCTTATCCTTCGACCGGCAAAGCGTCTCCAGGTTGCACCGCTCGCACTTGGGATTGCGCGCAAAACACACCTGCCGCCCGTGATGAATCACCTGGTGCGAGAACGCGATCCAGCGGTCCCGCGGCAGCACGCGCATCAGCTCCTGCTCGACCTCCTGCGGTGTGTCGCCTTTGGCCAGCTCCAGCCGCCGCGCGATGCGGAAGACGTGCGTATCGACCACCACCCCCTCGGCCTTCCCGAAGCTCACGCCCAGCACCACGTTGGCCGTCTTGCGCGCCGCGCCGGGCACGGTGATCAGTTCGGCCAGCGTCTCGGGCACCTTGCCGCCGAACTCCTCGCTGATCTTCCGCGCCGCCCCCTGAATCGACTTGGCCTTGTTGTGATAGAACCCCGTCGTCCGGATCAGCTCCTCCAGCTCCGGCAGCGAAGCCCTGGCCATCGCCGCCGGGGTAGGGAAGCGCCGGAATAACTCCGGCGTCACCATGTTCACGCGCACATCCGTGCACTGCGCCGAAAGGATGGTCGCCACCAGCAGCTCCCACGGCGTGCGGTGATGGAGCGCGCACTCCGCATCGGGATAGGCCTCGTCCAGAGCCTTGAGGATGGCGGCGATGCGCTCGGGGGCGAGCGGGCCGCGCTGCTGCGGCGTCTTTCCCGCAGCCGGCCTCGGCGTTTTACTCCCGGATTTGCGCCCGACAGAGCGCTTGGCAGACTTCTTTCCGATCGTCTTTGTCCCAGTCATAATTCTCGTGAGGTTTCCTGCTGGTCCATGTTACAAGACATCCGTCCGGTTTTGCGCTCTGAAAGAATCTTGCGCCGGCCGCGCGTGGGCGCGACGGCGGTCATCCAATGCCTCGCCGCCGGCTTGCTGGCGCTTGGCATCCTGTCCGGTCCTCACGCGCGAGCGCAGCAGACGCCAAAACCCGCGACAGCCGGCCAGGCCCCGACCTTCGAGGTCGCGGCCATCAAGCCCAGCAAGCCGGGTGATGGGAATCATAACTGGGACGATTCAGCCGATCGCGTCTCAATTGAGAACTACACGCTGCGCCGCCTGATCTCCGTTGCCTACGGATTGAAATCCGAGTCGCAGGTGCTGGGCGGGCCGAAGTGGATCGATCACCAGACATTTGACATCCTGGCAAAAATCGACGACGCGGACGTGGCGAAGATGCGCACTATGAATCATACGGACCGGACCTGGGAGCGGGATCTGATGGTCCGGTCGCTGCTTGTGGATCGTTTTGGCCTGAAGATAAGCCGCGGCGAGCGCAAGATGCAGGTGTTTGCGCTGGTGGTCGCGAAATCGGGCGCGAAGATCGCGCCGAGCCCGCAGAAGAACAGCCGGTATAGCGACTTGTCCGGCTACAACGGACGCATCACCGCGACCAACATCTCGATGGACGATTTTGCCCACGACTTGGGGATTCTCGATGAGGTCGGCAGCCGGGTGGTTCTGAATCGAACGGGGCTGACCGGCGACTTTGACTTCAAGATGAACTTTACTCGCGACCACGGCAAGGGCGTTCCTCCCGATGCTCTATACCCGGGCCTGTTCACCGCGCTCAAGGAACAATTGGGTCTGGAGCTCAAGCCGGTGAAGGCCACCATCCCGGTCGTCATTGTGGATTCAGCGAGCCAGCCGGTATTCGATTGAGCGGCCAAGCCGTTTTTGAGATCGACGCTCTGGGGCCATTGCTCCGTGAGTTTGCGTCAGTAAGCAAAAATGTGTACTCTTAAACTGTGAAGAGCTC
>Ga0335073_10007469_pt1 | contig 15326 bp, 11 predicted proteins | sample Lox_Sample_22_FD_207093 | JGI IMG/M metagenome (GOLD analysis project Ga0335073, IMG submission 207093) | Soil microbial communities from Loxahatchee National Wildlife Refuge, Florida, United States - Lox_Sample_2.2 | ecosystem: Environmental > Terrestrial > Soil > Wetlands | place: USA... | reverse complement strand
AGTTAAAGGTAACCAGTAACCTGGTGGTGGTGCGGGTCGTTGTGCGGGACGCACAGGGTAAGCCGGTGATGGGCCTTCGCAAGGAGGACTTCAGGCTCTTCGACTCCGGCAAGCAGCAACCCATCACGCAATTTGAAGCCGAGCCCGGAATTGATCCATCCTGGCCGCTGCCTTCGCAGTCGTTGGTCTCCCATGGATCCAAACCAGAGGTCACAGCGACTCCACCCGCGCTGCCAGGGCGCTTTCTGGCGCTCTACTTTGACGACCTCTTCACCACTGATTCCGACATTCCCCAGATACGCCAGGCTGCCAAAGACTACCTTGCTGCGAATCTTCAGCCGGCTGACCGTGTCGCCATCTTCACTTCGGGGCAAATGCTTTCCGACTTTACCTCCGACCCGAAGCAGATTCAGGATGCCCTGGCCAGGCTCAAGTCAACTTCACGTGCCCCGGCCCTTGGCCACGATTGCCCCGACCTCACGGACTATCAGGCGCTGCAGATCACAAACACCGCGGCTAGAGTCGATATCAAAAATCCCTGGCCCACGGGAGATGCCTGGGGATTGGCGCTCGAAGAAGCGTCAGACCGCGATTGCTTGCCCACGATGGCTCGAGACTACAAACACTTGCAGGCGCAGGAGGAAATAGTAACCAGGAATTACATCGTAGGCAAAGCGGCCGCGCTACTGGGCCAGGTGGAATCGCTCACGTCCTCGAACCTACGGGAACTGGAGCAGGTGGTGAAGTACACAGCGCAGATGCCCGGCCAGCGAACCGTCATTTTTGCTTCTCCTGGATTTCTCCTGCTGAACGAGAACCAGTTTCACTTGGAGCGGCTGATCGACCAGGCCTTGCGATTCCAGGTGGTCATCAGCGCGCTCGACCCAAGAGGGTTGGTGGTTATTGCGCGCCAGGCGGACGCATCGCAGATATATATTCCAGGGGGATCCGGAACGGCAGCGGGAGCGATGCATCGCATGGATCAAAACAGGGAAGTGGTCGCACAGGATGCATTGGCACAGCTTGCGGAAGGCACCGGGGGTGAGTTCTTCCACAACAATAACGATCTGAAGGCGGGCTTTGCCCGGCTGTCAGGATCCGGTGGCTACATTCTGACGTTCGCTCCCAAGGACCTGAAACCGAACGGCAAACTTCATCCATTAAAGATTACGCTGGCCGAAAAACACACTGGATATAACATTCAGGCTCGCCGCGGCTACTACGCGCCCAGGAATGAGGCGGAAGCAAAGGCATGGGCTGCAGAGGCAGAAGCTTCCGGTCGCGCCGGGCAAACTCAGGAGCAGATTCGGGAGGCGCTCCTCTCGAGGGCGGAAATCACCTGGTTCCCGGTCGTGTTGGATACGAAAGTCGCCGAGGGGCAGGGAGAAACACACGAGCTTTCCCTTTCGTCCCATGTGGATCCCAAATTCCTGCATTTCCACAAAGAAGCGGACCATAGCCGCAATACGCTGACCTTTGTTTTTGGCGTCTTCGATCAAAAGGGGAACATGCTGACTGCCCAGCAGCGGCACGCAACTGTGGATGTTACGGATGCACAGATGCCGGAGTTTCTCAAGGCCGGGATCGATCTTGGCATGACCTTTCAACTGCCGCCGGGCAACTATTGGATACGGGAGGTGGTGACCGATACTGATCAACGGCTGAGCGCTATGTCCCGCAACGTCAAGATCCCGAAGGTCATTCCTGCTACGACGGCAGCCTCTCCGCCGCCTGTGGCTTCACGGCAAGCTCCGGCAAGCGCTCAGGTAAATCCTCAAGCTCAGGCACCGCGAACAGCAATCGTAGCGAGTAACATTCCTCCGCCGCCGTCATCGCAACCGCCACCACAGGCTTCTGCCGTCCAAGCCGCGAAGCAGGAGCCGACGGCGCCGCCGGCTTCCGATCCGGCCACCCGCAAACTTCTTCTTGAGGTGTGGAGCAACTTCGTCCAATACCTGTCTTCCATCCCCAACGTCTTTGCGGATGAGCACGTGGTTTCCACCGCAACCGCCGCCTATGGGTCTCAAGCAAGGCAAGGTGTCCACGATAGTGAGATGCAGTCCGTCACGGATTCCACCATCGACTCTGTCTTTCGGCTAAAACGTCTCAGCACCGATGGCAAAACCGTGGACCTGGTCGAATCTCGCGAAATCAAAGATGTCGACCATCAGCCTGCTGCCAAAGGTCAATCGCTGGTCGGACCGGCCATCTTGGTTGGGGCGTTTAGCCGCGCCCCCAATATTTTTTCGCCGGAGTTGAAAGACTGCTTCGACTACCGCCTGCTCCCCAACATGCATCGCAGGCCGGGTGAGTCCCTTCTCTTTCTTCACGCTGAGGTGCTGGTTCTCGAGTACGCCCTCAAGTCACCTCTCCCTGCCAAATGTCCTGAACGGGAACAGACTAGCGGTCGTGCCTATATCGATCCGGGTTCGATGCAGATCGTCCGTCTGGAGCAACAGCGGCCCCGCCACAATGAAGGTACAAAGCTTCCAACTTCCTGGTCCTGGTACATCGACTATGAGCGGGTGATGATGGATGGCAAGCCGTACTGGCTACCGAAGACCATCGCCTCCAAGGCGTCCTCTCTCGATGGCGGAAGATATAAGTGGAGCTTTCTTGCGAACTATAGCAACTACCACCTGATGACCATCACCTCCACGATGCTCCCAACCGCGAACACCTCGCAACGGTAGTGGGGTGTTACGTCCCGAAATCCCGCGCGCGGGATTTCGGGCAAAGCAACCTTCGCCTGGCACTACACACTATCTCGAGACGCAGGTCAGCCCGCTTACGCGGAAGAGGATTCATTTCCGATGGTTCAGTATATATGTTCCCATGATATAGTAGAGGATGGATGCCATCGATATTGATCCAATTAGACGAATCGCTCTTGCGATCGCTAAACAAGATCGCTCCAGCTACCAAGCGCCAGCGCGCGGAATTCATTCGTCAGGCCGTGAGAGAGGCGATCAGGAAACGCGAATACGAAGCCATTCGCGAAGCGTATCTGCGGCAGCCCGATTCGGCGGATTATGCAGATGATTGGTCCAACGCGGACGAGTGGAAGCCGTGAAGCAGTACGAAATCTGGTGGGCAGACCTCCCGAAACCGGCAGGGCGCCGGCCGGTGCTTCTGTTGAGCCGTGATGATGCATACTCAATTCTCAACAAGGTTGTTGCGGCTGAAATCTCGGCGACCATTCGCCATATTCCGATCGAAGTTCCTCTCGGTTCGGCCGAGGGAATGCCCAAACCCTGCGTCATTAACTGCGACAATTTGCGAACGATTTCAAAAGTCCACCTGGTGAAGAAGATTGCAACACTCTCGCAAAAGCGAGTCTACGAGGTGAAGCGGGCGGTTGGCTACGCTTTGGCATGGGAAGAACTCATCATTGCTGGAGAGTAGGGAGCAGAGATCCGTGTCGGGGGTGACGCGTGAGAAGATCAACCGACCGGTCTTGCCCATGGTGCCGAAACAAAATTCAATCCTCTCCGCATCTTCGGCGCCACTCATAGTCATGAACCCACACCTGCTGTATGGAAGCCATACCTGATCGACTTCATGAAGTGGACGGAACCGAAGTAGGAGCTTGGACATGCCGTTAAGCGCCAACGATGTTCTGAGTGTTTTCCGGAACGATGAGCCGCGGCTGTTTATCGCCGCAGCATCGATCACGGTGGGCCTGGTCGCGATTGGGTTCTCTTTTGTTCGCCAAAGATTCGATCGGCTGCTTTCTTTCTTTGCCTGGTTTGCCGCGTTGTACGGCTTCCGTTTATGGATGAAGTCCGGCATACACGAGCTTATGGTTTCTCCTTCCCTGGCCAGCGCCAGGCTTGTCAGGGTGCTCGACCTGATTGTGCCCATCCCTGCATTCCTTTTCTTTGAGGCTAGCGGGCTTATTGGCCCTCGAAGCCGTGGGATCGTTTATCCCGTGTGCCTCCTGTACCTGTGCCTGATAGCCGCGGTCTTGCTGGGTTGTCCGTTGATATGGGTAGATCGTTCGAACAGCATCCTGGTAACTGCGGCTACAGTTTCGTTGGTGGTACTTGCCTTCCGGCTACCCATAGTTAAGAAAGAGGAGATTGTCTTTCGCGCGGGGTTGGTGGTATTTGTTGGCCTGGTCCTCTGGAAAAATATTGGGGACCTTTTGAGGCATTACACCGATTCTGAGTTCTACGGATTTGCTGTACTGCTGTGCTGCCTCGGCTATGTAGCGGCACGGCGAACGCTCGAGCGCGATCAACAGCTGAGTTCTATTCGCCAGGAACTCGAGATCGCTCATCGCATTCAGCTCTCCATCCTGCCTGCCGCCTCGCCTGCGGTAGAACATTTCTCTGTGGCCGCAAGATACAAACCGATGAGTTCCGTAGCAGGCGACTTCTATGAGTTCCTGGACGGCAAAGATGGGGCAGTAGGTTTGCTTGTCGCCGATGTATCGGGTCACGGCGTACCGGCGGCCCTGATCGCATCTATGTTAAAGGTCGCGATCCAATCGCAACGGCACCACCAGGACGATCCAGCGGGACTTTTGGCCGGTGTCAATGAAGCCTTATGCGGAAACGCCCAGAATCAATTCGTAACCGCGAGTTATGTTTACCTCGATCCGAAAGCCGGCCAATTCCGTTATGCAGGCGCTGGTCATCCTCCCATGCTTCTACTGCGTGCCGGCAAGGTTGTGCAGATCGAGGAAAATGGCCTTATTCTCGCACTCATGCCTGCCGCAGCCTATAGCTCCATAACGCGACCGCTTCAGCGCGGTGACCGAATGCTGCTCTATACCGACGGCATTTCGGAAGCCACCAATGCCAGAGGAGAAGAATTCGGCTATGACCGCCTCAGCCAATTACTTGAGGAAAGCACAAGCAGAACGGCGGAACAGGCGGCGGATATGATTCTTGACACTGTGAGCGCCTGGTCGTCCATCCAAAGCGATGACCTGACCATTATTGTTTGTGACTACGAGCCAAATCCCGCATCTGTGTCGGCACTGCCAGAACATTTCATCGGGGTGACGGTGGGATGAGAACCTGATGCTCCGAGTCGGAGGCTGCCTTTAGCTATTCGCCTCGAAGCGCCTGTATGGGATCCGTAGCTGCGGCACGCCGTGCCGGCAAGGCCGAGGAAGCAAGTGCGAGCAAGAGCATTGCAACCGCGGAAAGCGCAAGCACCGCCGGATCGAATGGGCTCACATCGAAGAGAAACGAGCGCAAGAGCCGGGATGCGGCCAAGGCGCCCGCCAAGCCCAGAACACATCCAACTGCAGCTAACTGTAAGCCCGATCTTAGAACGATGGCCTGCACGCCCGAACGCCGGCAGCCAAGCGCCAGCCGGAGCGCCATTTCCGGTTCGCGCAAAGCGACCGTGAACGCGATGACGCTGTAGATGCCAAGCACGCTGAGCAGCAGGGCAAAGAGGGCAAACGACGAAATCAATACCGTATTGAAGCGTCGCGGCGCCTCGCTTCCGGAGATGACACGGTCCATGGTCTGCAAATACTCTAGCGGCAATTGCGGATCCAGGCGCCTCACCACGGCGCGCAGGGCATTTTCCATCTGCTGGGGAGGCACGCTGGTGCGCAGCAGGATATAGCCGTAGTCCGCGCTCAACTCCCCGGCCTCGGCAAATACGCCTTCCGTTTCCACTGATTGGGTCACGGGTTGATATACCTGTGGCGCTGCCTCCTTGTCTGGCGATCCCAGCTTCACATCGTCGACTTCGCCCACAACCGTCATCCAGGGAGTAGCTGTTTCGGGCATTCCACGGCGCAGCCGTTTTCCAATAGGATCCTGGCCAGGCCAGTAATGCTGCGCCATCTTCCGGTTCACGATAGCGACCAACTGTGAGCCGGCCTTGTCTGACTCCGTGAACAACCGACCGCGGAGCAGACGGACGCCCAGGGCCTGAAACGGATCGCCGGATACCATTCCCATCGAAGCCGTGTTCAGCCCCGCGCCCTTGGGTGGAACATAGCCATCCACCGTAAAAGCGATTTCGAAGTTCCCATTGCTGGCGGGTAGCAGGGAAGTAATGCCTGCTGCTTTGACGCCGGGCAGCGCGCGCACATCGCGCAGCAGGCTCTGATTGAATTCATCGATGGCCGGCTGGGTTGGGTATTGCTCTTTGCGCAGATAGTAAAACGCTGCCAGCGTATGATCGGGGCGAAACCCGGGGTCGACGGCGCGCATTTTTTCGAAACTGCGCAATAGCAAGCCGGACGCGGTGAGCAGTACCATCGCCACCGCGATTTCGGCAACCACCAGCGCGGAACGTAACCTGGCGTGGCCGCTGCCCGAGGTTCCGCTACGCCCGCCCGCTTTGAGCGTTTCATTCACGTTTGTTCGAATGGCGGCGAAGGCAGGCGCCAGGCCACAAAGCAATCCCGTCAAGACCGCGAGTCCGAGAGCGAAGAACACCACCCTCGAGTCCAGCCCGATGTCACGGATCCGCGGAAGCGAATCCGGCAAAAAGCTCACCCCGGCCCGCACCGCGATGGCCGCAAGCCCCAAGCCCAGGACACCGCCGGCGAGCGTCAACGCAAGGCTTTCGATGATGGCCTGACGCAGCAGCGTTGCCGGTCCCGCGCCCAGGGCCAGGCGGACGGCAATTTCCCGGCGCCGCTGAATGGATCGGACCAGCAGAAGACCAGCCAGATTCGCGCAGGCGATCAGCAGCACGACGGCTACGGCCAGGAACAGCGTGCGCAGCAGCGGGCGCGTTCGCTCCACGGTATCCTCTTCAAGCGGTCTCACGTTTGCGTGAATGCGAATGCTCCGCATGAAACTGGGAAAGTTGCGCATCGTCTCCTGGGCCACGCGCTCGGCGTCGCTTTGCGCTTGTGCGGCGCTGACGCCGGGCTTGAGGCGGCCTACCAGGCGGAGATTCCACGAGGCTGCGCTTCCCGCGATGAACTCCTCCGGCCGTAGCCTGAGGGGAACCCAAAGCTCACTTTGGTGCAAGTGACCGGGCCATAAAGGAAACTCGAAATCGCGCGGCATTACCCCAGTCACGGTATAAGGCGTGCGGTCGAGAAGAATTTTCGTTCCCACAATATGAGGATCACCGTGGAATTGCGTGCGCCAGAGCGAATAGCTGAGCACGGCGACCTGCTGGTTCTGATCGTCCTCCTGTTGCGTAAAGTAACGGCCCAGGAGTGGGGCCACGCCCAAAGCGGAAAAGACCTCGCCGCTCATACGCGCTGCCACGATACGCACTGGTTCGCCGCTGCCGGATAGCTGAAAGCCGGCTCCGCCGTATCCGCCCAGGTGGCTAAATCCCTGGGTGTCGCGCATGTAATTGCGCACGCCGGCCGCAGTGGCACTCGATTGATCGCAAAACGCGCAATTCGAAGCTTGGAGGATATCGCCCAGAACCATCAGCCGGTCCGGGTCTGCGAAAGGGAGCGGGCGCAGCAGCACGCCCTCGACAATGGAGAAAATCGCTGTTGTGGCGCCAATACCCAAGGCCAGCATCAGCACGGCGGTAACGGTAAATGCGGGTGCATTACGCAGTTGCCGCAGCGTATGACGGATGTCGCGCATGATCTGTGCCAGTCCCTGATACGAGCGTTCGTCGCGATGCATCTGCTTGGCTTGTTCCACGCCGCCATAGGCGCGCCGTGCCGCGAGGCGCGCTTCTTCCGGCGCCATGCCCTGACGAAGAAAATCGTCTTCCAGCAAGGTCAGGTGAGCCGCAACTTCCCGTGACAATTCGGCCTCGGTCCGATCGTTGGCAAACAGCCGGGTAAACCTGAGAAATATGCGTCGCAGGCGGCTCATCGGCTAAACCTCGTCCAGTAGAACGCGCTCCACCAGGGCGGCCATTTTTCTCCACTTGTGTGTTTCTTCTCCCAGGGCTTTCTGTCCAGCCTTGGTGATCTCGTAAAATTTGGCTTCGCGGTTGTTCTCGGTTCTGCGCCAGGCGCCCTTAATCCATCCGTACTGCTCGAGCCGAACTAAGGCCGGATACAGCGTGCCCTGGTTGAGATTGAGCAGGCGATCGGAGATTTGCTGCAGGCGCGTCGCAATCTGGTAGGCGTGCTGCGGGCCCATGGTGTGCAGGGTCCGGAGCACGATAAGGTCCAGCGTTCCCTGCAGCAGTTGGATGGATTCCTGTTCTTTACTAGACATGCAAGTGATGTCCTCTGCAGGAAGGATCGCTCTTTGTTCACTTGTCTGTCAAGTGAAGGTTGGTTCATCATGGAACAGGGGGATTCGTCTCGACGAGGGTGGGCGTTGGGTGAAGCAGGTTTGTGCCGTCCCCTGAAAGGGGACTCGGGATCCCTTTCGTTTCTCTTTCCCGGCACTGCCGTGCCCGGCTCTGGATTGTTCCGTCCCCGCCGGGACTGGTTCGGTCATTTGGAAGAGCCCGGAGCACCACAGGAATAGGCATTCTCGAGTGCTGCCAACACCAGGGTGTTGGCTAACTTTTTCTTATACTCGGGGTGCTGGTCGCTGTATTTCATCACCGTGTGGGCAAAATCGCCTACGGTTGCCTGCGCGGGGATACAAGCAGGAAATTCGGAAGGATTCTTGTCGGTGGCCAGCATCGCCCCATCCACGACCCCAGTAATGTAGTCCAGACAGCGGGTGAGTTCGGTCGCGTTTCCCTTCCTTCCGGGTTCCAGCACCGTGATGTTGCGGCACTCCGAAACCAGCTTCTCGCCGGTGGGACCGTAGTACAAGTCCTTGCGCTGTTGCGCGAATAGAGGCACAGTCAGGACGAGGAAGGACGCCAGGACGATCGTTTTCATCTTGTAATGCTAACCCAGCCCCTGAATGCAGACAGGCGCTCCGAGAAACTCTGGTCTGAAAATGCCCGTTTTTACAGAGCATATCGGACATAGAATCCGTCTATCGAGCGGAGTGCATGGGAGGCCGCGTGACTGTAAAGGCGTACGCGTTTTTGTGTTTGATATTAGCCTTGGTTGCGAACGCACACGGCCAGGATCAGTACCACGACCAGTTCAAGGATGCCGGAGCGCTGCTGGATGCGGTGGGGCGAGTCTATGCAGCCGGTATGGACTCGTTCCACTTCGAGTCGGTTACGGAAACTGCATCCAGCGACGAGTGGCAGAGAAACTGGCAGAAAGAGGTTCGCCTTTCCATTAAGGCTCCCATGCATCGTTACCGGATGGAGTCGCGATCGGCCTTTGGCACCTGGACACAGGTCTCGGATGGAACAACCGAGTGGGTCTATTTCCGCGAGGCCAATTCCTATGTGAAGCGTCCCGCCGAGTCCGAGCCGCAATTCCCGAGAATCTTCCTGATGGGAATGCAGGGCCTCAGGCAGGCTTGGGACACGGCCACGTTTCTTCAGGCGGATGCCCTGCATGCAACCAACGCGACGCTTCTCCGTGACGAGACTATCCTTCTCGGTGGCCATAGCTATCCCTGCTATGTCGTTCGCGCCATCATTGGGGGCAAGGGCTCCAACTCCGATAACACCTACTGGATTGAGAAGAAGACCCTGCTCTTCCGCAAGATTGTTCAGCACGGACAGTCGATCGCGATGCTGGCGCAGGACGTAAAAATACCGAAGCCGGTCGAAGTAACCACCACCTACCCAATCGCGGAGCTGCACACACAAATAGAACCAGACACATTCGTCTTCGCTCCACCTGCTGATGCGAAGGAGGTAGCCGCATTTCAATTGGATCTCCACCAATTACCCCCGCCGCCTGCGGCGCACGCAATCGGTCAGCCTCTCCCTGCGCTCTCTCTGACCTCTGCCGAAGGCAAGGAGGTGAAGCTGTCATCCTTTCGCGGCCGGCCACTTCTGATTGACGAATGGGCGACTTGGTGCGCTCCCTGCCTGGAGTGGATGCCGCGCTTTGGCAAGCTTGCAGCAGAGATGCAGGCAAAGGGTGTCGCGGTGATCAGCGTCGATCGAGACAACACGGCGGAGATCGCGACTCGCTACCTCGCAGCCCATGGCTTTACCTGGCCGAACTACCACGATCGGGAGAATAAGCTGGAAAGCGCACTGGGCCAGAAGGCGATTCCGCTAACCCTGCTTGTCGATGCTGCGGGGACAATCACCTATATGAGTAATGACGCCGATGAGGCAGCGTTGCGTAGAGCGATTGAGTCCCTCAATTTTCCGTAATCCACACGAATCCATGACGAACCTGTGAAGTTCGAGAGATGGGGAAGGTACGAACCGGGGATCCTAGACCCTAACACCGGGCTTCAGCCGTAAAGGCGAGGCACCGTGAGCAGTTCTGCCGGTGCATTTGCAGGCGATTTCTTGCAGCGTTTCTTTCGTCCCGCAATCCGCGTACGAAGTCGTCGATACGCGAGTGAGGGGCAACGATCCGCAGTCCGCCCTGGGCTCGCACCCAGCGTTGCAGAGCCTCGTCGTATACCACTCGCAGTCTTTCCTCTTCAGCGCAAGGCATAGTCAGCACACCAGGACTGTGATCTGGAGACTTGCGGCGTTTCACATCGGCGGCGAAAAATTCGTGAGCTCAGCGAAAGTCAGCTCCGGCGGAGCCTAGGGGCTGAAGAGCAGATCCGAAAACGTCACCCGCGCGCCGCAAACGACAGGACAACCCACTCAAGGCCGCGCAAACGCGTAATAGCCCGAACGGGCCACCACACGGGCGCCCGGAATCTGCAGTCCGATGCGATGGAATGTTCCGTCGGTCGTCAGGAATCCGGGCTTGTACACAAGGAAATACTGGTTCCGCTGCTCTTCTTCCATCATCTGGAGGTCCCGCCAGATTTCTTCGCGGCGCGGGTGGATGAAGGCGCGGCCACCGGTCTGAAGGGCCAAATCGTTCATCGCGTTGTGTCCGTCGGAGGAGCGAGAGCTGCGTCGGCTGTCAAAGACGTAGATAGCGACATGGCTGCGCTGGCACATATCGACCGCTTCGCTGAGATAGACGTGACTTGCATTATCCTCGCCGTCGGTGAACAGCAGAATGAAATTGCCCGTAGCATCGGACTGCTTCGGCCACTGATCCCGGCAGGTCGTGTAGAGAGAGTCGAAAATCGCAGTGAGAGGCGCATAGCGATTCGCTTGGGGTCCGACCCGTCCCACAGCGGCCAAAACGGCGGAGCCTGACCCAGTCCAATTCTGTATTCGCGCCGTTTCTCTATCGAACTGCATCACGAAGGCCTGATCCACACCCTGTTTCAGGAGGCGCGAGAGGTAGACGGCGATCACGGACTGATAAAAGTCTATGTCTCGAAGCACCGAGGCGCTCACATCAAACAGAAAGCCCGCGCGGATCGGAAGGTTGGGCAAAGCCTGCAGCGTCAATATGTCGGATTGCAGCTTACCGTTGTCGGAAAGCTGCAGATCGCTCACCGTGAGCCTGGCAAGCGGTTTGCCGCTGTGATCCGAGGCGTGGAAGCGAAGCGAAATCTCATCGACCGGAACGCGGAAGCGAAACGGGGCCGGGGCCGGTGGCCTCGACTGGTCTGCCTGAAAACCTGGGGATGCAGGCGAACACAGGATACTCACGAGAAGCAGGAAGGCGCCGCGGGCCATGATTGGATTGTTTAGCGCCACTCTGGCCTCATAGGCAAACCGGCGGAGGAGGCAGCAGCAACCGGCAGAGCTATGATATGCGCACGAGCAGCCCAAAACTGAGGAGCCGCGAGAACGGCAAATGGCTCACATAGGATTTTTAACCCTCGATTTTTTGGGTCATTTGTATCCGATGACCAGCCTTGCGCTTCATCTGAAAGGCCGCGGCCATCGGGTGACTTTTTTTTGCCTCGCCGACTCGGAGGCATTCATTTCTCAGGCAGGGCTGGGATGCCGGGTTTTCGCCCGGGAAGGTCTTCCGCTCGGCTACGCAAAAAAGGTGTCGGACGAGCTGGGCAAGATGCATGGGCTGCGCGGGGTCCGATATACGCTTGCGCGATTCGCGGGAGAGATGAGCGCGCAATTGACAGAGCTGCCGGAAGCGATTCGTGCGGCTGAGATCGATGTACTGGTCATCGATCAGTTTTTTACCAGCGGGAGCACAATCGCCGAGCATCTTAAGCTTCCCTACGTGCATGTGGCCAACGCGCTGCTGGGTAATGTCGACGAGAGGCTGCCTCCCATCAGCTTCGGCTGGGGCAACCAGGGCCACTTAATCGCGCGCATGCGGAACAGGGCGGCTCACCTTTTTCTTCGCGCTATAGCCCGGCCGATTCGCACCAGGTTGAACGCGCAGAGAGCTACCTGGGGATTACCGGCTTACACGGAATTTCTCAATGAGAGATTCGGGACGCGTCCGCAGATTTCCCAGCAGCCGCCGGGATTCGAGTTTCCGGAACGCATACTGCCAGGAGCTTTTCACTTCGTGGGTCCGCTGCACAATCATGAGAATCGGGCGGCAACGCCCTTCCCGTGGGAAAAGATCGATGGACGGCCGCTGATCTATGCCTCGATGGGTACTCTGCAAAACGGGCTGGAGTGGATCTTCCGAAGGATTGCGGAAGGCTGCGCAGGCCTCGATGCTCAACTCGTGCTTTCCCTTGGCGGCAATATGGATCCAGCGCAATTTTCTGATGTACCCGGTGATCCGGTGATTGTGAAGTTCGCTCCCCAACTGGAGTTGCTGAAGCGCGCATCGGTTTCTATCACGCACGCCGGATTGAATACCGCCCTGGAATCGTTGGCCCAAGGCGTTCCCATGGTGGCCATTCCCATCACCAACGATCAGCCGGCCGTGGCGGCCCGGATTGCATGGACTCGGACGGGGCTTGTCCTGTCACGGGATAACGTCCGTAGCGACACGCTTCGAGCATCGGTGATTGCGGTGATGAGCACTCCCTCGTATCGCGAGAACGCGCGCCGCCTGCAGGCCGAAATCGAAAGCCTCAATTCTCTTGAGCGCGCCAGTGAGATTGTAGAGAGCGTATTGTAAGAGCAAATTCGACCGCAGGCCTAGGCCCGCTCGAATAAAAATATCCCGCAAGGGTGAGACGCCCGCGGCTTTTTTCGAGCGCGTACCGCCCGACGTAAAGTCGTGACCTCATGCAAAATCTGAGGTCCTGCCCCAGCGGGGCAACAGCAGCGCAGAAAGGCGAGGGGCGGGAATTTCTCTCGAAACCCCGCCCCTCTTGTCCGGATTGTCGAAGATCCGGATCGGCGTCCGGATCACAGCCATTGCTGCCGGAGTTGGTAATTCTATTCGGGCTCAGCTCGAGTTTCCCTCACCATTCCGGCGTCGCCTTGACTGTATGAGCTTCCTTGTTGCCATTCGCAAGTCTCGTTGCCGATTCTTTTGAAGGCCATAGTCTACTCTCTCCTTTGAGGAAGATGTCTCTTCCATTAAAAAGTAAGACTCCTTGTAAGCTCTTCGAGTTGCCGGGAAGGTGCTGTGGAAATGCGACGCCGACACACACGAGAAGATGAAGCGCAAAGGGTCTTTTCTGACGCGCCAGTTCGCCAAGCCGCACGGACCTGTGGTGACAGACGGGAAACCGACCGCGTTGGCGTTGGCGCGCACGCCTGGGGCGAGCCGGTTTCCAAAACTGAGTCTGCTGCTAAAAAGCTCGCGGCGAGGGGCGAGCGCTTCTGAAGAGGTGTCGAGAGGCCCGGAGTTCGTCCCGAATCATCGCCGGGAACCACAGAATGGTATCCTGTCTGGCGGAATCTTATTGGAATTGTGCCGACACGAGCCCTTGCTGAGCAATGCCTCGCAGTCTGAAGAAGATGGTTTTGAACCGTGACGGATGCTCGCAGGAAATGACAAAACCGCCTCGCGGCCTGGGCTCGATTCGAAAATCGGTACAATCGGACATCCGACCGAACGGACCCTGTACGGAAATTCCTTTCCAGATCAGCAGGGCGCGTTCCGCGGCTTCCCGAGTCTTCCAAAACCAGGCTATCTCGATCGCTTTTCTAAATTCGAAGGTAGTCGGCTTTCGCGTTTCGACATGCTGCACAATCTTGTGAATGTAGAGTCTCATGCCGAGCTTCGCGCCTGCGATATCTGATGTATTCGTGGCGCCGGGAGTTGTTCCCCGTCTTTCCGCCAAATACGCCAATTTGCGCAATGCGCGTCCTCGTTCCCCTCACTCCGCCTGAATGGCGCGAGTTGCCGTGCGCGTCAACGTCTCGGCAGAAGCAGTCGCAAGATCCGCATAGACCTATAGGGCGACCCAGGACTCAACTTACCAGGCGACCCCGTGTGGGCGCCCACCCGCTTTCGCCAGCTTTATTAAGCAAAATTCATCTTGGCCTACGCGGATCCGCAGATTCAGGTGGATATCGATGGATGAGCTGGTAGCACGCTCTGAGCGGCGGTGTCGTTTGACGTGGCGGGCGACAATCCTGACGGTCCGATTAGCCTTCGGACGGCGACTTCTGGAAGGCGGGCTGTTCGCGGGTTTCTGTTTCGATTTCGGACCAGCTATCAACTGCATCCGTCAGCAACATTGCGGCCAAAGTGCCCACGGAAGTAAACAGAACCAGGTGTTCGCCGTGTAGTTCAGCTCGTTCGGCGAGGAACGACATAGGGCCCAGTTGCCGCTCTTTAAATCGAACAAGAAAAATCCGATCGGCCAAGCTACACCGTCCTGCCGCTGGCTACCTTTGCCGGCCAGTCGCGCGGCCAGCAAGCACTTATCTTTCGATCCATCAGGATCGGTCTAAGTCTAGCGCGAAAAACTACCCGAACGATAACCTATTCCGGTGAATTCAGAATAGGGCGACCAACGGCTGCATGGCGAGACTAAAATCTGTATCCCAACTACATCGCACCATGCCATGGGTGGAACCCATTGTAGAAAGGTCCGTCGAAAATTCTTCGTTTTTTGTAGCAGTTGACTTATAAATGCCAACAGGATTGCTTTACTGAGGTAAGCCCATGTCCTCCCCTGGCTTATTGCGGTCATGGAAAGAGATTTCCGCGTATGTGGGTACCACAAAGCGGACTCTTCAACGTTGGGAGCAGAGGTTCGGATTTCCGGTGCATCGCCCGTCCGGAAAGTCTCGCAGCGCGGTTGTTGCTCTGCCCGACGAAATCAGAGATTGGACACGCACGACGCCGTGTCTTCTGAGAACAAAAGGTGACGAGACCGGGTTCTTTCTTGTGCAGCCTAAGTTAGAAAGGGCTCTCATTCGTGGGAGCAGGAAATGCCTATCGCCTACTCGCGCTGGAAGGCCGCCCTCGGTCCTGGAAAATAAAAGAGGACATTGCTCTCCGGCGGTGCTACGAAATGGGCGAACCTGTCTGGATTCCAGCCAACTTTGTGTCGCCACAGAGAGACTTTCCGTAACTGCGAAAGAACTTCGCGCCAGAAGTCAGCAGCTCCGTAAGGACCTGAAACAGGCGCGCGCAGAGCAACGAACGCTGCGCGATCAACTGTTGCTGCTGATGA
>Ga0335073_10007468_pt1 | contig 15326 bp, 21 predicted proteins | sample Lox_Sample_22_FD_207093 | JGI IMG/M metagenome (GOLD analysis project Ga0335073, IMG submission 207093) | Soil microbial communities from Loxahatchee National Wildlife Refuge, Florida, United States - Lox_Sample_2.2 | ecosystem: Environmental > Terrestrial > Soil > Wetlands | place: USA... | reverse complement strand
GAAGCTGTAATGCGCCTTCACCTCACCTCTGATGCAGAAATTGTGCTCACTTCAGGGGTGGTCAAAACACAAAGGTCTTTGCAAAATCTACCGAATGGACAATCCGCCTGATCCAAGTATATTTCCCTTCCTTGTTCTGTTGTATCATAGTCTTCGCCCTTGACGCAAGACTTTTGCACGTTTCCCTCCGAGTTGATCACCCGCGTCTTCAAGTCGTGTTTCATTGAACCATACTGTAGCTCTCGGTTTTCTGATGACGTAGGTACATACTGCGGTCTCTGCGGACAAAAAGGGCCTCTAACACGCACAGACTGCTGCAACCGTCCAATTTGCGACGACCAAGACAAGTATCAACTTTTCACCTATGCACGAAAGAGTTGCGCCCGCAATCACGAACGTTATACACTCTGCCATTATCATAAAGTCGAACATCCGCAAGATGCTTGCCACTGGCAGGACTGTAACAAATGTTGTGACGCGTTCGATGTCGAAAAGTATGTTGGATTGGGAACATCGGCTTGCAATTTTGCTGAGGATCACTGGGCTAATCCCCCCACATTTGAATCAATGCATTGTTCCCGATGTACGAGGGTGATTAAGCAGAACTCCGACGGATATACTATAGTACCCGAAGGGGGGAAGCGGAGCACAGTCTGCCTGACATGTTCATAGTGTCAGCAACCGGCGGAGATCTCCGGTGAATTATCTCAAAAATTTTCATACGATATTCTCCTCGCTCTTGCGAGATCGCTTGCTGAACCGAACGACGGAGATGCCTTGTTCGAGTGTCCGGGTGCTCATAGTACCGTCTTGAAGAGTCGAACGCAATATTATACGAACAGTATCTACATTCCATATATTGCAATGACCTTTAGTGTTTTCAAGCTCATTCTCGGAGGAGACGTGAATTATATAGCAAAAAGTATTGACGCCGGAATCGATTCTCGTCATACCCGCCGAAGAATCACTATGGAAGAGGACTTCGATGTTGTCCGCAACATCCTCTACTTCATATACACCAATCGCGTTACTTTCTCGACTCTCAATATCGAAGAAAACGATGGGACGCCAAAAGTATGTGACGCGGACGATATTTACGGCTCGGCACATCGATTAGACCTCGAGGATTTGAAAGTGAAATCGCTGCGATTCCTGAAACAAACTTGTAACCGCATGAATATCACAGAACGTGTCTTCAGCAAATTTTCGCTTCTATACGTGGAAATCGACAAAATCTACAGCGAGTTCTTTCAGAACCACTGGCCAGAGATACGTGAGACATCTGAATTCGCAGAGTATTTCGAGCATCTGGAGGTGGGAAGTGATTTGGAGGAGACTCGCCGTATCTTTAGGAGGTTTAGGGAGCTCATGACGAGAGCAAATTTCTAAGCGTCAAGTTGTACTTTAATTTTTGGAGTGGCTAGCATCTCAGTCCGAGTTGAACCATTTTTGAGACTCGTTAAGTTCTTTTTTTATTTTATAGCGACACCGGTCATTCTGTGACAACGAAATTTGCACTACTTGCCTTATGCTACTCCCTCGCACAATTAGTCCCGCTCGGTGGTCGATCCCCGGATCATCAATTTGTCAGGAAGATATCAGCATTTCCCCAAAAGTGCACCCCAATTCACGTCATGTGCTGCTCCGAACCGGAACTAATACTAATGATGACGCCATGATGCAACACAATAGTATATATCGCAGCAGGGAATCTTCCCCTGGCGTTGATGCCGTCCGTTTGGGTGAATCGAGCAAGGCGTTGCTCAGCGACGACCACAGCCTGGATCTCAAGATGCTATTTCGCGTTAACATTGTAGACGTGCTTGTGGCATTGGTGGAGTGTTTAAAGTACATCAAGAAACCTAAACGCCTTTCATTAAACTACCGGCCTCGCTGGGATTCACCGAGGCATTGACTACTCGTAAATAAGAATAACAATTATAATTAGAGAAATGAAAACTGGATCCACCCCACGTGGTATCTCGAAGCTATAAATCCTATTCCGCAGCAGCAGCCTCCTCAGTATACGGCTCTTCATCATACTCTTCTGCTTCCTCGACCGTGGCATCTTGATATTGTTGGTATTCAGCCACCTTCTGTTAGTACTTCTTCCAAGGAGGGGGATACAAGATCATGCATATTACTCTCCGCCTCGGTAAATTCCATCTCGTCCATCCCCTCACCGGTATACCAGTGCTACCTGTAAGAAACCTTTTGAAAAAGACATACCAAGAAAGCCTTGCGACGGAACATCGCACTAAACTGCTCCCCGACGCGTTTGAAGAGTTCTTGGATTGAGGTCGAGTTTCCGATAAAAGTCGACGACATCTTCAGACCTTGGGGCGGAACACTGCAGGTTGCAGTGAGAACGTTATTAGGAATCCATTCGACGACTGAAAAATTAGTTCCGCCAGCTAAATATGATGAATTACAATAGCTGGAATTCTTTGTTTGAACACTCCTCATCTGTTCTTCGACTTCTTTCATGCTGACCTTCCCACGGAAGATGGCAGCGACAGTCAAGTATCTTCCTTGCCTAGGATCGGCTGCAGTCATCATGTTTTTCGCGTCAAACATCTGCTGCGTCAATTCCGGGACGGAGACGGAATGGAATTGGCGACTTCCACGGGGCATCAATGGAGCGAATCCAACCATGAAAAAGTGCAAACGAGGAAAGGGGACCATGTTGACGGCGAGTTTTCGAAGATCAGAGTTGAGTTGACCGGGGAATCGCAGACAAGTGGTGACACCAGACATGACGAGGGAAACGAGGTGGTTGAGGTCTCCGTAGGTTGGCGCACTGAGTCTGAGGGTACGAAGACATATATCATACAAGGCTTCGTTGTCGATACAGAATGTCTCGTCCGAATTTTCAACCAGTTGCTTCATCGTCAGCGAGGCTAAATAGCGGAGTAAATACGTGAACCGAGAGAGTCGCATTGTAGGGTTCGACGACAGTATCAGATACCTTTGGAGAAGGCACAACGGAGAATGTAGCCATCATTCGATCCGGATACTCCTCACGAATTTTGCTAAGCAAAAGAGTCCCCATACCAGCGCCAGTGCCGCCACCGAGCGAATGCGCGATCTGGAAACCCTGGAGACAATCGCATCCTTCCGCTTCACGTCGAACAACATCCAAAACCTGATCAACTAGCTCCGCACCTTCAGTATAGCTATTCATGAGCACTTTTCAAATCGAATTTGGGACGTACTATCCCTTTGCCCAATTGTTGCCAGCGCCGGAATTTCCAGCAACAAAGTTATCGGGACGGAAAAGGTCACCGAACGGTCCAGCCCTGACTGTATCCAGCGTCCCAGGTTCGAGATCCACCAAGACGGCTCGAGGGACATACTTTGAGCCAGAGGCCTAAAGCATTAGCATTGGTATAAGCGGAGACACACTTCATTGAAATAGACGTTTAGGCGTTCTTTCTGGACATCCGTTGTTCCATGGTACCTAAAAGCGCGACGTGTCAGTCCGAGAAGATAGATGGAACGGCGGGAGACATACGCACCAGCCCCATCAAGCCCATGCTCACCGATAATCGTTTGCCTAGACACACGCTTTAGCAATCAAGTTCCTTTTCGAGGATTGTTAGGCAGGAATGTGGGATACCAAAAAGCGGAACCCTGAATTTGCGCATCACATTAGCAAACATGCGCGAGAGGGGGTATTAGAGCTCAAGGGGGACGTACGATCTGATTTCCACACTGACCGATTTGGATGTGACAGATTTCGCGCATTTTGACGGGAAATCGAAAGAGGTCAAGAGATGGATGTGTCGAAGCAAAAGGGTCACGAGAGGTCGCCCGGGCTGCGGGAGTCGGAATGAGAGGGGTCTCAGTGGCGTCAGCCTGATTGGCGGAAAGTTCGAACCATTTTACTTTTTACAAAGCGGACCGCTCCGCCTCGTGTGGTGACACAGCAGTCCAATAAGGTCTTTGGATTGATTGATTGTTGGCAAATCTCAACGTAAAGGCTTTGAGGAACTGCACTAGTTATTGATATTATAGTACATGACCCGCCACTCCTCTACTAGTATCCCTTTACAAATGTTACAGATTATGCTCTTAGCTCACGAGAGAGCCGCTAGTGTCCATATGTCAGTTAACGATGGTTCATCGTGTTTGAGTTTGAACTCGAGTCCCTTCCACTTTACATCTTTAGCTTCCGACTTGTCCTCAAAATCATATATTTCCAGTGTTCCCTATTGTTAGTCTCGGCATAAGTAGACCCGTACTTCACGATCTATAAAAAGAAGTCTGCTTTCGGTGTTCGAGAATGAAAGATCGAAATGATCAGGACTTGTAATGTTCCGATTCTTGTCCTTCTTCCCCAAAATTTCCCATTCCTTTGAATTTGGGTGTTTTATTCGCAGTATCCCTACTGTTATTTCCGTCGGGTTTTAGAGAATCTACCCTTTTTGCTTACCAATGCCACTGCGTAATCGGATGCAGCAATCCCCCAATTGTCAGTCCCCTTCTGACCCAACAAAATGTTCTCATATGGATTCTTGGGGGTCTCAGCTATAATCTTTCCACGTTGATCTGCGACGATTCGAAAACAATCTTTGTCTGTCACTGATGGAGAATCGACCGACATTGCTAACCTCCGATTGCATTGATGACTGCACGAAAATGTCAGCGGGCAACTTTTACCGGAGACATACAATGTGATTCTGGTATACCCCAGACCAACTTTATCGTTTTTCCCGAATAACTGTTCCTCTTGGAATAAAAGCTCGAGCCACTCCTCATTGAACTTTCTCAAAACCCGAAACTGGGCTCTTGAGCCGGACGGACTGGAGCATATGGCGATCATGTTCCCGTCTGTGGAGAATGCGACATCATTTGGACTATATGAGTCTTCCCAAATTACCTCTGCTGGGTCATGGAAAGCTGCCGTTGAGTAAATTAGGACTTGGGTGCGATCCTCTCCAGTGTCCCGCAGAACTCCTACTAGCTGTTCCCCATTTGCCGAGAACCGTATTCGTTCAGGATTCGTACAATCAAATTCGTTACAAAATATTGGGTGTTCGGTATTACTGCCCTCTTCGATTGAAAAGACCAAGATCATGTCGTTTACTCCCACCGCTAGGAGCTTGTCGCTCAATGTTGCGCAGTGAAACGTGCGATCGTGGTAGGGAAAGGGTGGGTCTTTCGATTTCCGCATGAATCCTTTCGTCTTCTCTTTTGTCTTTTTCCTATCTTTTGGGTGTACCCTGGAGCAGATCAAGGTACCATATCGAGTTTCAAACACCCAGAAGCTGTGCTCGCTGAGCAACGTCACAGTTCGACCTGATGCTGAAATCGCGACAAGGTGGATGGTTGGCTTGGGATCTATTGAGTCGAGAAGAGAGTATGTTCTGGTGCTTTTGGGGGTGGGAGCAGTTACGTTGTATGGCGGGGCATTAGTATCTATCGGTCGTTTGATTTCGTCGCAGTAGTCCTTAACGTGCGACGAGTTTCTTTCCAGGGCCAGTTGAGTTGCGTTAGAAGTTCTTCTGGATGAGTATTGAGATGAGGGTCGGCGGAAGTCTTGGTCCCATGAAATGTCTAGGCCAGATGATGTTTGTGTTAATGTATCTCCCGGAACTGGGCTTTGCGATTTCAAAATGTCGCGGATCTCGCGCGTCATTGCGCTAAAGCATATATCAGCACGTTAATATCAGGGATATTACACGTTGTGAACCACAAAAAAGGAAATGAACGTCGTCTTGTAGTGTTCGATATCAGTTAGATATTTGTCGGTCTCGCCTTCGCTGAATGGCCATAGATACCTTTTGGCACCCGTGGTGGACGCCTCTCCTGTACGGTGGTTTAGCTCGTCGAGTATTGTTCGAAACTCATTTAAAGCCTGTTGAAGAGCTGTGACCGGGAGTTGAGGCTTATCGTTAAGAAGCTGTTCGATATATTCTGCAAGCTGGACGACGGTCCCAAGCTGCGACCGCAATTGCTGTGAACGTGCCGGCGCATTTCTTACGCTGTGGATGTAGCGCAACACGTTTAGAGCCAGACCCGCGACGACGGCCGCCGTCTTGGCCGCGGTGTAGGGCTCGATCATCTTTGGACCAGGTTCCGCATAGATTCGTCGATATCGATGGATGACGATGATAATGAAAATATTGAACTCCGGATCAATGTACGGCAGAAAGCGGGAGGCCGTGTATTGCCTTGTGATTGAGTGTGGCTCAGGATTCAGGAGTAATTTGATCCCTCGATGTCATTGGTTCCTCAAAGCGAGCGCATAAGTTAATTTCAATAGCAATTTACAAAAATTGGGGCGCTGTTCGGAGGCGTAAAGCTAAAGTATGAGAGTAACTTCCCCCCACCCGCACATGGTCTGCGGCTGGGAATATTTACAGAACATTTTAGCCGAGAGCGGTGCCTTGTTGCGCTCCGTCGGTAAAGCGCAATACAAACGTGAACTCGAGGAAACCTTGCTCTGAAACCGAATGCTGGGCGATATATCCTTATCTATCCGGGACCGGCGTCACCATACGTGCACGAGACCGTATCTCTCCATCAAATCCCGTGTGTCGCACAGTGTTTGCTTCCGCGTAGTGGCCCGCGGGGCGGTGGGTGTGTGGCGTGTCAGAGAGTATTGCGAGGGAGATACGCAGGTCTGTGCGTTTTCCGCCACTTAATAAATAGAATTTCGCATCGCCCGAAACCATCACAGACATGGAGCAAAATGGAGAGGTCGACCTAGAAAAAATGGAGCCTCCACCCAGTATCTTGTCTTCGCAAGGAGGCTCTGAAAACACACCGACCGCAAGACGTCAGCGAACCAATGTCGTGTACTCCCAGTTACCTGAGGAACCCGAGGATAGCGTCCTCAAGCCCGTCGACTACACGTTTCGCGGCAGACATATCGAGATGATGGCCATAGGTAATTTGCTCTCAAATTAAAGTGATACTGAACGTAGGCATTTCAATGGGCACCGGGGTACTTTACGAATCTGGAACCTATCTCTGGTGGGGCGGACCCGGTTCTCTGATCGTGTCCTATGTATTAATGTGGACTGTTCTGTACGCGGTTATGGTACTGTCGACATGTTTCATTTTGTGCTAAAGTTACAGATGTCGTTACGAGAAATGATCACCCCTTTCCCAATTCCGGGAGCAGTCTTCACATTGGCGAAAAGAGTTTTGTGTCCCGCGATAGTCTTTCACAAACAAAGATCCATGCTGACATGTTAGGGATTTGCATCTGGATGGATCTATTTCCTCTCGTATGCGGTAGACTTTCCTAACAAGGTGAGTACAGCTGCGGGATTCGTGACCTTCTGGGACACGCAACAACAATTAGCCCCTCTCTGGATCGCCATATTTTTTGTCGTTCCAATTTTGTTCAACTTCCTCTACGTCCGGCGTCTTGGGGAGATCGAATACTGGTTTACGACTCTAAAAATCGTCCTCATTCTCATTCTGATCATCACGGGAATATTGACCGCCATGGGACTTTCAACTGATCCTTTGCTTGGAACAAGTTCTCAATACACTCCGGTACCATGCAGCGCCAATGAGATCGGCGAGTGTGTTCCAGGAGCTGGACTGGGCAGTCTACCCCTTTGAATATCAAACTGATACACAGACTGGCGACAAGGCGCGTTCAAAGCACGATACCATGACGGAGCACTCGGTGGTCTCGCGGGGTTCTGGAAGTGTTGTACTTTAGCGATTTTCTCGTACACCGGTTGTGAAAGTGTGGGAATTTCGGCAGACGAAGTTGAAAGACAACGCGACACACTGCCAAGGGCCGTTAACAGAATCACCAGCCGTATTGGCTATCTTTATATTGCTGCATTATTGGTTCTCAGTGTCAACCTCTCTCCAAACGATCCGATTTTAGGATTGGGGATCGAAAACCGAATTCGGACTTTTCCGGGAGGATTCATTGTAATGGTGCAACGAGCCAATATCCCACATCTTGCTGATATCATCAACGCCATCATGATACTGGCAGTGGTGGGTGTTTCAAATGCGGATCTCTATGTGGCGGTTACTCAACTTTTTGTTACCAAATGTCTGACAGCTAGAGTCGATCTCTTTATGCGTTAGCTCGAGAGGGCCAAGCACCAGCTTTTCTTGCAAAACACACGTGGGGTGGAGTTCCATATCTCGCTTTGATTCTCCCAGCCACGTTTGGTTTATTAGCTTTCATCGATGTCCCGAATGTGGCATTTGGCTACGAGGTCCTCAAATCTTTCGACTTTATTAATGAGATAGGCGTTTCAGCTCTTCTCCTCCATCACCACCACCGCCATCCTTCTTGCCTGGGCCGTAATATGTGCAACATATTTGCGCTTTAGACGCGGAATCAAGATGCAAAGGCTTGAGAAAGCATTGGAAGAGCGTGCCAATTCTGCCCTGCAACCTTATTTGGCAATATACGGGCTTGCGATGTCAATTTTCTGTGGTATTTCCGCGAGTTAAACATCTAAATTCTAGCAATATTTGGTGGATTTGAAGCATTTACTCGCGGTTATATATATTGGTCCCAGTGGGTACTTTCCTGGGGTTACACACTCGCTCCATTTGGTGTTATCGTGGGATTTATATTGTTGTTTATTGTGTCGAGAGTTGTGATTGGAAGTAGCGCCTTCCAAGTGCCACTGGAGACGAAAATGGATTTGAAAACGCAGAGGGCTCGGAAACTAGCTCCCCTTCCAGTTTCAAAGTTTTCCTGGAGGGCAGCGATCGACAGAGTGCTAAATTACTAATTAGTGGATTGATTCAGGCAATATCTAATGGAGCATCTAATTCATTGAGCGCGTTAGTTCCTGTGAAAGAATTATGAATTTCGAGTTATAATACAAGGATACGTACATAATATAACACAAGAGTTCCATCCCTTTCTTCGTTGCTAGTCGGCACACCCTTCTTTGCGCCCAGTCGAGTTGGCCTGCTCTAAGGACTCTAATAACCGATTTAAGCGGACGACACAACAAACGGCAGCCACACCACTTCCATGAGTTTCGACACTAACTTGCCTCTCAATCTCACCGCCCCCGGGGCCTGCCCACCAATTCCCTACCTTACCATCCTCACCTCTCGCAACGTCCCAAACAGCATGCGCATTCGCAGCAATAAACCCTCTATACTTTTCAAGTAAATCCCTGCGCGACGATACCTCCAAACCCTCCAACGCAGCGATATCCGCCAGGAAGTATCCCAAGTGTTCAAAGAAGACGCCTTTGAACATCCATTGATCTTGGTCACAGGTACGACTTGGATCGCAACTCTCGACTAGGACACCCGAGTCAGTTGGAACGAGAGGACTTGCCACGACCGAGTCGATTAAATTCTGCGCCGCTTCAATCAAACCGAAATCCTCAGTGTGTTTGTAAAGTCCCGACAAGCCCGATAACACTATACCCTGATTATAAGTCCAGGTCGTCTTTCCGTTGTTTCTACGTCAGTGGCGGCCTTTGGCGAGAGATACTTGCAATATCGATCAAGTCCATCATTGATGAGACCTTGATCATTAATCATTCCGCTTTTCTCGAACCAAACCCACCCTCGAATTGCCGCTTCAAGCATGCTCTCCTCTCCAAAAGCTTCGTACATTCCCATACTCGCAGTGATCCACAGCTCCGTCGTCACAGCGTTTTTATAACTCCAACACCACCCTCGCGGTCCCCAATACATTCCCCCGCCACAGGTCGATTCGTCCCATCCAGCGCTGGCGGAATTGTAGAATAGCAATGCACGATCGAGAAAAGGTTGAACCCATTGTGGGTCATGAGTCGAAGCGTAGGCTGCACCACGGAGGTAAGTCAACACGACCCAGAGTTTGTCGTCGTTTTTCTGTTTGAGCAAACTGGGAACTTCTTGGTTGTTGAACAGGGCAACGATGTGGGAAAGATATTGGTGATCGCCCGTTAAATGAGAGTAGTCAATTACGAGTGTCGTCAAGACTGTCGAGGTCCACTGGCAAGAAGACGGGTAGGAGCCAGAGTCTAGGTAGAACCCTGGTCCCTGGAGAGTTTGCATCAATGTTTTGAGACGCGTGAAATGATGTTCGGAATTTATAGTTGGAGGGGAGCGGATTTCTCGACGCGGCGGTACGATGTTTAGATTGGACCTTCCATCAGCGAAGAATAGATAAGCACTAGAGTACAATTGAAGACCAGATTTCCTGACCTGCTGCGCCTTCTCAACCATTGACTTTACGCCTTGATCAACTTGAATTTTGAGTTCGGGCGAGGCCGACATTCTCTTCCTCCAGAGCGCGGTGATCCCGCCCGTGCATCCACACAGACACGATCCCTTCGAGCCACGACGCTTTTCTTGCGTTGTAGAGTTGGCAATGGTAGGCAGTGTTGCGGCAGAACCCGCCGAGGAGCGGCGCGTCATCGTGCAAAGGAGCGTATTACTCAATGGTCCCCGATTGAACCTCTGAAACCGTAAACAGAGCGCGAAGAGACAGGTGAATCGATCTTCTCTCGTTGAGATCAGGCAGCGCGTCAATGAGCGTATGGTGGTTGAAAGAGCGACGATAAGCAGGTACCCGGAGGGGAGGGGAGTGGGGCTAGGGCAAAACCGTCCACGACCCGCCCCTTTTCCGCCATTGGGTCGAAAGTGGTCAACCTTAAAAATGCCGCACTGCAGCAGAAAAATCCTGGGGCCACTCAAAGTTCGCCGTGTGCTTACGAATTCTCTAATTCCCGGGCGCCTGGCGGCGGGCGGCCCCACCCTTTCGCCTCAGCCACTTTAGAAATCAGAACGTTTGCCAGTGATTGCCACGAGACATGTTCCTCGCCTCAATTCGCTCGTTCCTGGTGGTTTCATGGCTCGTCTTTTGCGCGTGCATCCTCGCGGCCGACGTTTCCGATGAAGAAGGACGTATAATCACTCACAAGGTATACTTTGATATGAGAATTGGAGATGAGGATATCGGACGAATCGAGTTTGGGCTTTACGGCGAAATTGTTCCGAGAACAGTACCTCTCCATTTTGGCGTGACTGACATCGAATAGGCAGAAAACTTTCGAGCGCTGGCAACAGGTACGCGTCGGTCTGCTCGCAATTGCTAACTGCCTAGGGGAATACGGGTTTGGGTATCAGGGGACCAAATTCTTTCGAATAATCGCGGAGTTCATATGTCAAGGCAAAACAATCCTCCAAATAGCGGTTAACCGATAAGGGGGCGATGTTGCAAATGGTGATGGTTCCGGTCAAAGATCAAGTATTGTCTCTAGTTTTATACCCTGACCAGGAGTCTACGGAGACGCCTTCGAAGACGAAAACTTCATCATCAAGCATTCTCGAGGAAGATTTCTTTCGATGGTATGGCCACGAATTGCCATCTAGTAATATTAGGCGAATAGTGGCGAAGACACCAATGTATTCCTTTACTAACGGGTCCGCTCTAATAATACTAGGGGAGTCAATTTAGTATCATGATAACCCCCTCACCGCATCTCGATGGCAAACATGTGGTACACACACCTCCCGATCACCTTGGACTTAATGTCAGATCTTCGGGACAGTCTTGAGCGGATGGGACGTTGTTATCCGAATGAATACGATCCAAACTGATAGTAATGGGCCCTGCACTCATGACACGCTAATGATAGACGAGCGACCCGTAAAGGACGTTCTGGTTGTCAAAAGCGGCGAACTCTCTCTTCACAAGTCTCAGTTTTCTGGGGCCCGAGTTTGGCTCAGTGGAGGACTTCTTGCTTGTATCGTATTGATGGGTCTCTACTTCAGAGGTCGAAAAGTACGGTCACATGCGTACAAGATGGTTGGGAGAGATTTGCACGCATAGCAAGGGGCTTTGGAGCAGGCAGAGATAGTGACGAAGGCGGAATATCTGGGCCGGTCAAACAGCTCTTTGGCTTGAAAATGGAGTACGTATACTTCCGAATCTACGCTTTCAGAAAAGAGGCACGAAAGCCGCATCCACTTCCGCAGCGTTCCCTCTGACGTCACATGAACTTAAAGTCTCAGATTGTTGATGGATTCGGATGCGAGATATGGTTTAATTTGGCGGCCACCATCGGCTATAGAATAGCGACACGGTCCTGCTCTCACTCTCAGATAATGAAGTTGGTCCCGTACAAACCTTATCCAGTGTTGCGTGACTAAATTCCGACGCAGCGGAATTTCATTCTTTCACCAAAGTACTGATGTCTTCATCCCAGCAGCCATCACGCTACGGGGCTCCTAGGAGAGGAAATGGTAGAGGTCGAGGAACTCGTGTGCCACTTACAAACGTTCCGCTAGGGTCGAACAATCCATCGCTATATTCGACCAGTAGGCCCAACGACGTTGACGGAATCACAGCTTCCCTAAACTTGTTGAATTTGACTTATTCCAGCAGAACCAATTCAGGGGCCAGTGCGAGGCCTGTGTCGGAACTACGGCGAGTCGTCACACAAAATGAGATCGACGGATATGTACAGCAAACAATCAATGAAGCTCGCCCATCAGAAACTGAACTGGCTGCCAAACGGCAAATCTGTATCCATTTACAATCGATAGTGTGTCGAGCTGTACCGAATGGAACACTGAAAATTATCGGTGGAGTAGGAAATACTTTTGCTTTGAAGGGTTCGGACATTGACATGTGCATTGACGCATCTCCGAGCATGGATCTTACATCGTCACAGTTGGAAAATCTTACAATGGCTTTCCGAAGAGCAGGTGTTCCCAAACAATGCTATCACCTGGACACTGGCTAATCTTTTATAGGGCATCCGACAGAATACCTTTCATACACCTACATTCCCCTCATCAAATTGCAAATCAGTGGTTTCGGACTGGAACGATCTGTTCCGGTTGACATCAGCTGGGGAAACTCGCTCGGGCTTTTCAAGACCGAGTTACTGTCCGCATACAGCAACACTGATCGCCGTGTCCGCCCATTTGTACTATTCGTCAAGTACTGGAGCAAGAGACGTCATTTAACCGACACTCGACGAGGCGGTATGGGAAGTTTTGCATGGTGTTTATTGTGCATTTACTTCTTGATGAAAGTTGCGAAACCTCCTGTTGTACCAAATCTGCAGGCTTCGTCTAGAGAGGACAAGTATGTTCAAGGTTGTAATGTTGGATTTTCGAAGGCTATTACAATCTCCAATGAATGGAGCCGCAATACGGAGGTATCTCTTCCGAAAGAACGTAATATTGACCTGTGCAATTCTTGCAGACAGTTGGACAATTAGTAAAAGGCTTCTTTACTTTCATGGCATCCTTCGACTTTGCGACGCGAGTTGTTTCGATTCGAAGCAGAGAGGAGTATCTAACAAAGTCGGCTAAAGGGTGGATCTCGAATCTGGTAATATCTCAAGGCCAAATTACTGTTCCTGAGTTGATAGGTTCGTGGTTACAGTCGTTCGTACCAGTCGGTAAAACACTCTTATTACATAGCAGTTGAAGATCCGTTCGAGATCACTAGCAACGCTGCTCGAACGGTTGACGCTTTGGTCCTGAATACGGTTGTCTCATGAACATTTGTTGCTGATGGTGTGAGTAGATTCGAGCCGAGATCCGAAGAGCTGTCTCTATATTTGCAGGAGAATGTTCCTCAGATATGAGCACGACCAACTTGTGCAATGATCGGACGTCATATTTTTGAAAGTTATAACTACATCTGATTGCTGTAACCTACGTCTTAATACAGCTACAATTCAATTTCTCACTTCCATCAATGGAAAGTCCACGTTTCCACGTCTTCTACAGCTCGCAGTTGTGCTTCAAGTCTTGAAACATACCACTCAAATTGCCCCCAATTGCACTTTGGGTTACATCTCGATCACAGGATGAACCGTAGTCCAGCACATGCTCGTCCATACAGTGGGTTTTCTCTGGGACAGGTGGAGGGTGATTTAAGGACGCCGTTGATATGACCGAATCTCGGGATGTAAATTTTCGAGTCAAGCCACTGTCAGGAGGTGTTTTTGAGCTCTCTGGATGGTGTCGACGGAGTCGTTTAAGCAAACCTGGTAAAAGCGCGTTCCAGGTAACAAGCCCTCGCCTTGTGGAGGTGTAGAGGATAACATTGACAAATCCTTGACAATCGAAAACAGCCGCAGCCGCGTACGTGAAAGTAAGGCTGGGGTTTAGCCCAGAGAACTCTCGGAGCCTGGCAATGGACAACGGCATGAGAAAGATGAGATAAAGAACTGGATAACACAACAGCGTTACGGAGACTCTCCTCAATCGTCGGTCTGGGCTCGCGTTTGACTTCGATTGAACTCGGCGGATCTGAGGCCGTTGATGCGGAAGAGGAGGTAAGGGCTTTGTCAAGGAATTGTATACTAATCCGGACTCAAGTTCGTAAGTGCCGGGCTCCCCGCCGGAGTGGTGAGTCGTGGATTCCGTGAACCGAAGTTTTTTCGATTGAATTTGAAGATAGAGAAAAAGGTATGTGTAGAGGACAATAAGCACGAACATGTCGACAAAAACAAAAACTACCATGAGATAAAGTTTGTGAAGGAGGAACAATAGAAGGAGAAGATCCGTTCCCAGAAAAACTGTTGATCAATCCAGCACCAGCCTGCGCCAATATGGTCGTCTCAAAATTAGCCCAACTTTATCTCAGTCAAGAGAAGTACAATACGGGCCCTTCTCTGGGTGAAATGGTTGAATAAACATGAATCCGATGAGACCGATAAACAAAGTAAAGGACCATATCCCAATAACCAAGACCCACCTGCCTTTACCGGAGGTGCTCTTTCTGGTCACCCATTCTCGGCAAGCCGGTCCACCGGCAATCGTCAGGAACGTACTGAGCGCCACAACCAGGGTCCACAATGCCGATCCAAGGTCGCCACAATTCAGGGCGATAGCTTGTAGATTGCAATACTTGCCCGGACCGATGGAGTTGATGACTAACCAATGACTTGCAAGGAGGCTGCCAAAGCTTTGCACAAAATCTATAAATCAGCCTGGAATTGTTTTCGGAGGTGAGACCTGCGACAAAGAGGTTTACGAGCCAGAAATAGCCTTGCGGATAAACGGTTGTGGGTCGAGATGGGAGAGCGACTTTTTGAGATGCGCGGTAATCATTCCAGGCGTGGCATGCGAATATCGTGAGAAGGGAGGACGTTGCAAACATAGAGATTGCGCTGCAGCTCTGAAGAACCTAACGGGTCTGTTAAACCATGAAAGTGACAGACGTACTATCACACCCTTACGGATGACCTCTGGCAAGGAAGAGAGGGCATGTCCGGCCTGAACATCGGCCATTGTTTCGTCGGAAGCGTCGATCGGAACTCGAAACAGACAAGTTCCTAAAGGTTTCAGCCCCGGTTTTATGAAGCATTTAATAGTTTAGCATGTGAGTAGACGTTCGGCGTTTGGGGGGT